>Ga0070663_100000676_pt1 | contig 18305 bp, 19 predicted proteins | sample KBSC63metaG_FD_65646 | JGI IMG/M metagenome (GOLD analysis project Ga0070663, IMG submission 65646) | Corn rhizosphere microbial communities from Kellogg Biological Station, Michigan, USA - KBS C6-3 metaG | ecosystem: Host-associated > Plants > Roots > Rhizosphere > Soil ...
TTCATCCCGAACTGGAACTCCTGCACGATTCCGGTCACGACGCCCATGGCGAAGTTGACCAGCAGCAGCTTGCCCCAGAACTTCGTCATCTTCAGGTGCCGCAGCTCACCGGTGCGGACCCAGCGGGTCTGCATCGCCGCGACCAGGATCGACAGCCCGATGGTCAACGGGACCATCAGGAAGTGGTAGACGGTGGTGATGCCGAACTGCCACCGCGCTAGCTCAAGGACCTCCACGTGGTCCAGCGTGCTCCGGGGTCCCGGCCGCGGCCAGATCAACTGGTCCCGTCCGGGACAGGACCAACGTCCCGGGTGACTACAGCTGGTCGAGCGCCTTCCGCGCCTCGTCCGCCACGGCCCGCCGCGGGCCCGCGTGACCCAGCTCGAGGACGTGCCGGAGGGCCAGCGCGTACGCGGTGTCGAAGGCCTTGTCCGCGGCGACCGGGATGTTCGGTGGCACGCCGACGCCCTCCCAGTTCTCCCCCGACTTCGGGTCGTACGAGCGGGCGATCGAGACGGTCACGTCCAGGTAGGTGTCCACTTTGTACTGCTCACGCGGGTGGGCGCCGCCGCGCGTCGCCTCGCCGACGGTCTTCGCGCGCCCCTGCCGCTGCAGCGAGAAGGCGAGGTCTTCGCCACCGGAGAACGTCGCCGGGCCGGTGAGCACCCAGATCGGCTTCGTGCCGCCGAACTTCGGGCCCGGAACGTACGGCAGCGTCCACATCTGGGTGACGCGGTCGCCGTCGCGCTCGTAGATGTCGAGGTAGTGCGTCCGCTCGTCGACGAGGTAGCTCTGCAGGAACGCGCTGGTCTCCGGGGCGCCGCCGCGGTTGTGCCGCACGTCGACCAGCAGCGCGTCGGCCGGCGCGACCAGCGTCATCGCCGCCGAGACCGCCGCCGCCGCGAAGTCGAGCGGGTAGAGCATGGTCGTGTCGAGGTAGCCGACGTTGCCCGGCAGCCGCCGCACCGACGCGATCCCGAAGTTCTCCAGCTCGGCCGTGCGGTGGAAGTCCTCCGAGGCGTACTCCGCGTCGCCGTCCTCGGCCACCGGGTCGGCGTGGTGGCGCAGCCGCAGGTGCTGGTCGTCGTTCACCGACTGGAGGTCGGCTGTGACGGCCGCCGCGAAATCCGCGTCGCCGAGGTCCGCGTACGCGCCTTCGTCGAGACGTGCGCGAAGCACCTTCCCGAGCTTCGCGGCGACGTCCGGGAAGACGTAGTGCGCTTCCAACCGGCGGATGACCTCTTCGACCTGCGCAGCACGCGCCTGTGACCCCATGCCGGTGAACCTACCGCAGGCCACAACCGGAAATTCGGCACGCCGAAAAAAATTGTGTGACACCCCAGGATGTCAAATTCATGGCCGCCGATCAGGCAATTTCGCGCTCGCCATCAGCTTGCGGCTTTCCTGAGCTCCCCTTTATCGTTGCAGTGAAAGGGGCGAACAAATACTCATGACTGCCGCGATGGTGGCGCTGATCAGCGCGTTCGGCCTGGTCCTCGCCGTGGAGCTGCCGGACAAGACGCTCGTCGCGACCCTGGTGCTGACCACCCGTTTCCGCGGTTGGCCGGTTTTCGCCGGGGTGTGCGTCGCGTTCGCCGTGCAATGCGTCATAGCGGTCGCGTTCGGCAGCGTGTTGACGCTGTTACCGGACGTCGTCCTTTCCGTCGTCGTCGCCGCGATGTTCGGCCTCGGCTCTCTCATGCTCCTTCGCGAAGGCTTCAGCGAAGCCGACGAAGCAGGCGAAGACGCTTCGCGGACCGGACCCTCGCCGCTGTCCTTCACTCGCTCCGCGATGACGTCCTTCGGTGTGCTCTTCGCCGCCGAGTGGGGCGACGCCTCCCAGCTCGCGACGGCGAGCCTCGCCGCCCGCATCGGCAACCCCTTCGCTGTCGGCGTCGGCGCCTTCACCGCTCTCGTCGTGGTCGCCGGGCTCGCCGTGTTCATCGGCGCGAAGCTCCGCAGCCGGATCCGGCCGAAGCTGATCCAGCGCTGCGCCGGGTTCGCGTTCGCCGGGTTCGCGGCGTTCGCCCTGCTCCAGCTGGCCTTCTGACCGATCTTTCACAGGTTCGCCCGGTAACCTTTCGGAAACGAAAGGGAGAGCACCAGGTGAACTCGCCGAAGACGCACGCGGTCTCGCCGCTGCACGGCCGGATCGCACTCGGCGGCATCGGCCTCGCCGTGACCATCTCGATCGACCTGCACCTGCGGCTGTCCGGCCAGGTCAGCCCGATCTGGCAGACGCTGTCGGAGTACGTCTACGGCAAGCTCGGCACGTCCTCGGCCGCTCCCCTGTTCAGCATCATGTGCCTGGCGCTGTCGCTCGGCTCGGTCGCGCTGCTCGCCGGGATCGCCAAGGCCCACCGGCCGGGCACCACCGCCGTCTGCGTGCTGCTCGGCGTCTGGTCGGCCGGGCTGCTGGTGTGCGGGCTCGTGCCCGTCGATCCCGACGGCCAGGCTCGTTCGCTCGCCGGGCAGGTCCACAACATCGCCGCGCTGACGGCGTTCGTCGCGCTGCCCGTCGCCGCCTTCGTGCTGACGAAGAAGGGCCGCGAGCGCTGCCCCTGGGAGCCTCGCCGGACGACGATCCGGCGCCTGGCCGCGGCGAGCTTCGTCGCCGTCGGCGTGGTGCTCGGCGGGTTCGTCTTCACGCTGACGCTCGGCCTCTTCGAGCGCCTGCTCTTCAGCGTCGACGTCGCGCTGCTGCTGACGATGGTCCGGCCGCTGCTCAGCCGTCCGTCTTGAGGATGTCGGCGAGCCGGGTGGCGGCCGCGACGACCTGAGGGCCTGCTTCGGGCCCCTTCAGCGGCTCCATCGAGATGACGCCGACGCTCGCCCGCAGGCCCGGCACGCCACGCACCGGCGCCGCGACGCCGGACGCACCCGCCTCGAGCTCACCCGCCGACGTCACCCAGCCGTCGCCGCCGGGGCGCAGGGTCATCGCCTTGCCGGCCGCGCCGGCGGTCAGCGGGTGCCTGCTGCCGACGCGGTAGGCGACGTGAAAGCTCGTCCACGACGGCTCGACGACGGCCACCGCAAGCGCTTGCGGCCCCTGCGCGACCGACAGGTGCGCCGTCGCGCCGACCTTCTCGGCCAGCTCGCGCAGCACCGGGCCGGCCGCGTCCCGCAGCTGCGGCAGCACCTGCCCGGCCAGCCGCAGCAGCCCAACGCCGAGCCGGACCTTGGTGCCGTCGCGCCAGACCAGCCCGCGCTCCGACAGCGGCACGAGCAGCCGGTAGACGGCCGCACGGCTGGCCCCGATGGTCACCGCCAGTTCGGAGATGGTCGCCGCGTCGCCGCCGGCGTCGGCGACTGCCTGCAGCAGCGCCAAGCCACGGTCGAGCGTCAGCGACCCCTCCCGGCCGGTCACAGCAAGCCGAGTTCGCCCAGGTCGGAGACCGGCTCCTCGAACGATGCCGCCGCGTAGGACGCGAAGAGCGCCCGCACGGCCTTGGCCGCCGGCTCGGACAGCGCACGAGCCTCGTCGGCCAGCGCCTGGGCGTCGGTCGACTCCAGGGCACCCCGGACGTCGCCGCCCGCGAGGCTGCGCGCGGAGGCCACGAGCAGGTTCAGGAAGCCGTGGTGCACGAACCCGGTGCCCGGGTCGGTGTGCCGGACCGCGCGGTGCAGGCTGTTCGTCGCCTTGAACGACGCCCCGCTGGACCCGCTGACGACGGCGAGGAAGTCGGCCACCTCGTCGACGCTGGGGAAGTTTTCGCCCGCCTGCCCGCCGCAGCGGATCTTCGGCCAGCTGCCGTGCTCGATCACCTTCCGCACGCCGTCGAGCCAGCCGACGCCGCGCCGCGGCTCGACCACCCGGATGACGTCCTCGGGGACGAACTCCGAGACGCGCTCCAGCCACACCTCGTCGACGTCCGACGGCGCGGGCATCTCGACCATCCGCAGCGCGAGCAGCTCACTGCGCGACTCGACGATCGAGATGGCCTTCGGGACGCCGCCGAGCCCGGTGTCGATGATCAGCGAAAGCGGCAGCGGCTGCTTCGGCTTGATCTTGATCAGCTCGGTGATGAGCTCGGGCAGCCGCGACGCCTGGCAGAGGAAAACCCCCAGTACACCGGCGTGTTCGGAGCCCCGGCTGGCGAAGTGCGCACGCAGCGCTTCGGGCATGGCCGCGTCGCCCGGAGGGAACAACGCCGAGTCGTCGACGAGCCTCGCGAACAGGGGAGGAATTCCACGGGGGCCGGGTGGCGTGAGTTCCACAGCGCTTGACACGACTGACACGCTAGTAGCGTACGACATCAGGACAAAATCGTTCGCACAACGAACACGTCAGAAGGGGACGTCGATGCCTTACTACCGGCGAGTAGGCGAGATTCCGCACAAGCGGCACACCGCGTTCCGGAAGCCGGACGGCGGCCTCTACGCCGAGGAGCTGATGGGCGTCGAGGGCTTCTCCGCCGACTCCGCGCTGCTCTACCACCGCGGCCTGCCGACGGCGATCGTCGACGCCGTCGCGGTCGAGGAGGACCGCGGGTCGCTCACCCCGAACCACCCGCTCAAGCCGCGGTCGTTCCAGACCCGGGACCTCAAGTTCGGCGGCGAGGCCGACGCGGTGACCGACCGGCGGCGGCTGTTCGGCAACAACGACGTCACCATCGGGTTCGTGACGGCGACCGCGCCGAGCCCGCTGTACCGCAACGCGGCCGGCGACGAGCTGTTCTACGTCCACGGCGGCTCGGCGACCTTCGAGACCATCTACGGCCGCCTCGAGGTCGGCGACGGCGACTACGTCGTGATCCCGACGTCGTGCACCTACCGGGTCGTCCCCCACGGCGAGGTCAACCTCTTCACCCTGGAGGCGCGCGGCCACATCGGGCCGCCGAAGCGCTACCTGTCGGCGAAGGGGCAGTTCCTGGAGCACTCGCCGTACTGCGAGCGCGACATCCGCGGGCCGTCGGAGCCGCTGCTGGAAGACGGCGAGGACGTCGAGGTGCTCGTGCGCCACCGCGCCGGGCTGACCCGCTACACCTACGCGACGCACCCCTTCGACGTCGTCGGCTGGGACGGCTGCCTCTACCCGTGGGTGTTCAACATCGACGACTTCGAGCCGATCACCGGCCGCGTGCACCAGCCGCCGCCCGTGCACCAGACGTTCGAGGGCCCGAACTTCGTCGTCTGCTCCTTCTGCCCGCGGAAGGTCGACTACCACGAGGACGCGATCCCGGTGCCGTACAACCACGCGAACATCGACTCCGACGAGCTGATGTTCTACGTGCGCGGCAACTACGAGGCCCGGAAGGGCTCGGGGATCGGGATCGGCTCGCTCTCGCTGCACCCGTCCGGCTTCACGCACGGCCCGCAGCCGGGCGCGGCGGAGGCGTCGATCGGCGCGGAGTTCTTCGACGAGACCGCGGTCATGGTCGACACCTTCGCGCCGCTGGAGCTCGGCGAGGCCGCCGACGCGTCCGAAGACCCCGGCTACGCGTGGACGTGGTCACGCCGCGGCCCTAAGTCATAGTCAAGTTTCGGAAATACCGTCCCATCCCCGTTCCGGCGCCCGGATAATGAACAATCCGGGTGGCGGAACGGGGAGGTACGATGATCAATTCCCAACCAGCGCGGCGAAGGGGAAAAGCTCTCCCGTTCCTGGCCGCGATCGTGGTCGCCATCGCCTTGATCATCGGGATCCGGTACTGGACCAGCGGCTCGAGTGACGAGGCCGACGCGCCGAAGTGCTCGGGCGCGGACGCGATCGCGCTGACCGTCGCTTCTTCACCGGAAAAGGCGGGAATCGTCCAAGAAGCCGCGAAGGCCTACTCCGGACGGTCGGTCGCCGGGCACTGCGTCGACGTCGTCGTGAAGTCGAAGTCGTCCGGCGTGGCGATGCAGGCGCTGGCGAACGGCTGGAACGAAGCCACCGACGGGCCGCGCCCGGACGTCTGGACGCCGGCCGCGAGCGGCTGGGTCAACCTGCTGCGCGTCAACGCGAAGGGCGACACCGGCTCGATCGTGCCGGACGGCGATCCGCAGTCGGTCGCGAACGCGCCGCTGGTCGTCGCGATGCCGAAACCGATGGCGGAGGCGCTCGGCTGGCCCGGCAAGGCGATCGGCTGGAAGGACCTCGCCGCGCTGGCCACCGACCCGGCGGGCTGGGCGAAGTACGAGCACCCTGAGTGGGGCAAGTTCCGGCTGGGCAAGACCAACCCGAACATCTCGACGTCGGGCCTGAACGCGACGATCGGTGCCTACTACGCCGCCACCGGCACCTCGTCCGACCTCACCGCGGCCGCGCTGGAGAAGCCCGACGCGAAGCAGTTCGTCACGAACATCGAGCAGGCGATCGTGCACTACGGCGACACCACGCTCACCTTCCTGACCAACCTGCAGAAGGCCGACGACAAGGGCGCGGCGCTGTCGTACATCTCGGCGGTCACCGTCGAGGAGAACTCGCTGATCGGCTACAACCAGGGCAACCCGACGAACGACCCGGCCAAGGTCGGGCAGCACGGGCCGCCGAAGGTGCCGCTGGTGGCGATCTACCCGGGTGACGGGACGCTGAACTCCGACCACCCGTTCGTCACGCTGAACTGGGCGGACCAGACCCGCAAGCAGATCGCCGCGGACTTCCTCGGCTACCTGCGCCAGGACGAGACGCAGGCGAAGTTCGCCGCGCTCGGCTTCCGGTCGTTCGAGGGCAAGCCGGGCCCGCAGGCGACCGCCGCGAACGGCGTCCAGCCGGACGCGAAGATCAGCTTCCTGCGGCCGCCGTCGCCGCCGGTGCTGTCGAAGCTGCTGGCGTCGTGGAGCGACCTGCGCAAGAAGGCGAACGTGCTGCTCGTCGTGGACGTCTCGGGCTCGATGGGCTCGGAGGTGAAGGGCACCGGCAAGAGCAAGATCGACCTGGCCAAGCAGGCCGCGATCGACTCGCTCGGCCAGTTCGTGCCACGCGACCAGGTCGGGCTCTGGCAGTTCTCGACCCGCCTCGACGGCGACAAGGACTACCAGGAGCTGCTACCGGTGGGGGCGCTCGGAACCGACGGCAAGGACACGCTGGCGAAGCGGCTGAGGGGGCTGACGCCCCAGTCCGGCACGGGCCTGTACGACTCGTCGCTGGCCGCGTACGAGTACATGAAGGCCCACCTGGACCCGGCGGCCATCAACGCGGTCGTGGTGCTCACCGACGGCCGCAACGAGGACTCCGGCGGCATCGACCTCGAGCACCTGGTGCCGCAGCTGCGGCCGGAGGGCAACGCGGAGTCGGTCCGGCTGTTCACGATCGCCTACGGCGCGGACGCCGACCAGGACGTGCTGAAGCAGATCGCCGAGGCGACCGCGGGATCGGAGTACGACTCGTCCAAACCGGACTCGATCAACCAGGTGTTCACGTCCGTGATCTCGAATTTCTGAGATCCTCCGGTCATGAAGTTCGCCCGTGAGCTCGCCGAACCGTGGGGGCTGCTGCTCGCCGCCACTTCGGCAGGGATGGCGTGGGCCGTGCAGCTGCCGGTCGTCGCCGCCGTCGGCGTCGGAGTGGCAGTGCTCGCCGCGCGGGCGGGCGTGGCCGTCCTGGGCGGGGAGAAGGAGCCTCCGCCGCGTGAAGCCCGGGTGCTCGACGTCGCACCCGGATCGGCCGAGGAGAACTGGCTGCGCCGGGCCTCGGCCGCGGCGGACGGGTTCGCCTCGCTGAGCGGCTCGCTCGCCGCCGGCCCGCTCGCCGAGCGCGTCGCGGACATGGAACCGGTGGTCGAGGAGACGCTGTCGACGCTCCGCCGCCTGGCCGGCCGCACCTCGGCGACCGGACTGGCCCTTTCCCGGGTCGACCTCGACGCCGTCGCGCACGAACGGCGCCGGCTCCAGCGCGAGCTGCGCACGGCGAACCCGGAGCTCCGCGGCGATCTGGAACAGGCGCTGACGGCCGTCCAGGCCCAGGCGGACGTCCACGCCCGGCTGTCCGGCGCCCGCGACAAGCTGCTGGCCCAGCTGCAGTCCGGCGCACTCGGCCTGGACAGCCTGGTGGCCCGGGTCGCGGAACTGACGGCGGCGACGACGGACGTCGCCGTGGACACGGGCGCGGTACGGGAGCTGAGCGACCAGCTGGAGGGCATCCGGCAGGGCGTGCTGGAGACCGAACAGGCGACGCGGAAGTCACTGGGTTAGGCAGCCCAGCCCGGCCGCGTCGATCGACAGTCCGAACGCGGCCGAGAACTCGGCGAGCGGGTGCGCTGGTCCGCGGGTCCGCACAGCAGCTGGATCGGCTCGTCGAGCACCCACTGGGCCTCGAGGTCCTCGGGCAGTGCGACGACCGCGCGGAACGACGCACAACTGGTGGTCCTCGGCATGTCGGTTGCCGCGCGCGGCCGTTCCCGGCTTTGATCTCCCGGTGATGCGCGGGCGGTCGCTGGGGCCGCGGTTCAGGTGGCTCTGGTCGGCTTACGCCGTGAGCGCGTTCGGGACGTGGCTCGGCTTCGGGGCCTTCCCCATGCTCGCGATCCTGGTGCTGCACGCCGGGCCGACGGCCGTCTCGGCGCTGGCGGCCGTCGGACCAGCCGTCGGGGCGCTCGTGGCCGTGCCGCTGGGCCCGTGGGTCGACCACCGCCGGAAGCGGCCGGTCATGGTCGCCATGGACCTCGTGCGGTTCACCGCGCTGGTCAGCGTGCCGGCCGCCTACGCCCTCGGCGTGCTGAGCTTCGCCCAGCTGCTGGCCGTCTCGGTGGTCGTCGCCGCGGCGGACATCACCTTCACTTCCGCGAGCGGCGCCTTCCTCAAGGGGCTCGTGCCGCCCGAAGACCTGCTCGTCGCGAACGGCCGGTTCGAATCCACGAACTGGACCGCCACCGCACTCGGCCCGCCGCTCGGCGGGGCTGCGTTCGCGCTGCTCGGGCCGGTGACGTCAGTGGTCGCCAACGCCGTCAGCTTCCTGCTCTCCGCACTCGGGATCCGCGCGATCGGCGGCGGCGAGCCGCACCCGCGCAACGCCACCCGGTTGCGCCTGCGCGATCTCGCCGACGGCTGGCGCTTCCTGCTGGCGCATCGGGGACTGCGGCCGCTGCTCTTCAACGCCATGGTGTTCAACGGCCTGGTCATGGGCACCGAACCACTGCTCGCCGTGTTGCTGCTGAACCAGCTCGGGTTCGCGCCGTGGCAATACGGGCTCGCGTTCGCCGTCCCGTGTCTCGGCGGCCTCGCCGGCTCGCGGCTCACCCCGCGGCTCGTCGGGAAGTTCGGGCGGCACCCGGTACTGGTGACGGCCGGCGCGATCCGGGCGTGCTGGCTGCTCGCCTTGGCCTTCATCCCGGCCGGTGGCGGCGGGCTGGTCTACGTCATGGCTGTCGAGCTCGGCCTGATCGTCAGCTGCAGCGTCTTCAACCCGGTGCTCGCGACCTACCGGCTCGAGCAGCTCCCGGCGGACCGCATCGCGCGGACGCTCTCGGCGTGGTCGGTCAGCACCAAGGCGGCGATCGCCACGCTGACCGCGATCTGGGGTGTGCTGGCCGGCCTCACCGGTACGCGCTGGGCGATCGGGATCGCCGGGGTCCTCGTGCTGGCGACGCCGCTACTGCTGCCCCGCCACGACCGGACGCCTGCTCAGCCGAGCCAGACCGTGCCCAGTACCGGGTAACCCGGCAGCCCGGTCTTGGCCGCGCCCGGGCGGGGGACGCCTGCGATCCACAGGCGGCCCGTCGCCGCGATGTTGGCTGCCATCGACGGGTCCGCCTTCGGGAGGCGGAACCGGACCACCCGGCCGTCGGCCAGCATGGTCAGGCCGCTCAGCCGCGCTGTGCCGCGGCGGCTCATGCGGACCGGGCCGTCGAGGACCGCGCGCAGCTCCGTCCAGTGGTCGGCCGGGAGGGGGCGGACGTGGGCGAACGCCCGCAGCACGGCCGCGAGCGCGCCCAGCAGCGCGCCGGCGCCGAACGTCCACGCGAGCCAGCCCACGACCGGGAAGTCGCGGCCGACCCAGGCCGCGAACCCGGCCAGCACCAGCAGGAACGCCGCAGTCGTGCGCAGGTCGCGGGCCAGCTGGCGGCGGTGCGCGGCCAGCACGGGGTCGAGCCTCGGCGAACCGGACCCGGCCGGTTCCGGCACCGGCACCGCACCCGGCGGTGGGCCGGCGTGGATCCCGGCGCGGCGGACGCGGACCACGCCGGAGAAGCCGACGAACACCTTCGGACCGCGGCCCAGCAGCCAGACCCGCCGGTGCCCGGCGACCAGCAACCGGTGGGCTTCGTCGAGCCGGACGCGCAGCCAGCGGCCGTCCGGCAGGCGCACGCCGACCGTCCGGCCGGCCGCCACCAGGCCGCCGGCGGTGATGTCCACCTGCCGGAAGGCCTCCCGCTTCAGCCGGGTCTCGGGCACGTGGGCGTGCGCGCGGTGGAGCCACCACGCTTCGATCGCGCCGGCCAGCGCGAACGTGCCGACCGGCAGCGCCACTCCGGCGCCGGCGAAGAACTGGGCGAACCCGAACACCACGAAGAACCCGGCCACCAGGCGCTGGTTCACGGTGTCGCGGCCGAGACGGTCGAGGTACTCGCCGAAGATCGGCAGGGCCCCGGACGGCATGGCGGGATCGAGCTCGAAAGCGCGGACGCGCTCGGGGACCGGGACGATCGGCACGCGGAACCCCCAGGGGCTCGGGTTGTCACCCCCTTTTCGGCAAAGTGGGCACCGGCGTTACCGGATGCGCCGATCAGCGGGTGGGACGTGATCGCCACGACTACCCAGACCGCGGAATTCAGGTTAGGCTCACCTAAGTAGGAGGTGAGCCGTGACCGAGGCCCCCACATCCGTCCGCCGCCCGCCGGCGCCGAACCCCGCCGAGCGCGCCAAGACGATCGCGACCCGCAACGGCCCCGCGTCGTTGCTGCCCACCTGCGATCGCACGGAACTCGACGGCCGGCGCGTCGTGCCGGTCCTGCACCACGTGCACCACAGCGGCAGCGTCAGCGTGCTGCTGCCCGACGACCACCCGATGGTCGGCGCGGCGAAGCAGACCCAGCGCGGGGAGCTGGCCGTGATGGTCGAGCTCGCCGACCAGGCACCGGTCGACCTGCGGGAGCCGATCCGCGGGCTGCTGTGGATCACCGGCTGGCTGCGGCCGCTCTCGCCGGTTTCGGCTCGCGCGCGGGCGGTGGCCATCGCCGAGACGCGGCCGGACGAACGGCTCCTCGACGTCGGCCACGGCGTGACACTGCTGCGGCTCACCCCGGCGTCGCTCGTACTCGCCGACGCCGAGGGCACGCATTCGCTGCGCCCTCACATGTTCAGCGCGGCGCCGCCCGACCCGTTCCACGACTACGAGGCCAACTGGCTGCGACACCTGGAGAGCGACCACTCCGACGTCGTCGAACAGCTGGCGAAGCACCTGCCGGCCACGCTGCGCGGCGGCCGGATCCGCCCGCTCGGGCTCGACCGGTTCGGGCTGCGGCTGCGCGTCGAGTCCGACACGGGCGACCACGACGTGCGGCTGGCGTTCTCGAAGTCCGTCGACAACCCGGCGCAGCTCGCGTCGGAGCTGCGCCGGCTGGTCGGCTGCCCGTTCCTGCGCGGGCGGTCAGGCTAGTTCGGCGGGGAAGCCGCCCTTCGCGATCGGCCCCCAGCTCTCGATCGTGACGCGGATGATGCTCTTGCCCTGCTTGACCATGGCTTCGCGGTATTCGGCCCAGTCCGGGTGCTCGCCGGAAATGGCGCGGAAGTACTCCACGAGCGGTTCGACCGAGTCGGGGATGTCCACCACCTCGGCGGTGCCGTTCAGCTGCACCCACTGGTCGTTCCACTCGTCGGACAGGATGCAGGCCGAGACCTTCGGGTTGCGCTTGACGTTCACGACCTTCGCGCGCTTCGGGTAGGTCGCGACGACCAGCCTGCCCTCGGCGTCGAGGCCGCACGTGACCGGCGAGAGCTGCGGGCCGCCGTCGGCCTTGGTGGTCAGCAGGATCGCGCGGTGGCGGGTCGACAGGAACTCGACCAGCGCGGCGCGGTCGACGGTTTCGTTGGTGGCGATGCTCCTCGGCATACCCCGAAGGTAGCGTGCGTCCATGACGTTCACCGCGCGATCGTGGCTGGCGCCGGACCGCCCCGAGTTCCCCGCCACGGTCGAGGACCCGGCCGAGCGCCGGGCGATCAAGCTCGAGCTGCTGATCGTCTTCGGCATCACGCTCGGCTTGTCCGGGGTGCGCAGCCTGCTGTCCCTTGTGGACTCGCTGCTGCAGCCGGTGCCGCTGGCCCAGCAGCAGACCCAGCTGAACGTGCCGCAGGCCGCGGCGAGCCTGATCGACCTGCTCAAGCAGCTGCTGTCGGCGGCGCAGCTGGTCGGCTGGGGCGCGCTCGGGCTGTACCTGCTGTGGCGCGCGGGCATCAAGATCAGCCGGCTGGGGCTGGACCGCCGGTCGGCGGGTTACGACACGCTGCTGACGCTCGCGCTGGCCGCGGCGATCGGGATCCCCGGGCTGGCGCTGTACTTCATCTCGTACCACCTGGGGTTCAGCCTGGCGGTGCAACCGTCCACTTTGGGCGATACGTGGTGGCGGCCGATCACGCTGACGCTCTCGGCGTTCGGCAACGCCTTCGCCGAGGAAGTCCTGGTCATCGGCTACCTGCTGACGCGGCTGCGGCAGCTCGGCGTCCGCGAGAACACCGCCGTGTTCGGCGCCGCCGTGCTGCGCGGTTCGTACCACCTCTACCAGGGCTTCGGCGGGTTCGTCGGGAACTTCATCATGGGCCTGGTGTTCGGACGGCTGTGGCAGAGGACCAACCGGCTGTGGCCGCTGGTCGCCGCGCACACGCTGTTCGACTTCGTGTCGTTCGTCGGATATTCGCTGCTCAAGGGTCACGTTTCCTGGTTGCCCTGAGTACGCTCGGCAGGTGATCGACGAAACGACACCTCCCCGGGTGGACAGCGAAGTCGGACCCCTGCGCGCGGTGCTGCTGCACCGGCCCGGCAACGAGCTCAAAAGGCTGACGCCCCGCAACAACGACCAGCTCCTGTTCGACTCCATCCCGTGGGTCGACCGGGCCCAGGCCGAGCACGACGCGTTCGCCGAGGTGCTGCGCAACCGCGGGGTCGAGGTGCTGCTGCTGGCCGACACCCTCCGCACGGCACTGGAGGACGACCGGGCCCACGCGGCGGGCGTGCACGCGGCGGTCGACGACCGGCGCCTCGGCGGCGACCTGGCCGACTCGCTGCGTTCGCACCTCTCCGGCGTCGACGCGGCCGGCCTCGCCGAAGTGCTGATGGCCGGGATGACGTTCGAGGAGCTGCCGTCCGCGGCGGGCGCGTCGCTGGTGCGGATGATGAACCACCCGCACGACTTCGCCGTCGACCCGCTGCCGAACCTGCTGTTCACCCGCGACTCGTCGGTGTGGATCGCCGACCGGGTGGCGGTTTCGTCGCTGAACATGCCCGCGCGCCGCCGCGAAACCGCGGTGCTCGACCTCGTCTACGCCTACCACCCGCAGTTCCGCCACGCCTCCCGCGCGTACGGCGCCCATTCGGCACCGATCGAGGGCGGCGACGTGATGCTGCTGGCGCCGGGCGTGCTCGCCATCGGCGTCGGCGAACGGACGACGGCGGCCGGTGCGGAATCGCTCGCGCGGTCGGTGTTCGCCGACGGCATCGCGCACACCGTGCTCGCGGTGCCGATCGAGCAGTCGCGCGCGACCATGCACCTGGACACGGTGTGCACGATGGTCGACGCCGACGCGGTGGTGATGTACCCGCTCGCGCGCGACTCGCTGACGGCGTTCACGCTGCGCCCGACCGGCGACGGCGGGGTGAAGGTCGCCGGCCCGGCGCCGTTCCTGGTGGCCGCGGCCGAGGCGATGGAGATCGACCGGCTGCGCGTCATCGACACCGGCCTCGACCCGGTGACGGCCGAACGCGAGCAGTGGGACGACGGCAACAACACGCTGGCCCTCGCGCCCGGGGTGGTCGTCGGCTACGAGCGGAACGTCGAGACGAACGAGCGGCTGGAAGCGGCCGGCATCGAGGTGCTGCCGATCGCGGGCTCCGAGCTCGGGTCCGGCCGCGGCGGCCCGCGGTGCATGTCCTGCCCGGTGCGGCGCGATCCCCTGCGATAAATGAAGTAAGCCTTCCCTAAATGAGTTCAGCAATTTAGGGAAGGCTTACTTAAATAAGGTGAGTCTTCTTTAGGAATGGTAACCCTAATAGGGGGTAGATCACCAGTCCGAAGTGGAGAAAAAGCGAATTCTGCCGTACGGTGGCGACATGGCCCTCACCAAGAAGAAAGAACCGCGCTCCAAGTTCTTCGAACTGCTGCAGGCGCAGATCCACAACGAGTTCAACGCGTCCCAGCAGTACATCGCGCTCGCGGTGTGGTTCGACGCCGAGGACCTGCCGCAGCTGGCGAAGCACTTCTACAAGCAGTCCGTCGAAGAGCGCAACCACGCGATGGCGCTCGTGCAGTACATGCTCGACCGCGACCACCACGTCGAGATCCCCGGCACCGGGGAGGTGCGCAACGACTTCTCCGGCGTCACCGAGCTCATCGAGCTCGCGCTCGAGCAGGAGAAGGAGGTCGCCACCGACATCACCGCGTTGGCGAAGGCCGCGCGCGCCGAAGAGGACTACATCAGCGAGCAGTTCACGCAGTGGTTCCTCAAGGAGCAGGTCGAAGAGATCTCCCAGATGAACACGCTGCTGAACGTCGTCAAGCGCGCGAACGGCAACCTGTTCGAGGTCGAGAACCACCTGTACCGCGAGTCCGTCGGCGACGGCGGCGCCGACTCGCAGATGCCGCCGGTGGCCGGCGGGGCGCTGTAACCCCGAAGACCGGAAAACCCGGGCTCTCCCCCTGTGGACAGCCCGGGTTTCCGTATGCGGCCGGCCCTCAGCCGGCGCAGTCCTGGGTGCGGCTCGAGAGGCTCGTCTGCACGACTCCGGTCTCGCCGAGCCGGAAGCGGTATTCGGCGGCGGTGCCTGCGGGAGCGACGACGTCGCCGGACTCCTCCTTGGCCGCGGGGTAGGCGGCGAGGATCTGGTCCTTGGTGGCGCTGGCACCGATGCCTTCGGCGGTGTGCGTGGCCACGTCCGGCGTGACTACGACGAGCCCGGCCGCCTTCGAAATGACGACGCTCGCGGCCGCGGGGACCCCCCTGCCCTGTGCCTTGTAGACGGTGCAGCTCGCGCCGGCCTGGGGGTCGCTGAGCACGACAGCCTGCGCCGTCACCTCGGCCTCGGACATGCCGAGCTTGAGCTTGCCGAAGCCGTCGGCCGCGAGCAGCGGCCCGGTGGCCACGCTGGGGAGCGTGGACGGCCGCGGGGTGGACGACGGCCGCGGCGGCCGTGACGTCGACGCTCCCGGCGGCGCGGAAGCCTGGATGCTCTGAGTGCCGGTCGGCCCCGGCGTCGACGGCTCCGGCGGGCGGCCCGCCGTGAGGTTCTCGGGTGGTTTGACGCTGACCCCGGTCCCGGGAGGGGACATCGCCGCGGTGCCGTCCTCGGTGTGGAGCCGGAACACGTTCAGCCCACCGGCGACGACGACCACCGCGGCCGCGACCCCGGTCACGGCCTGCACGACGTGGCGGCGACGGCGACGACGTCGCGCCCCGGTGACGATGACCGTCCCGGCGTCGGGCGGCGGCGGCAGGTCCAGCCGCTCGTCGGCGAACAGGGCGCGCAGGCGCTGCTCCAGTTCGTCCTCGGAGATGTTCAACCCGCGCCACTCCCTTCGCCTTCGTCGTCGGCCGACTTCAGCCTCATCCGCAACGACGCGATCGCCTTGCTCGCCTGGCTCTTGACGGTGCCCTGGGTGATCCCCAGAGCACTCGCGATCTCCGCTTCGGAGAGACCTTCGTAGTAACGCAGCACCATCACGGCCCGTTGTCTCGGCGGCAGCGTTCGTAACGCACGCCACAGCGGCTCGTGCTCGAACGGGTCGGCCGGCAGGTGCGGACTGGTGTCCGGCAGGTCGGCCACGAGGTTCTCGCGCCGCGTCCGCCGCCAGCGGCTCACGTGCGCGTTCGCCATCGACCGGCGGACGTAGGCCAGCGGGTCGCCCGTCTTCTCGTGGACGTGGGACCAGCGCGAACCCATCTTTTCCAGCACGGTCTGCACCAGGTCCGCCGCGTCGTGCGGGTTGCCGGTGAGCGCGTGGCCGTAGCGCAGCAAACCGGGCAGGGTGGCCTGCACGAAGTCGCCGAAGTCGACGAACTCGCCAGCCAACGTCGCGGCCCTCCCTCGGCCTGCGCTGGTCACCGGGGTGACAATCCGGCCGAAAGCAGGCGGACACGGCCCGGAGTCGATCCACTCACCGGCACCCGTTCCGCCGTGGCTGCCGCTCGGATTGTCACCGGTCGACACAGCATCTCCCCCGGTGAAGACGGGTGCCGCAGCGGTCACCGTATCGCCTCCCATCGGGGTCGGGTAGCCAGAAGCCGAGTCGCTTTCCTCCCCAACACGCATCACAGCCCCCTCAGGTTGCCCGCGTTCCCGGCCGAATTCTCAGCTGTCCGGCCGGGAGATGGTCTGCCCACGTCAGCGGTGGGCGAGCGAGCCGGGCAGCCGGAAACCGCCGCCTTCGGACTCACGGAATTCGTGCACGCCAACGACCGCCGCGCGCGGGATCGGGCCGTAGACGTGCGGGAACCGGACGCCGGCCGGGTGCTGCGGCGCGCCGTCTTCCCAGCGGACCGGAACCCCGACCTTCGCCGGGTCGATTTCGAGCAGCACCAGATCGGTCCGGCCCCGGTAGAGAGCGTCGGCCGGCAGGTGCGCCGTGCCGAAGTCCGAGCAGTGCACGAACCCGACTTCCCCCAGCGACGGCGGCCGGTAACCGCCGTCCTCCCCCGCTTCGGCCCAGTCGGCCGCCCCACAGATGTGAAGTATCACGCAGAGAATCGTCCCACCAGCGCGATGCGACGACGGTGTCTCTTCCGCCACATAATGCCTGGTTGAACGCTCATCGAAGGGTGGAGGACCACCGGTTCGTACCGATGGTCCGGCACCTGCCGACGAAGGTCAGCGCAGGGTCAGCTGCCGGCCGATGAGGCCGTCCCGCGCCCGCCGCTCGGCCGCGTTCAGCGGTTCGTCGTCGAGCGACTTCAAGGCCGTCTCGAGCCGGACGCCCAGGGCGTCCTTGGCTTCGGCCCACTCGCGGGCGTGGGCCTCGGGGTCGAGGTCCCAGACGGGGACGAGCAGGCCGTGCGCCCGGAAGGAGCCCGCGTAGCGAGAGCCCTCGCCGAGGCCGAGCTCGCCGGCCGCGGACAACCGGGCCAGGGCCTGGAGCAGCAGGTTCTCCGGTTCCGGCCGGACCCACCGCAAGTGGGCCTTCTCGCCGGCGAGGACCCAGTAGGCACCCGAGCCGAGCCGTTCGGTGGGCATGATCGCGGCGTTCGCGCGCTCGAGGGACACCGCGACGTCACCGGTGGCGTCGGCGTCCTCGGGCAGCCACCAGCCGAAGTCCTTGTGCAGCGTGACGTCGAGTTCGGCACCGGGCGTCAGCAGGTCCTGGAGACGCGCGTGCTCGTCGGCCGACGGCGGCGTGGTGGTGTCCGGCACGCCGAGGACGTCGCCCTCCTTGGCGTCCAGCAGCCACTTCAGCGACCGGCCGAGGTCACGGCTGATGTCGGACGAGCGCGTCTGCACCTGCAGGCCGAGGTAGCGCCGGCCGTCCGAGCGGACGAACGCGGCCGCGGCCATCGGCAGCACGGTCCCGAGGGTGACGTCACCACCGTCGGCGAGGGTGAGCTGAGCCGTCGCGGACGGCACGAACTCGCGCAGCGCGATCAGCTCGGGCTCCGCCGCCAGCCCTTCGAACGGCTGGCCGACGAAGACGTCGCGCACCTTCGGCTTGCGGTCCGACTCCTGCTTGGGACCCTTCTTGCGCGCGCCCTTGCCCACTGCTGCCTCCTCTGGCTCGGGTTCAGACGCTATCGAAGGGTTAGTCTCGCGACGTGTTCGACCCCCGCGATCCCGCGTTCCTGGAAGACCCGTACCCGGCGTTCGCCGCGCTCCGCGAGCGGGGCGAAGTCCATTTCCACGAAGGGCTCGGCCTCGCCGTCGCGGTGTCGCACGCCGCGTCGTCGGCGGTGCTGCGCCACCGCGGGCTCGGCCGGATCTGGCAGGACGCCCAGCCGCTCGAGCGGTTCGCCTCGTTCAACCTCCTGCACCGCAACTCGCTCCTGGAGAACGAGCCGCCGGCCCACACCCGCCTGCGCCGCCTGATCGCGGGCGCCTTCGGCCGCGGCCACGTGCAACGGCTTCGCCCGATGGTCGCGAGCCTCGCCGCGCAGATGGTGGACGACCTGGCCGCCGCAATCGCCGCCGACGGCAGCGCCGACCTGCTGGAACACCTCGCCCAGCCGCTGCCGGTCGCGGTGATCGCCGAGCT
>Ga0070663_100000679_pt1 | contig 18276 bp, 9 predicted proteins | sample KBSC63metaG_FD_65646 | JGI IMG/M metagenome (GOLD analysis project Ga0070663, IMG submission 65646) | Corn rhizosphere microbial communities from Kellogg Biological Station, Michigan, USA - KBS C6-3 metaG | ecosystem: Host-associated > Plants > Roots > Rhizosphere > Soil ...
AGTCTCGTCGACCACGCCATCGTCGCCGCCATGATCGACCGCGCCGCGCTCTACATGCCCACGATCGCATCCCTCTCGGCCCTCCGCATCTGGTCCGGCTTCCGCGCCGCCACCCCCGATAAGCTCCCCCTTATCGGCCCCACGGAAGACCCCACACTCTTTCTCGCCACCGGACACGAAGGTCTCGGCATCACCACCTCGCTCGCCACTGCACGCCTCCTGCTCGACCATCTCCTCCGCCGCCCCTCCGCCATCCCACTCGAACCCTATCTCCCATCAAGGATGGCCATGGGGGTCACCCATGCCTGAACCAATTCAGCCTGAACCAACCCCACCTAATCCAATCCGCATCACCATCGACCATCATCCCCTCACCGTTGAAGCTGGAAGCACCGTAGCCGTGGCCATCGCCATCGCCGGCCTACCCTGCCGCACCTCCGTCACCGGAGAGCCGCGCGGCCCGCTCTGCGCCATGGGCATCTGCTTCGAGTGCCGTGCCACCGTCAACGGCGTCGCCCACCGCCGCACCTGCCAGCTCCTCTGCGAACCCGGAATGGAAATCTTCACGCAATGACCGAATCCATCCAGCCTAAACACTTCCAGACCCTCGTCGTCGGAGCCGGTCCCGCAGGCATCGCCGCTGCCACCTCAGCCGCCGAGGCAGGCAGCCGCGTAGGCCTCCTCGACGACAACCCCGACCTCGGCGGCCAAATCTGGCGCACACAGCTCGGCAAATCCGGCCCCGACGTCTCCCACGGAGGCGGAGCCGAACATTGGCGCAACCGCCTCCTCGCCTCCTCCGTCACCCGCCTTCAAGGCTGGTCCGTCTTCGATCACCCCGAGCCCCAGACCCTCCGCGCCGAACGCCACGAAGCCGCCGCCGACTTTTCGTACGACCAGCTCATCCTCGCCACCGGCGCACGCGAGCGCTTCCTTCCCTTCCCCGGCTGGACCCTCCCCAACGTCATGGGCGTCGGAGCCATTCAGGCCATGGTCAAAGGCGGCCTCCCCGTTCGCGGAAAGCGCATCGTCATCGCAGGCAGCGGCCCGCTCCTGCTCGCCGTCGCCGCAACCTTGCAGACCGCCGGAGCCGTCGTCGTCTGCATCGCCGAGCAAGCCTCCCTCGCCAGCCTCGCGCCCTTCGCCCTCTCGCTCATCACTGATCCGGCGAAGATCCTTCAGGGCCTCCGATACAAGGCCGCGACCATCGACGTCCCCTTCCACACCAGCAGTTGGCCCCTCGAAGCCCGAGGCACAGACCGCGTCACCTCCGTCCTCCTCTCCCTCCAAGGAAGGACCGAAGAGATCCGCTGCGACTACCTCGCCTGCGCCTTCCATCTCGTCCCCAACACCGAACTCCCTGCCCTGCTCGGCTGCCGCATCGAGCACGGTGTCGCCGCCCAGGCAGCCGTTGTCATAGACGAACTCCAGCGCACCTCCGCCCCCAACATCTTCTGTGCAGGCGAACCCACCGGCATCGGCGGCCTTGAACTCTCATTGCTCGAAGGCGAGATCGCCGGCCTCGCCGCCGCAGGTCAATCCGACAAGGCCCGGAGGCTTCTTCCAAAGAGGAAGTCCATGTCGCGCTTTGCCGCACGTCTCGCCAAAGCCTTCACTCTCCGCTCCGAGCTAAAGACCCTCCCCACGGATGCAACCATCGTCTGCCGCTGCGAAGACGTCACCTTCGGCAGACTGCGCAGCCACCCCTCCTGGCGCGCCGCCAAGCTCCACACCCGCTGTGGCATGGGTCCCTGCCAGGGAAGAGTCTGCGGCGCCGCCACCAGCTTCCTCCTCGGCTGGAACGCCGACTCCGTACGCCCCCCCATGTTCCCCGCCCTCATCTCCAGCCTCACCTCCACCGAAAAATCCACGGCTCCCCCGAACTCCGATTAACCTTTTCGCGCGACCAACATCGACAAACCGGAAGAGCGAGCTCAGTCCTGCCAACATCGACAGGCCATCTATAGCCAGAAGGACAGCACTTCAGGTCGACCAACATCTACAGGGCGTCACGGATCGGAAGGGCAGGGCTTCAGCCCTGCCAATAAACGCCGCGCCGAAGGCGCTACCGCTCTGCCGAAGGCTCGCCTCTCTTCTCTTGCCGTTGCTTTTGCTTTTGCCTTTGCCGTTGCTTTTGCCTTTGCCGTTGCTTTTGCCGTTGCAGTTGCAGTTGCCTTTCACCACTCGCATCGGCCCGCACCCGAACCACTTTCGGATTATGTCAAGCCCCCAAAACTCCAAATCCCCTCATAACCGACACATAACAAACGATATAATTCGTTTCCAAAGTTGGCGTACCAGTTCCACCCAATCCGTTAAAATAGAACAAAGCAATAAAAAGCCCCGGTCCACCGACCGGGGCTTTTTCATGGAATCAGTCCGCATACCAGGTCCAGAACCAAAGTATCTGGAATGAAGACTTTAGGTACTTTAAGGGGGGAGGGGGACTACCGGGAAGCCACCTTACCACCCAGCGTCCGCCGAATCACGTAGTACACTGGCACCCCAGCCGCAACGATGACGATCCCCGGCCAGGTCGTCCCGGCGCGATACACAAACAGCGTAATCAGGATGACTGAGGCCCCGGCAATATAGATCCCCGGCAGCCACGGATACCCCCACGCCCGGTAGGGGCGTGGAGCATCCGGCCGAGTCCGTCGCAGCCGAAACAGTCCGACAATCGTCAGGATGTAAAAAAACAGCGCAGCGGAGATCACGTAATCGAGCAGGTTGCTATAGAGATTGCCGTAAGCATGCGTCAGCGGATTGATCGTCCGGGGCAGCACCAGCACCGCCGCCCACAGTCCCTGAATCCACAGCCCCCAGCCCGGCACCCGCGCACGGTTCAACCGCTTCGCCGCCGGAAAGAACAAGCGATCCTGCGCAATGGCATAGCAGGCCCGCGCCCCGGCCAGCGTCAGCGCATTCACCGTGCCGAACGTGGACACCATGATCGCCGCCGCCATCAACCCCGGCCCCAGCCCGGGAAAGATCGTCCGCAGCACCGCCGTACCCACCCGGTCACTCGGCGCGCTCTGCATCGCGTTCATCGGCAGGCTCATCAGATAAGCGACGTTGCAAAGAAGGTAAAGCACGATCACCGCCGAAGTCCCAATCAAAAGCGCAAGCGGCAGATTGCGATGCGGATTCTTCACCTCGGCGGAGACAAACGTAATGTCGTGCCACGAGTCGGCTGAAAACAGCGACCCCGTCTGCGAGATGCAGATCGCGACAAACAGGCCGAACGCGCTGGTCGCGCTCAGCCCCGCCGATAGGGACGAAACCCCATGCACCGCCCAGGGATGATCGAAATTCGCATGAATCGCCGTGCTGTTCGCACACACCGTCAGGCCCAGAACAATCAGCGCAGCCAAGGCTCCAAGCTTCGCGACGGTAAACACATTCTGGATCATCTTCCCGTACTTCAGCCCCAGGCTGTTGCCGAACGCCAGCAGTACGATCACGACAATCGCCACCAGCTGAGCCGTCGAAAGCGACACCGCATACTGGCTCCCAAGATGGTGAGGCTGAATCAGGTAATGCTCCTCCGAGATCGATGGAAACAGTACCCCGGAGAACCGCGCAAAGGCGATCGCCACCGCCGCAATCGTTCCCGTCTGGATCACCGTCCAAAGCGTCCACCCATACAGAAACCCCCAGATAGGAGAGAACGCCTCGCGCAGATAGACATACATCCCTCCCGCATGAGGCATCATCGCCGCCAGCTCTCCATACGAGAGCGCCCCCGCCACCGTCAGAACGCCCGTAATCCCCCACGCCACCAGCAGCCACCCCGCGCTCCCAATCTGCCGCGACATCTCCGCCGAGACGATAAAGATGCCCGACCCCACCATGATCCCAACCACGACCATGACCGAGTCAAACAGCCCCAGGCCCCGCTTGAATCCCTCCGTAGTCGACTCGACAACCCCGACCGCCTCTACTGGCATACTCGTCCACTATCCTCTGAAAAATCGGTTTCCGGCCGCGCTTGAATCAGCTCGGATAGGCAGCAATTCCGCGCAAACGGAATCACTGCCTATCGAGGAAAAGTTACACGGTCTTCGCGTTGACCTTCCAGTAGACGCTATACCTCTCATCCATCAACTGGTAGAGAGGTATCAGGTTCGTCCCCTGGGCTTGCCCAGCGGTATGGAACCGCAGCTTCTCGCCGGCAACAGGCGCAACCCATTGGACGGAGTGAATGTCCTCTGCCACAACCTGCGGCATTCCGATCGGTGTCTCGTGCCGCATATGCGGCGCATTCGGCCCGTAGATATCCTCTTCCTTCAGCCCTTCCTTGCCCAGCCGCGCAGCCAGCACCAACGGCCCATACATTGGGGCCTGGATCGTCGGATCATCGGGCAACGGTGACGTGTGCAGACTCATCGGAAGCGAGACCTCAATCTTGTCCCCCTGCTTCCACTTGCGCTTGAGCTCAACATAGCTCGACGGCGCAGCTGTAACCTTCTCGGTCTTCCCATTGACCTTGATCGTCACGCCCTTCGCCGCCCAGTACGGAATGCGGATCTTCAACGCCATCAATGTCGGCTGCGCCGCCTCCACCGTCAGAGTCGTCCCCTCTTCCTCGGGGAAGTTCGTGTCCTGAACGACACTCAGCTTCTTCTCCGGCCACTTCACCTCCGACCCGATGAACAGGTTGACATACAGGCTGTCCTTATCGTGGAAGTAGATCGAGTCGTTCGCCTTGGCATACTCCTCCACACCCGTCCCGGTACAGCACCAGAACGACTCCGTCGGCGTTCCAAACGTCTTCCACGCTCCCGGCTTCAGCGGCACGTAGTACATCAACATACCGTTCTTGTCCTGGGTGCCAAGCCGTACATTGAACAGCAGCCGCTCATAGTAGTCCATCACGCGCGGATCCACGGTCCAACCGTACACATGCCGTCCCAGCTTCATCATGTTGTAGCTGCAGCAGCACTCCTCGGCGGCCGGTCCCAACTGATTGGCCAACTTCCCAGGCGCCTGCCAGCCTTCACCGTCGCTGGTGCCGCCCGTAGCATACGTATGCTGGTCCACCACCTCCTTGTAGAAGTAGTCGGCAATGGTGTGGTATCGGTCATCCCCGGTAAGCTCGTACCCCCGGGCCGCTCCAATCACCTGTGGAATATGCGTATTCGCATGCAGCCCTGCAAGATGGTCCTGGCGTTCCGCAAGCGGATCGAAGAAGCTCTTCTTGCCGAACCGACGCGCCAGCGTTACATACTTCTCCTTGCCCGTCACCGCATACAGATTGAACGAAACCTCGGTCATACCGCCGAACTCAACCCGCAGCACACGCTGAAACTCCTCCTCCGACAGCGCGCTCGACCACGCATCCGCCCAGTCCGCCATCCGTTCCGACGCCGCAAGCGCCTGCTCATTGCCGCAATGAACATACATGTCCAGCAGTCCGGCCATAATCTTGTGATACGTGTAAAAAGGCGCCCAGACCTTCTGATGCGCCTTCAGCCGATCATAAAAATCCTCCGGATATGCCCCAAGATATCCATTCGGCTTCTGGCATTTAATCAGTTCCGTCACCAGGTCATTCGCCTTCGTGCGCAGCGCCTCATTCTTCGTGCTCGAGTACATCAACGCGCAGGCGGAAAGGTAGTGGCCACCCGCGAAGTGCCCACGCAGTTCGCAATCCGGAGCCTCCCATCCCCCCAGAGGCTCAGCCGTCGAGGGCAGACCCGCAGTGACTCGGAACATATGCAACAGCCGGTCGTTCGGCACCTCAGCAAGGTACTTCGTATTGATCTCCATCGCATTCAAGAAGACGCCCTTCCGCAACTGGACCTGCGTCATCGGAAACGGCTCAGCCTTCCAGGTAATCTTTTCGTACCCAACATGGTTCTTGCTTCGCGGAATATTCGCAACCGCATCCTGCCCGAACGCAATTCCGCTTCTCGCGACCGCCAGCGCTGCGGTCGCTCCGGCTGCAGTGGATAGAAAGCGTCTGCGTGAAACCTGATCGAAGTCCATCATTCTCTTGTCTCCTCGTGCCTTTTCAGAATTTGCTGCTCTACCCCTACTCACGTGCCTGCCAACTGTAATTCACAGAATGCATCATTGTATACATTTTAAACGCTGGACGCCGCTCTTTAACGTCATCCAATTTCTCGCACGAAAACATCATCCTCCAATCATCTATCCGTCCGATCACCCTGACTTGTTAGGGTGACTCGGGATTAGCCTTCAATGTCTTCTCACGCAACAGACTGGAGAGAGCCGCAAGGCTATCCTCCGCTTTAGTACGATCTCCAAGCTGTCGATAAGCTCTTGCCAGACTCGTATAGACGGCTGGATTCCTGGGCTCCAACCGGCGACCGGCTTCAAGATGGAGCACCGCCTCTTGCAGGTGTCCTTCCATCAGATACAACTTCCCCAAAGCAATCTGGGACGTCGAATATGCAGGGCAGAGCGCCACGGAAGTTTCCAGGGCCACACGTGCCTCCGCAAACTCCGGTTGTCCCGGCACGGCTCCGGCATGCATCAGAACCGTTCCCAGTAAAGAGAGCATCTGGTAGTCCCGATGTCCAGCCTTGATTCCCTCATGCGCAAGCGACAGTGCATCCGAAAGTTTATCTTCATACAACTTCTCCTGAATCAGCGCCAGGTAGGACAGATCGCTTCCCGGGGCAAGCTTGCTCGCCATCACAAATTCCGGCTCGGCCTCTTCAAATCGGTCCAGACGCGCCAGAAAAACAGCACGTTCATAGTGCAGCCGCGCAGAATCGGGAAGTTGCCGCAAACCTAGATCCACCACGCGAAGCCCCAGATCATAGACGTAATGATCGGTGCATGCATCAGCGACAAATGCGTACAGCTTTTCGTCTTTCGGCGTCTGCCGTGAAGCTTCCTCCAAAGCCTGAAAAGCGCGTTCAGACTGTCCATTGCCAACATAAGCCTGCGAAAGCAGGTTGTTCACGGCAGCGGTGTTGTACCCCCCATCATGCAGTTCGTTCAGATTCGCGATGGCCTGCTTGAAATCGCCCACACCCAAATAACAGAGCGCAAGATTGAACCCAGCTACATAGTCTGTGTGGGTTCTGGATTGCGCTTTGAGCAGAAAAGGAATCGCCTCTTTGAACCGTCCCTGCCGGGTCAGATCAATGCCTTTGCGAAGCTCCGCATCAACAGAAGTGGTCGCGCCTCGCACAGTATCGTTCGCAGAGGCAGGAGATCCGGCGTTCTGCGCCTTCACCTCTGTGAAGAGCACAGCCCCCATCAAAACTGTGCCGCACATACATCGGATCCACCCGCGCTGTCCTGCAAATAGACTTCTGTGCAGATCGCAACAGCGGCTTGAATCCTTCTGCTCAGTGTGCGCCTGCCCCTTCGTTCCAATCCGGCGGCTCCTGCCCGAGAATATTGTGTACAAAAAAATCCTCCAGCTTGCGCTGTCCATATGGACCTCCGGCGCCGTGACCGCCACCCGGAACAAAGAACAGGTCAAAGATCTTACCAGCCTTGATGAGGCGATCCGCAACCTGAAACGTCGAAGCTGGGTCAACGTTCTTATCCATCTCTCCGACGACAAGCATCAGCTTACCTTGCAACCGGTATGCATTGTCGACGTTGGACGATTCCGAGTACTGCGGCCCGATCGGCCATCCCATCCACTGTTCATTCCACCAGATCTTATCCATGCGATTGTCGTGGCACCCACTATTCGACACCGCAACTTTATAGAAGTCAGGATGGAAGAGAAGCGCCCCCATCGCACTTTGTCCGCCAGCCGATGTTCCAAAGATTCCGACCTTGGAGATGTCGTACCAGGGGAATTTTTCTGCTGCAGCCTTATGCCACAAGATGCGGTCTGGGAACCCGGCATCTTTCAGGTTCTTCCATGCAACGTCATGAAATGCCTTCGAGCGATTGTTCGTCCCCATCCCATCGATCTGCACCACAACAAAACCGAGTTGCGTCAAAGGCTCCGACCGCGTGGTGAACGACTTCGGCACGAACGACCCCTGCGGTCCCGCATAGATGTCCTCAATCACCGGATACTTCTTCTGCGGATCGAAGTTTGCAGGCTTATAGATCACGCCCCAGATGTCCGTCTTCCCGTCGCGGCCCTTCGCGGTGAACGCCTCTGGCGCGTGCCATCCCGCAGCCACCAGCTTTGAAATATCTCCTCGCTCCAGCACGGACACCTGCTTATTCCCTTCCGTCTCGTACAGTGCCATCGTAGGAGGCTGGTCGATCGTAGACCAGACATCGACATAATATTTTCCATCAGAGGAGTACTCCAGATGGTGATCGCCGGCGGCTTCGGCAAGCGGCGTCAGACCGCTCCCGTCAAAATTGATCCTGTAGGCGTGAACAAAATATGGATCTTCTCCGGCGTTCATCCCGCTGGCCTCAAACCATATCTGCCGCTTCGCTTCATCCACATGGTTGACCGCGCGAACCACCCATTGCCCCTTCGTAATCTGGTTCTTCACCTTCCCATTTCCATCGAGCAGATACAGATGGGCCCACCCATCCCGCTCCGACATCCAGATCATCTCTTTCCCGTCCGCAATGTCATAGCGATACGTCTTCCCCGTATCCTGCTGGTTCATGATCAGAGGACGATAGTCGACAAAGGTCTTGCTCTCCTCTGCAATCAAACTGCGCGCCCTACCCGTGGCAGCATCAACCTCGATCACCCGATACACCTGATGCCCTCGCTGGTTGTACTCAAACGTAAACCCGCGACTATCCTTCCACCACACAGGACGCGATAGATCAAATGGATTCGGGAACAGTGCATTGTCCACGTTGAACTGCCGCTTCGCCGCAACATCGAACAGAACCGGCTGCTGCAGATCGAGCACATCCCCGGGCTTCGTGTACGGCACGGAAGAGTACAGCGGCTGCAACTGCGAAGCAGGCGAAGACTCGATATAGTGCACCTCGCGGTGATATCCCGGCCGAATCCGGTACACCACCAGGCGCTTCGAGTCGGGAGACCAGTCAATCGTATCGGGTGAATAGAAGTTTCCTTCGGAACCATCCGTACTGAGATAGCTCATCTGCGATCCATCCGCGGCGCGCACCGCCACGTTGTAATTCCGGACGAAGGCAACCCACTTCTTGTCCGGAGACACTTTCACATTCTCTTCGTTGTTGACATTCTTCACGCTGTCACTGGAATCGTCATCCAGCTCAGACGTCTCCGCCTCCCGTCGTGCATCCACTTTTGAGCATGTATACGTCGCAAGCTCGCATCGCCATCGCACCATCTCCACTTGGAATTCAATCGCCGCCTGCTTGTCGAGAAAGCGAAACCGCATAAACGGCAGGGTCTCCGCTTTGTACTCTTTCCCACTCGCCTTACCGAGCGCCGCCGCCAGCCGTGCATGATCGAAAGCCGTCTGCTTTTCGCCTTTGGTGGCATCCACCATGACAAACGTATGGCCTCCATCGACGCTCTTGTTATAAACAAAGGTGTCGGTCCCGTTGATCCATACAGGATTGTCCGCGATGTTCAAGGCGAGCCCTTTATATTTAGCTGCAAGTCCAGCAGCTCGTTCATAGTCGGCGCGGGTCACTTCTGCCTGTAAATCAATCCCAGAAACTATCAACCCCACACATAGAACGACGAGTAGCCCGACTCTCCGATGCATCATCTCTCCTTGGTTTCAAATACCGCGACTCTATCCAAAATTAAATTCAACACTGTCGCATCCGTACTTAGCTGAAGTGCGCGACGACTTCAAAATTCCGCTGCCCACCGGTATGAATCACAGCTGTGTCGTGGTGCAGACCGCCGATCTCTACCGCCGCTCCATTCGCTGTGATCGAGCGCAGTTTGTTCACTAGAGGCAGGCGGAACTTAACGTGAACCTCTTTCGGCGCGGTCTTTGGCAAATCCACAGTGGCAATCACCTGACCAGACCCCTTCCCCTTCATCTTGAAGTTCACCCGACCCCATCGTGTTGGAGCCTGATTGATCCGAATCTCCTGACCAGAGACGCCCCAGTCGCGAGGTAACGCCTTCCCAAAATAAAGACGGTCCTCATCCGAATCTTCCAGCACCAGCATCCACCGCACCAGCAACGGAATCGTCTGCTGTGCCGGGATGCAGAACAACGCCGTATCCCCGGTAATGCCCGAGACCTCACCCGCGGTCCAACTCCCCCGGGTGTGATCGTGGAAGCGATGCGAATAGAGGAACAGAAGATATTCTTCAACGCGGTCCAACCGCAGCAACATCTGGGCATATCCATACGAGATAAAGCCGAGAATATCGCGCCCTTGAGGATGGGGACGTTCCATGTTCGCCACGACGCCGAGAGTTGTGGCCCCATTCGCGCGCATCGAATCAATCACCAGGTTCGCCAGCTCCGGCGGCAGAACATCTGCCTGCAGAAGTTCTGCATACACTCGATGCGACCACTGCTGAGGGCTTGGGTGCTCCGTCATGAGCGATTCCCATACCGTCAATTTCGTTCCCGGCAACGGGCCAATGTAGGGCGGCGTCACGTCCCGGCGTACACTCTGTCGGATACTAGCGACAACAGCGTCTTGCAAGGACCGGCTGTGCTTCATCCATGCGGACGCTGTCTTCGTCGCGTCTGGGTCAGCTTTACCCCGGTTCAGATCCCCCCATATTCCCGCAATGTCCTTCAACCCGCGTGCGGCAAATGCGCTGTTGTTGAAGTAGGGCTGCCACCACGTCATCGGCTGCGGCGCAAGGCAGGAATCGGATTCGCTCCATCCATGAATCAATCCGTACCCGGCGCTATCGCGTGGCAGTTTCAGGCTCTCCTCATGCAGTTCGGTCAGAATCGTCGCCGTGGCCTCAATCTTGGCGCGATGCTTCAGCAACAAAGCCCTGTCGCCGGTGTACCTGAAGTACCGTGCAAGCAGCGACAACGTCAATCCAAACTGCGCCGTCTCCGGCCCCCGCATGTTGACCATTCCCTTCGCATCGACAAAGTCGGAATAGTAGTTATCCAGCACCTGCGCGGCCATTTCAAAACGCCCCCACTCCAGGTTGGTATAGAGCGCGCTCGTAAAGATGTCCTGAAACCCGTCATACTCCGAGCCGTAGTAGTCCCGATCCACAGCTCCATATTTTGGATACACCCCTCCAGGCCGAACCATCTGCTCCTTCACAAAGGCATGCGTAGACATATCCACCCAGGACCGCTGCGGGAGCGCCGCTGGAGCAACATCGTGCATCTGTTTCTCCCAGTACAGGGTGAACTCAAGCAGCGCACGATAAAACTCTTCGGGATTGGGGTCCTGACGAGCAGGCGGAAAAGCCGGGTAGCTGTGGCCATACTCCACCTTCGTCATCTTCCCATTCTCGACTCGCACCGTCCTGTGCCAGGTCTGCACGATGAACTTGTCGGCGGCCTTCACATCTCCGAAGACCACAACTTCGTAGTGCTCGGTCTCCGAAACCGGCATCACTTTGCGAACCGCAGGCAGCCACCCACCCAACAAGCCCTCATAGCGCTTCCGGGCCAACTCACGGTTCAATGCCGGAAACGCCTGGACAGGGTGATAGGTCCTTGTGTTGCCGCTCGGGTACACCGGCATCGTGTCCAGACACTCGCGCGTTCCAACAAAGGTCTCCCACCCAATTCGTTCATGAGGGTTCCGGCCTTCGGCAGACCCAGTTGGAGGAGCGGCCGACTTGACCTCGTCAGGATCTGGATCACCATGTCGAAGCAAGTGGTCGGCGAGCAGATCGGGACCGGACAGACCAATGTCGCTGAGGCTCATGCCCAAATGGGGAGGATTCGCATCTGCAAACGTAGCTTCTACGTCCCTGGATAGTATCCTTCCTGCTCCAATAGCCGGCGCAAAGGTGATCGCCCCATCCCGTGTACGAAGATCTTCATAAACCTTCCACGTCTCAGAACCGCGCTTAAAGCTACAGAGAAGCGTATGCCCGTCCGTATGAATCTCCGCTCTGTCCAGCAGAATCGATGACGCAACACCACCATGGGTCGATACATGACTGGGACTCACGACATTTCCTTCTGCTAGGGTGGGCAGCGCGCTCATTCCTGCCGTTGCCACCGCCATGCCCTGTAGAAACCGTCGTCGATCCACTGACTCCTCCTCATGACCAGTTACTGCAACTGCTTTTACACACTTTGGCGCAACACCAGATCGTAAAGAGAGACTTACCTGGCAGGTGACTCACGCTTGTCGAACAGGAGTGTTGAATCGCTAAAAAGAGTCCAGGCAATTCCCATTGATTCCCCAGCAAATACACCCACACAAGACGTCCATCCAGGGAGGAAGATCAATCACGTTACAAAAAAGTCTACGAAGCCAACCGGACGAAGTCAGAAGACTCCGTCCGGCATAGCCACAATCACCGTCTTGTTAGAACTCGAGATTGCCTCGCAGTTCAATAATGCGACCGAATCCGCCAGCAAGATTATTGGTTACGCCACCTCGTCCAAATCCGGTACTCTGAATACTGGAGTTGAACGAACCGGGTGTGCTCCCGAAGACAGGATGATTCCATACGTTCAGGAACTCACCTTGGAAGCGGAACTTGAATCTCTCATAAATCGGTATCGACTTAGACACCGACATGTCCTGGTAATACGCGTGCGGCCCATGAAGGTACACGATATTACCAATCGTTCCGGGAGTAGTGTTTGGAGTGATATAGGTTGAATTCGCTCCGTGACCAGGCGTGATGTACTTCGGATCGATCAGATACGCAGTGCTAGAATGAGCAACCCGATGAACCCCGACCGCTTTCTGGAGTTCCGCCGAAGTCACCCCATGCAGGGTAATGCCGCTGTCTCCATAATCGTTGAAGGTACGGTTGCCCCCGGTCAGCATGAAGGGAGCTCCGGTCTGGAACGTAACAATCGTCCCAACAGTGATCCCCCCCAACACCTTATCTGCGACAACGCTATTGCCTAAGATGGCGTGCCCGCGACCAATGGGAAGGTCGTAGGTACCGCTGATGTGCGTCACATGCGTGAGATCGTACCGGCTTGGTCCATAACCCTGGCGGAAGTTGCGCAGCGAGAAGACCGTCAGAGCACCCGTCCAATCGTTGGGGCTTGCCACGCCCAGCGAATGGCTCCAGGTATAGTTCGCGTCGAACTGCAACCCCTTCCACGACCCCTGCCGCAGATCAACCTGCAATCCGTGGTAGTTGGAGTAGCCAGCAGCTACCATCGCCCCAGTAGCTGACCCGGCCGCAAACGGATTCGCCTGGAAGAGGTTGATCGGATAGCCCGCACCTGCTCCGGTATAGCCGATATTGTTCTTGCAGGGGCCAAACCCATCTCCCACCAGGTTGCAGAAGTATGGAACTGTGCCGTTAATTCCGCTCAGAGTGTTAGCCAGGGAACCGGCCTGCCCGGTTTGCAGATTACGAACGAATCCCGCATTCGTAAAGTCGCTGGCTCCCACTCCCCCAAATGCCGCTGTCAGCATGGGCAGCGATCCAGAGCTGCCCTCAAAGGAGGGATTCGGATCGGTTGGGTGAGCAGCCACATACGCTGCAAGATTGGCTTGCGCTTTTTTGAATTCGTCGAGAAAACCATTCTCGAAAATATTTACTTCGTTGGGATTGGTGTTGACCCATTGATGGATCGTCCGGTTTCCGTTGTAGCGAATCTCCAGGACTCTCGACGAGCCCAGCGATCGCTGAATACCAAAGTTCCACGATTGGCTGTATGGCTGCTGGATCTTCGGATCCAACCCATTGACGCCCGGGCCGCCCACAAAGGTGTAGTCCGACTGCAGTGCCGTCTTCTGATACGCCGCAGGCGCATACCCCAATTGAGGAGGGCCAGTGGGAGAACAGGAGTCCGCGCAGACAGGTTGTCCAAGCGATAAGCTACCCGGTGCAAACGTTCCCGGCTGTCCAGTGTTGTTGGCATTCAGGAAGAAGTTCTGAAAGTAGAACGAGCCATAGTCAGCTGCGTTGTTCCAGAAGTACTGGCCCGGCTCGGTAAAGCGTCGCAACGCGTAACCGCCACGGATCACGGTAGAGTCGCCTCCAAGTAGCCCTTTGAATGGGCCGTCGGTCACCTTCGGGTTCCACGCAAACCCGAACGCTGGCTGAGGAGTCAACTTCCACGCCTCGTAAGGCCGCGGATTTGTCGCAAGAACAGGGTTCATGTTCCCAGGAAGCTTCCCAGGTTGAAACAGGTTTCCAAAGCCGGAGGGCCCATAGATATCCCCCGGTGAAGCAGAGTGATATGCGCCCGTCAGGTCATGTTGTGGAATCGCGAAGTCCCAACGTAGACCGTAGTTCAGAGTCAACGAGGGCGTCACCTTCCAGGAATCTTCTGCAAACAACCCCGTCGCACTGACCACTTCGTCAAGATTGTAAGCACCAATCTTGTGTTCATATTGATTCGTCTTCTGGTTGTAAGCAAACGTTCCATTGATGTCGGAGATTCTCCCCGTCAAAATCGCATAGAGTTGCCCAGCGGCGTACAGATCGGCGTCCCCTGCATTCGGCATCGATGAGGTCGTGAAGGCCTGTAGCGCAGGATCACCGGTCGCAAGGCCGAGATCATTGTTGTTATACCCGACGAGCGGATTCCAATAATGATCCTGTTCGCGATACCACGATGCGCCAAAACTGATCGAGTGCGCGCCATGAAGCCAGGTTACGGAATCCGATGCACTCAGGTTTGGGTAGAACGTACTGATCGGGGTCTGATAGCTCTGCCCCGACATATCGCCGGCCAGACCGCCAGGCAAACCAGGATAGTTCCAGTGAACGGTCGGCTGGGTTGCATACAAAGGTGCGGCAGGAGCTGGATTGATAGCGCTGTTGTAAAGATAGCCCAGCTTCAACTGGTTAATAAAATTCGGCGTGGCAACGAAATCCAGCCCATAGGAAACTGTAAAGTTCTTCGAGCTTTGGCCCGCGACTTGATTGCCAAAATCCGCCCCGGGGAACGACGCTGGAACTCCGCTCGGCGACTTACTCTTCGACATAAGAAGCGAGAGGTACATCTTCACTCGCTGCGAAAGGTTATAGTCGAGGCGGCCGGCAGGATAGTAGTTCGTAGTAGGTGCGCTGTTATTCCATTGCACCAGGTTATAGTTCGGGTCCGGCGTCGAAGAGATTCCATTGGATCCTACGTTCTTGTTGATCAACACGAACTGCGCCGCCGTCAATGGATTGATCGTGCCGGGCAGACTGGAGTTCGAGCCGTGGGCAAGATTTAATACATTGGCCGTATGCGATACTCCGTCCGTTCCCTCGTAGACGAAGTTACCCTGCTGAGCCGCCTGCGTAAAGATCACGTTCTGTGCTGTATTCGATCCCGGCTGTCTGGACATGGCGAACGTTCCGAAGAAGAACAATTTGTCACGCAGAACAGGTCCACCTACGCTGACACCAAAGTCGTTAAGAATGAGGCTGTTCCTCTTCACGTGAGCAACCTTGTTCCCATAGGTGTTGGCATTAAGACCCGCATTGCGGAAGTCCTCATAAACACGCCCGTGAAAACGATTACCGCCGCGACGAGAAACAAAGTTCAATTGCGTCGACGCCTGCCCAAAGCCAGAGTTCAAATCCAGCTGATCCGTCTGAATTGTCATTTGCTCGATGGACTCAAGCCTCGGCGACACGGCCGGCTGGGTGTTTCCACCGAACTTCATCCGATTCGAACTACTCACGACACCGTCAATATTGTTCCCCTGGTTGGTCGAAGGCAATCCGTTGAATGTGCCGTTATATCCGGGCACCAGTCGCGAGAAGTTGGTCAAATCGCGCCCTTGGAGCGGAAGATCTTCAATTTGCTTCATATCCACGACCGTACCGATCGCATTCGAGCTCGTCTCCAGCACCGGCGTGTTCGACCCGGTCACATCGACCACCTCTGTCACCTGTCCAACAGGAAGGGTCGCGCTCACAGTCGTCGTATGCGAAGCCTGCACCACGATCGTCTGCAGCATCTGGGTGGAATAACCCGCTTTCGAGACCCTTAGGCTGTACGTGCCAATAGGCAAGCCCACAAACGTGTAAGAGCCATTGCTTTCGGACATGCCTTCTCGCCTGCTGTTCGTGGATTTCTCCACGAGTTCGAGTTTCGCCCCCGGAATCACCGCTCCGGTGGAGTCCACCGCAGTCAATTGAACCGTTCCCTGAGACCCCGCCTGAGCAAAAGCCGCTTCGGAAGAAATGCCGAGCGCGCATACAACAGCCAACGCAAAACAGACGAAATATCTACTACTCTTTGAAAACATTGTGACCTCCAAATATCGAACTGCCATCGGACTTCTGGGTTTAGTGCAGCGGGTTTCGAAGCTGTATTCCATCTCGGGTAACTCAGCTAAGCGCAGCCCGCCTGATCAGCAATTCAAGTAAAAAAACTTCTCTATCTATAAGACCCACTTTGTACACATTAATGAATTTGTTGTCAATGTATAATTTGCCAAGCTCGAAAACACCCAATTTCTTCGCGAAATCAAGACGCACTGGTCTAATCTGAAATGCAGTCAATCATGCCGGAATCGACCCACTTAACCGCCGCGAGGCCTGAGAACATGCCTTTTCTATCCAGACGTTGGCACCCCGTTATCCTTTTCGTCTTTGCCATCGGCGCACTAGCGCATCCGAGCCCAGCGCAGGCCACAAAGAGACCCGCTCCCGCCGTCTCGTCTTCCGCGCAGCAAGCCATCAAACTGGTCGAAAGTGGTCGATGCAAGGAAGCATTACCGGTTCTGAAGAGATCTCTGCCTCGCATCACGGACAAAGATCTCCGATACCGCACCGCCATGGCGCTCACACGTTGCGCCATGGGGATGCAGGACGAGCAGGCGGCTGCCGATTCACTCCTGCTGCTTGAACACGAGTTCCCCGGCGACCCGGAGGTACTCTACATCGCCACGCACTACTTCTCTGAGATGGGCATGCGCGCAGCACAGGAACTGACCGCCAAAGCCCCCTCATCCTTCCAGGCCCGCAAGCTTCAGGCTGAATCGCTCGAGTCACAGGGTAAAAACGAAGATGCCGCCGCGATCTATAACAAGATCCTCGAAGAGAACCCAAGAACGCCAGGCATCCATTACCGCCTCGGGCAGATCCTCCTGGCAGAAGCTGGAAGCAGCGGCTCGACCGACAAGGCAAAGCTCGAATTTCAGAAAGAGACCGAGGTCGACCCCCTCAACGCCGCGTCGGAGTTTATTCTGGGCGAGCTCGCACGCCGGACAGGCCAATGGGACGAAGCCATCGCACACTTCACACGAGCCTCCTCGCTCGACGAAGGCTTCGCTGAAGCCTACCTCGCTCTCGGCATGTCCTTAAATGCCTCCGGTAAGTTTGCCGCTGCGACAAAGCCGCTCCAGAGTTACGTCGCCATGCAACCCGCCGATCCTGCTGGACACTATCAACTGGCCATGTCCTACGCCAGGACCGGCAACAAAGAGGGCTCCGCGCAGCAGTTGGCCCTGCAAACCAAGGCCGCCAGTAACGCCCAGACAGCGACCGACACACCAGAGGGCCATATTGTTCCCCACTGATGCCTCCCCTGCGTCTCAGACGCGGCCACTCCGAATCGAGGTTCTGTTTCATGCTGAAGGATGACAGCCGCCGTCCATTCAAGCTCTCGCGAAGGCAGTTCCTCGATGCAATGGGAGCGACGGCTTTCGGCGTCATGCTGGACCCCGCCCTCGCGCATGCACTGCTCCCCGAAGCCTCGCCGCCCCCCTTGCAGCCGGCATTCGAAGAAGTGCCAGCCTCAAAAAGCAGGATCAACTGGGCTCACGTTGCAGGCCTGTCCAGGGAGATGTACCTCCCGGAGACCGTAGGCGCCGGCTGTGCCTTTCTTGACTACGATAACGATGGCTGGATGGACATCTACCTCGTCAACAGCGGCCCCTGCGACTTCTACAAGCCCTCGGTCCCGTTGCGCAATGCTCTCTACCGCAACAACCGCGACGGCACATTTACCGACGTTACCGAAAAAGCAGGTGTGCCCGGAAACGCCTACGGAATGGGTGTCGCAGTCGGAGACTACGACGGTGACGGCCTGCCCGACATGTACGTCACGCAATATCCAAACAGCATTCTCTATCACAATAACGGTGACGGTACGTTCACCGACGTGACTGCAAAAGCAGGCGTCGCAGCACCCGGCTGGGGCACCAGCGCTGTCTGGTTCGACTACGACAACGATGGGAAGCTCGACCTCTTCGTATGCCGTTTCGCCGACTTCGACAAATCAAAAAACGTCTACTGCGGCAGCGCCGAGGCCAACCAGCGCTACTACTGCAAGCCCAACGTGTACAAGCCTCTCCCTTCACGCCTCTTTCACAACAACG
>Ga0070663_100000690_pt1 | contig 18167 bp, 19 predicted proteins | sample KBSC63metaG_FD_65646 | JGI IMG/M metagenome (GOLD analysis project Ga0070663, IMG submission 65646) | Corn rhizosphere microbial communities from Kellogg Biological Station, Michigan, USA - KBS C6-3 metaG | ecosystem: Host-associated > Plants > Roots > Rhizosphere > Soil ...
GCCGGCCCGCGCGGCCGTATCGTCTCGAATCCGGCGCGGGCCGGCCGTGCGCATCGCCCGCATAAGGCTGCGTCCCGTGTTTCCGTGCCGATTGCGCCGCCCGCCCGCGCGCGCCCCGTGAACCCGCCAGCAGGACGCTTCGATGAACGACACACCGCACGCCGACCTTGAAACGACCCCGGCCAACCCGCGCCGCCGCCATTGGCTGCACGGCGCGGCCGCCGGCGTGGCCGGGCTCGCGCTCGGCCCGCTCGCAGGCCTGCCCGCACTGGCGCAGGGCAGCGACAAGCGGCTGCGCATCGGCTTCCAGAAATACGGCAACTTCGTCGTGCTCAAGGCGCGCGGCACGCTCGAGAAACGGCTCGCGAGCCAGGGCGTGGCGGTGCAGTGGCTCGAATTCCCGGCCGGCCCGCAATTGCTCGAGGGGCTGAATGCCGGCGCGATCGACGTCGGCACGGTCGGCGAGACGCCGCCGATCTTCGCGCAGGCCGCGGGTGTGGATTTCGTCTATATCGGCAACGAACCGCCGGCGCCGCACGGCGAGGCCATCGTCGTGCTGCCCGATTCACCGATTCGCACCGTCGCGCAGCTGCGCGGCAAGAAGGTCGCGTTCAACAAGGGTTCGAACGTCCACTACCTGCTCGTGAAGGCGCTCGAACACGCGGGCCTCACATATGCCGACATCCAGCCGGTCTACCTGACGCCCGCCGATGCGCGCGCCGCGTTCGTGCAGCGCAGCGTCGACGCGTGGGTGATCTGGGATCCGTATCTGGCGGCGGCCGAACGACAGCTCGGCGCCCGCGTGGTCGCGAACGGCGACGGGCTCGTGCGCAACACGCAGTACTACCTCGCCGCGCGCAAGTATGCGGCCGCGCAACCGCAGGTGCTGCGCACGCTGCTCGACGAAGTCGACGCGGTCGACCGCTGGGGACGCGACAATGTTCCGGAAGTCGCCGCGCAACTGTCGCCGCTCGTCGGCCTCGACGCGCCGACGCTCGAAATCGCGCTCAAGCGGGCCGGCTACGGCGTGCAGCCCATCACCGATGCGACGCTCGCGTATCAGCAGAAGATCGCCGACGCGTTCAGCACGCTGAAGCTGATTCCGGCCAGGGTGACGGTCGCGAACGCGCGCTGACGCCCCGTCGCTGCGACGCGTTACGGCGCACGCGTCGCACCGATCCGCCGCCATTCGTCGTAATCGGTGACGAGGCCCGCATCGTCCACCGCGATGTCGGCCGCATACGTGCCGCTCTCGTAGCGGTACACGCGTTGCGCCGTGCGCGCATAGCGCTGCTCGCCGCGCACGAGCTCGAACGCCGGGAAGCGCAGCCACGCGGTATGGATGACGGCCGATGCGCCGACCGCCAGCCTCAGACGCCGGATCGGCAGCGTATTGGTCGAGGGACTGAAGCCGAGATCGATGTCGGTCGCGCCCGCGAGTGCCGGCGCGTCGGCGCCGTCGACCGTCCAGCGCCCCGCGTCGCATTCGATCTCGAGCTGCGCTGGCGGCGCCGCGCCGAGCCAGTGCGTGACGCGCGCGGAACGCGTCAGCCAGTCGGCGCCGCACGCGATCGCATAGTCGACGCGAAACGGCGTGCCGTCGATCGCACCCGCGACCGCTCCCGACAGATCGACGCCGTCACGCGTCTCGACGAGCCGGCACCATTCGCCCGCCTGCCAGGTCTGCGCGATCTGCCACGCGACGCATCGTGTGCGCGCCGCTTCGTCCCGTTGCGTCATGTCGTCTCCTGTCGATCGAGCGAAGGCGATTTTCAATCACGGCGGCGATGCTCGCATGTGCCGCCTCGCAAGCCCGACGGCAAACTCGAGTCGACCTGCAAGAATCGCGATCAGAAATGGCAGCAGCCGGTGGCGTGACGCCGCCGGCCATTGCGCAGTCACGCGCGCCGCATCACCACGCGTGCCGATAGATCGCCAGCGCGTCGGCTTCCGTCACTTCACGCGGATTGTTCACGAGCAGGCGCGTCTGCAGCATCGCATCCGACGCCATGCGCGGCAGGTCGCCTTCGCCGATGCCGACCTCGCGCAGCGTGCGCGGGATGCCCGTCGCGATGATCAGCCGATCGACCTCGTCGATCAGCGCCTGCGTCCTCGCTTCGTCGCTGCCCGTCGCCGACGGCGCGACGATCGCCGCGAGCTCCGCATACAGCGGCGCGGCGGCCGGTGCGTTGAAGCGCAGCACATGCGGCAGCACGAGCGCGTTCGACAACCCGTGCGGCACATGGAAAATGCCGCCGACCGGATAGGCCAGCGCATGCACGGCCGCGACCGGCGCGTTCGCGAATGCCTGGCCGGCGAACATCGCGCCGACCAGCATCGCCTCGCGCGCGTGGCGATCGCGGCCGTCGTCGCACGCCTTCAGCAGGTTGCGCGACAGCAGCGTCAAGGCCTGCACGGCCAGCATGTCGGACACCGGATTCTTCAGCCGCGACGACGTATAGGCCTCGATCGCATGCACCATCGCGTCGATGCCCGTCGCCGCCGTTGCCGCGCGCGGCAGCCCGAGCGTCAGCTCGGCGTCGAGGATCGCGACGTCCGCGAACAGGTGCGGCGACACGACGCCCATCTTGCGCGCCTCGCCGACCGTGACGATCGACACGGCCGTCACTTCGGAGCCGGTGCCGGCCGTGGTCGGCATCTGCACGAGCGGCAGCCGCGACGTTGCCACCTTGTCGACGCCGTACATGTCGGCCAGCGCCTGCCGCCCCGGCGCGAGCGCGGCGATCAGCTTCGCGACGTCCATCGACGAACCGCCGCCGAGGCCGAGCACGATCTCCGCGTCGGCCGCCACCGCCCGCGCGGTCGCGTCCAGCACGACGTGTTCGGGCGGATCGGCGATCACGTCGTCGATCACCGTCACCTGCCAGCCGTGCGCGGCGAGGCTCGCCAGCGCGGGCGCGAGCACGCCGCTGCGATGCAGGAACGCGTCGGTGACGACGCACAGCCGCGCGAGCGCCGGAAAGCGTTCGCGCAACACCGCGCCGAGCCGGCGCGCGGCGCCGAATTCCACGATCTGCGTCGGAACGGTACGGAATTGAAACGGGTTCATCGGGTGCCTCCCGGTGGCGTCGCCGTGCCGGTGTCCGGCTGCACCATGTAGCACGTCACGTCGCGGCGATCGAGCAACGGAATGATCGCGCCGACACCGATCCGCTGGAAATGCGGCGTTTCCCGATGCACGTCGAGGCCGTCGGCTTCGCGGTAACGCTCGAGGATCACGATGTGGTCAGGCTCGACCGGCGAGCAGAAGTACGCGTAGTCGAGGTTTTTCGGCTCGGCGCGCGTGAGCGGCGCGAGTTCCGCGAGCAGTTCGATCACGCGGTCGCCGTTGCCGGGTTTCGCGAAGAAATGGGCGATGACCTGCAGGTAGGGTTCGTTCATGCTGCGCTCCGTATTCGCCAGCGGCCCCGTCAGGGCAGGACGTCATTCCACAATGCGCGGTCGCCGGTCGATACCGCTCATCGAACGGGGCGCCCGGCTGCCCGACACGGCGCCAGCACCTCGACGTCGCATTGTATTGAATCGGCGCGGCATGCGCAGCGCGTCGTCACGCGCCCGCTGGCCCGGCCACTACCACGGAACCGTGCGCCCCTGGTAATCGAGGTATTCGAGTCCCGCGCGCCGCTGCTTGCCGATCAGCACGTTCACGAGGCTCGGCACGCTTTCGTCGATCGTCAGTCGCGCATCGGGGCCGCCGAGTTCCGTGCGGACCCAGCCCGGCGCCATCAGCACCATCGCGCGCGGCGTCCCGGCCTGGCGCGCCGCGAAGCTGCGCATGAACTGGTTCAGCGCCGCCTTGCTGCCGCGGTAGACCTCGCGCATGCCGCTCACGTTGTTCGCGACACTGCCCTGCCCCGACGACATCGCGCCGATCAGGCCGTCCTCGGTCACGAGGTCCTGCAACGCCTCGATCACGCGCATCGGCGCGAGCGCGTTCGTGATCATCACGCGCACGAATTCGTCGGTCGCGACTTCGCCGATCGTTTCGTTCGGATCGTTGGTCGTGCCGGCATTCACGAACAGCATGTCGAAGCGCCGGCCCGACAGGCGCGCGCGCAACGCAGCCAGTTGGTCCGGCTCGCAGATGTCGAGCGTGTCGATCTCGAGCCGTTCGCCGAAGCGCTCGGCGAGCTCATGCAGCTTCGTGCGCCCCGATCCGGCGCGGACGGTGCCGGTGACATGCCAGCCCTTGTTCAGGAATTGCTCCGCCATCGCGAGCCCGAGGCCGCGCGAGGCCGCGACGAGCAGGATCGAGGGTGTGCTGGCGTTCGATACAGTCGATTGCATGGGTTCCACCTTTTCCGAAGTCCGTGATCCGGCCACTATAGGCGCGCCCCATCGGATGCACCAGACGCACCAAATTCAATCGATAGTTGCATCGAACGCCATGCCACGCGCGCGATGTCGTATGCTGTTCGAATGGAAGACATCGACCTGAACCTCGTCACCGCGCTCGACGTACTGCTCACCGAAGGGAGCGTGACCGGGGCCGCGCGCCGGCTCGGACTGAGCACCTCCGCGATGAGCCGCACGCTCACGCGGCTGCGCACCGCGACCGGCGATCCACTGCTCGTGCGCGCCGGACGCAAGCTCGTGCCGACGCCGCACGCGGCGGCGCTGCGCGATCGCGTGCATGCCGTCGCGGTCGATGCGCGTGCCGTGCTTCGGCCGGCCACGGCCGATATCGACATGACGACGCTGTCGTCCACGTTCACCATCCGCGCGGCCGCATCGTTCATGGACATGCTCGCCGGCCCGGTGGTCGCCGCGATCGGCGACATCGCCCCCGGCGTGCGCGTGCGTTTCGTCCCCAAGCCCGACCGCGATCCGGGGCCGCTGCGCGACGGCACGGTCGACCTGGAAATCGGCAAGCGCGGCGACGACGCGCCCGAACTGCACACGCGCGAGCTCTTTCACGACGGGCACGTCGCGGTGGCGCGCGCCGGGCATCCGCTGTTCGCGGCGGCCAGAATCACGCCCGCGCGCTACGCGGCCTGCCGTCATGTGATTGCAGCGCAGCTCGGCGACTTCGGCGGCCCGATGAACGATGCGGTAGACACGCCCGCACCCGCCCCCCATACCGTGCAGGTCGTGGTGCCCGGCTATCCCGATGCGATGCGCGTCGCGGCCGGCACCGACCTGATTGCACTCGTGCCGCGCTCGAGCCTCGGCAACGCATTCACGCCGGGGCTCGTGGACGCGCTCGGGCTGCGCAGCTTCGCGATACCGGTGCGGTTGCCCGAGATCCTGATCTCGGCGCTATGGCATCCGCGCATGCACGGCGACCCCGTCCATCGCCGTCTGCGCGATGCCGTCATCGACGTGTGCAGGCGCGCGTATCCGGCGGCCCGCGCACCGGCGCGCGGCACGACACCGCGCGGCGCCGGCTGAAGCGCCGCGATCCGCGCGAAACGCTGTCGACGCAGGCAGCAGCCAGCCGACGATCAGCAACGTCATCGCCGCGTGCTCGGCGAAACGCATCCGGCGCCGCTTTTCCGCCTCCCGACCATTGCATCGCGCGCGGGCCGCGCCGCAGGGCCCATCGGCTAAAATGCCGCACTTTCCACCTTGTCCGGCCCGCTCGCCATGCAACCCGCTTCCCCCGCCCGATCCGCCGCCCACGGCGCCGCCGACGCCGATCCGTCGCACGACCTCGTCTATGGCCCCAATGACCGGCCCGCGCCGATGGTCGCCTTCGTCGCCGCGTTGCAGCACCTGCTGGCGATCATCGTGCCGATCGTCACGCCCGGCCTGCTGATCTGCCAGGCGCTCGGCGTATCGAGCCGGGATACCACGCTCATCGTGTCGATGTCGCTCGTGATTTCCGGCATCGCCACCTTCGTGCAGTGCAAGCGCTTCGGCCCGCTCGGCGCCGGCCTGCTGATCGTGCAGGGCACCAGCTTCAACTTCGTCGGCCCGCTAATCGCCGGCGGCAGCGTGATGGTCAAGCAGGGCACGCCGGTCGAGACCGTGATGGCCGCGATCTTCGGCGTCGTGATCGCCGGTTCGTTCGTCGAGATGGCCGTGTCGCGCATCCTGCCGTTCGTGAAACGCCTGATCACGCCGCTCGTCACCGGTATCGTCGTGCTGCTGATCGGCCTCACGCTGATCAAGGTCGGTCTCATCAGCATGGGCGGCGGCTACGGCGCGATGGCCAACGGCACGTTCGCGAGCGCGCAGAACCTGACGCTGTCGTGCGTCGTCCTCGGCACGATCATCCTGCTGAACCGCGTGCCGATCGTGTGGGTGCGCAGCACCGCGCTCGTGATCGCCCTCGTGATCGGCTACGCCGCGGCCGCCGTGCTCGGCCGCCTCGACTTCACCGGCGTGCATCAGGCCGCGCTGTTCCAGGTCCCGACGCCGCTGCACTTCGGCATCGGCTTCTCGTGGTCGCTGTTCGTGCCGATGCTGATCATCTACCTCGTCACGTCGCTCGAAGCGATCGGCGACGTCACCGCCACCAGCAAGATCTCGAAGGAGCCGGTCGAAGGGCCGGTGTGGATGCGGCGGATCAAGGGCGGCGTGCTCGTGAACGGCGCGAACTCGCTGCTGGCCGGCGTGTTCAACACGTTCCCGAGCTCCGTGTTCGCGCAGAACAACGGCGTGATCCAGATCACCGGCGTCGCGAGCCGCCACGTCGGCATCTGGATCGCCGGCATGCTCGTGGTGCTCGGCCTGTTCCCGGTCGTCGCGGGCGCGCTGCAGGCCGTGCCGGAGCCCGTGCTCGGCGGTGCGGCGATGGTGATGTTCGGCGCGGTGGCCGCGTCGGGCATCAACATCCTGTCCGGCATCCACCTCGATCGCCGCGCGCTGCTGATCATCGCGGTGTCGCTCGCGCTCGGCCTCGGCGTGTCGCAAGTGCCGGACATTCTGAACAGCCTGCCGCATGCATTGAAGAACGTGCTGGAATCGGGCGTCGCCACCGGCGGTATCTGTGCGCTCGTGATGAACTGGTTCCTGCCGGAACAGAAGTAACGCTGGCGGCTGCATGACGACGCGACCCGGCGGGCGGGCCGCGTCGCGCTCGACGCCCCGGCTTGGCCGGGTGCCCGACACTCGCTAGAATCGGTCCATGCCTCAAACTCTCCTCTCCACGAAGCCGCCGGAAGGCAATGCCGTCCCGATCAAGGAACGGGCGACGATCGTCTGCTACCGCGATGAACAGGTCCTGCTCGTGGCACGCGCGACGTCGCGCTGGGCGCTACCGGGCGGCACGATCAAGCGCGGAGAAACGCCGCTCGAAGCCGCGCATCGGGAACTGCAGGAAGAGACCGGCATCACCGGCCAGGATCTCGTCTACTCGATGCAGTTCACCGGGCTCGCGAAGGTGCATCACGTGTTCTTCGCCGAAGTCGGCCCGGACCAGACGCCGCAAGCGAGCAACGAGATCCAGAAGTGCAAGTGGTTTCGCATCGACAGCGTCGACGGCGTGCGCGCGAGCATTCCGACGAAGCGCATCGTCGAGCTCGTCTACCGGCACGAACTCCTCAAGTAGGTAGACACCCCACCCCCAGCGGCTCGCACGAGCCGATATGATGCGCCCACGGTCCGTCGTCGCGTTCCCTTCCGAGCGAGCTGCAGATGAACAGTGCGTACACCTATCGCGGATACACCATCGACGTCCGCTGCGAATTCCGGCTCGACGAACCGCGCGACCACGCGCCGCCACCCGACACGCTCCGGTTCGGGTTCGTCGCGGTCGTGCAGGTGCGCACGGCCGGCAGCGCGCCGCGTCTGCTCGCGCCGGTCCGCCTCGCGGACGATGGCGGCCGCCTGTTCGGCAGCACGCTCAATGCGTTGCGCGCAGGCCGGGCGGCCGGCGAAATCATCGTCGACGATCTGTTGGTCGATTGCGGCCCCGCCGACGGGCGCGCGCGTTCCTGAGCCGTTGGTCGGCCTCGAACGTGCTGGGTGGATCGGCCGGCGTGCCGGCGCTCAGTGCAGGCGCTTTCTTCGCAGTTCGTGCGTGGAATAGACGACGAGGAAGATACCCAGCATCGCGACGCCGGATGCAATGAAGTCGTTTGCGGTTCCCGCGCTGTTCAGCGATTTCGGGAAGATGCCGAGACTCAGTCCTGCGGCAGCCAGGAATACCCCTGCCGCCACACCCCACACCGGTCCGGTGGTCTTTTCGATTGTGTTTTTCATACAGCACCCGTCTACGGTTATTGCCTGAACGGTATCGGTGCATCGCACGTGCACCTACCGTCCGTGCCTAGACTATAGCGAGGAAAAAATTCAAACGGGTTCGGTGCTTTTCCCCATCAAGTTTTTCGCGGAGGCATTCGGGCGGCGTCGCGCGGCGGCGCGGCCCGCTCCGATTCGTCAGATGAATGGCGAAAATTAGGCGGCTCTCCAAGCAGCTTTCCCCCTGTTGCACCGCCATTCGCGACCGGCCGGCAGCAATCCTTACGCTCCGACGCACAATTTACGGTTCGTTTCAAAGCTGTCCACACTTTGGGCATGCCGCGCCGCTATGCTTCGTTGCATCCACAATCAGATTGGAGGGGGCAAAATCATGAACAACCATTTCTGGAAGGCCGCACTGTGTGCGGCCATGGTGCCGTTTGCGCTGGCAGGTTGCGGCGGCGGCGACGATGGCGGCGCGCAAACCGGCACGCTGCATGTCGCGATGACCGATGCGCCGTCATGCGGATTCGACCATGTCTACGTGACCGTCTCGCAGGTTCGCGTCAATGCGAATACGAATGCTTCCGATAACGATGCCGGCTGGTCGACGATCACGCTGGCGACACCGCGCAAGATCGACCTGCTGTCCCTGACCAACGGCGTGCTCGCCGATATCGGCCAGACCGCACTGCCGGCCGGCCAGTATCAGCAGATCCGCCTCGTTCTCGCGCCGAACCAGGGCAACAGCCTCGCGAATTCGGTCGTTCCGACGGGCGGCACCGAGCAGGCGCTTGCAACGCCGAGCGCGACGCAAAGCGGCTACAAGATCATCCAGCCATTCACGGTGCAAGCGAACACGCTCGTCGACCTCGTGCTCGACTTCAACGCGTGCAAGTCGATCGTTCAGCGCGGCAACGGCACGTATGCGCTGAAGCCGGTCGTCACCGCGATCCCGACTGTCGTGAGCGGCGCGATCTCCGGCTATGTCGCACCGGCCGAAGCCGGCGCGACCGTGTACGCGGAACAGGGTGGCAAGGTGGTCAGGGGCACCGTTGCCGACAGCACCGGGAAGTTCGTGCTGTCGCCGTTGATCCAGAGTTCGACGCAAGGTAACTACGACGTCGTGATCGTGCAGAACAACTTCGCGTCGGGCATCGTGCGCACGGTGCCGGTCGTGGTGAACACGACCACGGCCGTTTCGGCGTCGAACGCGCCGATCACGCTGCCGGCCTCGACGATGAGCTCGGTCAGCGGCACGGTGACGGCAAGCGCCGACGCGTTGGTTCGGGCATTACAGACGGTCGATGCCCGCGCGTACGAGATCACGTCGATCAACGCGAACATGGACACGGGCGCCTATGCGCTGAACGTGCCCACGGCCGCACCGATCGTCGGTACGTACTCGGGCTCGCTGCCGGTCGCGCTGGCTGCATCGCCGGCTGCCGCGGCACAATATACGATCGAGGCGGACGCGGCATCGGGCGCAACGCAATCGACGAACGTGAACGCCACGACGAGCCAGTCGAACGTCAACTTCAGCTTCTGACGCACACGTCGGCAGCATTCAACGAAAGGGCCTCGCGGCCCTTTCCTCAATAACGGGAGAACGAAGTGAAAAAAGGGGTGATCGCACTGCTCGCCGCGGCGAGCGTGGTTGGCGCACTCGGTGGATGCGTCGCATACGTTCCGGGTCCGCCGGTCGTCGTCGCACCGCAGGGCGGCCCGGGCAACGGGTTCTGCCCGCCCGGACAGGCGAAGAAAGGCAATTGCTGAGTGTATGAGGCCCGCGGGAAGCGGGCCTTTTTCGTGGTGTTGACGATATCGCGCCGATATCGGTTCAATAACATGTGGAACTTTTGACCGCGATAAGGTTGGTTAAACATCGACTGTTCTACGCCGAGCCGGTGAAGATCGTGCGTGGCGAGAAGGTCTATCTGTACGACGATCGAGGCAACGACTATCTCGATGCTTACAACAATGTCGTCTGCGTCGGGCATGCCAATCTGCGCATCGTCGACGCCATTGCCCGTCAGCTCTCGATGCTCTGCACGCACACGCGCTACATGCAGGAGCCGATCCTCGATTACGCCGATGCGCTGCGCGCGACGTTCAATACGTCGATTCGCGACGGCCAGATGATGTTCACCTGCACGGGCTCCGAAGCCAACGACCTGGCCATGCGCGTCGCGATGCACTACACCGGCAAAACAGGCGTCATCGTGACCAGCGAGGCGTATCACGGCAACTCGCATCTCACCTCGGGCTTTTCCCCGTCGCTGGGTCGCAAGGCCCAGCTCGGCCCCTATGTGAGAACGGTGCCTGCTCCGGACTCCTACCGTGTGCCGCTGCGCGAGATCGGTCAGCGCATGGCCGAGCAGGTCGCGTTGCAGATCGAGGACATCCGCCGCCACGGAGGCGGCCTGGCAGCGTTCATCGCCGATTCGTTCTTCTCGTCGGATGGCGTATTCGCCTACCCGACCGACGTGCTGGCGCCGGTGGCCGAAGTCGTACGCCGCGCCGGCGGCTTGTTCATCGCGGATGAGGTGCAGTCGGGTTTCGGGTGCAGCGGTACGCATATGTGGGGGCACGAGCGTCACTCGGTCGAGCCCGACATCGTCACGCTGGGCAAACCGATGGGCAACGGCTATCCGGTGGCTGGCCTGGTCGTGCGCCCCGAGATCGTCGCCGGATTCGGCCAGGACATGCGCTACTTCAACACGTTCGGCGGCAATTCGGTAGCCATCGCCGCCGCGCAGGCCACGCTCGACGTGCTGCGCGACGAACAGGTGCTGGACAACGTGCAACGGGTCGGTGCGATCATGCTGGAGGGATTGAACGCGCTGGCACGAAAATACGAATGTATCGGCGACGTGCGCGGCGCGGGCCTGTATTTCGGCGTCGAGATCGTACGCGACCGCGCGAAAAAGGACACCGACATTCAACCATCGAACGCCCCGCCCAGTCGGTGCGAAACGCACCCGGCTCGACGATCGTCACGCGAATGCCTAGCGGCGCGACTTCATGAGACTGCGATTCGGACAGGGCCTCGACCGCGAATTTCGCCGTGTGGTAGTAGCCGGTCGCGGCGAACGCGACGGGCCCGCCGAGCGACGACATGTTGAAGACGTGGCCGCGGCGCCGCTGCCGCATGCCGGGAAGAATCCGCTGCATCAGTGCGTTGAGGCCGAACACGTTGGCCTCGAACTGCGCGCGGCGAGATACCCCTAGCCGGCGCTGTTCACGAGCACGTCGATCGCGCCGAAACGAGATCGCGCCTGCTCGACGGCACTTGCGATCGAAGCCGGGTCGGTGACGTCGAGCGGCAGCGGCAACGCGCGCTCGTTGTACCGGCGGGCGAGATCCGACAGGCCGTCGGGCTGGCGTGCGGTGACCACCGCGCGCCAGCCACGTTCGAGCACGGCTTCGGCGAGCGCACGGCCGATGCCGGACGATGCGCCGGAGATGAACCACACGGGCGAAAAACTTCGCCACCCGTGCCGATGGATCGCTGCTTGCAACGTTGGCCGCACTTTATGCCTCAGGTGAATTGCGCACCCACATTGATTCGGTCTTTTCCTTGCCGAAGGCAAGCCATGCCCTTGCACGGAGCATGAGCGGCCACGTGCGCGGGAAGGTGACACTCGATGTAGCCGCTTAGCAAAGCCTACGTCCCGAAGCGGACCGCCGGCGAGAGCGTGAATGATTCGCGCATGTCGCGCACTTCCTCGACCGGTGTCCGCCCAAACAGGCGCTTGAACTCCCGGCTGAACTGGGACGCGCTTTCGTACCCAACTCGTCCGGCTGCCGCCGCCGCAGTCACACCATCACGGATCATCATGAGGCGCGCCTGATGAAGGCGGGTGGACTTGATGTACTGGATCGGCGATGTCTGGGTCACGGTACGGAAGTTGGCATGAAACGCAGGAACGCTCATGCCCGCTTCCTCGGCAAGACGCGCGACATTGAGCGGCTCCGCATATTCGGTGTGGATCCGCTTGAGTGCCCGCGCCACGCGTCCGAAGCGGCCGTGATGTGCCAGCGCGGCACGCATTGCCGCTCCCTGCTCGCCAGTGAGTACGCGATAGCAGATTTCGCGCACGATCGCCGGCCCGAGTACCTGTGCATCGAGCGGCTCTGTCAACGCTTCCAGCAACCGTATTGTCGCGCCCGCGAGGTTGCCGTCCAGCGGTGTGGAGACGATACCCGCTGGCGCCGCTTTGGGATGCTGCCTGGCCGCACCGATCTGCGCGATCAGTTCGCTCAGTTCGAGCAGGTCCAGCCGGATTGATACGGCAAGCATCGGCTCGTCTGGCGAGGCCTGCGTTTCCGTCGAGAACGGTAGCGGGACGGACAGCACGAGATAGTGCTGCGCATCGTAAACGTAGACCTCGTTTCCCAGGAATCCAAGCTTGCGCCCCTGGCAAACGATCACGATGCTCGGCTCGTACAACACGGGCGTGCGCCCGAGCGGGCGATCCGATCGCATCAGCCGCACGCTGTCGAGCGCCGACTGGGTGTAACCCTCGTTGGGCGCAAGTTTCTCCAGTAGCCGGACCATCCGGATGGAAACCGTTTTGCGAGTGTTCGGCACCACACTCTCCCGAAGTTTCGACAGACAGCATTTTATTCACCCCCGCTGTATGCGCCAACCGAGTCAATAGGATTAGGCAAAGATGGCATCGCTCCATGTATTCGCCTGCGATGCCGTCTTCCCTACCATTCATTCACCGGCCGATGAACACATAGCGCTTCTACAGGCCGAGTTCCGGCAACGTCGTCCTCCGAGCTATCAGTGACAGGCGCGGCCAATTTCGAACCAACAACAGGAGTGTGAAAGATGGCAATCCCATCCACCGAGCCCAAAGTCATTCTGATCACCGGCGCAAGCAGCGGCATTGGCGAGGGCGCCGCCCGTTTGCTCGCCGCGCAAGGCCATCGGCTCGTGATTGGCGCGCGCCGCACCGACCGGCTCGTCGAACTGACGGAGTCGCTGCAGTCGGCCGGCGGCATCGTCCGCTACCGCGAACTCGATGTCACCTCATCCGAGGACGTCGCGGCCTTCGCCCGCTTTGCGCTCGATACGTTTGGCCGCATTGACGTGCTTGTCAACAATGCCGGCGTGATGCCCCTGTCGCCGTTGAACGCACTGAAGATCACCGAGTGGAACCGGATGATCGACGTAAACATCCGGGGCGTACTGCACGGCATTGCGGCGGTCCTGCCGGCCATGGAGCAGCAAGGCCAAGGCCAGATCATCAATATCTCCTCGATCGGTGGGCTGTCCGTAACGCCGACCGCAGCCGTCTACTGCGCCACCAAGTTCGCCGTGCGCGCCATTTCCGACGGGCTGCGCCAGGAGACCGACAAGGTCCGCGTAACCGTGATCTGCCCAGGCGTCGTGGAGTCCGAACTGGCCGATTCGATTTCCGACGACACCGCGCGGTCGGCCATGCAGGAGTTCCGCCGCATTGCCATCACACCCGACGCCATCGCCCGCGCCATCGCCTACGCCGTAGAGCAGCCGGCGGATGTCGACGTCAGCGAAATAGTCGTGCGGCCTACCGCCAGCCCGTTCTGAAAGTCGGGCACCTGTCACTCACCCCGATCTGGCAAACCATCAAGGAAACCATCATGACATCACGCAATCGAGAAACCGGAGCCTTCGCGGGCAAAGTCGCTATCGTTACCGGCGCGGCCAGCGGCATTGGCCTGGCGACTACGGAACTGCTCCATGCCGAGGGTGCAAACGTAATCGCGGTTGGGCGCAGCGCCAATGTCGAGGCGCTCGCCCGCCCCGGCATCGTGCCCCTCATCGCCGACGTTGCGCGGGAAGAAAGCGCCGTGCAGGCCGTCGCAGCTGCGGTGGATAAATTCGGCAAGCTCGACATCCTCGTCAACAATGCCGCGATCATCATCAACAAGCCCGTCGTTGAAATGTCGCTTGAAGACTGGAACAGCATCCAGTCAGTCAACGCCACAGGTGCGTTTCTGTTCTCACGGGAAGCCATGCGCGTGATGGTGCCGGCAAAGACCGGCGCCATCGTCAACGTGGGTTCGTACGCGTGCTATCAGGCTTTCCCGACGATCGCAGCCTATGCGGCCTCGAAGGGGGCGCTGGCGCAGTTGACGCGCGCCTTGTCGCTGGAAGCCATCGAGCATGGCATTCGCGTCAATGCGGTCGGCTCGGGCGACGTCATCACCAACATCACCAATCACATCCACGCTGACGGTCAAGCATTCCTGGCCGAGCACGGCAAAAAGGCGCCGATCCGCCGCGCGGCCCAGCCGAAAGAAATTGCAGAGGTGATTGCCTTCCTGGCATCGGAAAAGGCCAGCTTCATGGTTGGCGCCGTGGTGATGGCCGACGGCGGCATGAGCGTCGCACTCCCGTAAAGACCTTGCACACCCAATCCTCCGCTACTCAAGGACTTTCATCATGAAATCAGCATCCCGTACCTGGTTTATCACTGGCGCATCGAAAGGCGTCGGTCAGAAGCTCGTCCATCATCTGCTCGAGCAAGGCCACCGCGTGGCCGCGACGTCGCGCACCGCAGCTTCGCTGACGGAAGCGTTCGGTCAGGCATCCGACGCCTTCCTTCCGCTCGAAGTGGACCTTACCAGCGAACAGAGCATCCGACAGGCAATCGAGAAGTCCGTGCAGACATTTGGCGCCATCGATGTGGTCGTGAATAACGCCGGATACGCACAGCAAGGAACGGTCGAGGCACTGTCCGAAGGCGAGCTTCGTCAGAATTTCGAAGTGAACTTCTTTGCCCCAGTGGCTGTACTGCGCCATGCGCTGCCGCATCTGCGCAGGCAGCGCAGCGGACACATCATCAACATCTCGTCGATTGTTGGCTACCAGGGCGGATATGCCGGCTGGGGCAGCTACGTTTCGAGCAAGTTCGCGCTGGCGGGTTTGACGGAGTCGCTGGCCGCCGAAGTTGCTGAACTCGGCATTCGCGCCACGGTGGTGTATCCGGGCCCAGTGCGCACCGAATTCCTGTCGAGCGGCGCGCTGGCAGTCGCAAAGCGGCAGATCGACGACTATGCGGAGGCAAAGGCGTCGCTCGACCTGCACCTGGACACGCTGCACGGCCATCAGGCGGGGGACCCAGACAAGCTGGCACTGCTGATCATCCAGGCAGCCAGTGTCGAGACGCCCCCCCTGCATCTGTTCGCCGGCAAGATCGCCAACGAACTCGCAGCAGTCAAGGCTAACGCTGTCGCACAGGATCTCGACGCGTGGAGGGGCTCTTCCGAAGCCACCGACTTCGCGGACTGAGTCCGGGAGGAAGCCTCCGATACTGAAGGAGGCGCTGTCGCTTATCACATGCGGCCGGAGAAACACATCCGATCCGACGCGATGCGCGTTCCCGTCACGTCTTCCCCCCGCTATACGCGGCCCGCCCCGGCAGTCGGTACTGCTGCCGTACCCATGACCGAACAGGCGCGGGCACCCGCATTGCCGAAAAGGCGGTCACGCCCGTGCCCGCCGAAGGCCGCCGTTCCTTCAAACGGCTCGGGAACGGTAAATCGGCGACCGGCCGACCTGACTGATGCGATTCGGCGCTCCGGGGCTGGAGAGCGTGTCGGCAGTCAGTCCCTGTCGCTGCGCATCGCGGAAAATCATGAAAACGGTGGGCTCCGAAAGCCGGGTACGGCACCGTACCGACTTCGATGCGGGCCGAGATCAACGTACACAGTGCGCTCGACGCGTCTGTTTCAGCGCGTTCGATACGCACGGTCCCGTCACGGCCCGCACTGGACAAATCGATGACGAAATCAATCATTCGGGCCTGCGCGCGCCTGGCCACCGCTGCAAGGCCAAGCCCGGCAGAATGAGTGATATCGCAGGCATTAGCCGTCATGTTCGCTTTCAAGGATTCGCGCCCCGTGAGACCGGCGGCGCGCATCGAGCCTCCTGAGACACCCGCAGCGGGAAGCGGACCGGTGCCCACGTTCGGCGCTCCGGATCTCAGACAGGAGAACATCATGAAAACTCCAGAAGTACGCGTCGCGTCGGTCGGCTCGATGATGACCAGAAGCATGACGGCGGTTGGCCTGGCCCTGGCGATTGGCGGCATGTCCATGGCGTCGGCGCTCGGCGCGGACTACGGCGACTACGACGGTCAGCAGCATGGCCCGTATGACGGCTATCAGCATGATCAAAGCCAGCTACAGCAGCACCGCATGGACAACGGGTACCGGCCGCACCATGGACACCGATGGGATCACCGCGATCGGCATGCCTATCAACATCCGGACAATGTCTACCGTCGCGGCGACTACTACGACTCCCAGGACTATGTGTACGCGCCGCCCCCAGTCGTTTATGCCCCTCAGACGGCGCCGGGCGTCAGCCTGTTCATACCGCTCCGATTCCGGTAGCGTGCGGAATCGCACGGGACGTTGTCCGCTGAGCCGAATGGCAACGGAACCGGGACAGAACGCCGTTCGGTCTCGTTCGGTTTCCTTGCTTTCCGATTGCTGCGCCGGCAACATTTTTCCATGACGTTATTGCGGTTCCATTCCGTCCGGATTGTGCGACCGCGCGGAGGGCGACATGCACAAACCTGCCGAGCTTGCCGAAAAATTCTTCGGCATACCCTATGAATCGTTGGACGAGCGCACGAAAAATGTTGCACGCCTCATCGCGGAACGAAAGCACATAGCGAGAGACTCCACGCAAACGCTCGATGCAACGGCAACGCGCGGCCAGCGCGCAGCGGATGCCGTTGCGGCCTTCGGTGGGTCGTGGATATTCATCACGTGCTTTATTGTGGTCATGGTCGTCTGGGTCAGCCTGAATTCGCTGATTCTGGCAACGTACAGCAAGGCCTTCGACCCTTACCCGTATATCCTGCTCAACCTGTTTCTGTCGATGCTGGCAGCAATCCAGGCGCCCATCATCCTGATGGCCCAGAACCGGCAGTCATACAAGGATCGGGTGTCGGCCGAACACGATTATGAAATCAATCTGAAGGCCGAACTCGAGATCATGTTGCTCCATGAAAAATTGGACGGGTTGCGCGAGGAGCAATGGACTGAATTGCTGAACATGCAGAAGGAACAGCTGGCTGCGCTGAAGAACCTGCTCGAACCTGGCAGGACGTGAGCGATCGCGCATCGGGATCGGCGGCTTCGCGACGCCCCTTCTTCTTTTCCGGCAATCGGGACGTCGATGCAAGCAATTCTTCGCGGATTGCCGCGGGTGTCGCTTGACGACCCGAACCGGCCGAACCAGCCAGTCGGCTCCGGCACCATCGATGCGCTATGCGTATCGGCTTTCGATTCTTGTCAACGGGTACCCGTGCGGAACGTGCGGCCGCGACCATCGAATGCCTACCCTTCCGGACAAGGCGCCGCGCATGGCGCGATGTGGCCTTGGCGCAGGAGTTCGCTGGCGCGAGCGGCCCCCACCGCTTCGCTGAAACGGAAGCCTTGCGCGCTTGTCGCCCGATTCGTCGCAGCCAGCAGCGCGCGCTGTTGCTCGGTCTCCACGCCTTGGGCAATGACTCCGATCCCGATACTGTGCGCAAAGGTGACGATGGCATGTATCGTCGCCGCACTCTCTGGATCGCTGGTTGACCGGTGGATAAGGGATCGCGCGATCTTGAGATGGTTCACGCGATAAGCCTGGACATACTCAAATGACGCGTAATTGCTACCGAAATCATCGATGGCAAGCTTCGCGCCGAGCGCATGCAGCTGCGGGAGGATGTCGCTTTGTGCCCACGACAGCCTGGCCAGTGTCGCCTCGGTCACGTCGAATTCCAGATCGGAGGGGGCAAGGTGCCACTTCGCGGCCGCTTCAGCGACATCGCGCACGAACGTTTGAGTACTCCGGAGCTCGAACAGAGACAGATTGATCGCGATCATCAGCGGGGCCACCCCCTCGTCGCGCCACGTTCTCATTTGCCGGCACGCCTGATCCAGCACCCAGCGACCAAGCGCTGCCATGGAGCCTTCCCTCTCGGCGATCGGAATGAACACACCGGGAGCAATGAGGCCTC
>Ga0070663_100000693_pt1 | contig 18135 bp, 13 predicted proteins | sample KBSC63metaG_FD_65646 | JGI IMG/M metagenome (GOLD analysis project Ga0070663, IMG submission 65646) | Corn rhizosphere microbial communities from Kellogg Biological Station, Michigan, USA - KBS C6-3 metaG | ecosystem: Host-associated > Plants > Roots > Rhizosphere > Soil ...
GTTGGCCATCACGATGCCCGGGATCATCTGGACGATGAGCAGCACGAACACCAGCGCCGGGCCGCCGCGCACCTTCAGCTGCGCCAGCGCGTACGACGCCGGCGCCGCCACCAGCAGCGACACGACCACCGTGCCGAGCGCGACGACGACGCTGGAGAGCAGGTGCGGCCCTTGGGAGGACAACGCCTTGCGATAACCGTCCAGGGTGCCGTCGACGGGGAAGAACGCCGGGTCGGGGCGCAGGAGCGCGCCGCTGGGCTGCAGGGAGGCGTTGACCATCCAGTACAGCGGGAACAGCAGTACCGCGACGATCAGCACGCCGAGCACGGTCCGTGGCCAGTTCGCCGTCTTCATGCCGCCTCCGCCAGTGTCGCCTTGGCCGAGCGCAGGTACAGCAGCCCGAAGACCGTCGCCACCACGATGAGGACGTTGCCGACCGCCGCGCCCTGCCCGAACGCGAAGTCCTGGAAGGACAGCCGGTACGACCACGTTGTCAGCGTCTGCGTCGCGTTGGCCGGCCCGCCGCCGGTGACGACCATGATCACGTCGAACACCTTGATCGTGTAGACCAGCCCGAGCATCAGCACGATCCCGGTGACCGGCCGCAGCAGCGGCCAGGTGACGTGCCGGAACCGCTGCCACGCCCCGGCGCCGTCCAGCGCCGCGGCTTCGTAGAGCGACGCCGGGATCGCGCGCAGGCCGCCGTGCAGGATCACCAGGTTGAACGGGATGCCGATCCAGATGTTGGTGAGGATCACCGCGGGCAGCGCCCAGCTCGTGCTGCTCAGCCACGGCACCGCGTCGAGGCCGACGGCGCGCAGGAACGCGTTGAGCACGCCGTGGTCCTGGTCGAACATCCACCGCCAGACCGCGCCGCTGACCACCAGGGGCAGCAGCCACGGCAGCAGGAGCAGTGACCGCAGCAGCGCGCTGCCGAGGAACCGGCCGTTGAAGAACACCGCCAGCGCCAGGCCGATGGCGAACTGGAAGACGAGCGACCCGGCGGTGAACAACACGGTGTTGAGCGCCGCCGTCGAGAACAACGGGTTGTTCAGCACAGCGGAGTAGTTCGCGATGCCGACGAAGGGTGCTTCGCCGGTGTAGAACGACTTCACCGTGTAGTTCTGCGTGCTCATCACCAGGTTCGCGACCAGGGGGTAGCCGAAGAACACGATGACGTAGGCCAGGGCGGGCAGCAGGAACGCCCACGCGGCGAACCGGTTGTCCCGGCGGGACTTCCGGTTCGCGCGGGGTGCCGCCGAGACCGTCGGGGCGGCGGCGAGCGTCACGAGCCGCTCGCCTGCTGCGCGGCCTTGAGCGCCTGGTCGACCGGCGTCTTCCCGGTCAGTGCCGCCTGGAGCGCGTCGGCCAGCGCCTGCGAGACCTTCGGGTACTTCTCGCCGAGCTCGGCGGTGCGGGAGCGGGCGGTGCCGACCTCGTCGACGAACGCCTGCATCGCCGGCTGGTCCTTGCCGAACTTCTCCGCCACGGCCGTCTTCGAGGGGATGTAGGCGTGCGCCTTGCTCCACTCGACCATCGTCGGCTCGGAGAGGATGCAGGAGAGCACCTTGCCGGCGGCCTGCTGGCCGGGCCCGTCGGTGACGGGCACGGTGCCGACCTCGCCGCCGAGCGCGACCACCGGCTTGCCGCCGGCCTGCGGCACCGGGATCGGCACGACGCCGTAGTGCAGCGACTTCTGCTCGTCGAGCCGGGCGATGTTCCACGATCCGTTGATCATCATCGCCGCGTTGCCGCCGACGAACTGGTCGGCGACGTCGTTCTGGTTCCAGGTCACCACGGACTTCGAAGCCGAACCGGAGTTCACCAGGTCGGTGACGTACTGCAGCGCCTTCGTCGACTGCGGCGAGTCCAATTGGGACAGTTCGGCGCCGTTGCTCCAGAAGAACGGCAGGAACTGCCAGGTGCCTTCCTCGGACGGGATGGCGGAGAAGGCCAGGCCGTACTTGCCGTCCTTGGTCAGCTTCGCCGCGGCGGCCTTCAGCTCGTCCCACGTCTTCGGCGGCTCGATCCCGGCGGCCTGCAGGAGGTCCTTGTTGTAGATCAGCGCGAGGCCGTTGACGCCGGGGGCGACGCCGTACAGCTTGTCCTGGTAGGAGCCGGCCTTGACGATGCTCGGGTAGTAGCCGTCGGTGCTGATGCCGTAGTCGGTCAGCGGGGTCAGCGCGCCGGTGGCGGCGACCTGCTGCAGCGTCGGGTTGTCGGTGAAGAGCAGGTTCGGCAGGGTCTTCGAGCTGGCGCTCTGCAGGACCTTCGGCAGCATCTGGTTGGTCGGCACCTTCTGGCGCTCGATCTTGATCCCGGTCTGCGTGGCGCAGGCGTCGAGGATCTTCTGCCAGGCGGCGGACCCCTGCTCGTCGGCGTAGTAGTCGAGCTCGGTGATCGACGTGGCGGCCGGGGCGTCCGAGCCGCCGGGCGCGGCCGGGGCCGTCGGGCTGGGGCTGCAGGCAGCCAGCAGCGCGGCACTCGTGGCGCTCGCGGTCAGGACGAGGGCGCGACGGACTACGGGCATGGTGATTCTCCTTCGGCAGCGGAGCACAACCGGTCTAGGCACGCGGCGCGGCGGTGCTTTCCCGCCGGGTGAGGCGGGGCCCGAGCAGCCGGACCTCCGGGGTGGTGTGGCCGGCGAGCCGGCGCATGGTCATTTCGACGGCCTGGGTGCCGACCTCCTCGGCCGGGATGGCCACGTTGGTCAGCGCGACGGCGTGCTGCTCGGCCATGCTGTCCGGGCACACGGCGATGACCGAGATGTCCTCGGGCACCCGCAGGCCGCGGTGGCGCAGGTCCGACAGCAGCCCGGGCAGTACGGCCTCGTTGTGCACGACCAGGCCGGTCAGGCCGGGATCGGCGGCGAGCAGCTCGTCCAGGCAGGCGCTCACCGCTTCGTAGGAATGGGCGCACGCGTGGGAGGCCGCGCGCACGTCACGGCTCTTCGCGGCCTCGTCGAAGCCGCGCAGGAACCGGGTCGCGTAGCTCGTACCGCGCCGGTAGACGGCGGGGGACGGGCCGATCAGCGCGATCGAGCGGTGGCCGAGGTCGGTCAGGTGCGCGACGCACGCCGAGGCCGCCGCGGTGAAGTCGAGGTCGACGCAGCTCAGCCCGGCCGGGTGGTCGGGCACGCCGATGAGCACCACCGGCAGGTCGAGGGCCAGGAGCATCGGCACCCGCGGGTCGGCGGTTTCGACGTCCATCACCATCAGCGCGTCGGCGATCGCCGAGGACGCCACCCGCTGCAGCGCGGCGGGGCCCTCGTCCTTGGTGAGCAGCAGCAGGTCGTGGTCGTGCGCGCGGGCCGCGGTGACCGCCGAGGCGACGAACTCCATCACGACGGCGACGTTGAGGTCCGTGCGCAGCGGCACGACCAGCGCGAGCACGTTGGTCTTGCTGCTGGCCAGCGCCCGGGCACCGGCGTGCGGGTGGTAGCCGAGCTTGCGGATGCTGTCCTCGACCAGCCGCCGGGTCTTCGGCGAGATCGAGCGCTTGCCGCTGATCACGTACGACACCGTGCTGGGGGCCACGCCTGCCGCGTTGGCGACGTCGTTGATCGTGACCACGGGCGGCCTCCAAGGGGCGGGGAGGAGCGGAACGAGGGCGGTGTGTCGAAGCGCATCGACGATGGCACGAAGGTAGGTGACACCGGCCCGAAACACAAGCGTCATTCGGCGTTCGCCGCTATTCGATTCGAATTCGACAACTGCCGCCTTCGTCGAAAGTGTCGAAAGCGCCTGATGGAAGTTCTTTTTGCTGCTCAGCGGGGGAGAGGCGGTGTCGGCCCGCGGAGGCTGGGAGCGTTCCCAGTCAGTCTTGACCACATGCTCACCCGGCTGTAATAGTCGTCAGGCTCCCCACCGTTCGACGCGAATGTTCGCGCAACGCCGTCGAAACGATTCGACGATTCGGAGGCCGCCTGTGCGCTCGTCCCTCTTCCGCCGTGCCCTGGTCCCGGTGGTGGCCGCGACCCTGTTGCTGGCGCCGTCGCCGGCGCTCGCGGCACCGCCGCCACCGTTCCGCGATCCGTCCCTGCCGCTGGCCACCCGGATCGACGACCTGTTGTCCCGGCTCACCGCGGACGAAAAGGTCTCGCTGCTGCACCAGTACCAGCCGGCCATCCCGCGGCTCGGCATCGGGGTCTTCAAGACCGGCACCGAAGCCCTGCACGGCGTCGCCTGGTCGACCGACTACGACAACAAGGGCGCCGTGGTCAAGGCCGACGGCACGGTGTTCCCGCAGGCCATCGGCCTGGCGACCACCTGGGACCCGGCACTGGTGAAGCAGGTGGGCACGGCCGTCGGTCAGGAGGCGCGCGGCTTCAACGCCCGCAACCCGACGCTGTGGGGCCTCAACCTGTGGGCCCCGGTGGTGAACCTGCTGCGCGACCCGCGGTGGGGCCGCAACGAAGAGGGCTACTCCGAAGACCCCTACCTGACCGGCCGGTTCGCGATCGCCTACGGGCGCGGCATGCAGGGTGACGACCCGCGGTACCTGCAGTCCGCCCCCACCCTGAAGCACTTCCTCGCCTACAACAACGAGGTCAACCGCGACACCACCAGCTCCTCGGTGCCGCCGAAGATCCTGCACGACTACGACGAGCAGGCGTTCAAGATCCCGCTGCAGGCGGGCGCGGCCAACGCCGTCATGCCGTCGTACAACCTGGTCAACGGCCGGCCCAACCACGTGAGCCCGGACCTCGACGGCGCGCTGCGGAAGTGGGCGCCGCAGGACATCGCCGTCGTCAGCGACGCCGGCGCGCCGTCCAACCTGGTCAACTCCGAGAAGTACTACGCGACGAAGGCCGAGGGCAACGCGGCGGCGATCAAGGCGGGCCTCGACAGCTTCACCGACAACGACACCGACGGCTCGATCACCACCGCCGCGGTCAAGGAGGCACTGAGCAAGGGCCTGCTCACGATGGCCGACGTCGAAAACGCCGACCGCCACCTGCTTTCGCTGCGGTTCCGGCTCGGCGAGTTCGACCCGCCGGGCCGCAACCCGTACGCGAAGATCACCCCGGCCGTCATCGGCTCGCCGGAGCACCAGGCCCTGGCGCGCAAGGCCGCCGACGCGCAGATGGTGCTGCTGCGCAACAACGGCGGCGCGCTGCCGCTGGACGCCGCGAAGAACAAGAAGATCGCGGTCGTCGGCCCGCTCTCGAACACCCTCTACGAAGACTGGTACGCCGGGGCGATGCAGTACAAGGTCACGCCGGTGCAGGGCATCAAGGAACGGCTCGGCTCGGCGGGCACGGTCGCGTCGTCGGAAGGCGTCGACCGGATCGCGCTGAAGGACCTCTCCACCGGCCGGTACCTGACCGCGCCCGCCACCACCGGCAAGGTGACCGCCGGCGGCACCGCCGCGGGCACCGCCGAGTCCTTCGACGTCTACGACTGGGGCGCGGGCAAGAACACCCTGCGCGCGGCCGCGAACGGCAAGTTCCTCAGCTACTCCGGCGGCGGGCTGGTCAACGACGTCGACCAGCCGGCCGGCTGGTACGTGCAGCAGCAGCTGAAGCTCGACGCGCAGCCCGACGGCAGCTACGTGCTCGAATACGCGGGCAACGAGGTGAACGAGCCCTGGTTCGGCCCGAACAGGTTCGCCGTCGTCGGCGCCGACGGGGTTCTGGCGATCTCCTCCCCGGACGCCGCGCACGCGACGAAGTTCGGCCGGGACGTGCTGACCAGCGGCGTCGGCAGCGCCGTCGCCGCCGCCAAGGACGCGGACACCGCGGTGGTCGTGGTCGGCAGCATGCCGTTCATCAACGGCCGCGAGGCCAACGACCGCACGAGCACCGAGCTCGCGCCGGCGCAGCGCACGCTGATCGAAGCGGTGCAGAAGGCGAACCCGCACACGATCGTCGTGGTGGAGAACAGCTACCCGACGACGGGCTGGGACACCCTGTCCGTGCCCGGCATCCTGTGGACCAGCCACGCCGGGCAGGAAACCGGGCACGCTGTCGCCGACGTGCTCTTCGGCGACAAGGACCCGAGCGGGCGGCTGACGCAGACCTGGTACGCCTCCGACGCCGGGCTGCCGAGCATCCTGGACTACGACATCGCCAAGACCGGGATGACCTACCAGTACTACCGCGGGAAGCCGTTGTTCCCCTTCGGCTACGGGCTGAGCTACACCAGCTTCCGCTACGACCGCGTGCGTGCGTCCCAGTCGGGCGGGAAGGTCCAGGTGAGCGTCGACGTGACGAACACCGGCGCCCGCAGCGGCAGCGACGTCGTCCAGCTCTACTCGAAGAACTCCGGTGTGCAGCGGCTGCGGAACTTCTCGAAGGTGACGCTGGCGCCGAAGGAGACCCGCACGGTGCGGTTCGAGGTGCCCGTGGCGGATCTGGCGTCCTGGGACGTCTCCCGGGAGCGGTCGGTGGTGGCAGCGGGGGTGTATGAGTTCTCGGTGGGCCGCAACGCCTCCGAACTCTCCGCGCCGCAGCCGGTCTACGTGCCGGGAGAGCGGGCCCTGCCGCGCGACCTGAGCCGTCCGACGCAGGCCCAGAACTTCGACGACTACTCCGGGACGACGTTGACGGACACGTCGAAGGTTTCGGGTACCTCGGTCGCGGGCGTGGCCGGCAGCTGGGTGGCGTACCGCAACGTGGCCCTGAACGGCCCGGCGCGGTTCTCGGCCTCGGTCTCCGCGACGGCGTCGTCGCACGTCACGGTCCGCCTGGATGCACCGACCGGCCGGGTGCTGGGCACGGTGCCGGTGTCGTCGACGGGTGACCGGTACGCGTACGCGACCGTGACGGCGGCACTGGCCAAGGCGAGCGGCAGGCACGACGTGTACCTGACGTTCGACGGACCGGTGAACGTGGCGACGTTCTCGCTGAAGTGAGCTAAGGCTTCCGCCCGACGCCCGCGTACGGGAGGGAGTTGACCGACGGGTCGTCGGACATGTCGCCGACGCCCTCGGGGTTCCACATCGCGCAGCCGACCAGGCCCGGTTCGACGAGGTCGAAGCCCTCGAAGAACCGGAGCACCTGGTCGTGCGTGCGCGGGAACGGCTGGTTCTGCTGGTTCTGCCGGGTCGTGTAGACCTTGATGGCTTCGTCGAGGCCCGCCGAGCCGGAGTCCGCCGCGACGTGCGTGACGGCGAGGAAGCTGCCCGGCGCGAGCCGCTCGCGGTAGCGGGCAAGGATGCCCACCGGATCCCACTCGTCGGGCACGAAGTGCAGCAGCAGCAACATGAACACCCCGGTCGGCTGCTCGGGATCGAGCAGCCGGCGGGCCGGCTCCGCGTCGAAGATGTCGTTGACGTCGCGCAGGTCGGCCTGGAGCACCGCGCAGTTGTCGTTGCCCTGCAACAGCAGCTCGCTGTGCGCGACGGCGACCGATTCGCGGTCGACGTACACCACCCGGCACGAGGGGTCGGCCTGCTGGACGATCTCGTGGAGGTTGCCGACGGTCGGGATGCCGGAGCCGACGTCGAGGAACTGCCGGACCCCGGCGTTCACCATGTACCGCGCGGCGCGGCGCAGGAAGGCGCGGTTGAGCCGGGCGGCGTCGCGGATGCCCGGCATGATCTCGAGGATCTGCTCGCCGAGCGCGCGGTCGGCGGCGAAGTTGTGGTCCCCGTCGAGCCAGAAGTCGTACACCCGGGCCGGGTTCGGCACCGTGGTGTCGATCTCCGGCGGTACCCAGCTCGCTTCTCCGGTCACGGGACCTCCCACCCTCGCGGACGCTGAAGGGACGGAGCTTAGCGTCCTCATCCGTTCGTGTGGACTCGCGCTCGGGGGGCCCGGTGCGCGGCTAAGGTGGCCCGGTCACGAGGAGACGAGGCCATGACGAACGCGCGTCCCGTTCCCGGACGGCGGCCCCTGCTCGGGCACACCGTGCCCCTGCTGCGCGACCCGCTGAAGTTCTTCACTTCCCTGCCCGCGCACGGAGAAGTCGTCAAGATTCAGCTCGGGCCGCTGCCCGTGCACGTGGTCACCACCCCCGAGCTGGCGTGGCAGGTGCTGGCCACCGACGCCGACAAGTTCGACAAGGGCCTGGTCTTCGACAAGATGCGCCCGCTCTTCGGCGACGGGCTGGCCACCTCGAACGGCGAGCTCAACCGCCGCCAGCGCCGGCTGGTGCTGCCCGCCTTCGGCCGGACGCGGATCGCCGGCTACGCCGAAAACACCATGACGAAGCTGGCCGGCGAACTGGCGGAGGCGTGGCGGCCCGGCGAAGTCGTCGAGTTCGACCGCTGCATGCAGGACCTGGTGCTGACCATCGCCGGGCAGACGCTTTTCTCCACCGCGCTCGGCGACGAAGCGCTGGCCGAAATCCGGCGCTCGATCCCGGTCATGCTGAAGTACGTGCTGATCCGGGCGTTCTCCCCGAAGTTCGTCGAGAAGCTGCCGATCCCGCCGAACCGGCGGTTCGACGCCGCGGCCGCGCGCCTGCGCGAGGTGATCGGCGAAACCGTCGTCGCGGCCCGCGAAGGCGGCGCCGACCACGGCGACCTGCTCTCGATGCTGCTGCTGGCCCGCGACGAGGACACCGGCGAGGGCATGTCCGACCGCCAGGTCCACGACGAGGTCATCACGATCCTCACGACCGGTGCCGAGACCACCGCCGTCGCGCTGGCCTGGTTCTTCCACGAGCTCGGGCAGCACCCGGACGTCGAACGGCGGTTCCACGCCGAAGTCGACGAAGTCCTGGGCGGACGGCCCGCGCGCTTCGAGGACCTGCCGGATCTCGGGTACACGCACCAGATCGTGAACGAGGTCGTCCGCCGCACCCCGCCGCTGATCCTCATGCGCCGCGCCCGGGAGGACGTCGAGCTGGGCGGGGTGGCGATCCCGGCGGGCAGCGAGGTCGCCGTCAGCCAGCACACGCTGCACCGCGATCCGCGCTGGTTCCCCGATCCGGACCGGTTCGACCCGGACCGCTGGACCCCCGGCCGCACCGCGGAACTGCCCAAGGGGGCCTACATCCCGTTCGGTGCCGGTGCCCGGCTGTGCCCGGGACACGTGTTCGCGCCGACGGAGATCGGCATCGTGGCCGCGACGGTCGGCGCGCGGTGGCGCCTGGTCCCGGTGCCGGGCCAGAAGGTGTACGCGCAGATCAAGGCCACCATGCAGCCGAACCGGCTGCCGATGACCGTGGTGCCCCGCCGGACCTGACGGTGCCGGATCCGCTACCGGGTGTAGTGTTCCGGGGTCTTTCAGCTGGCTCTGTCGGAAGGGGAGTGCGGTTTGAGACGGCCGCTCAAGCTGACGTCGGCGTTGTTCGCCTGCGGTGTCCTGCTCGCGTCGCTCACCGCGGCGGTGCCCGCCGAAGCGGCCGCGATCTCCTGCACCGACACGGATCTGCCGGTCACCGGGCCCGGCCTGCCGCCACTGGTGCCCGGGGCCCCGGCAACCGTGCACGGCAGGCTGTGCCTGCCCGCCGGGGAGGTGCCCGACACCGTCCAGCTGCTCGTGCACGGCGGGACGTACAACAGCGCGTACTGGGACCTGCCGTACCGGCCGGACCGCTACTCCTACCAGCGCGACATGGCCGCGCACGGCTACGCGACCTTCGCCGCCGACCAGCTCGGCGCCGGGCGCAGCAGCCGGCCGCTGAGCCTGCCGCTTTCGGTCTGGGCCGCGGCCGAGTCGATGCACGAGGTGGTCGGTCACCTGCGCGGCGGACGCGCCGGCGGGGTGCGGTTCGCGAAGGTGGTCATCGTCGGGCACTCGGTCGGCTCCGGGATCGTCGCGGTGGAGGCGTCGACCTACCACGACGTGGACGGTGTCGTCCTCACCGGCATCACCCACCTGCCCGCGCTGCCCGTGCTCGCCCTCGGTGCCGCGCTCGGCCTGCAGCCCGCGTTCCTCGACGGGCAGCTCGGGACCCTCGGCGGCGACCCGCTGTACTTCACCACGAAACCGGGCACGCGGGCCGGGCTGTTCTACGCCGCAGGCGACGCCGATCCCGCCGTGATCGCGGCCGATGAGGCGACCAAGGACCAGGTTTCGGTGCCGGGGATGGGCACCGTCGCGTTGTTCGGCATCGTGCTGCCCGCCACGTGGGGAATCACCGCACCGGTTTTCCAGGTGGTCGGGGAAAAGGACGTCCTTTTCTGCGGGGTGCTGGCCTTGCGCGACTGTTCCGACGCCGCGGTACTGCGGTCGCAGGAAGCGCCCTATTACGCCGACCCGACGAAGTTGTCGATGTACGTCCTGCCCGGCGCGGGGCATTCCGTGGCGTTGCACGAAAATGCGAACGAATACCGCAACGCCACCCGATCGTGGTTGCAGGACCGGCTGGGCATCGCTCCGCAGGGTTACCACTCGATCGGACGAAACTGAACCAGTGCGCGTCGCACAATTCCGGGCCAAGATATATCGGTTGACCCGAACCGGTTGGTGCACCGAACCCTTGGACAGCCTGAGGTGACTGCTCCTCATCCCCGCGGCGACGGCCCGCGGAAGCAGCCGTCCGCCGATCGCGCGGCGAGGCGGCTCGGCACGCTCGCGCGCAAGTGGGGCTACCTGATCAGCACCACGGCGTACCTGCCGCACACGCCCGAGGAGATCGAACGCGAGCTGGCGGCACTGGCCGGGCGGCTGTTCGCCGCGGTCGTGCACGATCCGCCGGACCTCGAGGCGGCCGCGGCCGCCGGCGGGCGGCTCGTCGAGCTGCGCTGCGTCGGCGCGGACAGCCTGCGCCGCACCCTGGAGGTGCTCGCCAAGGGGCTGCTGCGGGAACCGGAACTGCGCGGGGTCGACGGGCTCGCCGAGCGGGTCGTGCTGGTGCTCGGCGCGCTCAGCTCCGGCTACGGCGAGATGCAGCGGGAAGACATCCAGAAACGGCAGGAGGGCCTGAGCCGGGCGCTGCTGAAGGTCGAGCAGGAGACGCGGCAGAAACAGGTCATCACCCGCGCGCAGTTCGAGGAGGTGTTCGCCGGCTCGGCCAGCGGTGTCGCGCTCACCGAGCTGGACGGCCGGGTGCTGCGGGCCAACGCGGCGCTCGCCAAGACGCTCAACCGGACGCCTGCGGAGCTCGCCGCGATGAGCCTGTTCGACCTGGTCCACGCCGAAGACGTCGAGCAGCTGCGGGACAGCTACCGCGAGCTGGTGGCCGGCCGGCTGCACCGGCTGCGCGCCGGCCGCCGCCTGGTCGGCAAGGACGGCGAGCCGATGTGGGCGACGTTCGCCGCGTCGGTGATCCGCGACGCGGCCGGCACGCCGAAGCAGGTGCTGACGATCGTCGACGACGACACCGAGGTGTCGCTGCTGCAGCGGCGGCTGAGCCACCAGGCCCTGCACGACGTGCTGACCGGGTTGCCGAACCGCCAGTTCTTCAGCACCCGCCTGGAAACCTCGCTGCGCGACGCCGACCCGGCCCGCGGCGTCACGCTCTTCCACCTCGACCTCGACGGCTTCTCGCAGATCAACGGCGGGCTCGGCCAGGAGCTCGGCGATCGGGTCCTGCGCGGTGTCGCCGCGAAGCTGAAGATGGTGTTCGAAGCGGAGAAGGCGCTCGTGGCCCGCCTCGGTGGCGACGAATTCGGCGTGCTGGTGCAGAACACGGCGGACACGCCGGGCGTGGTGACGCTCGTCCGGCGGATCACCCACGAACTCGCCGAAGCGGAGTACGTCGACGGGCAGCGCGGGGTCGCGGTGTCGGCCGCGATCGGCGTCGTCCACCGCCCGCCCCGGGACATCACGCCGGCGGAACTGCTGCGTGCGTCGGACCTGACCCTGCGGCGCGCCCAGCGGGCGGGCAACCAGTGGGGCCTGTTCGACCGCGAGCTGGACCGGCGCGACCGGCACGACTTCGGCCTGGCCGCGTCGGTGGCGGGCGCGTGGGAAACCGGCGAGATCGAAGCCGGCTACCGCACGCTGGTGTCCGCGACCGGTGGTGCGGTCGAGGGCGTCGAGGCACGGCTGCGGTGGAACCACCCGAGCGAGGGCGTGCTGCCGCACGAGACGTGCGTCCGGCTGGCCACGGTGGCCGGGCTGGCCCTGCCGCTGGGCACGTGGCTGCTGCGCACGGCGGCCGAGCGGCTGGCGGCGTCGGACATCGGCGTGCCGCTGGTGGTGGAGCTGACGGCGCAGCAGGCGGCGGATCCGGAGCTGGTCGGCGAGATCCGCCGCGTCCTGGGCGACACCGGCCTGGCACCGGACCGCCTGCGCCCCGGCTTCCCGGCCGCGGCGCTGGCGCAGGACTCCGGCGACGCGGCGGACAACCTGAAGGTGCTGGCGGAGGTCGGTGTCGAGGCGGAGATCCACGGCTTCGGCGACGTCACGTCCCTCACGGAATTCCCGGTCCACGCGGTCCGGATCGCGGCGAACCTGGCGGCCAAGCGGGAGCACCCGCTGGTGACGGGAGCCCTGTCGGCCTTGATCGACGCGGCGCACGCGGCCGGGGCGTCGGTGTCCGTCGCCGGGATCGCGAGCTCGGACGAGGCCGCGTGGTGGCAGGACCGGGGCGCGGACCTGCTGTCGGGGCCGGTGTTCCCCGAGCTGCCGGGCGGACTGTCCGGCTGTTGAGCCGAAGCCGGCCGAAATTACGCCGAACGGCCCAGGGGAACTGCTCTGTTCGGTCCTGTCGCGTGAAGTGATCTCCTCATTACCCTCCAGTAGCAGACAGTGGTGCCGATCACAGTGGTTCCGGGAGGCTTCATGGCGTCGCGCGTCCGAGGGCCCGGCTCGGAAGACCGGCGCGAACTGCGGGTCCGGCACCTCGCCGGCTGCCTTCCCTGCACGCTCAAGTGCGCGTACTGCGGGCTGCCGGTGCGGCTCGCCGGGCCGGGCGGCCACCCCGGCTACGGCGTCGTCGAAGAAGTGACCGGCGATCTCGTGCTGCTGCACCGGTTCTGCCGCAGCGCGCTCGGCCGCTGCCGGACGCAGGGGTGCGTGCTGCGGCGCGCCCACCTCGGCCGCGCGACCGAGCAGTACGAAACCGGCCGTCGCCGTCCCGGGCGCTACCAGCGCCTCGGCGTCCGGCGGTCGCCCGACCTCGATCTGTACCGGAAACACTGGCGGGTCGCGAAGATGCGGTACGCGTGCAAGGCGTGCCGGTACTACACCGGCTCGCACTGAGCCGGTCCTTCCATCACGACGCGGAGGACTCGTGCTCGTTCGTCTCATCCTCGGCCTGCTCATGACCGTCGTCGGCCTCGCCGTCGCCGGGAAGCGGGTCGCGTTCCTCTACCGGCTGATCAAGGCCGGCCAGCCCGACGCCAAGCGGTCCGACGACCTGGGCGCCCGGGTCTTCGCGCAGGTGCGCGAGGTGTTCGGCCAGCGCAAGCTGCTGAAGTGGTCGGTGCCCGGCCTGGCGCACTTCTTCACGTTCTGGGGCTTCGTGATCCTCGCTTCGGTGTACCTCGAGGCGTACGGCGCGCTGTTCGACGAGAAGTTCGCCATCCCGTGGATTGGCCACTGGGCGGTGCTCGGCTTCCTCCAGGACTTCATCGCCGTCGCCGTCGCCGTTTCGCTCGGCGTCTTCGCGATCATCCGCGTCCGGAACGCCCCCGAGCGCAAGGACCGCGCGTCCCGGTTCTACGGCTCGCACACCGGTGGCGCGTGGCTGATCCTGCTGATGATCTTCAACGTCGTCTGGACGATGTTCTTCTTCCGCGGCGCGTCCTCGGCATCCGGCAACTTCCCGTACGACTCCGGCGCGTACGTCTCGCTCGGCGTCGGGAACCTCCTCGAACCGCTCGGGCACTCGGCGACCGAGGTGCTGGAGACGGTCGGCCTGCTGCTGCACATCGGCGTCATGCTGGTGTTCCTGTCGATCGTGCTCTACTCCAAGCACCTGCACATCTTCGTGGCGCCGCTCAACGTCTCGGCGAAGCGGCTGCCGGACGCGCTCGGGCCGCTGCTGCCGATGGAGTCCGCGGGCAAGCCGATCGACTTCGAGGACCCGGGCGAGGACGACACGTTCGGCCGCGGCAAGATCGGCGACTTCACGTGGAAGGGCATGCTCGACTTCGCCACCTGCACCGAGTGCGGCCGCTGCCAGTCGCAGTGCCCGGCGTGGAACACCGGGAAGCCGCTGTCGCCCAAGCTCGTCATCATGAACCTGCGCGACAACCTGTTCGAGGAGGCGCCCTACATCCTCGCGGGCACCGAGCACGAGGGCGCGCGCCCGCTGGTCGGCCCGGAGGACGACGGCGGCGTCATCGACCCGGACGTGCTCTGGTCGTGCACCACCTGCGGCGCGTGCGTCGAGCAGTGCCCGGTGGACATCGAGCACGTCGACCACATCGTCGACATGCGCCGTTACCAGGTGATGATCGAGTCCGCGTTCCCCACCGAGCTGGGCGGGCTGTTCAAGAACCTGGAGACCAAGGGCAACCCGTGGGGCCAGAACAACTCCGAGCGGCTCGCCTGGACCAAGGACCTCGGCTTCGACGTCCCGGTGTTCGACGGCGAGCTGGCCGAGGACGTCGAGTACGTCTACTGGGTCGGCTGCGCGGGCGCCTTCGACGACCAGGCCCGCAAGACCGTCCGCGCCACGGCCGAGCTCCTGCACATCGCCGGGGTGAAGTACGTGGTGCTCGGCAAGGAGGAGTCCTGCACCGGTGACCCGGCGCGCCGCGCGGGCAACGAGTTCCTCTTCCAGATGATGGCGCAGCAGACGGCCGAGACGCTCAACGCCGTGTTCGAGGGCCGCGAGCCACGGCTGCGCAAGATCGTCACGACCTGCCCGCACTGCCTGAACACCCTCGGCCGCGAATACCCGGACCTGGACGGCCACTACGAGGTCGTCCACCACACGCAGCTGCTCAACCGCCTGGTCCGCGGCGGGCAGCTGACCCCGGTCAAGCCGGTCGAGGACGGCCCGAAGGTCACCTACCACGACCCCTGCTACCTCGGGCGGCACAACAAGGTCTATACCCCGCCGCGCGAGCTGGTCGGCGCCACGGGCGCCGAGCTGGCCGAGATGCCCCGCCACGCGGACCGCGCGTTGTGCTGCGGCGCCGGCGGCGCCCGCATGTGGATGGAGGAGCAGATCGGCAAGCGCATCAACCTCGAGCGGGTCGACGAGGCGATCGCCACGGACGCGGAGACGATCGTGACGGGCTGCCCGTTCTGCCGCGTGATGCTGACCGACGGCCTGGTCCAGCGCCAGAGCGAGCAGAAGGCGGAGAACGTCGACGTGCGCGACGTCGCCCAGCTGCTGCTGGAACGGGTGAAGGCCGAGGACGTCTCGGCCCCGAAGGTCTGAACGGGTTCACCCGTTCGCCGGATATCCCCGGCCCGCCGCGCGGCTCTTCCTGGTAAGGGAGCCGCGCGGCGGGAGGAGTGCCGATGGGCGGGGCGAGGATCGAGACGCTCGGCGGTGCCGGGGCGCGCCTGGCGGTGCGCCGCGGCTCGTGGCTGGTCGGGCGCGGGCCCGACGCGGACCTGCGGCTGCCGTCGGACCAGGTTTCGCTGCGGCACGCCTGGATCCGGCAGGACGCGCGCGGCACCTGGGTGGCCGACGCCGGGTCGCGCAACGGGACGTGGGTGAACGGGCGGCGGCTCGCGCCGCGGCAGGACCACCCGCTCCGCAACGGCGACCGGCTGGAGTTCGGCCCGGTCGCCGCCGTCTACTCCGACGGTGAGGGCGGCGCTCGGCAGACCCGGAACTGGCAGCGTTCGCCGTCCGGCGGCGTCTCGTTCGGGGACGTGTCGGCCGGGACGATCAACAACGCGGGGCGCGACGTCAACAACAGCTACGACAACCGGCAGCACCACTGGTACCAGTTCATCACGCCGGAAGGGGAGATGCTCTCCCTGATGGCGAGCGGAAACGGGCCCGGCCGGGTGATCATGATCCTGGGGATGCTCATGAGCCTGGCCGGGTTCGGGCTGTTCGGGTTCGGAATCTTCCGGTTCATTAAGGCGGGTTCGGACGCGATGGCGGCGGGTTCGTTCGCCGCGCCGCCGTCACCGCTCGGCCCGGAGGTCTTCGGCGGGGTGCCGCTGGGCGCGGTCGGCTTCGCGCTGTTCGTTCTGGGCATGGTGGTGTCGTCGATCGGGATGGTGATGGCCAAGGCCGCGCACGAGCGGCGCCGCCGGAGCGAGAGGCGTTAGATGGACGGCATCCACTTCCACGGCGACGTTCGCGCGGGGACGGTCAACAACGCCGTCCACGGCGACATCAACACCGTCCACGGGGGACACCAGGAGATCCACCGCGGCTTCGACGCGCGGCAGGTCGCTTCGCTGGTGCGGACCGTCCGCGCGGAACTCGACGCGGCCCGGCTGCCGCCGGCCACGAAGGACGCCGTGCACGACGCCCTCGACGAGGTCGACCGGGACGTCGTGCACGGCGGAACGGGCGCGGGCGCGAAGGTGCGCCGGGCGGCGGACCTGCTCCGGGACGCCGGCGGCCTCGCGACCGCCGGCGCCGGGCTGTGGACCGCGGTGCGAGCTCTCGCCGCCGCGGCCGGCGTCCCGTTCTAACCGTCCACAGCGGACGCGACCACAGTGGACGGTGCTGCGGGTGCCACGCCGCCCAGGTGCGCGGTCGGCACCCGGTAGGTCTCCCGGGCCGTCGCCGCGGCCAGTGCCGCCACCACGCACACCGCCGCGGTGAAGATGGCGACGCCGAGCCAGTCCTCCTTGCCGGAGCCGATCGCCGCCACGACGCTGGGGGCGAAACCCGCCACCGCGAAGCCGATCTGGGTGCCGATCGCCATGCCGGACAGGCGGACCCGCGCGCTGAACATCTCGCCGTACAGCGACGGCCAGACCCCGTTCACGCCCGAGTACGCCACGCCGAACAGCACGATGCCGAGCACGAACAGCAGCGCGTAGGACCCGATCGAGATCGACCACAGGTACGGGAAGATCAGCACGCCGCAGGCCAGGCACCCGGCGATGAACACCGGTTTGCGCCCGACGCGGTCGGCGAGCCTCGCCAGCAGCGGGATCGCCGCCAGTGCGACGACGTTGGCCAGCACGCCCACCCACAGCATCGGGGTGCGCGGCAGGCCGATCGTGTTGACCGCGTAGCTCAGCGCGTAGACGGTGAAGATCGTGCTCACCGAGGCGATCGTCGCCGCGACGACCACGCGCAGGACGTCCGCCCAGTGGTGCCGGAACAGCAGTGCGACCGGCAGTTTCGCGACCTCGGTGCGTTCGAACACCGGCGTCTCGTCGAGCTTGCGCCGGATCACGAAGCCGACGACGACCACGAGGGCGCTGCCCCAGAACGGCAGCCGCCAGCCCCAGGTCAGCAGGTCTTCCGCCGGCAGCGCGGCGACCGGGAGGAAGATCGCGGTGGCCAGGATCTGGCCGGCCTGCGTGCCGCTCAGGGTGAAGCTGGTGAAGTAGGCGCGCCGGTGCTCCGGGGCGTGTTCCAGCGACATCGAGTTCGCGCCCGCCTGCTCGCCGGCCGCGGAAAGTCCCTGCATCAGGCGGAGAACGACCAGCAGGACCGGGGCGAGGACGCCGACGCTCGCGTAGGTCGGCAGGCAGCCGACGCAGAACGTCGTGAAACCCATGAGCAGGAGGGTGAACACGAGCACGCGCTTGCGGCCGAACCGGTCGCCGACGTGGCCGAGGACGAACGCGCCGACCGGGCGGGCGAGGTAGCCGACGCCGAAGGTGGCCAGGGCCAGCAGGGTGCCGGTGGCGGGGGAGGAGGCGGGGAAGAACACCTTGCCGAACACGAGCGCGGCGGCGGTGCCGTAGATGAAGAAGTCGTAGTACTCGAGTGCGCTGCCGATCCAGGCGGCCAGCGCCGCCTTGCGGGGCATCGATCCGGTCACGGGCACGATCTCCTGACGTCCGTGCTTCATCGCTCAGACTGTGGTGCTGAAGGGCTGTGTCGTTGAAGGGCTGTGTCGTTGACGGGCTGTGGTGCTGAAGACTGCGGCGGGAAGCAATGTACGGTCTAGTTAGTTAATAAAGAGTGCGAGATCAGGGCGCGGGGTGTCAAGAGATCCTTTTCGCCGGGTGGGCGAGAGGCTCAGCGAGCTGTCAGGTACTCGATCAGCAAGTCGCCCAGCATGGTGCGGTAGTGCTCGCGGCGCGCCGGGTCGAGCATGTCGCGGCCGAAGATCGCCTGGAACGTGTGCCGGTTCGCCAGCCGGAACACGCAGAACGAGCTGATGACCATGTGGACGTCGAGGGCGTCGGCGTCCGCCCGGAACAGGCCGGCCTTCCGGCCGCGCTCGAGGATCCGCGTGATCCCG
>Ga0070663_100000698_pt1 | contig 18086 bp, 16 predicted proteins | sample KBSC63metaG_FD_65646 | JGI IMG/M metagenome (GOLD analysis project Ga0070663, IMG submission 65646) | Corn rhizosphere microbial communities from Kellogg Biological Station, Michigan, USA - KBS C6-3 metaG | ecosystem: Host-associated > Plants > Roots > Rhizosphere > Soil ...
TATCGACCCCTCGATCCCGGCCCGGAAAGGGCCTCAGAGGGCCGGAAAGTGTGACGTTCCCGGCATCTTCGTCACCGATCGGGCCGAGGTGTGGAATCTCCCGGACACGATCGTCACGGAAGTCCGACCTCCCACCGTCCCTGTGACGCCTTTCCAACAGAAGCCTCGCGTCCCGGGCTCCTCATGGGGGTCACAGCCTGCCAGGACCCCCATGAGGAGCCCAGGACACCCTCGGACCATCTCGGACCGGCCGGGAGCGCCGCGGACCCCCGCCCGGACGGCCGCCCGGCCCCCGGACCCCGGACCTACCCCTGCTCCCCGCCTTTTTGCCTGAGGAACCTCTGGAACTCCCGCGCGATCGAGTCGGCGGAAGGGAGGTCGTCGACCTCGTCGGCCAGCATGTCGACTTGTTCGGCCTCGATTCGTTCGACCAGCTCTTCGATCTCCGGATTGGCGGCGACGGCGCGGCCGATCTGCTCCTCGTAGTCGGTCGTTTCCTCCTCCAGCTCGGAGGCCTCGACGGCGATCCCGGTCATCCCCTCGAGCCGGCGGAGGAGGGCCAGCGCAGCCTTCGGGTTGGGAACCGCCGCGACGTAGTGCGGCACCGCCGCCCACAGGGAGGCGGAGTCGATGCCGGTCTGCCGACAGAGGTCGTGGACGACGCCGACGATCCCGGTCGGGCCCTCGTAGTTGGAGCGCTCGAGGTCGAGCTCGTCGACCAGCTCCGCCGAGGAGGCGAGGCCGGTGATCGGCACCGGCAGGGTGTGGGAGACCTCGGCGATCAGCGAGCCGAGCGTGATCACGAACTCGACGTCGAGCGCGTCGGCGGCGGTCGCCACGTGCTCGGAGAAGGTCCGCCACCGGAGGTTCGGCTCGGTGCCGTCGAGCAGCACCAGGTCCCGATCGGCGTTCGGCACGCGCACGGCGATGAAGTTGTTCTCCGGCCACTCGATCCGCCGCGTCTCCCCCGCCGCCATCGTGATCGTCGGGCGCGTCGACTGGAAGTCGAAGTACTCCTCGGGATCGATCGAGGCGACCGCTTCGGAGTCGAGCGAGTTGCCGATCGCCGCGAGCGCGGTCGAGGCGGCCGCGGCGGCGTCGTTCCAGCCGCGGAAGGCACAGACCATCACCGGCGAACGGAGCTTGGGGAGATCGGCTTCCCACCGCAAAGAATCCACGAGTTCAGCGTAGAGGATGGGTTACACGGTGCGGGCGCGGCGGATCAGGTGGGCCGCCATGAACAGGGCGAGGGCTGCGAAGGCGAGTTGGAGGATCCGCTCCGGCAGGAGATTGGAGGCGGCGACGCCGGCCAGCACGCCGAGCGGGGAGAGGGCGCCGATGATCAGCGCCTCGCGCAGGCGGACGTTGCCGTAGCCGCGCTGGCGGGCGGCGCCGACGAGGGCGACGATCACGATCATCAGCAGCGAGGTCGCCTCGCCTTCGACCTGGCCGAGGCCGATGAAGACGGTAAGCGCGGGCACGAAGAGGACGCCGCCGCCGACCCCGATCAGCCCGCCGGCCAGGCCTCCCGCGACGCAGACGAGGACGGCGAGCACGTCGTTCATCGACATGCCTCATATGCCATCGTGATCATTTGAGGATCAGGTCGACCGCGACGGCGACCAGGAGGAGGGCGAAGAGGTAGGAGACGGCACGCTGCGGGATGCGCTGCTGGATCGCCGTGCCGAGCACGACGCCGGCCATCGCCGGGATCGCCAGCAGGACGCCGGTGAGGACGTGGACGTTGCCGTAGATGCCGCCCTGGGCGAGCGCGCCGAGGGTGCCGACGATGACGATCGCGGCGAGGCTGGTGCCGGTCGCGAGGCGCTCGCCGAAGCCGAACCAGAAGATCAGCAGCGGCACGATGACGGTGCCGCCGCCGACCCCGAAGAGGCCGCTGAAGGCGCCCGCGGCGGTGCCGATCGCGGCCAGTCGCAGCACCTCGCCGCGGCCCGCCGCCGCGTCTGGATTCGCCATGCCGCGATACTAGGGGTGGATGTCGGGTGAATCCCAGACCACGACGGCGGCCTGGCGGGGGCTGCTCGAGCCGCTGCGGGCCGAGCCGGGCAAGGCGGCGATCCTCACCGACTTCGACGGCACCCTGGCGCCGATCGTCGAGCGCGCCGACGAGGTGGCGCTGCCGGAGGAGGCACGCGAGGTGATGCTGCGGCTGATCGACCGCTACGCGATGGTCGGCGCAGTGTCGGGGCGGCGCGCCGCCGACGTGCGCGGGCGGATGGGCCTCGACGGCGTCGCCTACGCGGGCAACCACGGGCTGGAGCTGATGATGCCGGGCGAGCGCGACCCGAAGCCCGATCCCTCGGTGGACGGGCGCGAGGGCGACGCGGCGGCGTTCATGGCGGCAATCGATGCGGCCCGCCTCGACGACGCCGGGCTCCGACTCGAAGACAAGGGGCCGATCCAGGCGCTCCACTGGCGCGGCGCCGACGACGAGGCGCGCGCCGAGGCCGCCGCCCGCGAGGTCGCCGTCGAGGCGGGCCGGGCCGGGCTCGAACCGCACTGGGGCCGCAAGGTGCTGGAGCTGCGGCCGGTCGGCGGCGGCGGCAAGGGCGCCGCGGTGGCCTCGATCCTGGCCGAGGACGGTGTCGACCGCGTCGTCTACGCGGGCGACGATCGCACCGACGTCGACGCCTTCCGCCGGCTCGCCGAGCTGCGCGACGCGGGTGAGCTGGTCGCCGCCGTGCGGGTCGGCGTCCTCTCCGCCGAGGGCCCGCCGGAGGTCGCCGAGGAGTCCGACTTCACCGTCGAGGGCCCGGCCGGCTGGCTCGAGATCCTCGCCTGGCTCGCCGACTAGCGATGCCCTACACCGACCTGCTCCGCGCCACGGTCTTCCTCGCCGGCGCCGAGGCGACCGTCCTCGGGGCGATCAGCGCGATCTCGGTCGGCGGCGAACCGAGCGCCACGACCGTCATCGTCGCCCTCGCCTGGTGGGCGATCGCGCTCATCCTCGGCTTCTGGCTGGGACGCCCGGAGCGCGCCCGCGAGGACATGCGCGCCCCCCTCGCCCGTGCCCGCATGGCCACGTCCCTTCCTTCCCGGTCCCCCGCCCGCATCGCGATCCAGCGCCTCTGGCCGATCGCCGTCACCGCGATCATCGCCGGCGGCCTCGGCCTCTTCTTCCCCGGCGTCGCGATCATCGGCACCGGCTATGCCCTGATCGTCTCCCTCGGCTGGCACACCCGCGAGGCGGCCGTCCTCGCGATCGAGGAGCGCGACGGCGTCCGCTTCTTCGTCGTCCCCAACTCGGCCTTCAAGCCGATCCACCTGGTGCGCAGCCCCGGCCTGCGCAGCGACCGCGTGCACGCGACCTGACCCCCGGTGAGTTCGCAGAAACCCGCGCTATGCGCGGAGAAGTGCGAACTCACCGGGGGGGTCACTTCTTCTTGAGCTTCTTGAACTCCGCCCAGGTTCGCGTGTTGGCGACTTCGGCCTTGGTCAGCCAGGCGCGGCGGGCGGTGGCGACGGCGTAGGTCATGTTGCTCAAGGTGTCGACGCCGTGGGCGTCGGTGTTGAGGACGATGCGGACGCCGGCGTCGGCGGCGAGGCGGGCGTGGCGGTCGGAGAGGTCGCGGCGGTTGGGGTTGCCGTTGATCTCGATCATCGTGCCGGTGCGGGCGGCGGCCTCGGCGACCGCCTCGACGTCGATGCCGTAGGGCTCGCGGCGGCCGATCAGGCGACCGGTGAGGTGGCCGATGCAGTCGACGTTCGGGTCTTCGATCGCGGCGACGACTCGGGCGGTCATGTCCTTTTCGGAGACGTTGAAGGAGGTGTGGACGGACGCGACGACCCAGTCCAGTTCGGCGACCAGGTCGTCGGGGTAGTCGAGCGAGCCGTCGAGACCGATGTTGATCTCCGAGCCGACCAGGAGGCGGAAGCGGCGGCTGCCGTGCTCCTCGTTCCAGGCGCGGACCTCCTCGATCCGCTCCCGCAGCGCGTCGGGCTGGACGTCGTCGCCGAAGCCGTGGCTCGCCGAGTGGTCGGTGATCGCCATGTAGGCGTAGCCGCGGTCGCGGCCCGCCTCGGCCATCTCGGCGAGGGTGTTGCGGCCGTCGGAGAGCGTCGTGTGGGCGTGCAGATCGCCGCGGATGTCGCCGAGCTCGACCAGCTCCGGCAGCTTGCCCTCCCGCGCCGCCTTCAGCTCGCCGCGGCCCTCGCGCAGCTCCGGCTCGATGTAGGCGTAGCCGAGGCGCGCGTACACCTCGTGCTCGGTCTCGCAGAGGGTGACCTCGTCGGTCTCGGTGTCGGTGATGCCGTGCTCGGAGACCGAGAGGCCCCGCTTCACCGCGTCCTCGCGCAGCGCGACGTTGTGGGCCTGGGAACCGGTGAAGTGCTGGAGCAGGTTGCCGAAGGCGGCGGGCGGGACGATCCGCAGGTCGACCATGACGCCGTTGTGGGTCTGCGCCCGGACGCCGTTCTTGCCCGCTTTGCCGGCGGCGGCGATCAGCTGGTGGTCGACGAGGAACTGGGCAAGCTCCTTGCCCTCATCGGCGGTCGCGATCAGGTCGATGTCCTTGCAGGTCTCGGCCCAGCGGCGGACCGAGCCCGCGACCTCGACCCGGTGGGCGCCGGGGTGCTCGCGCAGGGCCGCGGCGAGCTCCTCGGCGATCGGCCGCACGGTCGAGAGCAGGAGGCGGCCCGGCCCCTCCCCCGGCTCGCCCAGGCGCTCGAGCGAGGCCAGCACGTTCTCCTCGGCTTTCGGCCCGAGGCCCTTGACGTCACGGATCTTCTCTTCCTCGGCGGCCTTCTTGAGATCCTCCAGCGAGGAGATTTGCAGCTCGTCCCAGAGCAGGCGCGCGGTTTTCGGCCCGACCCCGGGGACGCGCGTCACTTCGACCAGGGTGGGCGGGAATTTCGCCTTGAGCTTGACCGCGGCGGGGATCTCCCCGGTCTCCCGCAGAGCGTCGATCTTTTCGGCGAGCGTCTTGCCGACGCCGGGGATCTCGGTCGCGCGCCCCTCCCGCGCCAGCTCCTCGACCGAGACCGGGCTTTCGCGGATCGCCTTGGCGGCGGTCGAGTAGGCGAGGACGCGGTAACGGACCGCGCCGTCGAGCTCGTAGAGGACGCCCAGTTCCTCCAGCGCGGCGGCGATCTCGGCGTTGGTCATGGATCCCAACCTAGCGCCGGCACGTTCGCACTTTCCCGGACCATGGACGGCAAACTGCGAACGCACCGGGGACGGACCCTGCTTCAGCGCCGCGCGCCGGGGTAGGGACTAGCCTTTGGGGCCCTTAGAGGGGGCGCTATACTTTCTGAAGTATTGAGCTTCTAAACGCGATTCGGGAGAGCGATCACCGTGAGTGGAAATTTGGCCGACGTATCCGACGCCACCTTCAAATCTGACGTCCTCGACGCCGAGGGCGCCGTGCTGGTCGACTTCTGGGCGCCTTGGTGCGGCCCCTGCCGCGTCGTCCACCCGGTGCTGGAGGAGATCGACGGCGAGCGCGACGACCTCACCATCCTCAGCCTCAACGTCGACGAGAACCAGCAGACGGCGGCCCAGTACGAAGTCCTCTCGATCCCGACCATGATCCTCTTCAAGGGCGGCCAGATGACGAAGAAAATCGTCGGCGCGATGCCCAAGCGTCGCCTCGAGGCCGAACTGGAGCCGGCGCTCGCCTAGCGGCGGCGCCTCCCTCCCATGCCCTTCGTCGAGGTCCACTGGTTCGAGGGCCGCTCGGACGAGCAGAAGGCCGAGGTCGCCAAGCGGTTCGAGCAGGCCCTGGTCGAGGTGGCCGGCGTCTCACCCGACCACTGCTGGATCAAGTTCTCCGACTCCGCGAAAACCGACTTCCTGATCAACCCGACGGGCGAGTAGCGCCCGTCGGTCAGGCGGGGACCAGCTCCCCGACCTCGACGGTCACGTAACGCATTGGTGCGGCAATAGCCGCAGCGGCCGCTGCCTTGAGTGCGTCGAGATCGAGGTCGTACTGCTCGGCGGCGGCATCGAGGAGATGCAGGTACTGCCTCGTTCCGAGAAGATCGACCCCGACCTTCTCGCCATGGTCGTCGATTTCGACCCAGCACATGTCTTCGACTCAAGGTCTTCGGCGTAGCCGCCCCGTATCGGGTTGGTGAAATGGATTGCCAGCCCGTCCGCCTCGCTGTCGTAAAACGCTTTCATCGCCGCCTCCTGCGGTGGATGGAAATGATCAGGTCGAGATCGTCGAGGGCGACTACGACCGGGCAACGCTTGCCTGCGATGAATCCACGGTAGCGCGGGTTACCGCCTGGGTCGAAATCTTTTCCGAAACAATTTTCGACAACGGATTCCGCTTCTACAGCGGTGCCCTTGACCCAACGCAATCCGTTCTTGGCCTTTCTCGTAAACCTCACTCGCCCCTAAGGGCTTGGTGACGAAAACTCTCCCCCCTCGCCCCCTACAAAAGCCCGGCTTCGCGGAAATCGTTTGCGATCATCGGCTCGAGGGTGCGGGCGAAGGTTGCGGTGAGGTGGGATTTGTCGCGGTAGACGAGGGCGTTGCCGATCACGGCGCGGCAGACTTCGCCGGGGCAGATCTGGTCGTCGAGGTCGATCAGGTGGGTCGTGGGGTGCGCTTTGGCGGCGCGGACGTCGTATTCGCGGTCCCACTCGCGGGGGCGCGTGAAGGCACAACGCTTCAGGTGCTGGATGTCTTCGGAGACACAGCTAGGGACGTCTTGTGAGGAAGCGGGGGTATCGCGGATGACCACCGTGCGGGGGCCGGCGGCCTGGATGCGGTCGAGGGTGCGGAGGTATCCCGCTTCCATCGCTTCGGCGGCTTCACGGCCGGCCAGTTCTTCGCCGTTCGGGCCGTAGGGGATGTAGACGGTATCGCCGCTCATCACCACGGTCACCTTCTCGTTGCCCCCTTCGATCCGTTCGAAGGCCGACTGGCGCCAGGTGTCGCACTGGGAGTACTCGCGGTCTTCGACCATGCTCCGCACTTCGACTTCCTCCGGCGGGCATTCCGCCTTGGTCAGCTCGATCAGGCGCCAGTGTTGGTTTTCGGCGAGTTCCTCGAGCGCCGGGAAGTACTGCATCGCGTGCGAGTCGCCGAAGAGGATCAGGGTGCGGTCCCCTTCCGGGTCGCCGAAGAGGCACTTGTTCGAGTTCGTGCCTTCGATCCCGACCAGGCAGCCCGAGTAGTAGCCGCGCGAGCGGTCGGCGCGGGCCCGCAGCGGGTTCGGCCGCAGCGCCGTCGCCGTTTCCTGCGGCACCGGCTGGTCGACGAGCGCCGCCGCCCCGGGGACGTCCGAGAGCTTCGCCAGGCGCACGGTCGGCTGGCTGTCGCGCAGGCCGATCCCGACCCCCAGCGCGACCACGGTGCAGGCCAGGCCGAGGGCGATCGCCCGGTTCGGCAGGCGGCGCAGGGCGGGCGCGCGGCGGACCGGGTCCTCGATCAGCATGTGGGTCAGCTGGGTCGGGACCCAGGAGACGGCGACCGCGGCGAGGCCCGCGGCGACCGACAGGCGCGGTCCCCAGATCGCCGCGGCGAAGATGATGAACGGCCAGTGCCAGAGGTACCACGAGTAGGAGATGCGGCCGACGTAGCGGACCGGCGCCAGGGAGAGGATCCAGCCCGCCCCGGCGCGGAGGCCGGTCACGCCGCCGGCGCTCACGGCGAGCGCGGTGCCGGAGAAGATCAGCGCCGCCGCGCCGAGCGTCGGCACCAGCGCCGCCGTCCCCGGAAAGACCGTGTTGCCGGTGTAGGCGAAGCTCGAGTAGACGATCGCGGCGACCCCGAGCCAGCCGAGCGCGGCGGCGGCGAGGCGCGGGAAGCGCACCGTCCCGGCCAGCGCGAGGGCGGCGCCGAGGCCGAGCTCCCAGGCCCGGGCGAAGGTGGAGAAGTAGGCGAAGGCCGGCTTGTCGTTCGTCAGGACCATGCCGTAGACGAGCGAGCCGACCAGGATCGCGACGAGCGCGACCCAGAGCGCCGGGCGCACCGAGCGGCCGCGGCGGCGCCAGAACCAGGTGACGGCCAGCATCAGTCCCGGCCAGACGAGGTAGAACTGCTCCTCGATCGCCAGCGACCAGAGGTGGAGGACCGGGCTCGGTTCGAGTCCCTGAGCGAAATAGTCGACCGATTGGGCGGCGAAGTGCCAGTTGGCGACGTAGAGGGCGGAGGCGATGATGTCCCCGGCGACTTCGGTGTTGCGCAGCGGCGAGAGCAGGATCATCGCGAGCACGCCGACCGCGGCGAGCAGGACCGCGGAGAGCGGCAGCAGGCGTTTGGCGCGGCGCGCGTAGAAGCGGCGCAGGGAGATCGTCCCGCTGCCGTCCAGCTCCGCGAGCAGGAGCCGGGTGATCAGGAAGCCGGAGATGACGAAGAAGACGTCGACCCCGACGTAGCCGCCCGCCAGGAACGGCACCCCGGCGTGACAGAGGAGGACGGCGACGATCGCGACCGCGCGCAGCCCCTCGATGTCGGGGCGGAAGCCGCGGCCCGACTCTGCCTCGTCAGGATGTTTTGTTGAGTCCATTGGTCAACTTGAGCTTAGGGGGTGGCGCAACCGCCCGGCGCCGGCGCTCACCGTTCGCCTTCGGCTCTGGCTTCGGCTTTGTCTTTGGTCTCAGCCTCGGCTTCGCGCTTGGCGCCCATCTTGAGGGTCGCGATCTGCGCCAGCCAGTGCATCGCGCGGGTGATCAAGAACGGGCGCACGCGGTCGGTCGTGTGCCCACCGGCCACCATCCAAAGCTTTACCCGGCTGAACCGGGCGGCGAACGTTTCGTTCATGGATGGTGGCACGACGTTGTCGGCGCGGCCTTGGATCACCAGCAGCGGCGCCCGCTCCGGGCGGGCCGTGGGCGACAGGCGGAGGCGGCCGGCTTCGCCGACGCCGAGCGCGGTCCAGTATTCAGGGCCGTACTTACCGGTCGGCCATTCCCAGGTCGCGAGGTCGGAGACCGGCGCCTTGGCGACCCCCGCGGAGACGAGTTCCTGGCCGGAGAGCAACGCGGCGAGCGTGCCGCCCGCCGAGGAGCCGTAGGCGTAGACGCGGTCGAGCCCGAACTTTTGGCGCAGGCGGCGCGCTTCGGCGCGGACGCGTTCGACCGCCGCCGGGAGGTTGTCGAGCGGATAGGTGACGTAGTGCGGGACGAAGCCGGCGGCGACCGCGGGGCCGCGGGTCAGCGGTTCGAAGGTCGGGTCGTCGTAGAGGAAGGAGCCGCCGTGGATGAGCAGGAGCTGCGGCCGTTCGGTCGAGCCGACCAGGCCGCCCGCGCCTTCGCCGCCGTTTTCGCCGCCGGCGACTTCGCGGGCGAGCGCGACCCCGGGGGCGAGGAGGGCGAGAAGGAGCGCCGCGGAGAGCAGGGCCGCAGCCGGCCGGGCGAAGCCGCGACCGCCCAGGACGCGGCGGGCCGAGCCGGCGCGCCCGCAGCGCGCGGACGTGGCGGTCGCGCGCCTCAAACCGGGCGGACCGAGATCCGCAGCTCGCGAGAGTCGATCGTCGCGGCGCTGACGGTGCTCCCCGCGCCGTCCTCGTCGCCGAAGGCGCTGCTCGTCGCCAGCGTCTCGCCGGCGATGTAGGACTCGTGCTCTCGGGCGACCGCAAGCAGCTCGGCGTCGCCGCCGAGGCCGAGCGCGATCCGGTCGGTGATCTCGAGCCCGGCGTTCTTGCGCGCGTCCTGGACAGCGCGGACGATCTCGCGGGCGAGGCCGGCGCGGCGGAGCTCCTCGTCGATCTCGAGCTGCAGGGCGACCGCGTGGCCCGCCTCGGCCTCGACCTCGTAGCCCTCGAGCGGCGCCAGGGCCAGGGTCAGGTCGTCGGGGCTGAGGGTGTGGTCGGTGCCGTCGATCGCGATGCCGACCTCGCCGCCCTCGGCGACCGTGCTCGCGACGCGGGAGGCGTCGAGCGCCGCCACCGCCGCCGCCACCTGCGGCATCTTCTTGCCGAAGCGCGGCCCGAGCGTGCGGTAGTTCGGCTTCACCGCGTAGGTGACCAGCTCGCCCTGCTCGGAGACGAAGTCGAGCTCGTTGACGTTCAGCTCGGCGGTGACCAGGTCGGCGAGCGCCTCGATCGCTTTGCGCTCGTCCTCGTTGGCGACGATCACCGCGCGGCGCAGCGGCTGGCGCACTTTCACCTTGCCGGCGGAACGGGCCGCGTGGCCGAGGCGGACCGTGCGCTGCACGGCGGCCATCCCGGCTTCCAGCTCGGCGTCGAGGAGCGCCTCGTCGACCGCCGGAAAATCCGCCAGGTGGACCGAGTCCGGCGCCTCGCCGAACTCGCCGTCGGCGCCGCCCTGGAGGTTGCGATAGATCTCGTCGGCGAGGAACGGGGTGAACGGGGCGAGCAGCTTCGACGTCTCGAGCAGGCAGGTGCGCAGGGTGGCGAAGGCGGCCGCGTCGCCGTCCCAGAAACGCCGCCGCGAGAGCCGCACGTACCAGTTGGAGAGCTCCTCGACGAACTCGGCGATCGCCCGCCCGGCGGTCGTGCAGTCGAAGTCGTCCATGCGCTCGCGGACCGTCGCCACCGTCGCCTGAAGCCGCGAGAGCGCCCAGCGGTCCAGGTCGGTCAGCTCCAGCTGTTCCTTATGGACCTGTGACGTCCATAAGGAACAGCTGGCGAGGTCCAAGCCCTCCGTCGCGTTCGCGTAGAGGACCCAGAACGAGTACGTGTTCCAGAGCGTCAGCATGAACTGGCGGACCGACTCGCCGACCGTCTCCAGGGAGAAGCGGTAGCCCGCCCAGGGCTGCTGGGTGGTCAGGTAGTACCAGCGGAACGCGTCGGCGCCGTGGGCGGCGAGCACGTCCCAGGGATCGACCACGTTGCCGCGGCTCTTCGACATCTTCTGGCCCTCGGGGTCGAGGATCAGCCCGAGGCAGACGCAGTTCTTGTAGCTCGACTGGTCGAAGAGGAGGGTCGACTCGGCGAGCAGGGTGTAGAACCAGCCGCGGGTCTGGTCCTGGGCCTCGCAGATGTAGTCGGCGGGGAAGCGCTCGGCGAACTCCTCCTGCCCCTCGAAGGGGTAGTGGAACTGGGCGAAGGGCATCGCGCCGCTGTCGTACCAGGTGTCGATCACCGAGCTCACGCGGCGCATGTCGGAGCCGCAGTCCTGGCAGCAGATCGTGACTTCGTCGATGTAGGGACGGTGAAGGTCCGCGGGGACTTCGCCGCCGGAGCGCTCGCGCAGCTCCTCGACCGAGCCGATGCAGGCGATCGCGTCACACGCCTCGTCGGTGCAGCGCCAGATCGGCAGCGGCGTCCCCCAATAACGGTTGCGCGAGAGCGCCCAGTCGACGTTGTTCTCCAGCCATTTGCCGAAGCGGCCGTGCTTGACGTGCTCGGGGTGCCAGCCGATCGTCTCGTTGTTGGCGAGAAGCTCGTCGCGGACGGCGGAGGTGCCGATATACCAGCTCGTCGTCGCGTAGTAGAGGAGCGGCGTGCCGCAGCGCCAGCAGTGCGGGTAGGCATGCTCGTAGACCTGCTCGCGGAAGAGCAGGCCGCGCTCGGAAAGGCGGTCGATGAGGCGGCGGGTCGTCTCACTTCCTTTTACGAACTCGCCGGCGAAGCCGATGACTCGGTCGTCGAAGGTGCCGTCGGGGCGGACCGGGTTGTAGAGGGTGCTCGCGACGGTGGGGTCGAAGATGCCCGCGGCGGCGGCCACGATGTAGTCGTCCTCGCCGAAGGGGGGCGCGATGTGGACGAGGCCGGTGCCGTCCTCGGTGGTGACGTAGTCCCCGGCGATGATCGGGTAGGCGCCCGGCTCGACGTCGGCGAGGTCGAAGACCGGGCCGCTGTACTCGCGGCCGATCAGGGACGTGCCGGGGAGCTCCTCGAGGATCTCGACGCCCTCGCCGAGCACGCGCTCCGCGAGATCGCGGGCGACGATCAGGGTCTCGCCGCTTGTGCCCACCCGCGCGCGGACGTAAGTGACCGCCGGGTTGACCGCGACGGCTTTGTTGCCGGGGAGCGTCCAGGGGGTGGTCGTCCAGACCAGGAGCGACTCGCCCGCATCCTCCCCGCCCGCGCCGAGGAGCGGGAAGCGCACGTAGATCGAGGCGTCCTTGACGTCCTGGTAGCCCTGGGCGACCTCGTGGGAGGAGAGCGGCGTGCCGTCGCGCGGGCAGTAGGGGACGACCTTGTGGCCCTCGTAGAGACGGCCCTTCTCGAAGAGCTGGGCGAGCGACCACCAGACCGACTCGATGTAGCGGTCCTCGAGCGTCACGTAGGGACGCCCGAGGTCGATCCAGTAGCCGATCCGCTCGGTCAGGCGGTTCCACTCCTCGACGTACTCGAAGACCGACTCGCGGCAGCGCTGGTTGAACTCGGCGATCCCGAACGCCTCGATCTCCTGCTTGGAGGAGATGCCGAGCTGTTTCTCGACCTCCAGCTCGACCGGCAGCCCATGGCAGTCCCAGCCCGCTTTGCGCGGCACCCGGTACCCGCACATGGTGCGGTAGCGCGGGTAGACGTCCTTGAAGACGCGGGCGAGGACGTGGTGGGAGCCGGGGCGGCCGTTGGCGGTCGGGGGGCCCTCGTAGAAGGACCAGATCGGCGCCTCGGCGCGCGCGGCGAGGGTGCGGGCGAAGAGGTCCTGCTCGCGCCAGCGCTCGAGCACGTTCTGCTCGAGGTCGGGGAAGGACTGCTTCGGGTCTACGGGGGCGAATCCGGGCACGAAGGACGGATTCTAGGAGTGCTGGCCAGATTGGCCGCGCAGCCAATATGGTTACACCGATGCCTGCATTCGATTTGAACGGCAAGGTGGCGCTGGTGACCGGCGCGGCGCGGGGGATCGGTTACGAGACCGCGCGTCAGATGCAGATGCGGGGCGCCTCGGTGGCGGTCCTCGACCTCGACCCCGCGCAGGCGCGTGACGCGGCCGAGCGGATCGGCGCGCGGGCGATCGGGATCGGCGCCGACGTCACCGACCAGGGGGCGATGATGGCCGCCGTGGCCGAGGTGGTCGAGACCTTCGGCGGCCTCGACTGCGCCGTCGCCAACGCCGGGATCGCCCAGAAGCAGATGGCGACCGTCTACGGCATGTCCGGCGAGGAATGGGAACGAGTGCTGGAGGTCGACCTGCTCGGCGTCTTCCGCACGGTGCGCGCGGCGCTCCCGCAGATCATCGAGCGGCGCGGCCAGCTCGGCCTCGTTTCCTCCGTCTACGCCTTCGCCAACGGCATGGGCAACAGTCCCTACGCGGTGGCGAAGCCGGGGGTGGAGAGCCTGGGACGCTCCCTGCGCGTGGAGCTCGCCCCGCACGGCGCGTCGGCCACCGTCGCCTACTTCGGCTGGGTCGACACGACGATGGTCCAGGACGCCCTCTCCCAGCCCGACGCCCAGAAACTCAACGAGGGCATCCCGAGCTTCCTGATGAAGCGGATCAAGCCCGACGAAGCCGCGGCCGCCTTCGTGCGCGGCATCGAAGAGCGCGCCCCCCGCGTCTTCGCGCCGAAGTGGTGGCGCTACGTGAGCGCCCTGCGCGGCATCGTCAACCCCCTGCTCGACAAGCGCCAGGAGCGCGACGCGAGGACCCAGCGCCTGCTGGCCGAGATCGACGCGCGGGCCACCGGCAAACAGCCTGGTTGACGGGCCGAAAACCCGCCAGATAGTCCGGTTTCCGGCCCACCGACGCCGCCGGTCAGGTTGGCGGGCCGAAAACTTGCCTATGTGTCTAGTTTTCGGCCCATCAACATCACGGGCGGGTGGCGCGGTCCAGGGCGTTGATGATGGATCCGTAGGGGCGGCCGGTGGCGCGGGTCATGCCGATCTCGCAGGTGCGGTTGCTTGAGAGGTAGGCGTCGAAGGTGCGGCCCTGTAGCTCCGCCGCCTCCTGGCGGGTGGCGCTTGCGGTCAGCTCGGGGTGGGAGATGCCGCGGTCGCCGGCGAAGCCGCAGCAGGTCGCGGTCGATGGCTGGTAGACATCGTCGGCCAGTGCGGCGGTGAGGGCGCGGAGGCGCGGGGCGTTGCCTTGACCGTTCGTCGCGCAGGTCGGGTGGATCGCCGCCGCGTCGAGCTTGCGGAGGATCTGGAGCTCGGGGAGCAGGCGGTCGTGGGCCCAGGCGACCGAGTCGAGGATCTGGAGCTCCCCCAGGCGGGCGGCGTTCGTCTCGGTAAGTGTCCCCTCCCCCGGTTCGGCGATCGCGCCGGTGCAGGAGGCGGCGTCGACGACGATCGGCAGCCCGCCTTCGCCGCTCCACTCCCAGAGCCGCTCGACCAGCTCGTTGGCCTTGTGCCGGTGCGCGTCGCCAAAGCCTTTCGAGCCCCACGGCAGTCCGCAGCAACTCCCCGCCACGTCATCGGGGATCCAGACCGGCAGCCCCGCCCGCGCCGAGATCGCCACCAGCGCCTCGACCGGGCCGCCGCCGAAGATCCGGTTCGTGCAGGAGGGGACGTAGATCGCGGCCAGGGCCCCGCGCTCCCCGACGCTTGTTCCCCTATGGGTAACAAGCGTCGTCGGTAGTCGCCCGGAGGCCGGGCCGGGGAGGGCGCGGCCCTTGCGGGTCCGGCGCGCCAGCGGGCCCCCGAGGCGCAGCGCTGCCCGCGAGGCCGACTCGATCGCGCCCCACCGCTCCGCCGTCGCCAGCGCCGCCCGCTCGGCGCGGTCGGTGTGGCGCTCGGCGCGCAGCTCCTTAACCAGCGCCCCGGTGTCGATCCCGACCGGGCAGGCGAGCTGGCAGCTGCCGTCGGCCGCGCAGGTGTCGAGCGCCTCGTAGCCGAGCTCCTCGAGCAGCGCCTCCTGCACCGCCGAGCCGTTCGGCTGCCGCGCGATCTCCCGCCGCAGCACGATCCGCTGGCGCGGCGTCGTGGTCAGATCACGGCTCGGGCAGACCGGCTCGCAGAAGCCGCACTCGACACAGGCGCTCGCCACCTCCTCGATCGGCGGCGTCGTCTTCAGGTTGCAGAGGTGGGCACCGGGGTCACGGTTCAGGACGACGCCCGGCGAGAGCACCCCGTCGGGGTCGGCCAGCCGCTTCACCCGCCACATCAGCTCGGTCGCCTTCGTCCCCCACTCGCGCTCCACATAAGGGGCCATGTTCAGGCCGGTCCCGTGCTCGGCCTTCAGCGAGCCGTCGTACTTGTCGACGATCAGCGCGACCAGGCCCCTCCATGAAGGCCTCGTAGCGCCCGATGTCCTCCGGCTTGGAGAAGTCCGGGGTCAGCATGAAGTGGAGGTTCCCGGCCGAGGCGTGGCCGGCGACGCCGGGCAGGAAGCCGTGCTCGGCCAGCAGCGGCTGCAGGTCGCGGGCGCACTCGGCGATGCGGGCGGGCGGGACGCAGACATCCTCGAGGATCAGCACGGTCCCCGGCAGGCGCAGGCGGCCGACCAGCCCTTGCAGGCCCTCGCGCACCCGCCAGGCGGTCTCGATCTCCTGCGCGTCGCGGGTGAAGTCGATCGGCCGGATCGTCTCGTGGGCGCCGAGCAGCTCCGTCCCTCGCGCCACCTGGGCGTCGAGCTCCGCCTCCGTCGCGCCGCCGTACTCGACCAGCAGCGCCGCCGAGGTCGGGTCGAGCTCTTTCCACTCCTGCGGCGCGCCGACCATGTTCCAGGCGGCGGTGATCAGCGCCGGGGCGACCATCAGCTCGACCGCGGTGGCGCCGCTGGCGACGAGGTCGTTGACCGGGGCGACCGCGCTGTCGATGTCGGGGAAGTGGACCCACGCGGTGGTGGTGAGCACCGGCTGCGGGACGGTGTCGAAGACGACCTCGGGGATCCAGGCAAGCGTCCCCTCCGAGCCGATCAGGAGGCGGAAGATCTCCAGCGGCGACGTGGCGTCGAGGTACGCGCAGAGGCGGTACCCGGTCGTGTTCTTGATCTCGAACTTGCGGCGGATGCGGGCGCTGAGCTCGGCGTCGGCGCGGATCTCGTCGCGGATCTGCGTGAGGCCCGCGGCGAGTAGGGCGAGGCGTCGGAGGCGTACTTGATGAGGTCGCCGGGACGGGTGAGGACGCGGTCGGTGCCGAGCAGCGCCTCCAGTTCGCCGCGCAGCGGCTGGGCGACGCCGGCCGCGAGCGAGTCGGGGGACGGGTCGCGGGTCGGGGGCCTGAGCGCGGCCGGGCCGCGGTCCAGGAAGGAACGGAGCGTCATCGACGGGTCGCGCTCATCGTGGCCGGCGTGGGATGTGGACGGGAATCACTCGGCGTCGCCTTGGTCGGCGCGACGACCGGCCCCGACCCGGCCCTCCGACCTTAGCCGCCATATATGGCGGCTAAGGTCGGAGGGCCGTCCGGGCGCCACCGGCCCGCAGTCCCCGATGCACTTGCGTCGCGCATCGCACTAGAAGAGCGACATGCCCGGCGCGACGGGCACTTCGACCAGCTCCGGCTTCGACGAGGCCAGCGCTGCCGCCAGCGCGACCGCGACGCCGTCGCGGTCGCTCGCCGTCGTCGTGTTCACGCCGTACCCCGCGGCGACCGCGGCGACGTCGAGCTTCGGTAGGTCGAGGCCCGGCGCGCCGGTGATCTGCTCGACTTCGGCGAACCACTTGAGGATCGCGTACTCCTCATTGCGCAGGACCAGGAAGGTGACCGGGACGTCGTAGGCGACGGCGCTCCAGAAGCCGGTGATCGCGTATTGGGCCGAGCCCTCGCCGAGGACGCAGACGACGGGGCGGTCGGGCTCCGCCATCTGCACGCCGATCGACGCGGCGAGGCCGAAGCCGAGGCCGCCGCCGGCGCTGAAGTAATAGGAGCCGGGGCGAGAGAGGCGCAGCTGGTTGCGCATCGCGAGGGTCGAGGAGGGCGACTCGAGGACGACGATCGCGTCCTCGGGGAGCGCCTCGCGGAGCGCGCCGTACACCGTGGAGGCGTTGAGCGGGTCGGTGATCTCGAGGTCGCCGGGGCCGGGGTTCGGCTCGGGCGCCGGGCGGCCCGACTCGGGGACCGCCTCGACCAGCGCCGCCAGCGTCAGGCCGACGTCGGCGACGATCGCGTCGCCCATCGGCGCGCGGACAGCCTCGTCGGGGTCGGAGGTGATCGCGACGAGGCGGGCGCCCTCGGGCAAGAGCGGCCCGGGGATGTGCGGGTAGTACGGGAAGACCGAGCTGCCGACGACGAGGATCAGGTCGTGGCCCTCGAGCGTCTGGCCGACCGGGCCGATCGCGGGCGGCAGGACGCCGCGGAAGTTCGAATGGTCCTCGGGGAAGCCGAGGCGGGCGCCGCCGGTCGCGGGCGAGGCCCAGACGGGGAGGCGCTGGCGCTCGGCGAGGGCGATGGCGCTGTCCCAGCCTCCGGCGGTGTCGATGTCGGGGCCGGCGACGAGGACCGGGTTGCGCGCCGCGTCGAGCTCCGCGGCGACGGCGGCGACGGCGGCCGGGTCGGCGACGGCGCGCCCGGTCACCTTGCGGGTGATCGCGTGGCGGGCGTCGGCGGCGTCGAGCTCGACCTCCCAGTCGTCCATCGGCAGCGACACGAAGACGGGCCCGCGCGGCGCCAGGCCGGCGAGGTGGGCGCCGTGGGCGAGCGCCAGCGGCACGTCCTCGGCGCGCGGCGGCTCGTAGCTCCACTTGACCAGCGGGTGCGGCATGCGGGTCGCGTCGCGATTGGTGAGGTTCGCCTGCAGGGTGATCTGGGCGCGCGCCTGCTGGCCCGCGGTGATCAAGAGCGGCGAGTGATTGGCCTGCGCGCCTGCGATCGCCCCCATCGCGTTGCCGACGCCCGGCGCCGTGTGCAGGTTGACCACCGTGGTGCGGCCGCTTGCCTGGGCGAAGCCGTCGGCCATCCCGACCACGACCGCCTCCTGCAGCCCGAGCACGTAACGGAAGTCGCTCGGGAAGTCACGGAGCATCGGCAACTCCGTCGACCCCGGGTTACCGAAGATCGTCGTCATCCCCTGCTCCCGGAAGAGGTCGAAAGTCGCCTCGCGAACGGTCGGCATCGGCGCCATGTTACATCAAACGATGTAGAGATTTGTGGCCGACGCGTTGCAGATCTCGCGAGTCTGACAAACGCCTCCGACCATGAGCAGGTGAGAGATCAGAGCCTAAAAGCTCAAGCGGCCCTCGGCCCGCGCCTCGCCGGCCTCGCGGTCCTCTGCGCGACCCTCTTCGCCCTGGCGACCGTCGTCGGCATGTTCGCCAACGGCCTGGCCTGAGCGCTCGCCGACCCGAAGCCCCGCCCTGAGCCGCGGTCGTCCTTTGGTCCGCT
>Ga0070663_100000710_pt1 | contig 17990 bp, 16 predicted proteins | sample KBSC63metaG_FD_65646 | JGI IMG/M metagenome (GOLD analysis project Ga0070663, IMG submission 65646) | Corn rhizosphere microbial communities from Kellogg Biological Station, Michigan, USA - KBS C6-3 metaG | ecosystem: Host-associated > Plants > Roots > Rhizosphere > Soil ...
GAGAAACAGGTTGAGCGGGTCGCTTACCGTCACACTGCTCTTGCCCGCACTCGAATCGGTAGAATTTGACACATTGAACTGTTGAGTCGTGACGCCCGACGGCACAGAGCCTCCGGTGAAGAAGTTGACCCCATATTGCTCCAGCTTAGTTCTATCCACCTCTACGATGCGTAGCTTTAACTGCACCTGCTGGCCATGAACCGGAACAATTCGTATAGAATTTGCGACGTCCTTTGAATAAAGAGCGGCCAATTTCGCAGCTCTGTCGGCATCTTCCGCCGTCGGAACCGAACCCGAAAGATAGATCCTGTCTTCCTTCGCCTCCGCAACGATATTGCTTCCAGGAAAAGTCTCTTCCAATGACTGCCGCAGGCCAGCAGGATCGATATCTGCCGAGACTGTATAGAGGCACGATGCGCCATTGGCGTTCCACAGGACCAGACTGCTTAGTCCAGGAGATTTCGCGGTGATAACAGCTTCCCTCGGACTGGAGGTAAACGACTGCAGCACAGCTGGATTTCCCACATAGATCCGGCGCATGGGTTCAACGGAGCGGAAAAACATGGAGCGGCCTACGACAAGATGCAGAGACGTGCCAGATCCATTCTGGCCCGCCGCCATCTGAGAACACGCGTCGAGTCCGGCCTTTGGGAAGGTAGCCTCTTTGTAAGCCGGACGAGCCGGTTGCGCCATGACGGACATCGTTATCAGGCCCGGCAACAAGGCAGCGCATACCGTAAAGCTGCTGCTAATTTTGGAGATAATCTTCACTGTTGTATATCTCCAGTGAACTTGGCCGTTGATTGCTTATCTCCCATAATCGTTTCCACAACAAAGGTCGGCGCGGCAGCATGATGAATAGGCGCAGCCGACACATGAGGCTGCGCAGCAGGAGCCGGAACCGCACTCGGTGTTCCTCCAAGCTGCGAAAGCATAATCGGGGTCTCATGAGCGATTGCCTTGTCCGACCCGCTACGAAGGACAAAGTGAATCGTGCCCTGTGTGCTCGCAAGAACGGCGCGTTCGGCGTCCTCAGGCTTCAGCAGAAGTGTCACGACAGTGACAGGAGCAGGCTTCCCTTCCGGGTCAGGTTGCACCTGGTGGCCGGTTGCAAGAACCTCGGCATTTTGAAGAACAGTCATAGTAGTTGGTTCGGGAGACTTATCCGATCGATAGGTCACCAGTACATCGAGATGCGAGCCGGGCAATAGAAATCCGGCGACGCCCACAACCTCATCGGAGCGCAATGCGATCGCTCTCATTCCATCCGGAATCTTTCCCGCCAGTCCCAGGCCCGATCCTGAGGCGGATAAAACCTTGTCGGTGATGAGCTGTCCCTTGTCCATCGGGTAAAGGAGCGATCTTCCGACCACATCTTCCTTCTTGAGAAAAGCCCCTTCCACCGGATTGCTCATCGGCCAGCTTACGAGCTCCACATCGCCTGCAGCCAACAGGACTCCAGCCTGCAATGGCCTCGAGGGCGCAACGTACATTTTTTGCGGCACCTTATTCGCCGGGTGACTAATCTTTCGGCTGAGCGCATAGGTACACAGACCAGACACAACAAGTGCGATCAATAGAGCGGTAGTAATACGACGGCCATTCATCTCATCATCTCGACAATCCCTGGACAGATACCAGGTAGAACGTCACGAGGCAGCCGGCCGCAATTGGGAGCGCATACGGAAGTCGCAACGTATTTGAATTTCCTACGTTTAATTCAGGATGAGAGGTCAAGCCTTCCGAGCCATGGTGACGCACAAGTCTCGCGATATTCGTAATCGTCTGCCGTAACCGGCCGTGACGTACTGCCATGACCACCGCAAACGCAGCGCCAATAAGCACAGTCGAGACCATCACGTTCTTCACTTCAGACATCCCCACCACGCAACCCACCGCCGTCATCAATTTCACATCACCGGCACCCATGCCACCGGCTATATAGAACACCAGAAAGATTCCACCGGCAATCAGACCGGCCAACGCTGCCATTCCTAGCTGTGCTGGCCCGCCCAGAACAAGATGCAAAAGCAATCCAAACAGAATAGCGGGGCCGGTGAGCAGATTCGGAATGCGGCGATAGCGAAAGTCGTAAACGCTCGCAATACCGGCGCAAATCACCGAAACTGACACATAGATACTTTCCTGGGATAAAACCATCATCTACTCCGCTATTGCTGTTGTTTTTATTTTTAATGCCTATTGCCTTTGAAGGGGTGAGTTGTCTATTGGCAACTCACCACCTCGATGGCGTGTATCCAACGTATCCCTAAACGAAATTAGGAGACCGAGCTGGTGACTTTGCTGCTTACGGTATTGAATGCGTTTCCGATCGCGCCGGAAAGGCCGGTCATCATCACAACTGCGCCCAGGCCGATCAGGCCGGCTACGAGCGCGTACTCGATAAGGTCCTGGCCAGATTCGTCCTTGAGCAGGTTAGTGAACAACTTGATTGAAGCTTTCATGATTTGTGTATCTCCCCTTGAGTTTTAGCGATCAGTCACTCGAAAGCTACTCAAAATCTCGGGTAGCCATAAAGCAATCTGCTTGCTATGAAATGAGAGTAAGCCAATCTGGGCACGTTCTTAGGGGAAAAGGAGTTTGCGCACTTACAGACGTAATAGTCCCAAAGTTGCACATTTCGAACGGCTGGAATGCCCAAAGCTACTTGTATGCTGATGGTATTCGTAGTACGCAGCGATATGCCTGAAATTCCCAAAATGGGATTCGCTCGCTACTGGAGAATGGCGACCTTCGACTGGCTCATCGTTGCCTGAGGATTGAGCGCCAGTTTGACCACACCGCTTCCTGTGAGACTTACCTTGTCCGCGATGATCTCACCAAGAATAAAAGTACCGGTAGAGGCGCCGCCGCTAATGTTCAGCGTAGTTTGATATCCAGTCGAATGGAGGTACAGCGCTCCTGAGTATGCCAGGCTGCCGGAGCCGGAGAATGCGAAGGTGGTCGTATTGCTATGCGCCTGGTAGACCAGTATTCCCCTGCTCCCGGGTGTCCCACGCGCATCCGTCGTATCCCCATAGCTGTCCCAGTAGGTTCCATTCTTTGCGCATTGAGCGATCAGGACGTTTCCAGGGATGCTGGATGGCATATTTAAGCCGGAAATCGGTACGCTCCCGTCACAGGTCAGATCCGTCGAGGGAACATTATCGATATCGGTGGGATCGGGAGACCCAGAACCTCCGGAGATATTTAACGATCCAGTGAGGAAGTAGAACATCACCCCGTCTGTCGTCTGATAGCCCGCCGGTTTCGCCATCCGAATAGTGGCACTCCCACCTACATTGAGCGAGCCGTTCATGTAATAAATCCCAGGCTTGAATATCGACGTGATATAGCCAATCGGCGTAAGGCCCGATGGGTAATAGCCCGGAGAGTATTCAGCACAGCTATGATTAGCCCCGTTAAGCCAGGTCATTCGGTGGTCAGGGCAGCCATCGACCCCATAATTCACGTAGGTCACAGCGGGCGCGGTTGCTGGTTTAGTAGGCGCGGCGACACCACCGTAAGGATCGGCAATCGGCAACGTATTGCTCTTCCACGACCCCGTCGTTCCTCCGCAAAAGCCGCTCACCGTGTTGCAGGTACCGCTGCCGGGAATCTGGCCTGATCCCGTCAATGCCACATCGGAACCCGTTTGATTCGGACCGCCTTTGCTGAGATCGATCATGCCCGAGGCGGTCCAACTCACTGCGCTCGCGCTCGATGAGTTAATCTGCAGACCTCGTTGTGGTCCACCGACAATAGCTACAGCGCCCCCACCAGAGTAGGTGAATGAGCCTGCCGAACTTGGATCCAGTACCACCATAGGCGCCGCTGCCTTCACCTGAACGAGTCCACAGGTGCTGCTCGCGCCTACCTTCTGGTACTTTGCTCCCTTCATAAGTCCCAAGAAATAGGTCTTCACATTCTCGACGATGGAGACCTTCATAAAAGGATAGGTGCCTGCACCCGGGGTAACTCCGGTAACAGAAGAGGGAAAGGTCCACGAAACAGAATTTGAAGCCGCGCCTGTCGTCAGTCCAGTGCCGCTATAGCCATTCGCAGCGGCATACTTGCACATGGTGGCCCCTGCGTTGGATACGCAATCGCTTGCTGTACCCGGTGTAAAACCGGCATTCGGCAGCGTCATTCCACCCGTAAGCCCCAGCATATCCATTGCTCCCGCCTGGCAGGCAGCATCGGCGGCAGCCGTAGCGGCCTGGCGATGGAACCACATATTGGTGAAGTCGATGGCAAAGCCGAAAACGCCCATGAGCACCAGACCCAGAATCAGGATCAGCGAGATCGCAGCCTGCCCTGCTTCAGGCGATTCTGCGTCTCTCGCCCTGCTTGGCTTCGTCATTGATTGAGAGGCATTCACGATCTAGTAAAGGATTCTCCCTTGTGAACTCACATGAAAACTATGGCGCATGCCCGACACAAACATCGGCACATAGGTATACGTAACTCCAACCGTCACCCGTGACGGCGCGGTTGAACCGCCTGTATCCGGATAAGTGACCTGCACCGTCAGCCCTGAAACATTTTTTACAAACTGGTTCGCGAACGTGGTCACGTCGGTGACTACATTTGCTCCTGTGCTATCCGTACAACCTGTACTCGGTCCGCTGCAGTTCGAACTTGCGCTCCCGTGGATCGTGGCATATCGCACGCCATGCCTTGCGGCCTCCGCCACAACGCTGAAGGTGTACATCATTACGCAGCACTCGATAATGCCAACCATCAACGTGATGATCAACATAAAAGCCAGGGCGGTTTCTATCGCCACGGAGCCGGAATCCGATCTGAAAGGCTTTTCCGACGTGCCGAACCGGGGCAAGCGTCTGCCCAGAGCCCAATCTCCACGAGCGCCACGACCGAATTGAATGAGACATTTCATCAATCCATCGCACGCATCGAGACTTGTCGATGAAATTTCATCTGTGGAAGAAACGAGATCTTAAAAAATGACATGGGTATGGGCAGCTGAATCGTGTACGTCACATCGACTCGCTGCAATACGAACCTGGGCGCTTCCGGGTCCTGCGCCGGAACATAGGAGCTACCGGTAGCTCCGTAATTGCTGCACTTGGGAATCTGTCCGTTCATCCCTAGCGATTTTGAGCAAACCTGAACCGATGTAGTTGTTGATGAATTCTTCAGGCTTGCCAGATCACCCAGAGCAGAGGCAGAGACCGAAGTTGCCGTCGTGATTGGACCCGCGGCAGGCAAACTCAGTTGGCCGGGAGACTGATATCCCAGAATGGAATATTCAGTTGCATTCCGTGCTGCTGAAGTCAGGTTGGCTGCAACCATGAAGCAGTAGCCAAAATCCACCGCATAGCCAATAAGCAGCACCAGCAAAGGCAAAAACAGAGCTACCTCAAGCAGGCTTTGTCCGCTTGTCTGGGCTCTTAGATGCCGCGACGAAAAAAGGCGTTGCTCTGAAATATGGCCTGATGGCATAGCTGACGTAGAAACTCGATGCTCCTATATATCAGCCTAAAGTGTCGAGACTCTCTCTTTGAGCGAACACCCCGAAATTAGCACCAATGGGGCAGTACTTAAGTCATGGGGATTAGTCGCAACTACTAGGCTGGTTGATGGAGTCGCTCCATATCTATTGAATTTTTGGAAGACCATAACAGTAGAGGGAGCATCATTTCTGATAAGAAGTATGCGCTTCTGCTGATAAGATTCTTTGCGTGTGCTTTCCAGCTTCTGAAGCCTGTTTACATCAATTTTCCGGCGGGGCCGCGCCGCGATTCTTTCGAGTCGCTGTCATAAGAACGGCGCTGCTCTTCTGTTTCTTCAGCGCACAGGCCCATGCCGCGTCTATTATGCCGGTGACCGACGTCAAAGCAGTTCAGGCGCAATCTATTAAAAAGCTCAGCCTCGAGGAACTCGGCAATATTGAGGTGACGACGCAGAGCAAAGAGCCGGAACAGATATGGAAGACAACGGCTGCAATCTCCGTTCTGACTCAGGAAGATATACGGCGGTTAGGCGCCACAAACCTTCCGGATCTTTTACGCATGCTGCCAGGCGTCTTTGTTGGAACCGTGAATTCAGACCAATGGGCTGTAGGCGTCCGAGGTTTCGCCGACAATTTTTCAAAGTCTCTGCTTGTATTAATTGATGGCCGCAGCGTCTATACCCCGCTGTTCGGCGGCGTGTGGTGGCAGGTTCAGGACACTCTATTAGAGGATATTGATCGCATCGAAGTAATTCGCGGGCCGGGTGGAACCGTTTGGGGCGAAAATGCTGTCAATGGCGTCATCAATATCATCACCAAAAACAGCCAGGACACCCAAGGCGCGCTTTCGACAACTGTGGCCGGTAATCTCGACCGCTATAACGGCGAACTCCGCTATGGCGGCACGCTGGCGAAAAATCTAAGTTATCGCATCTTTGCCAAAGGGCTCCTGCGCGGGCCGGAGATTCATCCCGACAACGATAATTACGATGCCTGGCACATGGCGCGAGGCGGTTTCCGCACTGATTGGGCGCCGAACCACCATGACTCTTTCATGTTGCAAGGCGACCTCTATCATGGCATCAATCCCCGACGTGTAGGCACGCTGAACACTGACGATCCCGTATCCGGCGGCGATGTGTTGGGGCACTGGACACGGGATCTTGGCAATGGCTCAAATATACGGGTACAGGGATACTTTGATAGGACGGTGCGCGAAGGAGCGATCTTCGGCGAGCGGCAAAATACATTCGACATCGACGCGATCTATCAGCTCCATGCCAATCGTTACAACACAATTATTTTTGGCGCAAATTACAGAAACAATCCCACAGATTTTTCGCAGCACACGGATTCGGTAGATTTTCTTCCCCACCATCAGAATTATCTGTTGTACAGCGGATTTGCGCAGGATGAGATCGGCCTGATCCCGAATCGGCTGTCGCTTACGCTGGGTCTGAAGGCTGAGCACAATCCTTTCACCGGATGGGAACTGCAACCTACATCGCGCCTCCTCTTCCGTGCGACGGAGCACCAGACCTACTGGGGGGCAATCACCCGGGCTGTTCGAATTCCCTCACAGCTTGAAGAAAATTTTCGGCTCACCGCACAGGCCGGCACCAATCCACCTTTAGAGGTCCTGATTGGCGGCAATAAAAATTTTCAATCGGAGACCCTGCTGGGCTATGAGGCGGGATACCGGCAACTGATCACTGGGAACTTCTATCTGGATGTGGCTGCTTTCTTCAACCAGTACAACCGGCTTCAGGGTTTTCTGCCGCCGGTACTCGAAATCGACCCAGTCCCTAACCCGCCGGAACTTGCATTTACTGTCCTGTACGGAAACACCGTAAAAGGAAGCACGCGCGGAATCGAGTTTGCGCCGGATTGGAAGGTAAACTCCTGGTGGCGGGTTGGAGGCTCCTACTCTCTATTGCGTTACAACCTGCGCTCACGGCCAGGTTTCAACGACATCAGCGCCATTGCGGGATATAAAGGCTCAAGCCCTTTGAGCCAGATCGCCGTGCAGTCACGAATTGACATCGGCCGCGAGTTCGAGTTCGATCAGAGCTTGCGCCATGCCGGTTCCCTGCCCGCTCAGAATGTTCCGGACTATACGACGGCGGACCTGCGGCTAGCCTGGCGTCATAAGCATTTTGAGCTATCCGTTGTAGGCAGAGATCTGCTGGACGAAGGACATACGGAATTTGCCGCGGGAGATTCGGCGGTTCCCACTTTGGGAGTACGGCGCAGCATCTTCGGAAAGATCGTATGGACGTCGAAGCAATAAATCGATCGCGAAGCAAACGGCTGATACGCAGGTTTGCCCTTGGTTGCGGGTTATTCTGCCTGTCGACCGTCTGGCTGCTCTCGGCTTCGCCTCCGTCACATGCACAGAAGCCCCGCGAGTACGACATCAAGGCCGCATACCTGTTCAATTTCGGCAAGTTCCTGCGAATGCCGGCTGTGCCGGAAGTCGCCCGCCGCAGCAGCTTCGATATCTGCGTACTTGGCCGGAACGATTTCGGCGGAACCTTGGAGAGACTCACCGCGCACGAGCAGAATAATGGCCTTCCCGAACGAACGGTGATCATCTCCACCATCGCCGAGGCGAAGACTTGCTCTATCCTGTTCCTCAGCAGCTCAGAGGCAGACCGGGTCGATATTGAACTGTCCGAACTGACGGGTACTCCCGTGTTGACCGTGAGCGACATGCCTCATTTTCTCGAGCATGGCGGCATGATTGTGCTCAAAATGCAATCGCACCATGTGCGTTTCGCCGTCGCGCTCGATGCTGTCAACCGCGCTGGCCTGACCCTCAGTTCGGAATTGCTGAAGGTCGCCTCCCAGGTAATCGGCAAACCGAAGGGAGATACGCCATGAGACCTCTCTCGGGTAGATTCAACTCGATTTCGGCACGACTGAAACTGATGAATATCTTCGTCAGCGGAATAGCGTTGCTACTGGCATTCGCTTCTTTCCTGGCCTACGATATGGTCGCCTTCCAGCGCGATCTGGTGCATACGCTTCATACCGAGACCCAGATCATCGGCGCAAATATGGTATCGGCGCTGATGTTCGAGGACCAGGAAGCGGCAACCACGACGTTATCTGCCTTGCGCGGATCGCCGGAGGTCATCTCGGCGGTCGTACTCGACAAAAATGGAGACGCTTTCGCGAAATATGTACGCCCTGGAGGCGCCGACATCCTCAACGTCAGATCGCTGCAGCCTGGGCGGCCCGATGTCCATTGGTCAAAGGGCAATCACCTGATGTACGGAAGCCGCATCGTATTCAAGGGCGAGCAGGTGGGCACCATCTATATCCTGGCGCAAACCGAGGCGCTGTCACAACGCTCGTTTCATTATGCGCTGATTGCCGCTCTGGTACTCGCATTTTGCATGATTGTTGCCCTGCTCCTGACTTCAACTTTCCGCAATTTGTTGACGGAACCGCTGATCGGTCTTGCTCAGACTGCGCAGATCGTCAGAGTCAAAAAAGATTATTCGGTGCGCGCCAGAGTCTCCGGAAAGGCGGATGAACTTGCGCTGTTGGTACGTTCCTTTAATGAAATGCTGGATGATATTCAGGAGCGCGATAAGGAACTGGAGCAGTCGCGCACAGCGCTCGAAGAGAGGGTCCAACAGCGCACTGCCGAGCTTAGCGCCGCCAATAAGGAATTGGAGGCATTCTCCTATACAGTGGCGCACGATTTAAGAGGCCCCCTTGAGATCATCGGCAATCTTGGGTTCCTGCTGAAAGAATCGCATGGCAACCAGCTAGACGCCAATGCGCAACACTTTTTAGACGAATTGATCAATACGACGAGGATGATGTCCTCGTTGATTCAGGACCTGCTGAACCTGTCTCGCGCCAGCCGTACGGATTTTCACCGTGAGATCGTCAATCTCAGCAAGATGGCATCCGATATCCTTGAAAGCCGGAAGGAAGCAGAACCTGAGCGACAGGTGCAGACCAAAGTGGTCGACGGTGCAATTGTATTGGCCGATGAGGGCTTGCTCTGCGTGGTCATGGAAAACCTGCTTGGAAATGCCTGGAAATACACTTCAAAGCAGGAATCGCCCAGGATCGAATTCGGCAGCACGGATTCGAATAACGAAACAGTATTCTTCGTGCGCGACAATGGAGCAGGTTTTGACCCCGCCTATGCCGACCGGTTATTCCAGCCCTTTCAGCGGCTGCATGTGCATAGTGAATTTCCCGGCACGGGGATCGGACTGGCAACCGTGTACAGGATCATAACCAGGCATGGTGGAAGAATCTGGGCTCAGGGATCTGTCGGTGCAGGGGCAACCTTCTTTTTTACGCTGCCATACGCACAAAATCCTACCAGCCGGTAGCTCTGCCGTACTGATCATCTCCCGCCCAGAATATATCGCAACAGGATTTTTGCATCTTATCATTTACCTGCGCAGCAAGCTGGACGGTGCAGCCATCCCCCTAAAATGGGTGCTCCGTGACCTGTTAGTTGCATCGCGCGAAATGCTGCGCGCCAGTATCTTGTAAGTACGTTTAGCAGGAAGGATTTGCTGTTCCTGCCGAAGAAAGTGACATTCACTTGGGATCCTGCTTTAGAGAGAACGGCGCGGCTAACCTCATTCCGAAGCGTTCCGGATTTTTCCTCCCTGTTCAATCTCCTTCGAAGCTTCTGACGAGTGGTCTTATTCAAGCAAGCTCAATTTATAGTGCCGCAATACAAGGAGCATCAGGTCATGCATACAGATGACATCACGCACGACGCAGCGATCGACATAACCGAGCTGCTTGCTCACGTCGAATACGATCGCGAGCTGCTCCGGGATTTGCTTGAGGTCTTCGCTGAAGAGTTTCCGCGGCTGCAATTTGTTTTGAAAGACGCATTGATGCGGCAGGACCTCGTGCTGGTACAGACGACGGCTCACACACTAAAAGGAATGCTGGCAAGTCTTTCATTCACTACGGCGACGGCTTCGGCAAAGAGTATTGAGCGGATGGCGATTCTTGGGACGTTGGACGGCATTTCAGAAGAACTTGAGCGGCTGGAGAGTCATGTCGCCGTGGCACAGAAGAAGCTTCTGGTGGTTTGCAGCGAGGTGGTCCAGTGAAGATACTGCTGGCTGACGATGACGTAATCTCCCGGAAGCTGTTGCAACGAACGCTGGAGCGGAGCGGTTTCGAGGTTGTTTGCGTAGATGACGGAGCGAGCGCATGCCAGTATCTACTCGCTGCGGATGGTCCCAGAATGGGAATTCTGGATTGGGTCATGCCCGGCAAAGACGGACCGAGCGTCTGCCAGGAGGTCCGCTCGCACGCCAATCACCCGTACATTTATCTCATTCTGCTTACTTCGCGCGAGGCCAGTCAGGATATCGTCATGGGGCTCGAAGCTGGCGCGGACGATTACCTGGTCAAACCTTGCAATCCGGAAGAGATGAAGGCCCGCGTACGAGCCGGTCAACGGGTCCTGCGGCTTCAGGACAAGCTGCTCCACGAGGCGAGCCATGATGCACTCACCGGGCTTCCGAACCGGAGCTTTTTCGCGCGGCGCCTGTCAGAGAGCGTCAGCAAGTCCAAGCTGCGAAAAGACTATCGTTTTGCCGTGCTATTTATCGATATCGATCGATTCAAAATGATCAATGACAGCCTTGGCCATCCTACCGGCGACGAGTTGATGAAGGGCGTTGCTCAACGTTTACTAACGGCAGTTCGAACTGAAAATAGAGTCCGCCGTGGAGCAATTCCCTGCTCGGCTGGAGAAGATAGCGCCGATGTGATCGCCAGAATCGGCGGAGATGAATTTGTTATCCTGCTCGACAACATTGTCGATATGCAGGACGGCATCACAATCGCGCAGACGATCGAGTCCGCACTGGAGCCTCCATTCCATATCGGCCAGCATGAGGTGTCTGTCACAGCCAGTATAGGCATCTCGACCAATGAGGAAGATGCGAAGGATGCCGCTGAGATTCTGCGACGCGCAGATGCTGCGATGTACAAGGCTAAGGCACTTGGAAAAGCGAGATACGAGGTTAGCAGTCCGGAAAACTCGGCTGCTCCAGCTCACCTGTTCAAATTGGGACCGGACCTCAGAGGAGCGATCGAGAATAACCAACTGGAGCTTCAATACCAGCCAATCGTCAGTCTGTCGGACTGCCGCATCGTCAGCTTTGAGGCCCTGGTGCGCTGGAACCATCCCGTCCACGGATTGATTGGTCCCGCAGATTTTATTTCCATTGCCGAAGAAACCGGCCTGATTCTGCCGTTAGGAGCATGGGTCCTGCGGGAAGCCTGCCGTCAGATGCACGAATGGAACTCCAGTTTTCCATCGAAAGAACCAATCCCGATCAGCGTGAACATCTCACCCCGCCAATTTGAACATGGCGATCTCGTGGCGTCGCTGAAGGATGTGCTTCAGCAAACTGGTTTCGAGGCTCGTAATCTGGAGCTGGAACTGACCGAGATTCTGCCCATGAAAGATGCAGACCATGCCATTGAGGTCTTGCACGATCTCACCGGTCTCGGCGTTTCGCTGAGCCTCGACGACTTCGGCACAGGCTATTCTTCTCTCAATTATCTGAGCCGATTTCCGGTCCGTGCGATTAAGATCGACCACTCCTTCATTGCTGAAATCGAGCACAATCAAAAGAATTCAGAGATTGTTCAGATGATCATCAGTCTCGGTCACAATCTGGGGATGAAGGTCATCGCCGAAGGCATAGAGAACGCTGCGCAGATGGAGCTTCTAAGAGAGTTCGGTTGCGATCTCGGCCAGGGCTTTCTGTTCTCACACTCCATCCACGCGAAGATGGTTCCAGCGATGCTGATGGCGGGACATCGCGGCGAATCGCTGGTACCCGATAGCTCGGGTTACGAACAGAGTCCATCCCTTACCTGACGAGTACGTTGATTTTCCTGCGTCTCAATCAGTCCCCTTTCAAGCACAGCGATTCCTGAACAGCTATTCTGGAACAGGGGACAAGGATGCCACTAGCTTTCTCTGTCGCTCATACGATCATCGGCGAGGAACAGCATGATTATCATTAGCGACGAATATGTAGATCTAACCACGCCCAATGGCCCGATGCGCACTCACATTGTGCGTCCGGCGGCCTCCGGGCGCTATCCCGGCATCGTTTTTTATTCCGAAATCTTCCAGATCACGGCTCCCATTCGCCGCACCGCTATGCTGCTTGCGGGCCAGGGATACGTGGTTGCCATGCCTGAGGTTTATCACGAGTTCGAACCTGCAGGGACGGTCTTTGCCTACGACCAGAGTGGTTCTGATCGGGGAAATACACTTAAAACCACGAAGACGGTCGAGAGTTACGATGCCGATACCCGCGCCGTCATCGATCACCTTAAATCCCGTCATGACTGCACGGGACAGATTGGCGCCCTCGGCATCTGCCTTGGCGGCCACCTCGCCTTCCGCGCTGCGATGAATTCGGATGTCCTCGCAACCGCCTGCTTTTACGCGACCGACATTCACAAAGGCAGCCTCGGGAAGGGGATGAACGACAACTCCCTCGAACGCGCAGCCGATATTAAGGGCGAACTTCTCATGATCTGGGGTCGCCAGGACCCGCACATTCCGCTCGAAGGCCGCCTGAAGGTCCTCGCCCGGTTAAATGAACTGGGAATTCGCCTTAGCTGGCATGAGGTCAACGGCGCCCATGCCTTTATGCGTGACGAAGGGCCAAGATACGATCCCGAGCTTGCCTACAGCCTCTACGGTTTGGTGTTCAACCTCTTCCACCGCAAACTGGGACAAGGAGACCTATCTGCCACCAGCACTGGCTCGACAGAAACCCGTCACTGAGCCTTTCTCCCAAGTACCCCCACCCCCGTACTTAAGTCCTAAAGTCTTCAAAAGAAAGAACCTGATTGGGGACTTCGGACTGGACCCGCTAAAAAAGAAATCCCGGCAAGCTGCCGGGATTTCTTTTTCTCTCTGTTTAAATTGTAGCAGGGGTGTCAAGAGTTCCGGCGGGTCGACAGGCGAACCTAACGCCAACTGACCGCCAGATGCCAGCGCAGCTTCCTCTCACTGGCTTTTTCAAGCACCTCCTGGTATTCCTTCAGCTCGGAGATCACCTGTTTCCCTTCGGTTCCTAACTGCTGCGGATCATCCTGCAGTGCCTTTAAGAGTGCCTGCACCGTCTTCAAACCGTCTGCCGGGGGATACCACTGTGGAGGCGGAAGACGCCGCAGCAACTCCTGGTCTCCGGCACCCTCCTCGATCAGGAGCGCCATGGAATTCTCGTCCGCTGAAAAAAATTCAATCAACGGTCGCACACCCTGCCTGAGCGCAAGCTTTTCAAGAGCGTCCTCGTGCCGAGCCAGAGAACGCCCATTCACGAAGGTATCGAACCCAGGGTCCTCACCTTCCACCACGATATACATTGAAGCAGCCATTCAAGGCAGTGTACCGCTCCTGCCTGCGGAAAGTCACCGTATCGAGAGCGCCGCATCCGACTCCTGCCTTCGCGAAAACAGGATGTAGCCTGCGCTACAAAGCATCAGAGCCAGTCCCGCGCCTATCCGAATGGTCAACGCAGGCCGCAAGATCACAAGCCCTTCAAGTACAAGAATCAAAGGAACCACCAGGAACCGTGCCGCAAGCCGCACTGGAGAAAGCTCCCGGAAGAGACACACCAATAAGACCAGCTCCAGCAGGTTGTACAGCGAAGAGAGGGAGATGAGCGAAAGAGCTCCGCTCCAGCTTTCTCCTGAGAAAATAGCACAGAGCCAAAGGAATGCGGCATTCGAGAGGCACACGATGGCGAAGGCCTCCATCATTCCGAACCCGTGAAGCAGGCGATAGATCCATACACTGGCAAAGCCAACGAGGACGATAGTCACCAGAACAGCCCCGAACATGGTCCACTCACGCGCGGAAACGGGGAAACGGAAAGAGAGCAGGAATAGCGCGCCGCCAAAGCTGGCCAGTGCAGGGACAAAGAACCGTCCTATGCCAAACTCCTCGCCGGCGAGCGGCTGGTGGGACATGGCTACAGCCACGACGACAAAAGGCACGAGGGAAAAGAGCGCTACCTGAGTCTGATCCGGCACACCGAAGTGAGTCCACTCCCCGACCGCTGTTGGCAAGCCAAATAAAAGGATGCTCACTACAGCTAATCGCAGGCAGACGAATTCACGCTTTCGGAGCCGGTCCCGGAGAGGTCGATGTGCAATTGCCAGTGCAACCAGTCCAGCCACGCTATAGAAGCAGCTTTGTTTTGGCATGGATGGAGATCCATCGGTTGTGCCTGAGAGAAGCCACCATGAATTCGAAACCAGCACGCAAAATAAGGCAAATGAGCCCCACACCATCCATCGGGCATGCCGTCGCTGGTCTCTCAACATCAATGAATCCTCATCTTCCGAAGTTTAACGAGACAGGCCGCGCAATGTGCGCGGCCTGTCTCACTCCGTTACAAACGATTACTGATTCCCATTGCCACCGCTACGAGGAGCGCCACCGCCACCGGGACCACCGCGACGTCCACCGCGACGACGTCTGCCGCCGCCCGGCCGACGTTGTCCGCCAGGTCCCGCAGGAGCTCCGGCAGTTTGCCCAGCAGTTGCCGGGGCACCTTCCGCACGATTGAAGTTTGGCTCCTCGTCCGAATCGATATCCTCATCGAAGTCATCACCTTCTTCAAGATCAACAGCATTTTCCTCTGAAGCGCCTGCATGAGGATGAGTTTCCGCAGGAGCATGCTGACCGTCGATGCCGACCTGTCCCGGTTCGGGCAATCCAAGCTTGGCGCGCTGTTCCCGTAGAACCGCTTTGCGCGAGAGCTTGATGCGATTGCCTTCGATCGCGAGCACCTTTACCAGAATCTGGTCGCCTTCGCGAAGTTCGTCCTTGACCTCTTTGACGCGGTGCTCTGCGATCTCGGAGACGTGCAGAAGACCGTCGGTGCCGGGGAATATCTCGACGAATGCGCCAAACTCGGCGATTCGAACCACCTTGCCCAGATAGGTCTTACCGACTTCGGGCACTGCGGTAATGTCGCTGATCATCTGGATCGCGCGAGCCAGTCCATCGGCATCGCTGGAAGCGACATTGACCCGACCCGAATCGTCTACGTCGATCTTTACGCCCGTGGCCTCGACGATACCGCGAATGACCTTGCCTCCCGGCCCAATCAGGTCGCGGATCTTGTCGGTCGGAATCTGGAGCGTATGGATGCGCGGCGCGAACTCCGACTTCTCTTCCTTGGCGCCAGAGATCACGGCGTCCATCGTATCCAGCAGGGAGAGGCGGCCGTGGCGGGCCTGCTCCAATGCCTCACGCATGATCTGCGGGGTGATGCCCATGATCTTGATGTCCATCTGGAGCGCGGTGATACCCTTCCGCGTACCGGCGACCTTGAAGTCCATGTCGCCGTAGTGGTCTTCGGCACCTGCGATATCGGTGAGGATGGCATAGTTCTCGCCCTCTTTGACGAGTCCCATGGCAACTCCGGCAACCGATCCCTTGATGGGGATGCCGGCCTGCATCAGCGCAAGCGAAGCGCCGCAGACCGTCGCCATCGAGGAAGATCCGTTTGACTCGAGAATGTCCGAGACGACGCGCAGAGTGTAAGGCGATTCATCCTCTGCCGGCAGCACGGCTTCAATTGCCCGCGAAGCCAGTGCGCCGTGACCAATCTCGCGGCGTCCCACACCGGTCATACGGCCTACTTCGCCGACCGAGAACGGAGGGAAGTTATAGTGCAGCATGAAGCGGCGCTTCTGTTCGCCTTCATAGCTCTCCAGCCGCTGCATATCGTCGGTCGTGCCCAGGGTTGCGCTGACCAAGGCCTGCGTCTCTCCACGAGTGAACAGCGCAGAGCCGTGAACGCGGGGCAGAACTCCAACCTCAACTGTTACTTGACGAATTTGATCGAAAGCACGGTGATCAGGGCGGATACGTTCCTTTAAGACCTGCTCGCGAAAGATGTTTTCGCGCAGCAGCTCATAGTATTTGCTGAGTTTCTTGGCAGCGGCAGCATCGCCTTCGGGAAGCTCCCGCTTCAACTCATCCTTGATGTTCTTTACAAGCGCGTAGCTCTCGAACTTGGGATGCTTCTGCGTATCGAGCGCATCTTTCAACTGTGCGCCGACCTTTGCGGTCAATTCGTTCAGATACTCGTGATCGATCTCGACAGCCGAGACCAGCCGCTTCGGCTTCCCTGCCCGGCTCACGAGATCTTCGATACCGGCGCAGATCTTCTTGATCTCGGCATGGGCGAACTCGATGGCGCCGACGACCGACTCCTCCGAAGTCTCCTTTGAACCGGACTCGACCATTACGATGCCGTCTTTGGTACCGACGACCATGATGTTCAGCGTGCTCTTGGCACGCTCCGCGTAGGTGGGGTTGACGATGTACTGTCCATCGATGTGGCCGACGCGTACCGCACCAACCGGGCCATGAAAGGGGATGTCGCTGAGCGCGAGGGCGCAGCTTGCGCCATTGATGCCAAGCACATCGGGATCATTTTCCCTATCCGCGGAGTAGACAAACGCGACAACCTGCGTCTCATTCCTGAACGCTTCGGGGAAGAGAGGGCGAATCGGGCGATCGATCTGACGGCTGGTGAGAATCTCCTTCTCGCTGGGGCGGCCTTCGCGCTTGATGAAGCCTCCGGGAATGCGGCCACCTGCGTAGGTAAACTCGCGATACTCAACCGTGAGGGGAAAAAAATCGATTCCTTCTTTAGGATCGGGTGAGGCAACCGCAGTTGCCAGAATGACGTTATCGCCGCTTGAGGTAAGCGCTGCGCCAGAGGCCTGCTTGGCCATGCGCCCCGTCTCGAATTTAATTTGCTTGCCGCCGGCAAGCTCAACTGTTACGTCCTGCTTCATAATGCCCTCTTCTCTCGTTTTTATCGTTTAATGAAACTTGGGATCGCGTCTTCCTTTATGGGCGCGAAAAAGTGCAGCTTCGCCGATTCGGCATTGAGCCGTCAGCAAGCTGCACTGCGATGAATCTTCCATGAAATGCAACGTCCGGGGCGGGCAATTCCAGGAGCGTGACACGTCCCACTCACCGTCAGCGAATCCAGCGGCAGGGCCTTGCTTGACCTTGCACCAGAAGTTCCAGCCGAACGAGAGCGGGCCGTGCATGCTTCCATAGTTTTGAACGGTGTCTCCGGAGAGGATGCGTTACTTGCGGATGCCCAACTTGCCAATGACATCGCGATAGCGATCGGCATCGCATTTTTTCAAGTAGTCGAGCAAACGGCGGCGCTTACTCACGAGCATGAGAAGCCCGCGGCGCGATCCGTGGTCCTTCTTGTGCGCTTTGAAGTGTTCCGTCAACTCGCCGATGCGCTCGCTCAAAATCGCGATCTGAACCTCGGGACTCCCGGTATCCGAGTCATGTGTGCGGAACTTTGCAATGATATCTGTCTTTTTAGCGGATGCTAACACAGTCTGTTTCTGCTCCTGATCTTCTATTCCACTCTATTTAGTGTCTTCGTAAGGATAACACCGGCAGAGAAACGCGGCAATTCCGGGC
>Ga0070663_100000712_pt1 | contig 17964 bp, 14 predicted proteins | sample KBSC63metaG_FD_65646 | JGI IMG/M metagenome (GOLD analysis project Ga0070663, IMG submission 65646) | Corn rhizosphere microbial communities from Kellogg Biological Station, Michigan, USA - KBS C6-3 metaG | ecosystem: Host-associated > Plants > Roots > Rhizosphere > Soil ...
CCCCCCTCAACCGCCAACAAGTGGACGGACGTTCCGGCGGCGAAGCGGACCAAGAACTCGCCACCCGTCTCGGCTGAAGGCACGCCAATCCATGTGGCTCATGTGGCTGGCGGCACAAGTGCCGCCACCAAGACAAAAATCAGTGGACCTTTGCCAGGATCTTCTCCATTTCATCCTTGGTGAACGCCCTCAGTGTTTGCGACTTGATGTTTCCTGCCCCCGCAAGGCTCAACCCAAATGCCGCCACCGCTGTTTCGTCCGGTGCGTCAATGATCGCCACAACGTCATATTGCCCTTGCGTCCAGAGGACTTCGCGCAAATTCACGCCCACTTCCTTGGCGGCTGATTTCGCAGCGTCGGCACGCTTGGTGGTTTGCTTGACAGACTTGATTCCTTGATCGGTAAAGGTGCTCAGAACAATGTACGTAGCCATAGTCAACCTCCTCGGAAAATGGGGCCGGCGGCCCCAAGCTCTTCAAGAGTAGTTCGCAGTCTCGCGAAGACAAGCTCGATCCAGCAACAAGATCTCTCGCTCCATCCTCACCCGTTGGCGATTGGCTCACCAATGCCTTTGTGAACTGTGCACAACCGCATTTCCATCCAAGTCGACGGTTCTCACCTTGTCAACATTTGAGCGTGTCGGCAATGCCTTGCGGCCGGTGGCGATCGCATGCTCGAACGCGAACTCCAGCAGATGCCGGCTGCCTCGCCGAGTGTTGATGAAGTGTTGATGCCAGTGGCCATGGCCACCGCTGGTCGTTGCCGATCCGCACGTATTGCTCGTGGCCGATGTACAGGCCCCTCGAGGTTCTCTCGCACTAGTGTCGCGTCAAGCCTCACGTGTCGGTGGATCGCGCCGCGGTCGGAGCGCAGTGCAAGGCACGCCAACGAGTCATAGCCATGCTATGGCGAGGAGGCGAAATCCGGGAATAAAGGTGTGCAACTGGACGCAAGTGGGCGTAAAGCCGGAACTCGTCGCGCAGGTGCACATTCGATGACCGTTGGCCGCCGCCGGAAGGCGTTTCCAGCGGTCCCGTCAAGGCCAACCGGGTGCGGCAGATGCTCGCGAGGGTGGCGCGTGGAAGCGGGCCACCTGCGCTCTTCACGCCTTCGAGCCGAGCATAAAAAGAGCGCACCCAAAGGCCTCCAGCACTGTGCCAGCGTGGCGTCGACGATTCGGAGCCAATGCGCCGCCGGGTATTAGGGTGGCCGGAATACAGGCGATGAAGTCCTTGGTCCGAAAGACCACGCCTTTCACGGGTCAAGGTGAAGGGCGTGGAACTTCCGTGGAACTCAGCAGCGGACAAGGGACTTATGAAATGGAACTATCACCGCGGCATCCAAGAGGCCTCGTAGACCCACCACATATTTGCTCCGCCATCGATCGGCCCCCCCCGTTTGAGAACTGGGCCGCCGCACCATTGACGAACCTCCCATTGGTACTGAACAGATCGCTTAACTCTAACCGTGGTTGCAGTTCTCGGATTGACGGAAATGCTGGGGTTGTTTGGGGACCAAAAATTCATGCAGTACGGTGTGACGTTGTTTACAAACAAGACTCCCATTCCGGTCTTGCTCCTACCATCATTTTGTTGGTCGACCGTAACTTGGTTGGGCGTCGCGTGGGCAGGGGCAGCGAAGCCGGCGGCAGCGGAAATGAGCGCAATTGCTATGGTGGATTTGGTGAATTTCATATTTGGTTCATGTGAACGTTAAAATAAAAGGTGCGTTTGTACAGATTGGTTGTTACTTCGGTGTGGCTAGCTATAACGTATTCGTCCTCACAACATCGAAAAAATGAAGCGGCGTCTAATCGAATCGAATTTCCTTCTCGGAGTTCATTCCGGAGACCTCGCGATTTCTACCTTGTCTTGTGTTTTTCCCAGTCGAATCTAAAATCCTCCATCGGGAGTTTCACAGCGATCTTGACCTCGCGCCGACATTCTCGAAGCCATGGCTTATGTCATTACCGCGATACGCTGTTTGTCGATGTATTGTTCTGCCGCCGCCATCGGATAGTGTTTCGAAAGCATGACCTTTCTATAAACTTTGAAGCCGCATGGATGAGAAACTGGGCAGGGGCCGGCGCACCCGAATGCGCGTTCCGACGGCGGAATACTCAGCCAGAGTCCTATCCGGGCTGCGCCACTGGAAGATCCACCCTTGCCTCAGCCGCTGCGAATCGCATGCGCTGCGGCACGATGCACAGTCGCGACGCTGGGGACCGCTCGGCTCCTCCGGCCTTCGGGCCGCAAACGTCATGCTGCTGCAGTCATCCACACATCACGCTGAGCACTCAGCGCGGAGCACATTGATGCTCACCTGCTCACCGTCTTCGGCTCCGTCAATCTGGATATCTCAGAGGCTGAGAGTTTTTCGAGCGTGTCCGAGCCGCGTGATGAGCGGGCATGATCGAAATACTCTCAGCCTCTCAGTGCCGACTGAACATCTGCCAAGAGCAGGAGAAACTCTCTTGGGGGGCGGCGCGACATGCTGTCGGACGGGGCGGAGATCTCGCAACCGAGCCGCACGATCAACGACTCCCAACTGGCTGTGCGCGCAACAGATCGCTCTTGAACGAAGGACCCATGTTGATCCCCCTCATCATCGATTGCGATCCCGGCATCGACGACGCGTTGGCACTCCTCATTGCCGCAGCAAGCCCGGAGTTCCAAATTCTTGGCGTGACCGCTGTCGCCGGCAACCGCCCAGTAGACATCACGGCGCTAAACGCCTGCCGCATCCTCGATGCAGCATCGCGAGAAGACATTCCGGTCTACAGCGGCTGCCCGCGTCCCCTGACTTATCCTCAGGCGCGCTGCAACAGCGTTCACGGCGAGGACGGTTTGGGAGGCGCGCAGATTCCGATCCGGCGAAATGTCGCCCCGGCACACGCAACGCAATTCATGGTGGAGACGTTGCGCAATGCGCCCGCCGGCAGCATCACAGTGGTGGCGGTGGGCCCACTCACGAATCTGGCTGTGGCCGAGATCATGCATCCCGGAATTCTGCGTCGCGCCCGGTCGCTTCTCGTCATGGGCGGCGCAGCGTTTTGCCCCGGCAACATCACGCCCAGCGCCGAATTCAACTTCTACGCTGATCCGCTGGCCGCACACATCGTGATGCATGCAGGCATCGAAGTGAAGCTCTTCGGATTGGATGTCACGTCGAAGGCAATCATGTCCACCGAATGGATCGCCTCCTTCGAAGAATTGCATTCAACATGCGGCACCGCTGCACGCACAATGCTGTGCGCGTATGCCAACCGAGACCCGCTTTTGCACGATGCCTGCCCGGTGGCTTATTTGCTGGACCCGGCGATCTTCTCAGGAGAGTCGTGCTCTGTCGAAGTGAGTTGGCAGAACGGTCCGTCAGAAGGTCACACCACGGTGTGGCGAAGCAACCGCAGGACCAAACCATTCCCTGCGAATGCCATCGTGTTCACCGACGTGGACAGCATCCGACTGCTCAGTCTTGTCCGACAGCGAATTGCGCAATTGCCATGAGACTCAGGCACCCGGGCACTGCGGCTGTGCTGCGGTCAAAAAAGACAACTGGTCAAAAGATCGATCGCCCCGTCAGTGTTGTCAGAAGCTCCAGCGCAAGAGTGCCCGCATGAGAGTTGCCCGACTCGTCGAGCGACGGAGACCACACGCAGATGCCGCACTCGTTGGGCATCACCGCCACGATTCCGCCACCCACACCGCTCTTGGCTGGCAAGCCCACGCGAAACGCGAAATCGCCTGCCGCGTCATACGTTCCGCAGGTCAGCATCACCGCGTTCAAGCGCTTGGACAAGCTCGCTCCCAGCACCATCTCGCCGCTCGAAGGTATGCGGCCGTGATTCGCCAGAAACGACACTGCCCTTGCGAGATCCACGCAATTCATCTCGATGGCGCAATGGCGGCAATAGGCATCCAACACCAGCTCCACCGAATTGCGCAAGTTGCCAAAGCTCTTCATGAAATGCGCCATGGCAGCGTTGCGATCAGCGTGCGTTCGTTCGGATCGCGCCACGCGCCGGTCATAGTGGACAGAGTGGTTGCCAGATAGCTTTTGCATGAACTCCGCCAGCGCGTTCTCTGGCACTGCGAATCGCGTGCACAGGATGTCGGTGATGACCAAAGCGCCGGCGTTGATGAACGGATTTCGTGGTTTGCCTGACTCGTGCTCCAACTGGACCAGCGAATTGAACGGCGTCCCGGAGGGTTCACGTCCAACGCGGTCCCACACCGCGTCGCCTTCGGCTTGCAACGCCATCACCAGCGAGAAGAGCTTGGATATGCTCTGGATCGAAAAGGTCGTCAGCGCGTCGCCTACCGTGAAGACCTCGCCCCGCACTGTGACAACTGCCATGCCGAAGCGATCGGGCGGCACACGCGACAGCTCTGGAATGTAGTCGGCTACTCTGCCGCGGCCTACGACCGGCAACACGGCTGCATGAATCTCTTCCAGAACACTGCGGTAATCCATTGATTGGGGCTTGAGACGCTTCGAAGGGCTGCGATTCTGCATGATCGCCTGCGGGTCACCTCGCGGGACACCCGGACCACCGGCGTGCGCGCTGCGCAGGCCATGATGGATAAGTAAGAGTCATTGGTCAGAGGCGTACTGGAGCTTCTGCAGCCGGGCACCGAGTCCACCTCCGACGGTGCCTATTTACTCGAGAAGTGATCAGACGTTGAACATCTCAGGCTTCGGCACCACCTCGAAGTCAGTGACGCCGCGCAGATAGTGACGAGCGCGCATTTTTCCAACGGTGCGCACGATGAACTTGACTTGCTCGGCAAGGCCGCCTTCGTTGATTCGGTTCACGCAGGCATCGAAGTCCGCGTGCAGCGTCGTGCCGGCGTCAAGCTCTGCGAAACCCGATCCGCGGGCCAACCGGGCAACCACGTCGCACATGCTGTGCCGCGCTTCCTCCGCTCCTAGCGAGAGTTCGAGCATGTGGTTGAGGCTGTCGATCACCGCCCGCTCGCTGCAGGCGTTGTCTAGCAACTGGGTCGCCGCAATGAGTCCTTCGACGCCAATGCCGCATTCTCGGATGAAGGTCAGGGCCCGGCCGACCGCGATGAGGCCACAGCCATCGCCGGGCACATGGCGGACCAGTTCGGCGACGACGCGTACGAAGCGCGAGCGCTCATCGAGCGATTGCCGGCGTGCTATCGCGTGGCAAGGTCCGGAATGGTTGTCCTGCGTGTGACCGCCGGCATCAAGCAGCAGCAAGTCGAAGTAGAGATGGTCGGGATCGACTTCGGGCAGATCGTCAAGCTTTGCGATGACATTGCCTGCTCGATAGCCCGGGAGTTCCGGGGTTCCCACCCAACCATCGGTTCGCGGCAGACGCAACGCAAGTTCGTTGCGCATGTCGCGCTCCCCCCGGAATCAGCTTGCGCGCTTGGTCTTCGCGGTCCCTTTTGCTGCCCTGGCGAGCGACTCGGTTGCGGCGGCGTAGTTGGCTTCTGAAGCATCGATGGCCTGGCGGGCAGCCTTTTGCAGGCCGTCGAAGGCGCTGGTCGCACCCGCGAATGCCGACTTGAAGAAGTCAATACCGGCACTCGAATCTTTGGGGGCATTCTTTGTGGCCGCTTCGAATGCTGTGAGCAATGATTGCTGGAGGCCAGTTGCCTGCTCCGCAGCAAGCTTTTCGACCTCAGCCCTGGTGGACAGGAAGATGCCATAGAACTGGCGGCCATAAGAGGCGGCCCTGTCAGCGCCCGGCTGAAAGGCATTGGCCTGAAGTGTCAGAAACGCTTGCGGGTCTTTTACGGAAAGCGCTGCAATCCCTGCTTCACTAGCTTCTTCTATACCCGTCTTGATGACCTTCAGGTTCAGCTTGGCCAATTGCTCAATGCCTTCAAAGGCCGTGGCGGTGAGACCCATGATGACGCTCAGATTCGCTCTCTGGGCGGCGGTGAATTGCTCGGGAGTCAGCTGCATCAATTGCTCCAGTGTGTTGGGGACCGGCGCGGCGCTTTGACTGCTGCACTGCACCATGCCTCCAGTCTAGAGGTACTTTTGAACAATGCAAGAAACATTTGCTGCATTGCAGCAAATGTCTGCTTAGTTGCAGCAGCTTCGTAAAAGTGGCAGCAAAAAGTCCGGCGGGGCGGACATGGTGGTGCACTGATGATTCGTTGCCCTTCAAGACTCGGTCTACCGCCGTGTTCGTGCTGTGTAGCTGCCGCGCGCCCTGCAATACCGCCCAGCGCCCGCGAAGCTGCGCGTGTGCACATCGAACAGCATCTCATGGCACTGGCTTGGGTAGGCCTGCGTGCACACTGTCTGGCCTTGGCCGCGGCGACACTCACGGATGAAGTCCGTCATCCACGTGTCCCTCAAGATTGCAACACTACACTAGTGCGCGCTATCGCAACACAACGTTTTTCCGTGCGGGAGGCACGATGCCGATGACCGAGAAACCTGATTCCGCCGCGCCGCCCCGGCGTATTCACGACCTGCCCGGGCCGCGCGGACTGCCGTGGCTCGGCAACGCGCTTCAAATCAATACCGAGGGACTTCACCAAACCGTCGAACGATGGGCGCAGGAATACGGCGACGTCTATCGCTTTCGCATTACGTCGCGCCGCTTTGTCGTGATGTCGAATCCCGAGACAGTGGCCGCACTGCTGCGCGACCGGCCCGACGGCTTCCAGCGCACCGATCGTCTGAACCTTGCTGCACGCCAGCTCGGCTTCGGCGGCCTGTTCTCATCGAATGGCCAGACGTGGAAGCGCCAACGCCCGATGGTGCTTCGAGGGCTGGACCCGACCCATATCCGCGCCTTCCACCCGACACTGGCCAAGGTAACGCAGCGCTTTGCCGCCCGATGGCGACGTGCCGCCGACGCGGGCGCACCTGTCGACCTACAAGCCGATCTGATGCGCTATACGGTGGACGTCACCGCAGGTCTTGCGTTTGGCACTGACATCAACACGATCGAGTCAGACCATGAGGTCATCCAGCTGCATCTGGACAAGTTGTTGCCGGCGCTGTTCAAGCGCGTGCTGTCGCCGCTGCCGGACTGGCTATGGAAGAGGATGCCCGTGGAACGCGGTCTGCTGGTGCACCTCGACGCGCTGCGCCAAGCGGTGGACGGATTCATCGCCGATGCGCGCCAGCGCCTGGCCGATAACGCGCAGCTGCGCGAGCAGCCGACAAACATGATCGAGGCCATGATCGCCGAGCGTGACCGCGACGGCGGCGCTCTTACCGATGAAGACGTTTCCGGCAACATTCTGACGATGCTGCTTGCCGGGGAGGACACGACGGCCAATACGCTCGCTTGGATGATCTGGCTTCTGCACCGGCACCCTGAAGCGGCACGGCGTGCGGCCAGCGAGGTGTGCGCGGTGCTCAACGGCGCGCACTTGCCGACGCACGAGCAGCTCGCGCGGCTGGATTTCGTCGAGGCATGCGCGCACGAGACGATGCGCCTGCGGCCCGTCGCTCCGATGATTGTTCAGCAGGCCGTGCGCGACATCGTGGCCGGTGGCGTCGCGCTGCCCGAGGGCACGCTCGTGATGTGCTTGATGCGCCCTGCAGCCATCGATGCGGCGCACTTCGACGAGCCGCACGAGTTTCGCCCCGAACGCTGGCTCGCAGATGGCGGCCGGGCGCAGGCGCCGAGTTCGGCCAAACGGGTGGCGATGCCCTTCGGTGCCGGCCCACGCATGTGCCCCGGACGCTACCTCGCGCTGTCGGAGATCAAGATGTTCACTGCGATGCTGCTCGCTGGCTTCGAAATCAACGATGTGAATCCCGCCGACGGTGGCAACGTGCGCGAACGTCTCGCGCTGACGATGTCACCGGTGGGCTTGAGACTAAAGTTGCGTGCGCTCGGATGACTGCGCTCCGCGTTGGTCGTGTGCTTCTTGCTTGGGTCTGGCCGAGGGCGACCCGGCTCGGGCTGATGTTGCCCTGCTACCCGCCTTCGAGTAGCTGGGCGACTCGGCCTTCGGCTATGGCGACGGGCTGTACCGCATCGCCTGCGAACACCGGCTGATGATTGACGACCTGATGGACCTGACGCACGAGACGTGCGTGCACTCGACCAGCTAGTGTCGCGTCAAGCCACAAGTGTCGGTTGCTCGCGCCGCTATCGGAGCGCAGTGCAAGGCGCGCCGACGAGTCATAGCCGTGCTATCGCGAGGAGGCGCAACGCCGCAATGCGCTTCGAGAGCAAGCGAGCAGCCGACACTTGTGGCTTGACGCGACACTAGACGGGCGACTTTGCGAACCCGCCTTAGTTTCATGCTTCGCGGAAACTCGCTGTGTCATGGAGTCCGGACATGCGGCACACGATGTGCTGGCAGCTGCAGACTTCACTCTCCTTTTGACCGATGGACTTGCACCTTTTACTGAATCGAATCCAAGGCTATGACGTTCACCTCTTCACCCTCGGCGGTGCAGAGATCAGCGTCTCGTCTGCTGTGAAGCTGGTGGTATTTTTTGTCGGGCTGCTATGGACTGCAAGCTGGCTGCGGCGCTGGACGGTGGAGCGCGCGCTGCGCCACATGCACATGGATGACGGCACACGCCAGGCGGTGGGCAGCATCGTGCGCTATCTGGTGTTGGTCGTGGGCGTGATGCTCATTCTGCAGAACGCGGGACTCAACTTGTCGGCGTTCAGCGTGCTGGCTGGCGCAGTAGGCGTGGGCGTGGGCTTTGGGCTGCAGAACATCATCAGCAACTTCGTGAGCGGGCTGATCATCATGATCGAGCGACCGATCAAGATTGGCGACCGTGTGGAGGTGGGCGGCGTCGAAGGCACCGTGCAGAACATCGGCGCACGCCGCACGACAGTCATCACGAACGACGGCATGGCCATCCTCGTGCCCAACCAGCGCTTCATCCTCGACAACGTGGTCAACCATGTCTTTGCGGAAGGACCGATCCGCCTTCGCATACCGGTGCAAGTGCAAAGCGGGACCGATCCGGAGTTGATGCGACGGCTACTGTGCGATGCGGCACAAGAGCACCCGAAGGTGTTGTCAGATCCAGCACCTGAGGCCCTGGTGACGAGTTTGGGGGGCGCGGCGACAGCCTATGAACTTGCCGTGTGGCACGAGGCGCGGGGACCAAGACGCCAGCAGTTGGGCAGTGATTTGGCGTATCTGATTGCAATGCGCTTGAGGATGAATGAAATCAAAGGGGCATAGGACACTTCCTAAGGCCGACTTGCACCCTTTCTGCATGGGGCCTGGGTTGAGGGGCGCAGCGGCGGAGGGAGTGAGGCCTTTGATTCGACGGCCGCCAAGCCCTCAACCCCTGCTTGAGAGAGCAAGCCCTTCGAAGCTACAACAAGAACTCAAATCGCCTGGCCACCCATTCCTGCAGCCTCTGCAAGACCCCACGCCGACGCCACATCTCCAGCGTGATCTCATTGCTGGCCGCAATGTCGCCTTGGAAGACCGTTCTCATCTGCGCTCCGAATCCTGCATCCGTAACGATCGCGTTGGCTTCGGCGTTGTGGATGAAGCTGCGCCAGTCGAGGTTGGCCGAGCCCACTGTGGCCCACACTCCATCGATGACAGTTGTCTTTGCGTGGAGCAAGGCGCCTTGCCGCTCATAGATCCGAACGCCCGCCTGCAGCAAGCGGACATAGTGCGATCGGCCCGCCTGCAAGGGCGCCCAGGAGTCGCTCTGGCCAGGCAGCAACAGGCGCACTTCCACACCTCGTCGCGCCGCGGACGCCAACGAGCGCAGCAGGCGGCGCGTGGGCACGAAATACGCAGTAGTCACGAGAACATCGTGCCGAGCCGCCTCGATCGCTTTGATCAGTGCGCGATAGAACGGATTGCGACGGCGACCGGCATCGCACGACGCGACAGCACCGCGCAGATGTCCAGCCACGGCTGGTGGCGGGAAATAGTCGGCCTGCTGGACAGGCTCGCAGCCATGTTTGTTCCAGTGCGTGATGAACAGCGATTGGAACTGCGCGACGAGCGATCCGCGAATGCACACGTGCGTGTCGCGCCAAGGCGTCATCGCCTCGGCTTCCGTCCCCGACGACCGCGCGGAATACACGTCACTGATGTTGATCCCGCCGACGAAGGCTACGCTGCCGTCGACCACCATCAGCTTGCGATGGTCGCGCAGATGCACCGCCCGAGTGAAGATGCGCTTCCACGATCGCAGCGGGTTGTATTCGCACAGGCGGACTCCCGCTGCCCGCAGTACCTCGAAATAGGCGTCTGGCGTGCGGATGGAGCCGAAGCCGTCGTACAGCAGGTTGACCTTCACGCCCTCGCGGCACTTGGCGAGCAGGCGGCGTGCGAGCTCGGCGCCTGGGCCGTCGGCCTCAACGATGTAGCTTTCAATGTTGATGTGATCGCGCGCGGCATCGATGGCCGCAAACATCGCTTCGTAGGTCGCCGGCCCGTCGATGAGCAATTCGACCCTGTTGCCCGCGACGAGCGGCACGGCCAGGGCGCGCATGAGCACCCGCGCATGGTGGCGCACCAAGGCGCCATCGTGCGTGTGCGAACCACGCGCAGGCTTGCCGTGCAGGTGTCGCAGGCGCGACAGCGCGGCGCCGGGCAAAGAGGCAAGCTTGAGCGCACCGTGCACCGCCCCGGTCGCGCCGCGATGCAATGCGATGCCTGCGCGATCAAGTGCACCGCCCGGATCTGGGAGGTGGACAACCTCGCCGCTGTCGGGGATGGGGTCAACCCGACGCGGCGCCATGATGCGCAGACGCGAGGGTCAGCCCATTGCCGAAGGCCGACCAGGGTTGCGTGCAGGGGTCGTCGGGGCGTTGCTGCGGGGATGTTTGCCGCGACGACGACGGCGGTCTTGATTGGCGTGGTCCGCCGGGTCGCGAGAAGGATGGTCGGTCGAAGGGGCGGCAGATGGCGTGATCGCTTGCATCATGGACTCCAGAGATCAAGGCGATGCGGCCGAGCGAGCGAAAAGCGCCCACCGCGGCCAATTCAAAGGTCACGATCTGAGGGAGCAAACCACATGCCGCCATACAAAAAGAGCATACACCCGCGAGCTTGATGCCAAGTTCGAATAAGAACTACACACGCATGTAAATTGTGCGCGCACATGTGCAAGGTCTCAGAGGCTGAGAGTTTTTCGATCATGCCCGCTCATCACGCCAAAAGACCCCTGCTCGTCGTTGCAAATGCTCGCCATAGCAAAGCTATGACTGCGCTTTGCGCCTAGATCAGGCGCCTTTTGACCTGCTGCTCGGACACGTTCGAAATACTCCCAGCCTCTCAGCTCTCAGGTCGCGCAACTTCATCTGCTCGGCGCATGCGCAGTGCAAGCCGGCAAGTGTCTAAGCGAGTGTCGCGTCAAGTCTCAAGTGTCGGCTGCTCGCTGGCTCTCGAAGCGCGCGTTGCGCCTCCCCGCCATAGTCGGCCCCACTCCGACAGCGGCGGGATTATCTCGTCGGCATGTGTGCATTGATATGTGTGCATTGATGTCTGTCTGCACACAAGCGTCACTGCCCGCAGCGGCACGGATCCACCGCGCCTGCATTGGCCCGTCAATGCCGTCGATACTGACCCGGCGGCATGGTGCGTCCAGGTTGATTCGCGATCTCGTGTTCTTCAACCAAGGGCATCGGCCCTGACTCTTCCGCTTCGCGTGCCTTGTCCTTTGCGGCATAAGCTTCGAGCCGGTTGTACAGCGTCTTCAGGCTGATGCCGAGAATGCGGGCCGCCGTTCGTTTGACGCGGCCGCAAGATTCAAGTGTCGCCATGGTCACCCGGCGCTCCACCTCTTCAAGCGGTGTTCCCACGCGTACCACGATCAGCCCGCTCTGGTCTTCGGCTGCGAGCGGCGGGGCCTGAGGTGCATCCGCGCTCTCCACTACCGAGTCGGCAAGGATATAGGCCCGCTGCACATAGTTCTTCAGCTCACGCACGTTGCCGGGCCAGGGCATCTCATACAACCTGGCGATCGCTTCTGGCGAGAAGATCTTGTTCGTGCCCTCCGTGCGGTTGAGTTCGCGCAGAAAATGCTGAGCAAGCATTTCAATGTCATTGCCACGTTCGCGCAGCGGCGGCAAGGCGATCGGGAAAACATTGAGCCGGTGATAAAGGTCTTCGCGGAAGTTGCCCTCAGCCACTGCACGTTCGGGGGATCGGTTGGTGGCTGCGATGATGCGCACGTCCGTCACGATGGGCTCGGTCGTTCCGACGCGTACGAAAGTGCCCGTCTCCAGAACGCGCAGCAGCTTCACTTGCAGATCCAGCGGCATCTCGGTCACTTCGTCGAGAAAGATCGTGCCGCCCTTTGCCTGTTCGAAAAAGCCGCGATGTTGTCGATCGGCTCCGGTGAAACTGCCTTTCTCATGGCCGAACAATTCGCTCTCGATCAAGTTAGGCGAAATCGCGCCACAGTTGATCGCAAGAAAGGGAAACTTCTTGCGACGGCTGAGTTCGTGAATGGTGCGGGCTGCCACCTCTTTGCCGGTGCCGCTCTCGCCTGTAAGCAGCACGGTAGCTGCAGTGGGCGCGACGCGGCTCAGTTTGTCGTACAGCGCCTGCATGGGCGGCGAGTCGCCAAACATGTGGCCGAAGCGTCCCACGCGTCGCAACTCCTCGCGCAGTTCACCGATCTCGCTTCGAAGCTCGGACGCCTGCGGCTGACGGCGCAGGATGGCCAGCAGGCGCTCGATGTCCACCGGCTTGACGAGGTAGTCACTCGCGCCGATGCGGATAGCTTCAATCGCGCTGTCCACGCTGGCGTGTCCCGTGATCACCACGACTTCGATCTGTGCGGGCGATTCAAGGTCGCGCACGATGTCGGTCCCACGTCCGTCCGGCAGTTGCAGATCGGTCAGTAGCACATCGGGCGTCTGTCGGACAAGTTGGGCCCGGGCATTGCGCAGTGAATCTGCCGTGGCGACCGTGTATCCCTCAGCGCGTACCACTTCGGACATCCAGCCGACGACATCGGGCTCATCGTCAACGATCAATGCGTGGGGCATGTGGCTTCTCCCTGCGTTGCAGCACTTGCTGCCTCATGTACAAATGTCCGGGCCGGTCCGAGTCGCGCACAGGGGCGGATCGGCGTGCAGAAATTTCACAGCAACTGGCAAGCCCAGTCAACTGATCCCCTCGCCAAGCTCATTGCAAACGGATGTTGGTTGCCATAGCGCTCGAAATTCCACCCAACATACCAACCGCCGCGCTGAACTTTCCCTTCATTTGAAAGGCTGCACCCGGCCCCGCCATCATTTCTTCCGCCATCACTTCTTTTCAGACGCAGACGATCTCTTCGACGAACGCGATGCGGCCTGCGGACGCGACTCCTCGGTGCTGCGGGACGCACGACTACCAGCGGACGATCGCGCTGCCGGTTTCGCGGCATCTTCGGCCTCTGGAGGCAGGCCCTTTTCTTCGAGCAATTGAGCGCGCTGCGTCTGCATCTCTTCAAGTACGGAATCCCAACCCACGCCCGGTCGCGTAAGCTGCTCGAACATCTCGTTCTCCTCCTCTTTCACGTGGTGGTCGATGTACTCGCCGAGCACCTTGAAGGTTGCCGCGAACTTGTCATCGTTGGCGCTCATGCTTTTCAACTGTTCGATGAGCACCTTCACCGTCATGTGCTCGACTTCGGCTTCGTCGATGAGGTCTTCTTCCTTGATGGCACTGCGTGCGGCGGGATAGAAGATCTGTTCCTCGAGCGATGAATGCACCTCGATGGCGGCGAGCGTTTGTTCGACCAGTGCCTCGGCGTTTTCGGACTCGGCTTGCGGGTCCATCTTCTCGAAGTCCTTGAAGGCCTTCTTCACCTTCTTGTGATCGGCCTTGAGCATGTCAATGATCTGGGTCTTGGCGGAAGTAGCCATGGATACATCTCCTTTTGGGCTGACGAGTGCCCCGGTGCTGCGGCAATAGTCATGCCCCGCCCTTTTGTGACTTTCGTCGGGGACAGCCAGAAGTTGTTGCGGTAAATCACACAAAGGCTTCCGAAATGTCCGACCAAAAGCCAGCTTTTGCGCACGTGGATTGCTCCTCACAACAAGCTACAGCAAGTGCTATTTACGCAGGGGAAATCGAAAATTCGCAGCATTGGCGCGGATTTCCAGGGACTTTCGAAAGCAGGTTGGGACGGTCCTCCCGCAGCTTGTTACCGATCTCTCACTCCGTTGGCACAGTGGTTGCGGTACACAGTTCAGGACGTGCCGCAGCGCGCCCCCGTCGCCCACTCGGCCTTCAGGCCACGAGTGGCCGCTGCCATCAACCTTTCATCGAGAGATACATGAATTCACCGGCGCTCCAAACTCGCACTGAACATCGACAGCATCAGACGCTCACGCCGCGCTTGCAGCATGCCGTGCGTCTGCTCCAACTGTCGTCGCTCGACTTCGCGCAAGAAGTGATGGACGCAATGGGCAAGAACCCGTTCCTCGAAATCGAGGAACCGTCGGGGGAAGCAGCGGCATCGGAAGGCTCTGGCGACGACGCACAGCGCGACGCACCTGCCGCAACCGAAGTGCCGCAGGTGGACAGCAACGTGTCGGCCAGCGACCCCGACACCACCTGGGAACGCGAGAACTGGCAAACCCCGGGTGGAAGCGGAAGCTCCGCAAGCAGCTCCGGCGATACCGATGGCGTAATGGAAATGGTCGCCGCAGCCATCGACCTGCGCCAGCATCTTCGCAGCCAGATCAATGTGATGCCGCTGTCCGACCGCGACCGCGTGCTGGTGTGCGCAATCATTGAATCGCTGGACGACGACGGCTACCTTCGCCTATCGCTCGATGAACTTGCCGGGATCACTGAACTCGAGCCGGTGGTCGACCAGTGCGAGATGAACACAGCCCTGAAGCTCGTGCAATCGCTCGACCCCTGCGGCGTCGGCGCACGCAACGCATCCGAGTGCCTCCTGCTTCAGCTCGAATGCATCGACGATTCAGTCGACCGCGAACTTGCGCGACGCATCATCACAGAGCAGCTCGACAAACTGGCACAAAGAGACATTCCGGGCCTGGCCAAGCTCTTCGATCGCGAGGCCGTGCACATTGAAGCCGTGTGCGATCGCATCCGTCACCTCGATCCGCGACCCGGCTGGCGATTCGGCTCGTCGGACGTGCACTTCGTGGTGCCAGACGTCATCGTCAAGAAGATTCGCGGCCAATGGGCTGCGCAGTTGAACCCGGCCGTCGTGCCCAAGATCCGACTGAACCGCGTGTATGCCGAGCTCTTCCAGCAGCACCGCAACTCGAAGCACACCGAACTCGCCGCGCATCTGCAGGAAGCGCGCTGGACGGTACGCAACGTGGAGCAGCGCTTCTCGACCATCCTGCTCGTTGCCGAAGCCATTCTTCGCCGACAGCACCACTTCCTCGAATATGGCCCGCTCGCAATGAAGCCCTTGGGGCTGCGCGAGATTGCCGATGAAGTCGGCCTGCACGAATCGACCGTGTCACGTGTGACGAACAACAAGTACATGGCAACGCCCTCGGGCGTGTTTGAACTCAAGTACTTCTTCTCGCGCGCCATGCCAACGGCGAGCGGCGGCGCATGTTCAGCCACCGCGATCCGCGGCGTGATCCAGGACATGATTGCTGGTGAGAACCCAATGGACCCCTTGTCCGACGCCGAGATAGCACGCCAATTGGCGCGGCAAGGTCTCACAGTGGCGCGACGCACGGTGACGAAATATCGGCAGATGCTGAAGGTGGCAGCCGTCGAGCGGCGTCGCAAGCACGCCTGAGAGGCTGAGAGCCTTTCGATCATGCCCGCTCGTCACGCCCGGGCACGCTCGAAATACTTTCAGCCTCTGAGCGGTGCTTGCTGGACGACAGTCCCCGGCCCACTCCTACGGACCATGAAACCGCCTGAATCCCGGGAGTCCTCGTACCCTGACAAACACCCCTTTCAATGTCTTGTATTGGCTCCTTTCCCCTTTGGGGAAAGATTGGGTCAGGGGCTTCGGTGATGGCAACCCGCGGCTTTATTCACCGCTCACGGCCCTCACCCCAGCCCTCTCCCAAAGGCAGAGGGAGCGAAGACCTTGAAAGGGGTGACTCTGACAAACGGGTTCTCTTGCTGCTCCTGATCGTCGTGTCCCTTGGCCTGGGATGGATCCTGCTGCCGTTCTACGGTGCCATCATGTGGGGCGTGATCGTGGCCATGCTGTTCGAGCCAATTTATCGTCGACTATTGCCGCCGCTGAAGCATCGGCGCACTGTGGCCGCCCTGTTCACTCTGCTGATCGTGCTGCTCATGGTGGTCATCCCCTTCGCGGTCATCACCGCTTCTCTTGCGCAAGAAGCAGCGGCGATTTATCAAAGAATGCAGTCGGGCGAACTGGACCCGGCTGCTTACTTCCGAAAACTTTTCGACGCGCTTCCCGCCTGGGCCACCTCGGTGCTCGATCGATTCGGCCTGGCCGACTTCGACGCATTGCGGCGCTGGTTGTCCGCCGCCCTCACCCAGGCCAGCCGGTTCATCGCGACACACGCTCTGAACTTCGGGCAGAACACCTTCGACTTCGTCGTCAGCGTCTTCGTCATGTTGTATCTTGCTTTCTTCCTGATTCGAGACGGCCATGGCGTCGTTCGCGCCATGAAGCGGGCGATCCCGATGACCCCGGCTCACAAGCAGGAATTGCTGGACACGTTCGCCACTGTCGTGCGCGCCACGGTCAAGGGCAATCTCGTGGTGGCTGCCGTTCAGGGGGCACTTGGCGGTATTGGCTTCTGGTTTCTTGGGGTCAGCGGTGCATTGTTGTGGGCGGTGTTGATGGCCTTCTTCTCGCTGCTGCCGGCCGTTGGCGCCGGGCTGGTGTGGTTGCCAGTCGCACTCTTTCTGCTTGCGACCGGGGAGGTGTGGCAGGGATTCGCGCTGATCGCCTATGGTGTCCTCATCATCGGCTTGGTCGACAACTTGTTGCGGCCCGTGCTCGTTGGCAGAGACACACAGATGCCCGACTATCTGGTTCTGGTCTCGACCCTCGGGGGCATCGCATTGATTGGCATCAATGGCTTTGTCGTGGGGCCTGCGGCCGCGGCTATGTTCATCGCGGTTTGGCACATCCACTCAAAGATCATCGCTGCGGGGACGGAGCATGATTCTTGTGCGCACCGCGGTGAGAAAGGTGACCACTCATGAGGCGGGAAACGCTCGTCAGCTCCGCGACCGCGCCCCGTCGCGTCATCATTTGCGCACCGGCGCAGCTGCCGCTGCATGGCGAGCGGCGGGGTCCGGCGGCAATGACTTGTCGTTGGCCTTAGGCGCCTTCGCGTCTCGAACACCAGCAGGCCCATCTGCATCTCTCAGGTGCTGCAAGGTTCGCTGGCAACCGCCGGCACCTTCTTTGTCGCCGGGGTCGAAGAGGGGAATCAATGCGGCAAGCGGATGCACCATCGCAAGCGCCGCGGACGCCAAGACCTTCAAGCCGATCGGTTTCTTCTCCAGGCGGATCTGAGGATGATCGAAGGTCCCTTCCAGCCTCACCGGTGAACGCAAGGTGGCCGGACTCATGTCCTTGGGTTTGGAAGTCATCACCAGCGCGAGCCGCTCGTCGGCAAGATTGACGGAACCGGTGATCAACAGGGTGGAGTCCCGTGTGTCGACCATGGCCGCCTCGGGCGTGAGCAGGCCGTCCTTGGCGTTCGCCTTGACCACCGCGCAGTACATGGGCAGCGGGTCGTCCCCGACGATCAAAAGGCCCAGGCCTTGCGCAATGTCGATGCCCGCCGCCTCGACGAACAAGTGAGAGATCGTGCCGTCGCGCACCCACGCCTGCACCGTGCCATCGGTTGACGCGATCATCTTCGCCGTCGACCTGCCGCGTGCCTGCAGTTGCGCATGCCCGCCCAGGCGACCCGTCACATAGCCCGGGTTCTCGCCTGACGGCTTCGGCTGCTGCGAGGCTTTGTTCCGCGGTCGCAGCCATTGATCGAGTTCGATTCCGGCCCAGCGGACGTTGGCCGTCCACAGCGGATTGGCCTGCGTACCGTCGAGCCCCAGGTTCCCCTTGACTTCGCCGCCC
>Ga0070663_100000719_pt1 | contig 17832 bp, 16 predicted proteins | sample KBSC63metaG_FD_65646 | JGI IMG/M metagenome (GOLD analysis project Ga0070663, IMG submission 65646) | Corn rhizosphere microbial communities from Kellogg Biological Station, Michigan, USA - KBS C6-3 metaG | ecosystem: Host-associated > Plants > Roots > Rhizosphere > Soil ...
AGCGTCTTGTCGCGCTGGGTCTCGCTCTCGGTCAGGCGCTGGACCTTCTTCTGGTAGCTGCGCAGTGCCAGCCCGAACATGTCCGCCGCCACCTTGCGCCCCACACCCTGCGCCTCGAGCTCGCGCGAGAGGCCCAGAAACACCTGATCGGCGATCTGCGCCAGCGGCGCGCGCACGCCCGCCGCCGTGCACAACTGCGCGATCAGCACGGTGGTCTGCCGTACGATCGAGTCGACGAGCAGCTTGGTATTCATACCGGAGTGCAAGGCGGCCAGTGGCCCAGGGTGCCTCAGCTTATCTCGAGCCGCCAGCGCTGGGGGGTGCCCGCTAGTTCACCCCCAAGCCGTGTTAGCCTGCGTGCCCCGCGCCGAAAAAGACTCCCATGCTCGAAAGTCGCCTCCTGCTGCTCGCTGCCGCGCTGTTGTGGTCCACCGCGGGTGCCGCAATGAAACTGTGCCAGCTCTCGGGCGTCCAGATCGCGTGCGGGCGTTCGCTGGTGGCCGGGCTGTTCCTGTTCCTGGTCGTGCCCGAGGCGCGGCGCCGGCCGACGTTGCCCGTCTGTCTCACCGCGCTCGCCTACGCGGCCACCGTGGGCCTGTTCGCGATCTCGAACAAGCTCACCACTGCTGCCAACGCCATCTTTCTGCAGTCCACGGCGCCGCTGTGGGTGCTGTTGCTCTCTGGCAAGCTGCTGGGCGAGCCACCCACGCGCGCCGAGCTACTGGCCGTGCCGATCTATGGCCTCGGCTTGAGCCTGTTCTTCCTCGACGAGCTATCGCCGGGGCAGGTCACCGGCAACCTGGTCGCGGTCGTGGCGGGCGTGGCCTTCGCGACCACCATCATCGGCTTTCGTCGCATGGCCCAGAGCGCGGCTCCAGGCCAGGCTGGCTCCAGCACGGCGCTCGTGCTCGGCAACGGCATCGCCGCCCTCGCTGCCGCGCCGCTGTGGTCGACGGGCCCCGCCGCGCGCCCCGTCGATCTCACCATCCTGCTTTACCTCGGGGTCTTCCAGCTGGGCCTCGCGTACCTGTGCTTCGTGCGAGGCGTCGCGCGCACCCGCGCGCTCGAGGCCTCGCTGCTCGTGTTGCTCGAACCGGTCCTCAATCCCGTCTGGACCTTCTTGTTCGCAGGCGAAAGGCCCGGACCCTGGGCGCTCGCGGGCGGCTCGATCGTGCTGCTCGCGACGCTCTGGCGCATCCTCGCCCCCGCGCTCGCCCGCACCAACGGAGTCTCGCGCGCTGCCGGCTGAGCGTGCCGTTTGGGGGCAAGTTTCGTGGGCAACGTGCTGGAACGATTCAAGGCCGGGGGTGAGCTTCCGTTCCCCGACACATGATCTCGAGAGGTGGGGTGGGCCTGTTGGCCCTGGTTTGTGCTTTGGGCTGTGGCAATTCTGCGGATGACGCGCTGAGCACGGGCTCCGGCGGCAGCGGGGGCAGCAATCAGCTCGGGCAGGCGGGCTCCAGCGGCGCGAACGGCATCGCTGGCGGCTCCTCGGCGGGTGCGAGCGGCGCTGGCGGTGACGCGACGCACGCGGGCATCGAGATGCGCTTCACGGCACCGGCCGCGTCTTCGGGCGGCGCGCATCTGCTCGCCTTCTCCGGTGGCGGCGCGGTGCGGCCGGGCCTGGAGAGCCTCGAGTATTACATCTACTCGGTGCAGATCTGCGAGTCGCTGACGCCGAGCGGCAGCGGCTTCAGCAATCCCACGGGTTGCCTCGAGCTCTACTCCGGCGATCGCTCCGTGCTCAGCTACGATCTGAACGGAGACTGGACCGCGCTCGCCGACGCCGCGCGCGCGCGGGAGGCCGGCTTCGTCAACCTGCTCGATCCCACTTCGCGCGCCACGCTGCGAGGCACGACGCCGCTGCAAGTCGAGCACGTGCGCTCCTACAACTACGGCGTCATCACCTGGAGCTTGCCGATCAAGGTCAAGGCCACGGTGGCGCTGGGCGACGGCTCGTTCCTGTACACGCACGACGGCCCGACCCGCGTGCAGACCATCGGCGTCGACAACTTCCGTGACTACTACACCGCGCCCAACACCGAGCTCGACGTGGGGCCGGCGGACAAGGCCGTGGTGATCCTGGGCAACGGCGGCAACTGGTTCAAGTTCCAGCACCCGCTGACCATCAGCCAGGCGGACATCGACGAGAAGCGCCAGTGGGTCCTCGATCTGGTGTTCAATCCCGAAGGCATCGTCAAGGGCTTCTCGGGCGACGGTACCACTCGCAGCAACATCCGCGAGCAGAACGAGGCTGGCCCGATCCTGCGCGGCATCAACGTGCCGATGCTCGACCTCGCGCCCGTGCCGCACCGCGCCTCCGAGCAAGTGATGCGCGAGTCGTATCTCGCGCATCTGAACGTGAGCGGCAATGTGTTCGACGCGCGCATCGAGCTCTACTCGGTCGACGGCGACACGAGCCAGAGCGTGTACGGCGTGGACGTCAAGTCGCTCGTCTCGCGCGACGGTACGAGCGTGCCTCCGGAGCTGTCGAAGATCTCCTCCGTCTCGGTCGAGACCGACGGCTCGCTCTCCTTCCGTTCCTTCACCGGCGCCCCCGTGATCAGCGGCTTCCACCGCGTCGCGAACGAGCTGGGCACGACCCACGCCAGCATCCTCTGCGCCACCCACGACAACCGCGCCGGCGCGGAAGGCGGCGCCGCGATGGTCCTGGACGCTTGCCCGTCCGAGAGCGTCGACGCCACCTTCACGCTGGTGGGCCGCCGCGGCCTGGACGGAGACATCCCGCTCAGCCTGGATCCGTCCGACGCAGGCGCCGCGGCGAGCGACGCGGGGCCTGCCGATGCCGGCCCCGTCTCCGACGGCTGACGCGCAGGCGCCACCGCCGAGCTGTCCGGCGCCGCGCGGCGCCGGCCGGAGCGGGCCTTCGCGGCAAGTCTGCGATTGTTTCCGGAGCTCGGCGGCGCTGGTTTCCGGGCTCGGCCGCGCTCGCGGGCCGTCTTCGCCTCGCGACGCTGCGTGGCCTGCGGATCGTACGCTAGATGGACTAGGCTAGGTCGCATGACCCGGCCTGTCCCTTCTCCGTCGCTCCCTCTTCGGACGTCCGCGAGGCTCGCATGTTGCTGACGGCTTCGGCGCAGCAGGCGGTGCAGGAGCTGGCGCAGCGCTACGGCGTCAGCACCGACGCCGTGACGACGCTGCTCTCCGCGGTCTCGCTCGGTGGCGGGACGATGGCGCAATTTTATCACAACGAGCTCGGTGGTGGCGGCCAGTGGATGCGCGGAGGCATGACCATGGTGGGCGACATGTTCAACAGTCGCCTGCAATCCACCGTGAGCGGGCTGTGCTCGGAGCTGAGCACGCTGCTCGCCAACCAGGTAGTGTTCGTACCCGCGCCGCAGCAGTCAGCGGGCTTTGGCTCGGCGCAGAACTGGTGGCCCACGGAGCTCGGTCAACCGAGCAGCAGCGGCGGACAGAATGACGTTCGCTACGCCTATTTTCCAGGCGCTCATCGCCTGGCCGTCAGCCGCGGCGGTCAGGTCACGGTGTATGACACGCTCGACCACCAGATCGGCGGCGTGCAACAGCAGCAGGGCGGTCCTCACGGTTCGCAGTCCTTCACCAGTCAGTTCGGCACCTTCACGGTAGAGAGCCTGCCCATCGCGGGCTCGCCGCAACAGGCGCCCTGGTCAGCGCCGGCGCCGCAGTACGCACCGCAGCAGCCGGCGTTCGGCACGACGACGGAGCCGTCGCGCTCGATGCCGACGCCCCCTGCGAGCGAGTCGAACCTCGAACCACCTTCGGCTCGGGACGTGATCGGCCAGATCGAGCGGCTCGCCCAGCTGCACCAGCGAGGCATCCTGTCGGACCAGGAATTTGTGACGAAGAAGGCAGAGCTGCTGGCTCGCCTGTAGCCGCGGCTAGCGCTGAGCTCGTCGCACGGCATCCCGGGGCGCAAAGCGCAGCTCCGGCGTGCCATCCAGACGTCGCTTCAGATCCACGGGGTCGCGAGTCGTCACTTCCGCCGGGTCGACCTGGTACGTCCAGACCTCGAAGCGCTCCAGCGTCGCGCTGCCATAGAGCGTGGTGAAGGCGCAATTGGCGGCATCGTAGCCGGACGCGATCTTGATGCGCCCGATCCGCGGCTGCGGCCAGCGCGCATCGAACGTCTGCCAGCGATGCGCCAGATACACCTCCAGGTAGGCGTGAAAGTCTCCCACCGTGGGCGACAGCTCCAGATCGGGCACATGACCGCTGACGTAGCGAGCCGGCAAGTTGAACGTCCGACACAGCGCCACGGCCACGTGGGCGAGATCGCGGCACACGCCGAAGCCGCGCGCGATCACCTCCGACGCCGAGAGCGTGTCATTGCCCGAGCCCGTGCGATACTCGATGTGGTGATGGGTCCAGTCGCAGATCGCGCGCACCCGATCGAGCCCGTTGCGCAGCTGGCCAAACTGTCGCCAGGCGAAGTCGCGCAGCTTGTCCGAGTCCGCGTAGCGGCTGGGCAGCGTATAGCGCAGCACCTGCGGCGGTAGCTCGTGCGGCGGCACCACGCCCTCGGCATGAAACGCGTCTTCTCGCAGCGCCGGCACCCGCACGATGGCGTCGTGGCGCAGCAGGTTCTGCCCGGGGGAGAGCACCATCCGGTAGACCGTATTTTGGTGATCGTCCTCGAACTCGCTGGGCACGAGCTCGGGCTCGAAGTGCATGCGCTCCTCGCGGATCAGCTGCAGCTCGCCCTGGCGCGGCTTGAACATGAGCAAGATCGGCGTGGGCGCGCTCGCCCGGTACACGCACTCGCAGCCGATGCGAATCGAAAGCTCCAGCGGAGCGGCAAGCGCGAGAGGGGGGGTCATATCGGCGGCGCCATGTCGGCAGCGTCCAGGGAACTGAACAAACTACTCATCCCACGTGCGCCGCGGGTTTCCAAGTCGTGTCCACCCAGCAGCTAGATCCCGATTTCACTCTTGGCGCCGCTGAGCCCGAACTCGAGCAGCACCATCGACATGGTCGAGTCCACGCTCTGCGAGCGCACGGTGCCGCCCATCGGCACCACCGGGTGCGACCAGATGCGCGTCTTCTCGGTCGAGCCGAACAGGCTCACCGTGGAATACGCCTGGTAGCATTTGCTGAAGACGCCCGCGGGGACGCGCGCGTCGTCCTGGTCCTTGCCCTGCCAGTCCACCACCATATTTTCGACCAGCGGCTTCCAGAGCGCCTTCATCAGCCCCAGCATCGCCGCCGGAAACTCGGTGGGTGAGTGATCGTCGACTTTCTGCTTCATGGCGCGCACCTCGACATCGTCGAGGCTGTTGCCCTTGCCCAGGGAGATGAGCAGCAGAGTGACCTGCTTCTCGCGATACGTCTCCCGCACTGTCTCGATCCAGAAGGCCCCCGCGTCTTCCCCGACGATCTTGTAGGTCATCAGCGCGGGGTTTCCTTCCTTGTCCATCGCCTTGTAGCTGGCCCACTGCCCCACGGCCATGGGCAGCGGGGTCGTCGTCTGCGGCGCTTCGTAGACGTTATCGCTGAATTGCTTGAAGGATAACACTCGCTGGTCGATGCTCGACTGGAGTGCAGGGTTCACGCTGGAGCCGCAGGCGAGCGCGGCCACCGCGACGGTACAAACGAGCAGGTGACGGCTGAACATGGCGCGAGTCTAGTGGCCCATCCGAGAGAGTCCAGCGCTCGCAGCCAGCGCCTCGGGTCTAGCGAGGATCTGAGAGCGACGGCGCACGAAACGTCAAATGGCGGGCGGGCGCGGGCGCCGCAACGCCCACAGGGCTGCGCTGAGATGGGCCCGGAGGGACTCGTATGCCTTGCCGTCGTACAGGCAGAGCTCGGTGAGCAGGCAGCCGAGCGGCTCGCGTTGGTAGAACAGCGGCAACACCACCCAGCTGCTCGAGTCGCTCAACCAGGCGTCGTGCGGCACGAGTCGATTCCGCTCGAAGCGAGCGCCAGCGGCCGGCGCCGGCGTGCGCCCGCCGAGCTCGTCGACGACGGCGCACAGGCGTGCCTGCTCTCCCGGCTCAACGAACTCCACGACCGCGAGCCGACGCACTTCGAGCTCGCGCGCGACACCGCGCAGCACCTCTTGGAGCTCTCGCTCGTCGCGCACCTCGCCCAGCTGCCCCCCGGCGTAGTTCATGCTCAGGTGCTGCTGATCCGCGCTCAGCAGCCGGTGAGCCTGGCCGCGCAGCACGGCTTCACCCGTCAGCGTGCGCGCGGCTTGCAGTAGATCCTCGGCGCGCGCCCACTGCTGCAGATCGCCCGCCACGCAGGGCAAGCCGTGCACGCGTATGGCCGAGAGCACGTTGTGGAAGCGCCAGGTCTCGCCGTGCCGCTCGAGCAGAGAGTGCCGCAAGAGCTCGCGGGCGCAAGCCAGAAAGTCCGCACCAGGAGCGCCTCGGATCTGTTCGGCGAACGAGTCCAACAGGCGTTCGCGCCAGCGCGGGACGTTGGCGTAAATATCGTCCGACGCGAGCGCGAGCTGAGTCAGGATCTCCTGGCGGTGGCGCATGAACTCGAGCACGCTGTTGCCGCGGCTCGCCATGCGTCGTTGCATCTCCGGAGCCGCGGCTCGAGCCGCGTCGCAGCCGCACGAGCGCCGCAGCACGGGCCGAGTCTCGAGCCGCGTCACCTCCGGACCAGGAGAGCCCGCGAGCTGAGCCATCAGCCCTGCGACGGCCGCCTCGGCCAGACGCTGCAGCGGTTGCTCCACCGTGGTCAGCGGCGGTGAGCAGAAGTCGGTCTCCACCACGTTGTCGAAGCCCGAGACGGCGATCGCCGCCGCGATCTCGGGGGGCTGATGCGTCAGCGCCTCGAGGATGCCCATGGCCATCGCATCATTCGCCGCGATGATGGCCTCGGGCGCGCGGCGGCCGCCGCCCAGCAGCGCGTCGAGCGCGGCCTGGCCCGAGCCGGGCATGAAGTCTCCGTGCACGACATCCTCCGGCCGCAACTCGATGCCCAGCCGCCACGCCTCCTCGCGGAACGCGACCAAGCGCTCGTTCGCCTCCTCGTGCGCGGGCGGACCCGCGACGAAGGCCAGGCGCCGATAGCCATGATCCTCGACCAGGTGGCGCACGAGGCCGCGCATGCCGCCGGCATTGTCGACCAGGTAGCTCGGGATACCGTGGGGGTGAGAGCCGATACTGCACATCGGCAGCGGGCGAAAGCGCTGGCAAAACTCGCCCAGCAGCTCCACGCCGACCTCGCGCGTCATGGTTCCGGCGAGCACGATCAGTCCGTCAAAGCGCGCCGGCGAGATCAAATCGTAGACGTGGTTTCGTTGCTCGGCGGAAAGGGATTGGCCCGCGATCACCCCGCCCGGGAACACCACCAGACTCAGCCCCTGGCGCTCACACGCTTGCCGCACGAAGCGCACCAGCGCCGCCTGATACGCCGCATCGAACGAATCGACGAGCAGCGCGAAGCGCCGGCGAGCAGCGACCCCGGCAGGTTCGGAACGGCGCATGTCCTTCCGCTGAAGGTAACACATCGGCCGGGTCCGAGCCGCGTTGGCCCCCGCGCTGCCGCTACCGCTACTGTACCGCGCGCACGATGTCTGACAAGAAGGGCTCGGCCTCACATGTCGCCGCGCGACGCCAGTATGTGCCCACTGCGCCCGGATGAGGGCAAGCCGCTACGGGGCGAGCCAGCCGCCCTGTTGAAGCTGCGCGGGCTCGGGCATGACAAAGCCGCGCGTATAGTCGCTCGCTTCTCGATAGCCCTGTAAGCGGCGGAGGATGGCGCCCATCGCTGCGGGCACCTTGCCGGCTTTCACGAAGTGCAGGCCCAGCAGCGATGTCGTTCGCGATGCGCCGCTCGCGACCGAGCAGGTGTTGCCACTCGGTTTTGTCCGCGTATGTCCAGAGCCTACGCGCAGCCCTGGACCTTGTGCAACTCGGGGGCCTGGTGCGTCACGAGTGTGCAGCCGCCCGTGGGCACATCCTGGTGTCGTGGCGCGCCGCGCGGGGGCGAGCCCCCATCGAGCAGCGCTGGGCGGAGAACGTTACTTCTTGTCGGCAGGCTTCTTGTCGGCGGCTTTCTTGTCGGCCGCGGGCGCCTTGTCGTCTTTCTTGGCTGCCGCGGCCTTCTTCTCGGCGACGCCGCGGCACTGCACGACTTTTTCGCCGGCCTCGCTCAGGCGATAGAAGTAGTAGTAGGCGCGGTAGGGCACGAGCACCTTCGTGTCGAGGTGGCTCGCGTCGCAGCCGGTCGTGGGAGGCTTACCGCCGACCGTCTCCAGCCGCTGGATGTGCGTGATCTTGCCGAGCCCGCCTTGACCCGTGGCGGCGCCCGACATCAGCAGCCAGACCACGGCGGACTTGTCCGGGCTGGGAGCGGAGGCGATCTTGGTGCCCTTGACCGTGCTGCCGTCGAGCAGCTGCCAGCTGGGGCCGCCGAAGTGGATGCCGACGAGGTTGTTTCCTTCACCCAGGTTGGCGTGCGGACCCTTCGGCTGCCAGTCGGGCGCCTCCCCCGGTTTGTCGACGCCGCAGGCGTAGCTCTGTACGCCGCTCGCCGGCAGCACCAGCTCCAGCGTGGTGTCGGCGGGCGGGTTCAGCTCTTCCGGGATGTGAGGGGGGCACGCGCGCAAGTGCTTGTGCTTGCTGGCGGCCGGCGCAGCAGGACCTTTGGCTGCTGGGGCTGGCGTGCCCGCCGCGGCAGCGGCAGGCTTGGCAGCAGGCGCGTCCTGTGCGGCCACTGGTGCAACACAGAAGGCGACGGCGGACGATAGAGCCACCCCGAGGGCGGTTCGATTGATGGAAGAGCGTGACAGATGCATGGATGGTTCCCTCCGCCTGAAGCCGGCAGCGCGCGACTGTGCCCCAGAGGGTCCCAATCCGCAAGTTACTGGGCGCTACTGTAGTTTCAGCGAGTCGAGCAGCTGGCGGAACTTGCCGCTTTGAGACGCCACTGCCGCGCGATCACCGATCAGTCGGAAGTAGTAGGGGCCCTTCGGGCTGGGCACGATCGCTGCCATCAGCGTTTGATCCGCCTTGTCCACAGCCTCGCCACCGGGCATCGCGCGCGCCGCATAGTGCCCGGATACGGTGATGATGCTCGCTTCCTGCCCTGCAAAGGTCGCTTTTTCGAGCTTCGCCGCGTCCTTGGAGGGCGAGCCGTCTGGCTGCGTGAACTGTCCCACCCAGCGATCGACGTTGGCTTGCACGCTGCCCGCGCCGCTCTCGCCGAAGTAGTAGACGATCACCTCCGCCTGTCCGCCGCTCGCCGGCAGCTCGAACTCCGCCGCGCGCATCGCCGAAACGGTGGGCTTCACCTTCCAGTCGGCAGGCACCGCCAGCGAGAACGGGCCGAGCCCGGAGCGGCCCTCGGGGAGCTGGGTCACGGAGTGCGGCTCGATCATGCGCGCCGCCGGCAGCGTGTCGGCGCCGGCAGCGTGCGGCGCGGCCGCGGCAGGGGCGCTCTCCGCGCTGGGCTGCGCCGTCGAAGAAGACGACTTGCAGGCCACTGCAAGGGACAGGGCAAACAATAACGCGGGCGCGCGCAGAGAGCTCATGGGCGGACTATAGGCAGGCAGCTCGGCGGAGTCACGCAGCGGCGCGAGGCCCTGTTGACGCGGCGCGAGCCGCTGCCAAAATGTGCAGCATGAGCGCTGTGATCCGTCTGGCGCGCCGGGACGACGTGCCGGCCATCGTGGGGCTATTTGCCGATGATCACGGCGGCCGCTCTTCGCCGGAGCACGTCACGCCGGGGCCCGGTCAGCTCGCGGCCTTCGACGCAATCGCAGCACAGCCGGACAACAGCGTGTATGTGGCGGAGCGGCACGGCGCGGTGCTGGGCACGTTTCAGCTCACCTTCATCCGCCAGCTGAGCTACGGCGGCTGCCTGGTCGCGCAGATCGAGTCGGTGCACGTGCACTCGAGTCAGCGCGGCCAGGGCATCGGCGAGCAGATGATGCGCTTCGCCATCGAGCTCGCACGCCAGCGCGGTGCCTTGCGCGTGCAGCTCACCAGCAACGCACGGCGGACGCGCGCCCATGCCTTCTACGAGAGGCTCGGGTTCGAGCCGTCACATCTTGGGATGAAGCTGTACTTGTAGCGCTCAGTAGTGCCAGGGGAACTTGGCGAAATCGGGGCGACGCTTTTCGAGGAAGGCGTCGCGACCCTCGCGGGCCTCTTCGCTCGCATAGGCGAGCCGCGTCGCTTCGCCCGCGAACAGCTGCTGGCCCACCAGGCCTTCGTCGGGCAGGTTGAAGCCGTACTTGAGCATGCGGATCGCCGTCGGGCTCTTCTGCAGGATGCGCTTGCACCAGTCGAGCGAGAAGCTCTCGAGCTCGCGGTGCGGCACCACCGCGTTGACCATGCCCATCTCGAAGGCTTGTTGCGCCGTGTAGTTGTCCCCGATGAAGAAGATCTCCCGGGCGCGCTTCTGGCCCACCTGGCGCGCGAGCAGCGCGGAGCCGTAGCCGCTGTCGAAGCTGGCCACATCCGGGTCCGTCTGCTTGAAGAGCGCGTGCTCGCGGCTGGCGATGCTGAGATCGCAGACCACATGCAGGCTGTGGCCGCCGCCGACAGCCCAGCCCGGCACGGCCGCGATCACGACCTTGGGCATGAAGCGGATCAAGCGCTGGACTTCGAGGATGTGCAAACGGCCCAGGCGCGCCGGATCGATGCCGTCCGCGCCCTCATACTGATAGCCGTCTTTGCCGCGGATGCGCTGATCGCCGCCGGAGCAGAAGGCCCAGCCACCGTCCTTCGGCGAAGGGCCGTTGCCGGTGATGATGACCGCGCCCACGTCGCTCCAGGTGCGGGCGTGCTCCAGCGCAGTGTACAGCTCGTCGACCGTCTGCGGTCGGAAGGCGTTGCGCACTTCCGGCCGATCGAAGGCGATGCGCACCGCGCCGCAATCGACGGCGCGATGATAGGTGATGTCGGCGAAGCGAAAGCCTTCGACCTCGCGCCAGAGGCTCGCATCGAAAATCTCGGAAACTGCGGTGTTTTGCCCGTCCTTCGCGCCCATGCGCGCGACGCTAGCCGAAGCCCGCGCCGGATGCCAGCGGCCGGAGCTCGCGTCCCGGGGCCTATGCGCTCGCGCGCGCCAGCGCTCGCGAGAAGCCGAGGCTGCGTTCGGCCATGTCGGCCGCCTCCGCCTGCGCGCGCTCCTGCCAGTCAAGAGCGGGCGGCGCCTGGCGCGACGGGCAGAGCTCGTTCAGCGCGCAGCGCTCGCAAGCAGGCGCGCGTGCGGTGCACAGGTGGCGGCCGTGCAGCACCAGCTGATGGCTGAGCGCGATCCAGTGCCGCTCGGGGAACAGCCGGCACAGATCGGCTTCGATCTTCTCCGGAGTCTCTTCGCGTGTGAGCCCGAGCCGTTGCGCCACGCGCATCGCGTGCGTGTCGGTCACGATGCCCGAAGCCAGGCCGTGGGCTGCGCCGAGCACCACGTTGGCCGTCTTGCGCGCCACGCCCGGCACCTCGATCAACTCCGCGAGCGTGCGCGGCACGGCCCCGCCGAAGCGCTCCACGAGCATCTGGCTCGCGCCGCGGATGGCCTTGGCCTTGTTGCGGAAGAAGCCCGTCGACTTCACCACCACCTCGACTTCCTCCTGCGGCGCCGCCGCCAGCGCAACCGGCGTGGGCCAGCGCCGGAAGACCTCGGGCGTCACCAGGTTGACCATGCGATCAGTGCTCTGCGCGCTGAGGATCACCGCGATCAAGAGCTGCCACGGATCCTGGAAGCGCAACTCCACGTGCGGATCGGGGATCGCCTGCTGGATGCGCTCGAGCAACTGCGCGAGATCGCCGTGTTTGGCCTTGCCGCGCGGGCGCGGCGCGGCCGCGCGGACCGCCTTCTTCGCTGCCTTCTTCTTGGCGCGCGCTGCGGGCGCGGGCTGCTTCGTCGTGGCGCTTTGCACGATGCGCCGCGCCGTCTTCTTGGCGCGTGCGGGCGGCGCTGCTTTCGTGCTCGCGGCTGCTTTGCTCGCGGCCCTGTTGCTGGCGGGCTTTGGTCGAGGCTTCACGAGCGGCGTCATACCCGCTTTCAGGGCAATTCGGCCTCCAATCAAAGCGAGCTGGGCAGCCCACGACTTAGATAAGGCAACGTAACGTAACCGTCGACTCAGTGCGCGGGCGCCGGCTGCGGGGTTGCCCGGCGAGGGAGACGCGGACGATGTCGTTTTCGATGCACACGAAGACAGCCGTGTCGTCCACTGCGAAGGCTTCCACGCTTGGATTGATGCTCCGGTAGTAGGTGGCGCTGCCGCCTCCCTCGCGCGGATAGGCGGCGAGCCCCAGGGCATGCCCCACGAACCAATGGCTGCTGTTGAAGCCGATCCGCGGCGTGCCGAATACCTGGCCCGGAATGGACGGCGACTCCACGATGGTCGTGGAGCTATCGGTCGCGAAGGAGTAGGCGCGGACACCATACCCGGCGCAGCCTGCCTCGTCCCGCGCGGCGTCATAAGCGCACCCGTCGCCGCTAGCGAAGTTGGGACGGGGTGTCTCCTCTCCCGTCGTGAGGTTGATCTCTCGGCTCACCGGATCTGAGGCGTACACGTCAGGATCGGGCATGACGACGTTGGCGCCGTGAGACGCGAGCCACCAGCGGTCAAACCTGGCGAGCTGCAGCTCGGAGCCATCGCGACGCAAGGTGGCCCAACCATCCGTGTCGACGAACCCGTTGCCGACATCGATGGTACCAATGATGGGCAGCATGACGTGAGTGCTCGTTACCAAGAGCGGCGGATTGCTCCAGCCTGAGCTCGGAAACCACTCACTGTCCAGGAGGGTCTCAGGCGCGGCAGGCAGCGGCCCCGAAAGGCTCGCGGAGAAGATGGCCAGCCTATCGTCCTGATCTCGAGTCCAGAAGATCCGGCCACCGTTGAACACGATCTGTTGATGGCCCTCCATGCGCGTTCCGCTATCAAACGCGACGACGACGAGCTCGCCCTGGGTCTGCGCGCCGGGGTTCCCAGCAGAACCCGAGGAGCCTCCCGCGTGACCGCGGGGTGATTTCCGTTTTAGTACCGCATCGTATCCAAGCCGTGCGCGTGCAAGCCGCACTCCAGGTAGCTGCGGAACTCGCGCTCCACGTACTTCGGCAGGCGCTTGCCCGAGCTCTCGTGTGCATGTTGGAGGCCGGGCCTACAGCGCTAGCCCCTTTCCGTTCAGTTCGTCGCGGCGCTTCGGCCCAGCCGATGTGTCGGCCCGGAACAGCCCGAAATGGCCGCTCTTTTCGTCTCGCTCCGCTGCAACAGAGCCCTGCGATGAAAACACGTTCCAACTGCGCCAGTTTTGTTTGGCGATCACGTCGACGCTGACGGCAGTGTACGCCGAGGTGCGCTACGACATGCACATCGGACGAGCTCGGCAGCGATGGTACCCGTCAGAAGTCTGAGGTTCAAGAACACCAGGGTCGGCTGTTCGGTCCTGGGTGATCGCTTACTGGAGGAGTGCGGATGGCGGAACCGCTAGCACCGCGCCCAAGGCCTCAGCTGCGCCTGCTCACCGGCGGCGCGCCCGCCTCCGATTCGAGCTACAGCGATCCGGAGTTGTTCGACGGCATCGTGCGCGGCGATGAGCGGGTCGCGTCCGCGCTGTATCGCCGGCTGCTGCCGGAGGTCGAGAGCGCGCTGTTCGGCGTGCTGGAGCGCCGCGATGTTCAGCAAGGCGAGCTGGTGCGCGAGAGCTTCGAGCGCATGATCGCGATCATCTCGCGCCGCCGCTACGCCGAGGCCTGCAACCTCGAGAGCTGGGCCGGCGCGCTCGCCGCGCAGGTGGCGCTCGGCACGTTGCGCGCGCGCCTGCGCCGCTACACGCCGCCGACCGCGCTGAGCCTCTCGGCCGTGGGGGACTCCGGCGTGGAGAGCCCGGTCGCTCAGCGGCGCGCGCTCGAATGGTTGCGCGCGAGCGTCGCGCGGCTCGCCCCCGCCCGTGCCGAGGTCGTGGTGTTGCACGATCTGATGCGCCATCCACTGGCGGAGATCGCCACCATGACGCGGCTCTCGATCGCCGCCACGCAGTCGCGTCTGGTGCGCGCACACAAGGATCTGACGCTGGCCTGGCTGGACCAGGGCGCGCTGACGGAGAGCGCAGGCGAGCGCGAGGGCAAGCCTGCCCAGCTGCCCGATCTCGAGGAGCTGTTCTCGGTCTGGCGCCAGCAGTTCCGCGAGCGCGCGCGCTCCTCCAGCATCGCGCCCGGCGGCAGCAGGGTGCTGGTGCGCGCGCTGCGCCTGGTCGCGCGCCGACGCCGGCGCGTGCAGCAGTTGAGCACGGCGGCGCTCGGCGCGGCCGCCATCCTGATCGCGCTCGGCGTGGGCTTCGGCATCTGGTTCGCGCAGCGGCGCCTGAGCGGCGACGCCGAGCGTCCGCGCGCCGAGTCGCGGGTGCTGCTCGGCGGCGTGCTGGGCGAGGTCTCGGTCAGCGACCGTGAAGGTCACGCCGCGAGCAGCTATGCCTCGCTCTCGGAAGGCTATGGTCTGCGCACCGACGAGGGCAAGGCGCGGCTCGGCTTCACGAGCGGCGCGGCCGTCAGCGTCTCCGACCACAGCCGCCTCGCCATCCTGTCGACCCAGGACACGGAGGTCTTTTTCCTGGGCACGGGCCGCGTCGAGGTGGACCTGCCGGATCTCGCGCTCGGCGGCAGCTTTGCCGTCGAGACGCCGGACACCCATTTGACCTCGCGCGCCGCGCGCTTTCTGATCTCGGTGGATCCGATCGGGAATACCTCCACGCACGTCGAGGTGCGCTCCGGCAGCGTCTCGGTCCGCTATGCAGGCCACGACCTCGAGCTCAGGGCCGGGCAATCCTGGCCTTCGCCCATCTCGACCGTGGACGGCGATCCCTAGGAGAGTGAGCAGTAGCCTCCCCGGGTGGCTCCGGCGGCCGCCATCCCCGACAGCTTCTGCGGACACCTCGCGCCCCGTCTGCTATGGGGTAGGCCGATCTCGGGCGGTCGCCCGGGGAGGAGCTTCGCTTGTCGGTCTTGCTTCAGTTCTTCGACGTCCTGCGCCACCTCGACCAGCATGTGGAGGCGTGGTCGCAGCAGCTTGGCGGCTGGCTCTACCTCGCGCTGTTCGCCATCATTTTTGCGGAGACGGGCCTCGTCGTGACGCCCTTTTTGCCCGGCGACTCGCTGCTCTTCACCGTCGGCGCGGTCTGTGCTCTGCCGGAATCGGCGATCCAGCTCATTCCCACGGCCGCCCTGCTGATTGCCGCCGCGGTCCTTGGTGACGCGGTCAACTACTCCATCGGCCGAAGCCTGGGCCCGAAGGTGTTTACTGCCGAGAGCTCGCGCATCTTGAACAAGAAGCACCTGCTGCGCACGCAGGAGTTCTACGAGCGCTACGGTGGCAAGACGATCATCATCGCGCGCTTCGTGCCGATCGTGCGCACGTTCGCGCCGTTCGTCGCCGGCATCGGGCAGATGCGCTATCGGCGCTTCTTCCTGTTCAACTTGATCGGCGCGCTGCTCTGGGTCGGGCTGATCTTGCCGGTCGGCTATGCCTTCGGCAACATCCCCTTGATCAAGAAGAACTTCTCGATCGTCGTCTTCGCAATCATCGGCATCAGCCTGCTGCCGGCGGTGATCGAGCTCCTGCGCGAGCGCAGGTCGCGCCGCGTCGCCGCCTGAGCGCGGCGACAGAAGCTCGATCGGGCCCTGTCTCCCTGGCAAAGACCCGGGGAGCTCTGCCAGAATGGCAGGCGGCCGCGCTGCTGCGGCCGCGGTCGAAGGCCAAAATTGCCGGCATTTTTGCGGTCCGGGCCCGCTCCGGGCGCGTGGCACGTGGCTTGCTCCAAGGGCTTCGCATGTCCGCGAGCCTTGCTTCCAGCCTGCGTGCCGACTTCGAACCCCGCTCCTCCATCCATGCCCGCCCACATCTCGCGCTGGTCCCGCCAGCGCTGGCGGCACGGGAGGTCGAGCCTGCATCCGAGCCGAAGCCCGCGGCTGACGCGGAGCCCGCTTCCGGGAAGCGCGCGCCCACTCAGCGCGAGCTGGTCGCGTTGATGCCCGGCTTGCGCCGGCGCGCGCTGCGCTGGTGCCGCGACGCCGCTCGCGCCGATGACCTGGTGCAAGAGACGCTGCTGCGCGCCTGCCGCCACGGCGGCAAGTTCGAGAACGAAGGCCACCTGCAGGCGTGGGCGCACACCGTGCTGCACAACCTGCTCGTCTCGCGCGGCCGCCGCGATCGCAGCGCCCGCCGCGCGCTGGGCGTACTGGGCGCCACGATCGCCGAAGGCGTCTCCGGCTGGAGCGCGCCGGCTCCGTCGTTCTTGCTCCCCAGCCTGGAGCGCGCGCTCGACAGCTTGCCGGAGCCCTTCGGCAGCACGCTGCGCCTCGTCGATCTCGAAGAGCACAGCTACGCCGAAGCCGCGGCCGTGCTGGGTGTGCCCGTCGGCACGGTGATGAGCCGGCTGTCCCGCGGCCGCCGCCGCCTGGCGCAGGCGCTGGTCGCCGCAGAGGGCGCCGGCGCCTGAGCGAGAGTGGGCTCGGCCCCTCGCGTCGCTCTGCGACACCAGGATGAGTCCAATGCGCGGCCCGCCGCGAATCCCAAGCTCGACGGGGCCCAAAGGCTTTGACGAGGGCGTCTCGAAGCTACGCCTTGGCCGCCCGCCGCGCCTCCTGATAAAAGACGCGCATGGCAGTGCGCAAGGCGAGCGGGTCCAGTGATCCGATGGCAGAGCTCCGTGCGTTTGGGCTGACCTATCCGGGCGCCCATACCAAGAGCCCCTGGCCCGGGCACCTCGATCTGGCCGTGAAGGACAAGACCTTCGCGTATCTGAGCGCACCGGGAGATCCGTTCAAGATCTCCTGCAAGCTACCCCAGTCGTCTGAGGAGGCGCTGACGCTGCCGTTCGTGTCGCCGACGCCGTACGGGCTGGGCAAGAGTGGCTGGGTCACGGCGGAGCTACCGGAAGGCTCCGTGCCCGTCGAGCTGTTCCGGGCCTGGATCGACGAAAGCTATCGCGCGCAAGCGCCCAAGCGGCTGGTGGCGAGTCTGGCGCCGGGCAGCGACGGGGCCGTGGCAGGCGCCGCGCCGGCAGAAAAGCCACGGCCCGCCGCGAAGAAGCGCACTGCGAAGCAGCGCGCCGCGGCGAAACCGGCGGCGCGATCGCGCACAGCGCAGCCGAAACCAGCGCAGCGGAAACCGGCGCAGCGGAAACCAGCGCAGCGGAAAGCCGGCAAGAAGGCTCCGGCTCGCGCGCGCCGCACGGGCTAGCTCGAGCGACGCCCGGGGTGTAGAACGGCAGCACCCATGTACGAACCTACCGATCGAAGCGCCCGGATTCAGCGCCGGTCGTTGGTCGTGCTGGCGCTCGGAACGACGGTCCTCTTCATCTGGATCATCTGGGACTTCCTGCTCGCGCTGCTGATGGCGGCGATCTTGAGCGGGATGTTCCATCCGCTGTACCGGCGCATTGCCCGCCGCCTCGGCTACCGGCGTGGCTGGGCCGCGGCCATGACCGTGGGCGGCGTGCTGCTGGTCGTGATCGTGCCGGTGGTGGTCTTTCTGGTCATGGTCGCCGACCAGGTGATCCAGCTGAGCAAGATCGCGCGGCCCTGGGTCGAGGCCAATGCCGGTCGCTTCACGCAGCTCGATCGCCTGTTCGATCGCTTGCCGCAGCTGCGCGTGCTGCGGCCCTATCGCGATCAGATCATGCCCAAGCTGGGAGAGCTCGCCTCCCAGGTGGGCAGCCTTTCTGTGCAGCTCGTGACCGAAGCGGCGCGCCAGACGGCGACCTTCGCGCTGATGCTGTTCGTGGCGCTGTACGCCATGTACTTCTTCTTGAAGGACGGCAAGTCCGTGCTCGACAAGATGCTGTACTACGTGCCGCTGCCGCCCGAGCAGGAGACGCGCATGCTCGAGCGCTTCATGAGCGTGTCGCGCGCCACCATCAAGGG
>Ga0070663_100000735_pt1 | contig 17683 bp, 12 predicted proteins | sample KBSC63metaG_FD_65646 | JGI IMG/M metagenome (GOLD analysis project Ga0070663, IMG submission 65646) | Corn rhizosphere microbial communities from Kellogg Biological Station, Michigan, USA - KBS C6-3 metaG | ecosystem: Host-associated > Plants > Roots > Rhizosphere > Soil ...
GCCCACGGCGAGAACGGGATCGACGTCATGCCGATCACCCGGAGCATGCTCGGGACCGGCTGGCGGGTCCCGCCGCTGCCCGAACTGCCCGCGCCCTTCGGCCTGTTCGGCGTGACCGATCCCGGGGACGTCGCCTGGCTGCGGACCATGCTCTCCGACCAGCCGCTCCGGTGCCTCGAAGAGCCGGTCGCGCTCGACAACCCGGCTGCCGCCGCGATCCCGCGCACGCACATCCACTGCACGGTGAAACCGGAGGGGTTCGCCCGGCGCCCGGTGCCCGCCGTGCAGCCGAACGGCGAGCCCGCGGACGTGCGTGAGCTGGCTGCCCCGCACGACTGCATGATCACCGCGCCGGCGGAGCTGGCCGGGCTGCTGCTGGACGTCGGGGCGCCGGTGGGGGCCGGTAGCATGCGGTCGTGAGCGAATCCCGGACGGCGGCAGGAAAACCGCCGCAGCGCGCCGACGCGCGGCGCAACGCCGGGAACGTCCTGGAGGCCGCGGCCGCGGTGTTCGTGACCTCCGGCGTCGAAGCGCCGATCCGGGAGATCGCCGCCCGGGCCGGGGTGGGCACGGCGACCATCTACCGCCACTACCCGACCCGGGCCGACCTGATCCTCGCGGTCTACCGGCTGCAGGTGGAAGCCCTGGCCGAAGCCGGTCCCGCCCTGCTCGCGGGCGAAGCGGGACCGCACGAGGCGCTCGTGCAGTGGATCGACCGGTTCGTCGACTTCGTCATCACCAAGCAGGGCCTGGCGTCGGTCCTGCAGTCCGACGAACCCTGCTACGACCCGCTGCACGCGTACTTCCTCGAACGCCTGGTTCCGGTGTGCACGCAGCTGCTCGACGCGGCCGCGGCGGCCGGGGAGATCGTCCCCGGCCAGGACGCCCACGAGCTGATGCGGGGTGTCGGCAGCCTCTGCGCCGGCGCCGGGACGGCGGCGTACTACGACGCGCGGCGCCTGGTGAAGCTTTTGGTCAACGGCCTGCGCCGCGCCTGAGGCCCCTCACATCCGCTGGAGCAGGAAACGCTGGTTGGCCGCCCCGGTCACCGTCCACTGCGAGATGCGCGCGCCGTCGGCGGTCGAAGCGCTCCACACGTCCATCGCGAGCCCGCTGGCCCGGTTGACCAGGCTCACCACGCCGCCGCCCTGGTCGGTGACCTTCCACTGCTGGGTCGTCGCGCCGGTGTCCGGCTGCTGGGTGATGTCCGCGCCGGTCGCGGTGGACGCGACCTGCAGGACCAGGCCGCTGCTGCGGGAGCGGATGCGGTGGAACCCGCCGTCGGAGGCGAGGAAGTCGAACTGCTGGTTCAGGCCGCTGGTGGCCTGCCACTGGATCAGCGCCGCCCCGGCCGCCGTCGAGCCCCCGCTGATGTCGGCCGGCTTGCCGCTGTGCTGGGCGACGAGCCGGTAGTTCACCCCGGGTTCGACCACCGGCGGCGGCCCGCCGAGGGAAGTGACCTGGTAGGTGTGACCCGCCTGACCGGTGAAACGGACCAGATCGGTCTCGACGGACACGGGTTGCACCTTGGCGCCGCTGGTGGTGTCGAGCACCTCGTAGGTCGTGGTGAACAGCCGGCTGCGGACCTTGACGTCGCCGTCGCGGTCGGGGGTGATGGTGAGCTGCGTCGCCGCACCCGCGTTCCAGGCCGCGCCGACCGTGTAGCCGCCGCGGCCGCGCAGCCCGGCGACGCTGCCGGCCGGCCAGGCGGGTGGCAACGCGGGCAGGACGTGCAGCTCGTCGTTGTGGCTGTGCAGCAGCAGTTCGGCGATGCCGGAGGTCGCGCCGAAGTTGCCGTCGATCTGGAACGGCGGGTGCAGGTCGAACATGTTGGGCGCCAAGCGGTCCGTCCGCACGAGGAGCCGGATCAGGTCGTGCGCCTTGGCGCCCTCTTCCATCCGCGCCCAGTAGTTGATCTTCCAGGCCAGCGACCAGCCGGTGCCGTCGTCCCCGCGCAGTTCGAGGGTCCTGCGGGCGGCGGTGAACAGCTGGGGCGTGCCGCGCTTGGTGATCTGGTTGCTGGGGTAGAGGCCGTACAGGTGCGAAATGTGCCGGTGGGTCCGCTCGGTCTCCACCCAGTCGTAGAGCCATTCCTGGACGTTTCCGCGCGAGCCGACCTTCATCGGCGCCAGCCGCTGCCGGGCCGCCTTGACCTGGTCGGCGAAGGCGGCGTCCACGCCCAGTACCTGGCACGCCCCCGCGCAGCCGTCGAACAGGTCGCGCAGGATCTGCATGTCCATCGTCGGCCCGGCGCACACGGACGCGTTCGCGTGGTGGTTCAGCTCGGGCGAGTTCGCCGGGTTGGTGACCAGGTAGCCCAGCGAGGGTTCGGTCACCAGGCTGTCGAGGAAGAACTGGGCGGCACCCTTCAGCAGCGGGTACCGGGTGCGCAGGAACCCGACGTCGCCGGTGAACCGGTAGTGGTCCCAGATCATGGTGGCGAGCCACGCGCCGCCGGTCTGCCACATGCCGGCCTGCGCGAAGTCCACAATGGAGGACCCGCGCCACGCGTCGGTGTTGTGGTGGGTGACCCAGCCCCGGGCGCCGTACTCGACCTGCGCGGTGCGGGCCCCGGTCACCGCGAGATCGGAGATCATGGCGAACACCGGCTCGTGGCACTCGGCGAGGTTGGTGACGTCGGCCGGCCAGTAGTTCATCGGCAGGTTGGCGTTGAGCGTGTACTTCGACTCCCACGACGGGTTCATCTGGTCGTTCCAGATGCCCTGCAGGTTGGCCGGCTGGGTGCCCGGCCGGGACGAGGAGATCAGCAGGTAGCGGCCGAACTGGAAGAGCAGGGCGGCGAACTGCGGATCGTTGACGCTGTTGTGCTGGGCGATCCGGACGTCGGTCGGCTGGTCGGCCGCGGGGGTGCGGCCGAGGTCGAGGGTGGTCCGCCCGAAGAGCTTCTGGTAGTCGGCCACGTGCCGGCTGCGCAGGGAGTCGTAGGGGACGGCCTGGGCGGCGGCCAGCTTGGACCGCGCGATGCCCTGGTAGTCCCCGTTGACCGTCCGGTAGTCGACGTAACTCGTCCCGACCGAGATCAGCAGCGTCACGGCGTTGGCGCCGGACACCCGCAGCGTGCCGCCGGAACTGCCGGTGCTCCCGCCCTCGGCGACGGCGCGGACCATGGCCAGGAACCGGACCGAGCCGGCGATGCCCCGGCTGTCCGCGGAAATCCCGTCCAGCGCGATGGTCGAGCCGTCCGGGCTGGACGCCGTCGCGCGCTGCGGCGTGCCCAGCGACGCCGAGAACGAGACCGCCCCGGGCGTCTCGGCCGTCAGCCGCACGACGATCACCTGGTCCACGGCGCTGGCGAACACTTCGCGCCGGTACCGCACGTTGTTCGCGACGTAGGTGACGACCGTCGTGGCGGTGGTGAGGTCGAGCCACCGCTGGTAGGAAGACGCTCCGCTCCCGCCGGACAGCGCGAGGCTGAGGGTGCCGACCGGCTGGTACGGCTGCTGGGCGGCCGGGGAGCCGAGCATCTTCTGGTCGATCAGGGACTGCGCCTGCGTCCACTGGTTGGCGAACACCAGCTGCCGGATCTGCGACAGCGCCCCGGCGCCCTGGGTGTTGCTGTAGTCGTGCGGGCCGCCCGCCCAGACCGTGTCCTCGTTGAGCTGCAGGCGTTCGGTGTCGGTGTTGCCGAACACCATGGCGCCCAGCCTGCCGTTGCCGATCGGCAGCGCACGCAGCCACTCGGTGCCGGCCGGCTTGTCGTACCACAGCGCCAGGTCGTTCACCGCCCGCACGTCCGCGGGCGCCGCGGAGGCGGTCCGGGGCGTTGCCGTCCACGCGAGGGGCGCCAGCGCGGCACCCACGCCCGCGGCGCCGAGCCGCATCGCCTGCCTACGGGTCAGGTCCGGCATCGTTCGTCCTCCGATCGGCAGCGGTGGGGGGTCAGGCGCGCTGGAGCTGGAACCGCTGGTTGGCACCGCCGGAGGCGGCGTACTGCGAAATCCGCGCGCCGTCGGTGGTCGAGGCGCCCCAGACGTCCATCGCGAGGCCGCTGGCCCGGTTGACCAGGCTCACCGCGCCGCCGCCCAGGTCGGTGACCTTCCACTGCTGTGTCGTCGCGCTCGTGTCGGGCTGCTGGGTGATGTCCGCACCCGAAGCCGTGCTCGCGACCTGCAGGACCAGGCCGCTGTGCCGGGCCCGGATCCGGTAGTACCCGTCGGTGGTGGCGAGGAAGTCGAACTGCTGGTTCGCCGCGGTGTGCGGCGACCACTGGATCAGCGCGGCACCCGCCGCGGTGGACGCCCCGCTGATGTCCGCGGACTTGCCGCTGTGCGCGGCCACCAGCGAGTAGTTCACGCCGACCTCCACCGGCGAGGTGGGCGGATTCGGGTCGCTGCCGCCGAACTGGCTGAAGAACTTCCAGATCTCGGTCTTCGTCCAGCTCCGCGCGCCGCTCTCGCAGCCGGTGCAGCCGTCCACCGGACCCTGCTGGTGGCCGCCGTCGAACGGGGCCCAGACCACCGGGTAGCCGGTCCGGCAGCCCGAGTAGACGGTCAGGTAGTGGGTCTTGCTGCCCGCGGCGGGCTCGGGGGCGTTCTGCGGCGTGCAGCCGTTGTTCCGGACGAAGGTGTCCCGCAACCCGCGGCCGGCGCCGATGTTGTCCGACACCCCGTGGATGCCCATGTACGCGATGGGCTGGGTGCCGCCGCTGCACCCGCTGATCGCGCCGGGTGAGGCGATCGCCACGACCGCGCGGAAGACGTTCGCCCGGGCGCAGGCGAGGGCGTAACTCATCGCGCCGCCGTAGCTGAAGCCCACGGAGAACAGCTGTGTCGTGTCGACGCAGAGGTCGTTCTCGATCAGCCGGACCATGTCGTCGGTGAAGGTCACGTCCTCGCCGCCGGAGTTGCCCCAGCCGTTGTTGAGGCCTTGCGGCGCCACGAAGATCGTGGAGTTGCCCGACTGCGACTGCATGCCGTAGTAGGCCCAGGCGTAGCCGTCGCTCCCGCCCCCGGAGACCTGCTCGGCGGTGCCGCCCAGCCAGTGGAAGCCGAAGGCCAGCCGGTGCGGCGCGTTGTTGTCGTAGGTGTCGGGGATCTTCAGGATGAAGCTGCGGCTCTTTCCGTTGCTCTGGATCGTGCGTTTGCCGCTGGTGAGCGTGGGGTTCTTGCCGCAACCGGAACTCGGCGCGGCCGCCGTGGCCGCCGGGGCCGCGGCGGCGCCCGGGGGAGCGCCGCCCACGGCCAGCACGAGCAGCGCGGCGGTCGCGAAGATCCGGAACGAAGATCGGAGCGTGGGCATGCGAAACCCTCTCGGCCGACGGGGAAATCCTCGAGACGGCTGCTCAAGTATGTTTGCGTTGTAGCACGGATTTCGAATGCCCGTCCAGCCGGAAATGAAACTTTCAGTTTCGCCGCCGACGCCGGAAAGCGCGCCGGGTATTCCGGGAAACGATTCCCGGCTAGCGCTTCACGCGGTGGCGGAGGTAGGCGATCCGCGGGCCGACGGGCCGCGTTTCGACGAGTTCGAGTTCCACCCGTCGTTCCTGCCGTGGGAAGAACGGGAGGCCGCCGCCGACGAGCACCGGGTAGACGCGGGCGCGGTACTCGTCGATCAGGTCCGCCTCGGCCACCGCGGCGGCGAGGGTCGCGCCGCCGATCGCGATCGAGCCCTCCGCCGGTTCGGCCCGCAACCGCTCGATTTCCTCCACCAGGCTGCCGGTGGCCAGGCGGGCGTTGCCGCGCACCTCCGTCAGCGTGCTGGAGAAGACCACCTTGGGCAGCGGGTTCCAGAGTGCGGCGAACTCGCGCCTCAGGGGGTCGAGCGAGGCCACGTCGACGTCCTCCCAGTACAGCATCGTCTCGTACAGCCGCCGCCCCAGCAGGTGGACGCCGGCTCCGCGGACCTCTTCGGTGGACAAGCGGAAGACCTCGTCGTCGGTCACCCCGAAGTCGAATCCGCCGTCGGGGCCGACGATGTAACCGTCGAGCGAGACGGACATCGAATAGGTCACGCTGCGCATCGGAGATCCTCCTCGGTGCCGGGCGGACAGTATGCCGGGCCGCGGGTGGCCGGATGTCCCAACCGGCACACGAATGTAGTGACAGGCCCTCTTGTTAGCGCTAACATCGTCGCGCGTTCCCTGTCCACCGATGAACGGAGAACCCGGTGACCTCACCCTTCAGCCGCCGGCGACTGCTGCAAGCCGCCGGAGCCACCGCCATCGCCTCCGCGGCCGGATCCGCCGTCGGCTGGGCTCCCACCGCCGCGGCGGCCACCGCGGCCGTCGGTCCGGTCCGCCCGGACGCCGGGGTGTCCGCGTTCCCGTTCGAGCTCGGTCAGGTGCGGCTGACCGCGAGCCGCTGGCTGGACAACCAGAACCGGACGCAGAACTACCTGCGGTTCGTCGACGTCAACCGGCTGCTCTACGTCTTCCGCGCCAACCACCGGCTCGCCACCGGCGGCGCGGCTGCCAACGGCGGCTGGGACGCGCCGGACTTCCCGTTCCGCAGCCACGTCCAGGGACACTTCCTGACGGCTTGGGCGCAGCTGTGGGCCGTCACCGGCGACACCACGTGCCGGGACAAGGCCACGTCGATGGTGGCCGAGCTGGCCAAGTGCCAAGCGAACAACGGCACCGCCGGGTTCGCCGCCGGCTACCTCTCCGGCTTTCCCGAGTCCGATTTCGACGCCCTCGAAGCCGGGCGGCTGACGAACGGCAACGTGCCGTACTACTGCATCCACAAGACGCTGGCCGGCCTGCTCGACGTGTGGCGGTACGTCGGCAGCACCCAGGCCCGCGACGTCCTGCTGAGCCTGGCCGGGTGGGTCGACCGGCGGACCGCGCGGCTCTCGGCGAGCCAGATGCAGTCCGTGCTGGGCACCGAGTTCGGCGGCATGAACGCGGTGCTCACCGACCTCTACCAGTACACCGGCGACGGGCGGTGGCTGACCGCCGCGCAGCGGTTCGACCACGCCGCCGTGTTCGATCCGCTGGCGGCCAACCGGGACCAGCTCAACGGGCTGCACGCCAACACCCAGATCCCCAAGTGGATCGGCGCCGCGCGGGAGTACAAGGCGACGGGCACCACCCGCTACCGCGACATCGCGACGAACGCCTGGAACATCACCATCGGCGCCCACACCTACGCCATCGGCGGCAACAGCCAGGCCGAGCACTTCCGCGCGCCCAACGCCATCGCCGGCTACCTCAACGCCGACACCTGCGAGAGCTGCAACACCTACAACATGCTCAAGCTGACCCGGGAACTGTTCGCGCTGTACCCGGACCGCGCCGACCTGGCCGACTACTACGAACGCGCGCTGCTCAACCAGATGATCGGCCAGCAGAACCCGGCCGACAGCCACGGGCACGTCACGTACTTCAGCTCCCTCAACCCGGGCGGCCGCCGCGGCCTCGGCCCGGCGTGGGGCGGGGGCACGTGGAGCACCGACTACAACTCGTTCTGGTGCTGCCAGGGCAGCGGCGTCGAGACGCAGACGAAGCTGGCGGACTCGATCTACTTCTCCAGCGGCACGACGCTGATCGTGAACCTGTTCCTGCCCTCGGTGCTCACCTGGACCGAGCGCGGCATCACGGTCACCCAGACCACGTCGTTCCCGGCGAGCGACACGACCACGCTCACGGTGACCGGGAGCACGAGCGGGACGTGGGCGATGCGGATCCGCATCCCGGGCTGGACCACCGGGGCGACGATCAGCGTCAACGGCGTCGCGCAGAACGTGACCACGACCCCCGGCAGTTACGCCACGGTGTCCCGGGCCTGGGCCTCCGGTGACACGGTCACCGTCCGGCTGCCCATGAAGGTCGCCCTGAAGGCGGCCAACGACAACGCGAACGTCGCGGCGGTCACCTACGGCCCGGTGGTCCTGGCCGGCAACTACGGCACCAGCACGCTCGGCGCGCTGCCGTCGCTGAACCCGAACTCGGTCACCCGGACCAGCAGCAGTGCGCTGACCTTCAGCGCCACCGCGAACGGCTCCGCGGTCAACCTGGTGCCGTTCCACGACGCCCAGGGTTTCAACTACACCGTCTACTGGAACACCGGTGGCTCCGGCGGGACGACCTACCGGCTCGTCAACGCGGGCAGCGGGCTGGTGCTCGGGATCGAGAACATGTCGACCGCCGACGGCGGCCGCGCGCTGCAGTGGTCGGACAGCGGCACCGCCGACCACAACTGGGAGATGATCACCGACGGCAGTGCCGTCCGCTTCCGCAACGCCAACAGCGGCAAGGTGCTCGGCGTGCTGGACATGTCGACCGCGGACAACGCCCGCGTCCTCCAGTGGTCGGACAACGGCACCGCCGACCACCGCTGGACGCTGGTCGACCAGGGCGACGGCACGTCGAAGATCCGCAACGTCAACAGCGGCAAGCTGCTGACGATCGAGAACGGTTCCGGCGCCGCCGGCGCGTTCGCCGTCCAGGGCCCCGACAACGGCGCGGCGACCAACCGGTGGCGGCTCGTCCGCAACGGCTGACCGGGAGGCCCGACCGGCGTCGCGGGTGCGGCGCCGGTCAGTTCCGGCCGAGTTCGGTACGGCGGAGGTGTTCGTGTTCGCGGCGGACGGTCGCGAAGGCCTCGGTGCCCCAGGTCCGCTGCAAGGCTTCGAGTTTCGGGCGGAACACCGTTGCGGCGGCTTCGCTGCCGAGCAGGTCGCCCAGGGTGGCCCAGCCGGTGGCCAGCGCGCGGTAGGCGGCGAGCCGGTCGCCACGCAGGCCGGCCAGCTCGGCCAGGGAGATGCTCGCGCCGCAGTAGAGGGTCGGTGACCTCGACGCGAGCGCGCGCTCCCTGGCCGACAGCGTCAGCTCTTCGGCTCTCTCCCAGTGTTCGCCGCGGACGGCTTCGGCGGCTTCCAGCAGGTCGAGCTCGCCGGACAGGGCGGGGTCCCCGGAAACCGCGGCCCGCGCCCGGGCCAGCGCGGCGGCGAGTTCCTCGGTGTCGCCGAGGGTGTGCATGGCCGTGGCCCACTCGACGAGGACCCTGCGCACCTTCGCGTCCTCGCCGGCGGCGGCGAAGCTGTCCGCGGCGTCGGCGAAATCGCGCCGGGCGTGGGCCGCCTTGCCCAGGCCCGCGAAGGTGGTCGCCCGGCGGCGGAGCAACTCGGGGGCCGCGGCGGGTGCGGCGGAGGCGAGGGCGTCGGTGAGGGCGTTCGACGCGGTTTCCAGGTCGCCGGCGGAGATCGCGCATTCCGCCCGTTCCGCGTCGATGGCGGTGCGTGCCGTGCCGAGGGCGGCGGCGCGGTCGAGCGCGCGCGTCGCCCCGGGCAGGTCGCCGGTCAGCCGGCGGCACTGGGCCACCAGCGTCAGGCAGGTCGCTTCGTCGAAGCCGCGCCGGGCGCGGCGGTGCAGCGTCGCCGCCTGGTCGTAGAGCCGGCCGGCGTCGGCGAGCCGGCCCCGGGCGGCCAGGGCGGTCGCTCGCCGGACCAGCACCTCCGTCCTATTCGCCACGGACGGTCACCCGGTACCCGCGGGCTTCGTACTTCGCCCTGGTCGCCGCGATCGCGCCGATCCTGGCCGCGCGGTGTTCCTGCGCCCACTCCGCCAGCTGCCCGGCCAGCGTGGTCGCGCGGGTTTCGCGCTGCCCGATCTGCTGCCCGGTCTGCTGTTCGTGCGCCGCCGCGCGCGAGGACGCGGCCTCGCGCTGGGACTGGGCCTGGGTGGCGCGTTCGGAGATCTGCGCGGCGTGCTCGTTCTGCCGGTCGAAGGTCTGCTGCGCGCCCGCCGCCTGGGTCCGCGAGGCGACGAGGGCCTGCTGGTCCTGCTGCCAGCGGGCCAGCGCACCGGGGCCCTGCGCGGCCGTCTGCGCCATCTGGGCCCCGACCTGGCCCAGCGACCGCTGGAACCGCGCGGCCTCGGCGTCCATCTGGTGGAACTTCGCCCCGACGTCGCCCGGCAGCATCTGCGCGAAGTGCAGGAAGCTGCGGAACCCGGCGAGCGGCTGGTTCAGCACGGCGAGCCCGGCGGCCCGCTCGGGGTAGCTCGCCACCGTGCTGTGCGCCTCGCTCTGCTGGGCCTGCCCCTGCTGGTTGACGCCCTCCCGCTGCGCGGCGTCCTGCTGGGCCTGGGTGGCGCGCCGGCTGCCGTCGGCGGTCACCTCGCGCGCCTGCCCGGCCGCCTGGACCAGCGCGCCGGCCTGGGTGCGCTGCCGGTCGGCGACCGAGCGGGCCCGCGCGGTCTCGGCCCGTTCCCGGCGCAGCACGGCGATCTCCCGCCGGATCGCGGCGATCTGCTGCGGCGTGCCGGGCGGGTTGCGGTACTGCGGGTTGACGAGTTCGGCACCCGCCCCGGTCGCCGGATCGACGGTGATCCCGGGCCGCTGGTCGGTCCCGGGCCGCCGGTCGCGGTCCCGCTCGGTGGAGACGGCCCGGGTGATGTGGCTGGTCACCGGACCGCCGGGACCGCCCGGTCCGCTGCCGCCACCGGGTCCGCTGCCGCCACCGGGCCCGCTGCCGCTGCCGGGCCCGCTTCCGGGCAGCGGCAGGTGCCGGAGCCGCCGCTGAGGCCGGGCTTCGGCTTCCTCGTGCGCTTCGGCTTCCTCGCGCGCTTCACGTTCTGCACGCGCATCACGCTCCGCGCGCGCTACTTCTTCGACGACTTTGTCGTCGATGCGGATCTTCGACGGCTCCTCCGTGGCAACGCGCGGCGGAAGGTCGAGTTCCGGTGTCGGGCCTTCGCCCGGCGGGAGGTCGATTTCCCCTTGCGGGGAAGGGGTTTCCTGGCCCTGTGGAGCGGTGTCCAGCTCCAGGGGAGGTCCGTCCGCCGGTTCGGCAGGCGTTTGGTCGCCTGCTGACGGAGCATCTGCGGCGGCCGGGCTTTCCGCCGAGGCGGAGGCCGGCTCGGCCGGGGTGGTCGTGGTTTCCGCTGTCGCGCCGGCGGCCGTTTCGGCCGCCCCGCCGCCACCGGCACCCGTGCTCGTTTCCCCGGGGACGATGGGGTCCCGGACGGGCGAGGTGTTCGCGAAATCGAAGAAGTTCTGCATGCCCGGCTCGCTGAAGCCCGGTGCCATCTCCCGGTAAGGCCGGCCTGTCTCGCCGAACGCCGAATGCATGGCCTGGTGCGCCCTGCTGCCGGTCTCGGTCGCGTAGAGGTTCCCGGCGCTCGTCGCCTCGGCGGCGTTCGCCCCGATCGGGAACCGGAAGTGGTGGATCGGCCCCTGTGCGTCCGCGGGAAGGTCCATGCGCCCCCGCTGGTTGTTGAACTCCTGCCGGGGCGAGCCGGCAGGTCCGGGCCGGCGGCGACCCAACGCGTCCGCGTGCGCGTCGTTGAGCGCTTGGTCGGTGTGCATACCACGGACTTCACCGCTTTCCGCGACGTCGAGGATCTCCTGCATCCTCGCTTCCGTGGTGGTGATTTCGACGGGCGGCTCGCTGCCGACCGGTCCTTCGTAGGGTTCGGCCCACACGAATTCGCCGTCGCCGAAGAGGTCATTGCCGGAACCTTCGGTGGTGGGCTCCCCCGGTGCGCCACTGGGGGATTCCGCGGTGCCGGTGTCGAGCTCCAGCGGCGCGCCTTCGCCTGCCTCCAACGGGACTTCGCCGTACCCGGGCGCCGACTCGGCCGGTGCGCCGGTCGCTTCGCCGAGTTCGAGTGGCGCGCCTTCGCCTGCCTCCAAGGGAACTTCGCCGTACCCGGGTACCGACTCGGCGGGGGCGCCGGTCGCTTCGCCCAGCTCGATCGGCGGTCCCTCGGCGCCCGTCGTAGGGGCCTCGGCCGCGGGTGGTTCGAACTGGACCGACGGCGGTTCCCCGGCCGCGGACGGCGGGAGCTCGGGTTCCGTCGGCGGGCGGCTTTCGCCGCCTTCGTGCGCGGCCATCAGCAGGCCCATCCCGGCCAGCCCGCCCAGCTGGCCGCCCATGATGCCGGTGGCGCTCTGGATCTGCGCGCCCTGCGCCACCACCGACCGCGGGTCGGCCTGGCTCTTGAACGCGTGCATCGCGCGGAACATCGCCACCACCGGCTGGATGGTCGCCTGCAGGATGCCGTTCGCGATGCCGGCGGCGAGCAGCACCGCGCCGGCGATCGCGGTGATCGTGGCGGCCAACGGGGTGGCCGCGCCGAGCGTGACCATCGTGATGATCCACATCGCGATGGAGATCGCGCCCGCGATGCCGCCGATGACGTTCAGGATGTTGACGATCAGGTCGATGATCGTGGCGATGCCGGCGAGGGTGTTCGCGGCCTGTTCGTAGAAGTCTTCGCCCTGGCCGATGGCCGAGATGCTCGCGACGGTGTGGTCCCAGTTCTCGACGATCCCCTTCAGCGCGAAGTACCCGCCGATCACCAGCCCGACGCCGGGGATCGGCACGCAGTGCTCGGCGATCTGGGTCCCGATGCCCATGACGAGCGCGCCGGTGAAGCCCTCGCCGAGGCCGTGGATCAGACCCGCGCCGGCCCGGTCGGCGAGGAAGGCGGCACGCTCGGGCGACTCCGCGGCCCCGGCCATCGCGTCGGCCTGGGCCCAGCGCTGGTGTTCGGCCAGCTCGCTGTCGATGAGCGCACCGTCCCCGCCGGCCGGGCCGGCCGCTTCTTCGACGGCGTGCTCTGGCCGGCCGCCCGCGGGCGAAGGGGCGGCCGCGGGACCGGAGTGACCGGCGGCGGGCGAGGGTGCGGGCGCTGGGGCGGCGGCCGGAGGTGCGGCGGAGGGCGTGGGTGCCGATGCGGCGGCGGGCGCGGGGGTGGGCGCCGGCCCATCGGCCGCCGGCGCGGGTGCCGGCCCCGCGGCGGGGGAAGGAGCGGGCGCGGGTCCAGGCCCGGCGGCGAGGGAGGGCGCCGGTGCCGAGCCGTCGGCCGCGGGCGTGGGTGCCGACGCGGCGGTGGCCGTCGGTCCTGCGGCGAGGGAGGGCGCCGGGCCGTCGGCCGCGAGTGCAGCTCCTGGCCCTCCAGTGGCGGCAGCCGATGGCGGCGAAGCCGTGGCGGTCGGTGAACCAGCCGCGGGCGGCGGCGCGGCAGGCGGTGGCGGCGGCCCGGCCGCGAAGTCGGGCCGGGACTGCTCGTGCATCGCGCCGACCGCGTCGTTGCCGATCAGCTGCTGCAGTCCCTCGGCCGCCGCCGGGTCGGTGGCGGAACGGGCGAACAGGCCGGCCGCGTCTTGGGTTTCGGTGGCCGGGCGGGGCCGGGCCGCCTCTGCCGTCTCGGCGGCCGGACGGTCGGGGGCGCGGACCGGCGCGCTCACGACGCCAGCTCCTGCTTGGCCAGGTCCAGGTACTCCTTGAACTCCGCCGCCGAAAGCAGGCGTCCGAGCTTGCGGTGTTCCAGTGCGGTTGCCCGCACGAGGTGGGCCATGGCGACGGCGGAACCGCATTCCCGGGCCAGATAAGCGGCTTCGACGCAGATGTTGCGGATGCTGCCGCCCGAAAGCTCGAACGCGCCGGCCAGGAACTCGAGGTCGACGTCGGCGGCCAGCGGGGCCGGCTCGGGCAGCGACATCCGCCAGAGCTGCCGCCGCTGGACCAGGTCGGGCAGCCGGAAGTCGACCGCGATGTCCAGCCGCCTGCCGAACGCCTCGTCGATGTTCGCCGTGAGGTTGGTGGCCAGCACGACGACGCCCTCGAACCGCTCCAGCCGCTGGAGCAGGTAGGCGACTTCGACGTTCGCGTACCGGTCGCGGGCGTCCTTGACCTCGGAGCGCTTGCCGAACAACGCGTCCGCCTCGTCGAAGAACAGCAGCCCGTTGGTCCGCTCGGCGGCGTGGAAGACGCGCTCGAGGTTCTTCTCCGTTTCGCCGATGTACTTGTCGACCACCGTGGCGAGGTTGACCACGTAGAGGTCGACGCCGAGTTCGCCGGCGACGACCTCGGCCGCGAGCGTCTTCCCGGTCCCGGGCGGGCCGCTGAACAGCGCGATCGTGCCGTGCCGCCGGTTCGCCCGGCCGAACCCCCAGTCGCCCTGCACGACTTCGCGGTGCCGTTCGCGGGAGACGAGCTTGTGCACGGTCCGCTCGACCGGCGGTGCCAGCACCAGGTCGTCCCAGCGTGCGCGGGGGCGCACCCGCAGCGAAAGCCCGTCGAGCGCGGCCGAGTTGATGGCGAGCGCGGCGGTGTGGACGTCGGCGAGCGTGACGTCGCGGCCCGCACCGGCCGCCGCACGCCGGGCCGAGTCGGTGGCGCGCAGCATCTGCAGCGGCTCGACGCGCAGCGCCGACAACGCCTCGGCCCAGCCCTCGGTACCCGGACGCGGCTCGGTCCCGAGGATCGCGGCCCACATCCCGGCGCGTTCGGCGGCGAGCGGGTTCGGCACCTCGACGAGCAGCGGCAGCAGCCGCGCCCAGTCCGGGTCCCACGGCCGGGTTCCGGTCAGGCAGACGATCCCGGGCGTCTCGGTGATCCGGCGCAGGGCGCCGGGGTCCTTCCGGGCGAGCTCGTCCGCGTGGCCGACGATCAGCCCGGCGTCGGCCAGCCCGCACTCGCGGACGACGGCCGGGACCAGCCCGGCCACCGTCCCGGCCGGCGCGTCGAAGTCGAGTTCGAGCGTCCCGATCCCGAGCCGGCGCAACGCGGCGGCGAAGAGGGAGCTGCCGCCGGTGCCGTGGCTGGCCTGCGCGTAGAACAGCCGCGTCCCCGTCCGCAACGCGCCGACGACGTGCTCGTGGCCGCCGGCCGCCCAGGCCACCGAGGTCACCAGGTACGGCTCGAGGACCGGGTCGAGCTCGTCGTGCCCGGCCAGGAAGGCGGTGACGCGGTCCGGGACCCGCAGTGACCGGGTCAGGTACGGCCGGCCCGGCTCGTCGACGACGAGCAGGCCGCGCTCGGCCAGCCGTCCGGCGGGGGAGACCGCGGCCCGGGCCTCGGGGTCCAGCGGGTCGCGGCCGGCCAGGTCGAAGGCGAGCCCGACGGTGGCGCGCCGGAGGCTGAGGTCGTCGTGCAGGTAGCCGTAGAGCCGCTCGAACCGCACGTCGACGTCGGGGGCGAGGCCGCACAGCAGGACGGTCCGCTCCAGCGGGGACAGCCCGAACCGCTCTTCCAGCAACCGCAACCGGCTCGTCGCGCCCGTGGCCTCGGCCTCGTCGACGACGGCTTCGGCTCGCTCGCCGAGCGCGCCCCCGCCCAGCGGAGACGGCTCGGGCGGCGCGGTGAGCAGCGCGTCGACGTCGTCGTCGGACAGGTAGATCCCGCGCAGCCGCCCGTCCGGGGGCCGGCTCCGCCGGGCCCGGCGGAGCCGCACCAGCTCGCCGACCCGGCCTTCGAGGACTTCAAGCCACAGCCGCAGGTGCGCACGCGAAAGATCGGCCGGCGCCGTCACGCCGGCCTCCGCGGGCTGCCCCGGCGCCGTCATGGTTACGGATGGTCGGTACCCGCGCCGGGAAACACCACGTCCAAACGGGCAGACTCACGTGCACGTCCGCCGCCGCGAAAGCGCCCGGTCAGCCCGCGTCGCTGTCGGCGTACTTGACGGTGATGTTCTTGAAGCCCAGTGACTGCAGCAGCCCGGTCAGCATCGTCCGGGTGTTGCGCTCCGCGTCGGCCACCAGCGAGCTCTTCGCGGCCGCGGCCTGGATCTGCTTCTGGGCGAGCTCGTACAACGCCTGCTGCGAGTTCGGGTTTCCGCTGAGGAACTCGTTGATCCGGGTGAAGAGGCCCTGCTGCTGCGCGTACACGTGGGACTCGTGCACGTCCAGCGTCGCCGGCTCCAGTTGCGCGTGCCCCAAGGTGATCGTCGCGGACTGTCGGTCGTCGGAAACCTGGACCGCGTTGCCCTTCAGGCGCGAGAAGTCCACATACGCGTTGTCCGTGCCGACGCCGATGAACAGCGTGTCGCTGCCCACGAGGAAACTCGGCAGGATGGAACTGGTGGTGATGTCGACGACCACCTGGAACGAACCGCTGGCGGCCTCGTAGCGCGAGAGCTCGACGATCGACTGGAGCAGCACCGGACCGGAGTGCTCCTCGGTCTTTTCGGCGAAGGGGTTGCGCAACTGGGGTAGCAGGTGCACGGCCGATGCGACGAGGACGGCGGCGACCAGAACCACCACAGCCACAGCCAACGCGACGAGCCGCTTGCCCCAGGCACTCATACCGGCAGGAATACCCAACCGGCCACCGCGCCAATCGAGCGGTACGGTGTGACCGACTCCGACGAGGGGAGACCGCGTGCGCAAGTCCGTGTGGCTGTGGATCCTGCTGGTCGTCCTCGTCGTCCTGGTCCTCGGAATGATCTTCGGCGGCTACCGCAGGGGCACGAAGCTGGGCGCCCCCGCCGGCCCGGACACCGTGGCGGCGTTCACTTCCGCCGCTTGACTTCCGCCGCGACGGGCACGTCCCGGTACTTCAGGAGTCCTTCGACGCCGAGGAGGAACGTCTCGCAGACCGGGGCCGGGTCGGTGAGGCAGCCCGCGGCCATGGCGCCGTCGCGGAGCATGACGAAGTGCCGGGCGGCCGGCTCGGGCGCGGACTCGCCCGCTGCGGCGAGCAGTTCCGTGACGGTCTCCAGGAACCACTGCCGGTGCGCGAGAACGGCCCGGTGGACCGGGTGGGCGGGGTCGGGGTATTCGGCCGCGGCGTTGAGGAACGCGCAGCCCCGGAAGCCGGGGGAGCGGATGCCGTCGGCGATCGTCGCCGCGACCGCGCGGACGACGTCGCCGGGCGGGCCGCCCTCCGCCGCCGAGCGGGCGGCGGCCACCTGGGCGCGGATGGCCCGGTCGGCTTCGGTCAGGTAGGCGACCAGCAGGTCGTCCTTGCTGGGGAAGTGCCGGTAGAGCGTGGCGCGGGTGACGCCCGCTTCGGCGATGACCCGGTCGATGCCGACCGAATGCAGGCCTTCGCCGTAGAACAGCCGGCTCGCCGAGGCCAGCAGCCGCGCTCGTGCTTCGGACACTCCACCTCCCGGTTCGCTGCACCGAGCCTAGCAGATAGAACGGTCGGTCTTGACGGCGGCGGAGCGCGCTGCCATAGTCGCCAACGAGACAGATCGTTCTATCTACCAGGAGAGCTCATGACCACCGACACCGTTCCGGCCGCCGGCTTCGCGCAGGCCCTGCGGCGGCTCTACTTCGTCCGGTTCGCCTTCGCTCTCGTCTGGGCGGGACTGCTCTTCACAACGGCGTCGCAGCTCGGACCGCTCGGCATCGCGTTGCTGGTGCTGTACCCGCTGTTCGACGTCGTCGCTGCCGTGCTCGACGCGCGTTCGGCGAAAGCGGGCAAGCCGATCGCGGCGCTCTACGTGAACGTCGCGGTCAGCCTGCTCGCCGCCGGTGGCCTGGCCGTCGCCGCCGCGTCCGGAATCCCGGGCGTACTGCGCGTGTGGGGCACCTGGGCGATCGTGGCCGGCGTCGTCCAGCTCGTCGTCGGTGCCGCCCGGCGTGGCCTCGGCGGCCAGTGGCCGATGATCCTCAGCGGCGCGATCTCCGTCGTGGCAGGCAGTTCGTTCATCCTGCAGGCCACAAAGGACGGTGCGTCGCTGTCGGCACTGGCCGGTTACGCCACGCTGGGCGGCATCTTCTTCCTCGTCTCCGCGTTGCGGCTCAGGAGCACGACGCCCCGTTGAGCGCCGGTTGTGAGAACGGCGGCGTGCCACCGGTGTAGTCCGCGTTGTAGCCGAGCGTGGCCGTCGCGTTCGTGCCCAGGTTGCCGTTCCACGACGCGTTGGTCACCTTGACGACGTCGCCGGTGTCGCTCCAGGTCCCGTTCCAGCCCTGGCTGACGGTGACACCGGGTGCGGAGAACGTCAGGGTCCAGCTGCCGAGGGCCGCACCGCGGTTTTCGATGA
>Ga0070663_100000736_pt1 | contig 17673 bp, 16 predicted proteins | sample KBSC63metaG_FD_65646 | JGI IMG/M metagenome (GOLD analysis project Ga0070663, IMG submission 65646) | Corn rhizosphere microbial communities from Kellogg Biological Station, Michigan, USA - KBS C6-3 metaG | ecosystem: Host-associated > Plants > Roots > Rhizosphere > Soil ...
TCGGCACGCGCAGGATGCGGTCTGGGACAAGGATGCCAACTCCCTGATCGCATCGTCTTTCATCTTTCCGGCCGGCCGCGCCAAGAAGGTCGATGGCGGATATGTGCTGAACGGCCACTGGCCGTTTTCCTCGGGCGTCGAGTCCTGCGACTGGAATATGCTTGCTAGCATCGTTTCGCCTGAAGATGAGGCCGATGGCATCGAGTACCGGATATTTCTCCTCAACAAGAATGATTACAAGATCAACGATACCTGGAACGCGACCGGTCTGTGCGGAACGGGCTCGAATGATGTCAAGGTCGCGGACGCGTTTGTTGCGGAGCATATGACAATCGCCGTGAGCGATCTGACCGGCGGGCCGACGCCAGGAAGTGCGGTCAATCCGAACGCGCTCTATGCACTGCCGGTGTTCACGCTATTTCCCTACGTCCTGTCAGGTGTCGGTCTCGGCAACGCGCAGGCCTGCTTGAATGACTATGTCGAATTCGCACGCCACCGGGCCTCGACCTACAACCGCGCCAAGGTCAGCGATATGCAGACGACGCAAGTCAAGATAGCGGAAGCCTCCGCCAAGATCGATGCCGCGCGGCTCATTATGCGCTCGAACTGCATCGACGCGATGGCAGACGCGCGGCGTGGCCACATTCCGGATATCGCGGCCAAGACGAGACTCCGGCGTGACGGCGCCTTCTCGGTGAACCTCTGCACCGAGGCGGTGTCGCTGATGTTTGCGGCAAGCGGGGCGCGCAGTTTGTTTACGTCAGGTGCGTTGCAGCGGCAGTTTCGCGACGCGCATGCGGTGAATTCGCATCTCGCATTCAATTTCGATGCAGCTGGGACCAATTATGGACGTGTAGCGCTTGGCCTGCCGTCCGAAAACCTGACGCTCTGAGGCGAGGCGGATGTCCGACGCACCCAAGCATCCGGCCGACCCGGCCAATGAATTCGCCAGCGACAACTCTGCGATCGACCCCCGAGATTTTCGCAATGCGCTCGGTACTTTCGCTACCGGAGTCACCATTGTCACGGCCATGACGGCCGACGGCAAGCCGTATGGGGTGACCTGCAACTCCTTCGCGTCGGTGTCGCTAAACCCGCCGTTGGTATTGTGGAGCCTCGGCATGTTCTCGCAAGGGCTGACCATCTTCCAGAATGCCAGCCATTTTGCGGTCAACGTTCTCGGCGAGTCGCAGCAGGCACTGGCGTCGCAATTTGCAAAATCTTCAGGCGATAAGTTCGCCGGCGTAAGCTGGACTCCGGGGTTGGGGAACGCGCCGGTGCTCGCTCAAAGCGTAGCCAATTTCCAGTGCCGCGCTGCAAATCGCTATTACGGCGGCGATCACATCATTTTCCTCGGTGCCGTCGAAGCTTATGCCTACAACCGGCAGGAACCGTTATTGTTTGCACGCGGCGGTTTCGGCCGGTTTCTCGCCGGGGACGGCGGTAAATCCTCATGAGCCGGAAAGTTCAGTCCAAAGGCGAACACAAGCGTACAGGCGCCAAGCAGAGACGGCTCTCTCCGGATGATCGCCGCAAGGAATTTGTAGCGAAGGCGACGGAGTTCTTCTCCGACGAAGGATTTGGCGGCGGTACTCGAGCGCTGGCCCGGCGGCTCGGCGTGACGCAGCCGTTGCTCTATCGTTACTTTCCGAGCAAGGACGATCTGATCAAGGAAGTCTACCGTACGGTCTATCTCGAGCCGCTCGAGACTGGCTGGGAGAAACTGTTGGCCGATCGGTCGCGGCCGCTCCGCGACCGGCTGCTGGAATTCTATAGTGCCTATACGGACGCGATCTTCACCCGAAAATGGCTGCGCATCTATCTCTATGCGGGCCTCAAGGGTCTCGACATCAATCGCTGGTATGTCGGCATGGTCAGGGACAAGATCCTGGCCCGAATTATCCGGGAATGCCGACATCAAGCCGGGCTTGCCGTTCAAAGCAGACCGACAGCAGCCGAGGTGGAACTGGCCTGGGTGCTCCACGGTGGAATTTTCTATTACGGCGTCCGCAAGTACATCTACGAGTCGCCGGTGCTCGAGGACAAGGAGCAGGTGATCGGCGATGCCCTGGATGTTTTTCTGGCGGGATTTGAGCGGATATCCGAAACCTCGGCTAACATCCGGCGAACGCCGATCAAGGTGGTCGGATAGACCGACCGACTATTTCTTCGTCATTTCTGCTCGATACCAATCGCCGATCTCGCTGGCGGTCATCAGCTGTACGCCATCATGGTCGATGACATAGTCGAGCAGTGCTTCCAGATATTTGATGCGGTGGGGTACGCCGGTAATATACGGATGAATCGAGATCGCCATGATCCGCGCGTTAGCAGCCCCTTCGAGATACAGCCGGTCGAATTGATCGGTGCAGCGCTTCAGGAATTGCTCCGACGGCAGATGCTGCAGTGCATGGATGACGATGTCGTTGGTCTCGACCGAATAGGGAATCGTTGTGATGGTGCCGTGGGGCGTCGTGATGTCCTGTGGCAGATCGTCGATCACCCAATCTGCGACATATTCGATGCCGTTGAGGCGTAGCAGATCGAGGGTTTCCCCGGTTTCAGTCAAACCCGGGCTTTCCCATGATCGCGGCGGTTTTCCTGCAAACTTTCCGATCGTCTCGACCGCGCGCTTGATGGCGTCGGCCTGGTTGTCGAGCTTGTGCATCGGACCCTGCACGAACCCGTGACCCATGAATTCGAAGCCGGCCTCGAGCGCGGCCGAGGCAACGCGCGGATAGGTGTTGCAGACATTGGCATTCAGCGCCAGCGTCACCGGCACTTTGCGATCGGTCAACGCCTTGAACTGCCGCCAGAATCCGGCGCGCATCCCGTATTCATGCCAGGACCAGTTCGGCACATCAGGCAATAGTGGCTGGCCCATCGGCGGGCTCAACACCGTGCGCGGCATCGCGTTCTCGATCCGCCATTCCTCGACATTAAGGATGACCCATACCGCGAGTTTCTTGCCGCCGGGAAGTGTCAACTTTGGCCGGTCGATTTGGGCCTGATAGGGAATGCGATCGCTGAGAGCCACGGCAATTTTTCCTTGAGTGAGCGAACTATTCGGCAGCTATTATTCAGCAGCCTTGGAGCGGCCGAACATACCGGCGTTGACCCGTGGCATGACTTTTTCGGCCATCAGGATCATCGATTGGCGGCCGAGCTCGCGGTCCTTCCAGTCCTTGCCGGCGTAGAGCAGTGTGCCAAAGGTGCCGACCTCTTCCTGAAAAGCCAGCAGTTGATCGGCCACGCTTTCCGGCGTGCCATGAATGATGAGCTTGTTGCAGATCGACTCCAGTGTCACTTCGTCGTCGGGTTGATCGCGGCGCGTTTTGAACAGCTCCAGGCGGCCGCCGCGCTTCAGCTTGGTGAACAGCTGATGATAATAATAGACATACGGTCCGTTTGGGTCGGTCGCATAAGCCTTTGCGGTCGCGGCGTCTTTGGCCACGAATACGCTTTTTGCGACGCGCCAGTTCACCGCATCTGCGGGGCGACCGCCTCGTTCACAACCCTCAACGTATTTCGGCCAGTGGCTTTTCACCCAGGCCGGCATCAGGAAGTTCGCCGAGATCGGATCCCATCCGCGCGCGGCTGCTTCCGTTACACCCTTTGAGAAGGGGGCCACCGCCGTCACCACGATCGGTGGATGCGGCTTTTGCAGAGGACGTGCGATGAAGCCCTGACCGATGTCCGCGATCAGGGTTTTTTGCACCGATACGTTCCAATATTTGCCCTGCAGGTTGTACGGCGGCTCACTCGCCCAGATCTGAAGGACCTGGTTGATTGCTTCCAGGAACATCGCGTTTCGGTCGGCTTCGAGATTGCCGAAAACTTCCGCGTCCGACAGCAGCCCTCCGGGGCTGATGCCGAAGATCAGGCGTCCGTCGAGCATGTGATCGAGCATCGCGATGGAGGCGGCAAGCGCGGCCGGATGGGTGTTCGGCATGTTGACGGTGCCGGTACCGAGCTTGATCTGTTTGGTTGCTGCTGCAAGCCAGGCGATAAAGGCGATGCAGGATGTGATGTTCTCGGCCCTGTCGGTCACGTGCTCGCCGACATAGGCCTCCGTAAACCCCAGTTCGTCTGCCAGCAGGAAGGCCTCGCGGTCCTCTTTGAGGGACAGCCGCCAATCCTTGTCCACAGGATGGATCGGCATCGTAAAGAACCCTAGTTTCATGGTCTGCTCCTCCCCAAGGGCAGGCTTTTTGTTTGGCGGCGAACGTGCGTCCTCACTAGCATGAAGACAGGTCCAAAGTCGAAATAATCACTCGATAAACAAACTTGACCTTTAAAGGTCGCCGCCGTCTAATCCAATGAAAATGCCGATAGCCGGCCGGGGAGGGTACGTCACAATGAAGGCCTCGGCTTTCGCATACGCTCGTGCAACCAGTATTAGTAATGCGCTGGAATTGCTCGCGGCGTACGGCGACAGGGCAAAAATATTATCAGGTGGCCAGAGCCTGATGCCGGCCATGAATCTGCGCCTGATCTCGCCCGAACTGATTGTCGATATCGGCGAGCTTGCCGAACTTCGGGGGATCACGATCAGAGGCGATGTGCTCACCATCGGCGGGCTGACGCGCCACGTAGATGTCCTGAAATCTCCTGAAATCGCTGCACTTGCCCCTCTGCTGGCAGATGCGATCTCCCATGTTGCGCACCCCGCGATTCGCAATCGCGGCACGATCGGCGGCAGCCTTGCACATGCGGATCCCGCCTCCGAATTGCCGGCTTGCATACTTGCGCTGGGCGCGACCATCATTGTTCGCGGGTCAAATGGCGAACGGAAGATTGCCGCGCAGGAGTTCTTCACCGGCATCTATGAGACGGTGCTTTCGCCGCAAGAATTGTTGGTCGCCATCGAATTACCCGTCGCGCGAAAGGGTTCGGTGCATTTCTTCCATGAATTCGCCCGTCGCCACGGCGATTACGCGATCGCCGGCCTGGCAGCGCAGGCGATCGTTGAGGGCGACCGGTTCGCCGACCTCCGCCTTGGCTTCTTTGCCGTCGGCGACCGGCCCTTGCTCGCAGCGGCTGCCAGAAAGCTTGTCAACGTTGTCGTCACGCCAGCCGTGTTGTCCGAGGTGTCCTCCGCGTTAGACCAGGAACTCGATCCGCATGAGGATCAGGAGGCAACGCCTGGCATGCGCCGGCATCTGGCCAAGGTATTGATGGCACGTTGTGTGTCCACGCTGCTTTCCCGCCCCGATCTCTGTGCGGGAGCGACTGCATGATAGCGCCGGTAGCCATTTCGCTCGACGTCAACGGCGAGCGGGTCGACGCGCATGTTTTGCCGCGGCTGAACCTTGCGGATTTTCTGCGCGACTATCTCAAGCTGACCGGTACGCATGTCGGCTGTGAGCACGGGGTTTGCGGGGCCTGCACCGTGCGCGTCAACGGCGAGATCGTGCGTGCCTGCCTGATGCTCGCGGTACAAACGCACAACGCATCGGTCGAGACGATCGAGGGATTGTCGGACAGTGGCGAGATCGCCGATCTGCAGGCGGCGTTCCGCGACCGCAACGCGTTGCAATGCGGCTTCTGCACACCGGGAATGTTGATGGCGGCACAGGATCTGCTGAAACAATCGTCAGAGCCGGATCGCGAGCAGATTCGCGAACATCTTTCCGGCAATTATTGCCGTTGCACCGGCTATCAGGCGATTGTCGACGCGGTTGAGACTACGGCGCGGGCACGTGCGGGACGAGCGTCATGACGTCGATACCCGCAAATCCGTACTCGCTGTCAGTACTCGACCGGCCCAATTCTTACATCGGGAAAACAGTGCCGCGGCCGAATCTCGACAGGCTGATGCAGGGGCGCGGGCTCTATGTCAGTGACATGGAATTGCCGCGCATGGCGCATGTTGTGTTCCTGCGTTCGCCGTACGCACACGCCAAAATAACCGCTATTGACGCAGGATCTGCCTGGCGCATGCCGGGCGTGGTTGGCATCGTAACAGGAAAGGAGCTTGCGGCGGTCATCACGCCATGGGTCGGCGTCCTGTCGCATCTGAAGGGCCTTAAGTCCGCGCCACAGAGCGCTATTGCGCTCGATCGCGTGTGCTGGCAAGGCGAAGCCGCCGCGGCGGTTGTCGCCACAAGCCGCGCCGCGGCCGAGGACGCTGCAGAGCACGTCTCCGTCGCGTATGAAGAGCTCGACGCCGTGACGGATATGCGCGCTGCGCTGGACCCGACAACCCCCGTGATTCATCCCACGCTCGGCGATAATCTTGCCTTCGAGCGCAATCATGACGCGGGCGCGGTCGATCAGGCATTTGCCGATTCCGATGAAGTTTTGGAAGCGGACTTCATCTTCGGACGCCACACCGGTGTTACGCTGGAGCCGCGGTCGGTCGTGGCCGACTGGAACGCAGCGGAAGCAAGGCTGACGATCTACCAGGGCACGCAGGCGCCGCACATGGTGCAGAATATTGCCGCGCTCCATTTAGGTCTGAAAGAATCGCAGGTCCGCGTGGTCTGCAAGGATGTCGGCGGCTCCTTCGGTATCAAGGTCCATATCTACGCTGACGAGATGGCGACTTACGCATTGTCGAAGCTGCTGCGGCGCCCGATCAAATTCGTCGCCGACCGGGTGGAAAGCTTCAACACCGACATTCATGCCCGCGACCACCGCTGCAAGGGCAAGATTGGTGTCAAGCGTGACGGCACGATCACGGCGTTTGAGATCGACGACCTCACGGGCATCGGTCCCTATTCGATGTATCCGCGCACCAGCGCGATCGAGGCCAATCAAGTCGTCAATCTCGTGGGCGGCCCCTATACGGCCAAGAATTATCGCGCTCGCGCCCGCGTCGTATTCCAGAACAAGAATGTCATGTGCCAGTACCGTGCCGTCGGTCATCCGATCGCGTGCTCGGTGACGGAAGGTCTCGTCGATTTGGCGGCAATGAAGATCGGCATGGATCCGATCGAAATCCGTCGCCGCAATTTGATTGCCGATGATGCTTATCCCTGCGCGTCACCTTCAGGCTTGCGTTTCGAGCAATTGTCGCACCATGCCGCACTGGCCAAGCTGATCAAGATGATGGATTACAGCGCACTGCGGGCCGAGCAGGCGGCGTTGCGGGCGAAGAACATTCATCGTGGCATCGGCATCGCCAGTTTCATCGAGGTCACCAATCCCAGTGCGGCGTTCTACGGCGTCGGCGGCGCCAAAATATCATCGCAGGATGGTGTCGCCGTGCGGCTCGACGCCCAGGGCTCGGTAATCTGCCAGACCAGCATCACCGAGCAGGGGCAGGGCTCGGAATCGCTCACTGCGCAGATCGTCGGCAGTGTGCTCGGCGTGTCCATGGATCGCGTGCGCGTCATCCTGGGCGACACCGATAATACTCCCTATGGCGGCGGCACCTGGGCTTCGCGTGGTGCCGGCATCGGCGGTGAGGCCGCGCTCCAAGCCACCAAGGCGTTGCGCAAGAACATCCTCGACGTTGCAGCCGCCATCCTGCAATCCACGCCCAGCGAACTCGACATCGTCAATAACGCCGTTGTGAGTGCCGACGATGGCGCGCCGCGCATCGAGTTGAACGAGCTTGCGAGGATCGTGTACTTCCGTCCTGACACGCTGCCACCGGGCATTCAGCCCGAGCTGATGGCGACGCGGCATTTTGTGCCGCGCGAATATCCCTTTGCTTTCACCAACGGCATTCAGGCTTCATGGCTTGAAGTCGATATCGATACCGGCTTTGTCAAATTGCTGAAGCACTGGGTGGTCGAGGATTGTGGCACCATCATCAACCCGCAACTGGTCGATGAGCAGATCAGGGGCGGGGTGGTGCAAGGCCTTGGCGCGGCGCTATTCGAAAAATGCGTCTATGACGAGCGCGGCCAGCTCACCAACGCCAACATGGCAGATTATCTCGTGCCGATGTCCGGTGAAATGCCCGATATCGACATAGGCCATGTGGTTTCGCCGACGCTGGAGAGCGAGCTTGGAGCGAAGGGTGCCGGAGAGGCAGGGACCGCCGGAGCTGCGGCGGCAGTAAGCAATGCGGTGAATGACGGTCTCAAGCCGTTCGGGACAATAATCACCGAGATTCCGCTGACGCCTCGGACTATCCTGACGGCGCTGGGGCGAATCTGAGCATCACAGGGCTATTCCGCCGCGCTCGCAATCGAGTTCGCTTCCCGGTTGGTGACAACCACTTTTATCGCGTCTTCGACGCGTTCGCGCGCGTATCTCAGCGCGGTCGGCAGATCGCCTAGCGGAAACGTGTGCGTGTGTATCTTCGTTGCATCGAAGCGTTTTTCGGCCATCAGAGCCATCGCGCGGCGAGTGGCGCTGCGGCCTTCGCCACGAATGCCGTAAGCATAGATATTGTTCTTCACGAGATGCGCGAGATCCATGGTGACCGGATCATGCGGAAACGCTGCGAGGCAAATTTTCCCGCCGCGATTGGTCATATGGATGGCCTGATTGATTGTCGCCTCGGTTCCGGCGCACTCAACCACATAGTCCGCACCGATGCCGTCGGTGAGTTGCTTGACGATCTCGATTGCATCCTCGTCGTTGATGTTGACGACGCGGTCGGCGCCGAGTTCCTTGCCGATCGCAAGCCGCTTGTTGCGCGTTCCCGTCAGAATGACGGGACTGGCGCCAAGCGCTTTGGCCACGGCCACCGCGAGCAGCCCGATCGGCCCGGGCCCTATGACGACGACGCTCTCGCCCGCGACCAGCCCTCCCAACTCAGTCAGGCCATACATTGAGGTGCCGGCGGTGACGACCAGCGTCGCCTCGGCATCGCTCATAGTGTCCGGCACCCGCGCCAGCGTGTTAATGTGATTGACGGCATATTCCGCGAAACCACCATCGGTGGTGAAGCCGTTGGCGCGATGGCCCTTGTCGGGCTTTCCATAATTCAGGCACGAGGTGTACATGCCTTGGCGGCAGCGCTTGCACTGGCCGCAGCCGGCATGAATCTCCACACTGATTCGCTCGCCGATCTCGAACTCGTCGACGTCAGGCCCGAGTGCCGCAACCGTGCCCATATATTCGTGGCCCGGCGTGAAATTCTTGTTGAAGGGCAGGCCGCCCTGAATACTCGCTGGCGAGCCTGAATGGATGATTTCAAGATCGGTCGCGCAGATCGCAACTGCGTCGATGCGGACCAGAACTTCGGCGCGAGCGGGGACGGGCACCGGCTTTTCGCGCAGGAAAAGCTGGTCCGGATCGCCCAGCACCCAGGCTTTCATCTGCTCGGGAACGGACAGCTTGGGCGAAGTCTTGACGCCAGGGGGGCGATACATTTGGGTGGATCCTCTTTCGCCAAAATCCTACCGAAAACAGCGGCCCGGTAAAATGGACGCCTATGCCGCACTGCACACTCGTTGTGTCACAAAACCTTCATGCGTACTCTATACTTGCTTACCGCTTGTGAAATCCCCCATGCCGCCGGAGTGACCTATGAAGACCGTCCGTCTTGTTCTTGCGTTGCTCGCGCTGTCGCTGATTGCGCCCTGGCAATCCGCCAAAGCGGCCGACGTCATCTGCTACAATTGCCCACCGGAATGGGCGGACTGGGCTTCCATGCTAAAGGCGGTAAAGGCCGACCTCAACTACGATATTCCGCACGACAACAAGAATTCCGGCCAGGCACTGGCGCAGATTCTCGCCGAGAAAAGCAATCCTGTTGGTGATATCGGCTATTTCGGCGTCACTTTCGGCATGAAGGCCAAGGCGCAGGATGCGCTGGAGCCCTATAAGCCCGCCAAGTGGGATCAAGTCCCCGCTGGTCTGAAGGATGCCGATGGTTACTGGACCACCATTCATTCAGGCACGCTCGGCCTGTTCGTGAACAAGGACGCGCTTGGGGGCAAACCGGTGCCGGCCTGCTGGAAGGACCTCTTGAAGCCCGACTACAAGGGGATGGTCGGTTATCTCGACCCCTCTTCGGCCGCGGTTGGATATGTCGGCGCGGTTGCGATCAATCTCGCTCTCGGCGGCTCGGAGGCAAACTTCGATCCCGCGATCAACTTCTTCAAGGAACTGCGTAAGAACGATCCGATCGTTCCCAAGCAGACCTCCTACGCCCGCGTGGTCTCCGGCGAGATGCCTATCCTGTTCGATTATGATTTCAACGCCTATCGTGCGAAATATTCCGAGAAGGGCAACTTTGAGTTTGTGATCCCCTGCGAGGGTTCGGTGGTGTTTCCTTACGTTGTCGGCCTCGTCAAGAACGCGCCCGACAAGGAAAAGGCGAAGAAGGTGATGGACTATCTCCTGTCCGACAAGGGACAGGCGATCTGGACCAACGCCTATCTGCGTCCGGCCCGGCCGATCGAACTTCCTGAGAATGTGAAAAAGAAGTTCCTGCCCGATAGCGATTATGCGCGTGCGAAGAACATCGACTGGGGCCAGATGGAAAACGTGCAAAAAGGCTTTGTCGACCGCTATCTCGCCGAGGTCCGCTGAGGCAATATGACGCCTCCAGAGCGTTTTCAAGCGAAGTGGATACCGGTTCGCGTGAAGAAGACGCGTCAAATAGAGCTAGAGCTTCGGTTCTGATTGATCAGATCCGAAGCTCCGGGGCGCCATGTTTTGATGTCACATAGATCCTTTGTCTGGTTGTGCCTGCTGCCGCTCGCAGTAGTCACACTGGCATTTTTCCTGATGCCAATGGCGCGACTGGTCGTGACCGGGGCGGAAGGCCCGCAAGGCCTCGGCGGGTATCTAGCGATCCTGACCGAGCCGCGTTACCGCGCGACCCTCATCAACACGGTTCTGCTGGCGGCTGCCACCACCCTTGTGACGCTGATCGTGGCGACTATCGCGGGCATGTTCCTCCAACGCCATCGTTTCCCCGGCCGGGCCGTGCTGATTGCGATGCTGACCTTTCCGCTGGCGTTTCCCGGCGTGGTGGTCGGCTTCATGATCATCCTGCTCGCCGGACGTCAGGGACTGATCGGCGAAGTCTCAAGCCGCCTGTTCGGCGAGAAGCTGGTCTTTGCCTATTCGATTTACGGGCTGTTTCTCGGCTATCTCTATTTCTCGATCCCGCGCGTCATTCTCACCATCATGGCGGCGGTGCAGAAGCTCGATGTCGGCCTGGAAGAGGCGGCGCGTTCGCTGGGAGCCAGCCCATGGGCGGTGCAGCGCGATGTCGTGCTACCGGCACTGGCGCCGGCCTTCGTGGCGTCAGGCGCGATTGCCTTTGCAACGGCGATGGGCGCCTTCGGCACGGCGTTTACGCTGGCGACGAACATCGATGTGTTGCCGATGCTGATCTATACCGAGTTCACGCTGGCAGCGAATTTCTCGATCTCGGCCGCGCTGTCGGTCGGGCTTGGCATCATCACCTGGTTCATCCTGGCGCTCGCCCGCTCTTTCAGCGGCAGCACCGTCGCCGCGGCCGGATGAGACCATGCGCGATCGCCTGATCTTTACCGGCCAATTCATCTTCACCCTGATCGTTGCCGCATTTCTCGTGGTGCCTGCGATCCTGTCGATTTCGGCCGGCGTCACCGTGAACTACTTTCGCGGCATTCAGTCGGGTGTGACCCTGCAATGGGTGGCGCAAGTTTGGGAGCTTTATGCCGGCACGATCCTGCTATCGTTCGTCATTGCCCTTGCAACCCTCGCCGTGACGCTAGCCGCCGGGGTTCCCGCAGCCTACGCCTTGCATGTGCGGGGTGGCCGGCTGTCGCGCATCGTCGAAGAGATCATCACGCTGCCGCTGGCGATTCCCGGACTTGCAATTGCGCTGGCGTTGCTGCTGACCTATGGCAGCTTTGGCGACTTCCGTCGCTCTTGGCTCTTCATCCTCGTGGGCCATGTCATCTTCACCATGCCGTTCATGGTGCGCTCAGTGATGGCCGTGTTTGCGACCGTCGATATCAAGACGCTGGACGAGGGAGCAGCGTCGTTGGGAGCTTCGCCATGGCGGCGTTTTCGCGATGTAATCGTTCCTAATGCGCTGCCGGGAATACTTGCTGGCAGTTTGATGGTGGTGACACTTTCGCTCGGCGAATTCAACCTGACCTGGATGCTGCACACGCCTCTGACCAAAACGCTGCCGATCGGACTAGCGGACAGCTATGCCTCGATGCGGCTGGAGGTCGCGTCGGCCTACACGCTGATCTTCTTTGTCATGATCATTCCGCTCCTGGTCGCGATGCAATTATTTGCCGAGAAGGAACAAAAGAGATGAGTACGGCGGTGGGGCATGGTGTCTCGGTGCGTATCGAGGCTTGCGGCAAGACGTTTGCCGACGGAACGCACGCGCTCGAACCCGCCACGCTCGACATCGCCCGCGGCGAGACACTGGTGCTGCTTGGCCCCTCCGGTTGCGGCAAAACCACGATGCTGCGCATCATTGCGGGCCTTGAATTGCCTGATCTTGGCGGCAAGGTGCTGTTCGACGCCAAGGACATGACGTCGGTGCCGATCGAACGACGCAATGTCGGCATGGTCTTCCAGTCCTACGCGCTTTTCCCCAACATGACCGTATCGGACAATATCGGGTACGGCCTGAAGATCCGTGGCGTGCCGGATAAAGAGCGTGCGGCGCGCGTCGCCGAACTCGTCGTACTGACCAACATCTCCGGACTGGAGAATCGCCGTATCGACCAACTCTCGGGCGGCCAACGCCAGCGCGTGGCTTTGGCACGTGCGGTGGCGATCCGGCCGGGCATTCTGCTGCTCGATGAGCCGTTGACCGCGCTCGATGCCGCGCTGCGCGACCGGCTCCGTGGCGAACTCAACCGCTTGCTGCGGGCACTTGGTATTACCACGATCTATGTGACGCACGACCAGTCTGAGGCCATGGAACTCGGCGATCGTGTCGTCGTCATGCAGAAGGGCGCGATTGCCCAGATCGGCACACCGCGGGAGATTTATTTCACGCCGAAGAATCGTTTCGTCGCCGAATTTATCGGTGCTGCGAATATCATCGAAGCGGCTGTCGAAGGCGGTCATCTGGTCTTGCCGGGCGGACGGCAGCCGATCGGGAGCAATGCAGACATTCCGGCCGCGGTCGCCATGATCCGCCCCGAAACTATCCAGGTGGTAGAGGCCGCGAGCGCACCGCTTTCGGGTATCATCGACAGCGTAAGCTTTATTGGTGATCGGCAGCGTCTCGTCGTTAGCGGAGCGTCCGGCAAGCCGCTCGCCGTCGATGCGCCGAACACTGTCAAAGCCAAAGCGGGCGAACGGGTCGGATTGTCGATTTCGCCGGATGCCGTCCGTCTGTTGCCGTCTGAGTACTGAGAAGGCCGATGTCACCGAAACCTGTTCGTATCGCCCAAATTTCCGATCTGCATATCAAACCGCCGGGCTCGCTGGCTTACGGCCGGGTCGATACCGCCAAGGCGCTTGAGCGCTGCGTGGTTGCGTTGAACGAATTCAATCCCGCACCCGATTTCGTGGTCATATCGGGAGATCTCGCGGATACGCCGACAGCAGAGGAGTATCAGTATCTCAAACGGATGCTGGGACAGCTCAAACTGCCGTTTGCTGGCATTCCCGGCAACCACGACTCGCGCGAGTTGATGCGCGCCGCGTTTCCGTCCGCCGCCTATGCCTTCGCGTCGGGAGCGCTCAACCAGAAAATTGAGGCCGGCGAGCTCGATCTTCTGCTGATGGACTCAAGCGTCCACCGAAAGCCGCATGGAGAGCTCGACGGACCCACGCTGCAGTGGCTTGATGCGACGCTGGCGTCGTCGCATCACCGGCCCGCGCTGCTGTTCCTGCACCATCCGCCGTTTAAGGCCGGCATCTGGCACATGGACCGCCAGAATCTCCTCAACGCCAGCGAGCTTGCGCCCATCGTGCGCCGTCATCCGCGGGTACAGCTGATTGGTACCGGACATATTCATCGTGCAGCACTCACGATGTTTGCAGGCGTACCGACCACGATCTGTCCAGCGCCGAACCACGCAGTCGATCTGGACCTGGCGGAACTGCGTGAACCCTCCTTCAAGGTCGAGCCGCCTGCTTTCCACTTGCACGTGTGGTTTCCGGGGGAAGGCTTCGGCTCCGTCGTCACCCATCAGGTCCCGATCGGAACCTTCGACGGCCCACACCCATTTTTCGGGGCGGACGGGAAGTTGCTCTAACGCTTAAGCCTCCTTCATCCCGAACAGCCTTGCGGCATTGCCGCCGAGGATGGCGATCTTCTGCTTGTCGGTCAGCGTCGTGGTCGCGAAGACATGGTCGACGGGATGTTCTTCCCAGGGAATCGGGTGGTCGGTACCGAGCACCACCTGGCTCGCGCCGACCTGTGCTACCAGATGCCGTAGGCCTTCCGGCGTGAACACCATTGCGTCGAAATAGAGCTGGTTGAGATATTCCGATGGCTTCTTCTTCAGCGTGATGTTCGGATTGCAGTTCTGCGGTGACACGAAGCAGGCATGATCGCCGCGCGCGGCATAGGAGCCGAGATAGCCGCCACCATGCGCCGCGATGATCTTGAGTCCGGGGAAGCGATCCAGAGTGCCCTCGAAGATCAGATGCTGCAGGGCGATCGTGGTGTCGAGCGGATTGCCGATCGTGTTCGACAACCAACCATTGCCCTTGAAACGCTTGGCAAGCTCCGGCGTGCTTTGCGGATGGATGAACAACACCGCGCCGAGCTCTTCGGCCTTGGCCCAGACGGGATGAAATTTTGGGTCGGAAAAATCCTCTCCCAACACGCTGCCGCCGATCGCAGCCCCGCGCAGGCCCTGCTTCTTGATCGCGGTCTCAAGTTGCTGCACCGCAAGGTCAGGATACTGCAGCGCCAATGACGCGAAGGCCGCTAGCCGATCCGGCCTGGCTGCACAGAGCTCCGTCAGCTTCTCGTTCTGCACCTTGACGATTTGAGCCGCCGTATCGCGGTCCTTGCCATACCAGTAGGGGTTGATCGACAGCACTTCCATGTCGATCGCCATCGCGTCCATTTCCTTCAGGCGCTGCTCGATGGCGATAAAGTGCTCGGGGATGCCCTTGACCGGCGGCAGGACCTTGTCAGCCCCGTCACCCATCAGGCTGATCGCCTCACGGAAATAGCAGTGTGCATGGACGTCTACCGTCAGGACACGCTTGCCGTTGATCTTGACCGGCAGGCGAGGCGGCTTCGGCTGAGCGTGGGCCGCATCAAGCATGCCGCAACCGCAAAAGACGATTCCGCTCGCAGCTGCACCTTTCAGGAAATTCCTGCGGGTAGTCATTTGTTGCCTCCCTGTGGCCGGTCGGCTGACGCGCCGGCTCATTCTTCATTTTACCGTCAACCACATTGCCAAGTTGAGCGGGGAAGGGCAATCATTCTTGGAAAGCGACAACCAACATCCGGGCGACCGATCACCTACAGGGAGAAGCTACGCATGCGCCTGCTCTATTCACTGATACCGGCGCTTGCGCTGATTTTGGCCCCCCAGGCAGGCGCGCAGACGGCCTATCCGGACCGGCCCATCAAGATGATTGTTCCTCTCGCTGCGGCCAGCGCGGTGGATGTTGCAGCGCGGATCGTGACGCAGAAGATGGCCGACAATATGGGCCAGCAATTCGTCATTTTGAACCAGCCGGGCGCCTCAGGGTTGATTGGCGCTGAGGCGGTCGCCCGCGCCGAGCCGGATGGCTACACCATCGGGGGCTTCAACGACAGCATCATGACCATGGTGCCCAATCTGCAATCCAAGCTGCGCTGGGACATTTTGAAGGATTTTGAGCCGGTCTCGCTGGTAGCGACGGTGGAGTGGGGACTGGTTGCCAACAATAACGCCAGCTTCAAGAGTGCGGCCGACTTGATCGCAGCCGCGAAGGCGGCACCCGGCAAGATCGACTATGGTTCTGGTGGCCCGGGTAGTCCGCAACATCTGGCGATGGCGATGTTTGCTTCCGCCGCCGGCATATCGCTGACCCACGTTCCCTATAAGGGGGCGACCCAGGCCGCGACCGATGTCGCCGCAGGCCAGATTCCGGTCGGATTCCAGGGGCTCGGCACCGTCGCGGCGCTGGTGCGGGGTGGTCAGCTCAAGCTGATCGGGGTGACCACTGAGAAGAGGTTGCCGCAATTTCCTGGCGTGCCGACCGTCTCGGAATCCGGTCTACCCGGATTCCTCTTCAATTCATGGTTTGCGATGCTTGCCCCTGCCGGCACGCCGAAGGAAATCATCGCCCGGCTAAATGCCGAGGTGTTGAAGGCGGTCGGTGATCCGGAAGTCCGCCGCAAGCTCGAGGAGCTGGGCTTTGCGGTCCGTGGTAGTTCGGCGGAGGAGCTGCGCGTCATGACGCGCGATCAACTCGCCAAATATGCGCGGGTGATCAAGGAAATGGGTATCGCCAACGAGTAAGCCGCTGGCGACGGGCACCAGCGGCCAGATCTGTCTATTTCGCAATCAACGGCAGGCGTAACGGCGGCCGCCACGGCCGATATAGGACTCCGCGCCCATGGCGCAGGGACCGGCGTCCAACGCATAAGCACCGCGAATCTCATTACGGCGCTGGTAGTCACCGGTATAGGGATTGTTAGGTCCCTTGTTCTGGCAGTTGGCGTTCGGATAGAACTGCGCACAATAGCCGGGGTTGGAGATGACCTCCTGAGCTGCGGCTGGCGCTGCAACCGCTGCCGACAGGAGCGCTGCCGCGCCCAGTAGAGCTAATCTCATCACGGATATTCTCCTCGATCTCTGATCAAAGCGCGCGCAAGGTCAGATGATCCCGGCTGAGACGCGGTTTGGTTTCAATGGCTGGCTCGTACAGTTAGTGCCATCCCTGCCGGAAAGGTTCACCTGCGGTGGCGCCGGCAAATGCGCGACATAGCCGCCATTTGGCACCCTTTAGATGTGCGTTGAGTTGTTTGCTACCGTGGACTCCGCTGTATTTGTGTCGAATTGCTTCTCGCAGGTTAAGCTAACGCTCCATGGACTGTTTGTGTGAACTCTCGTCCTCAGCCATTGACGGCCCAAATGCTTGTTCCGCCATGATCTTTCGCTAGTCTGAGCCAAGTGGGTTGGAGGTAGCAGAGGGTGTCTTGTCAGGTTTGTTCGTCGACCTTGAAGGCTGGCGACCTGTTTTGCTCCGCCTGCGGAGCGGTCGTGCCGGACCATCCGCCAAGGCCGGCCGCCGAAGTTCGCGACCGCATTGTGGGCGAACGGAAATACCTCACGGTTCTCTGTGCCGATCTGCAGCGTTCGACCGATCTGATTTCAGGGCTCGATCCAGAAGAGGCGATCTCCCGGCTGGAGCCGGCGCTGATTGCCATGCGCACGGCGGTTCGCCGCAACCGCGGCATCGTCAGCAAGGAAGGTGGCGACGGCCTGATCGCGCTGTTTGGCGCGCCGCACGCAGACGATAATCACGCCGTCATGGCCTGTCACGCGGCGGTTGAACTGGTTCGCCGTATCGAGCTGCTGAACGATCCGGGGCTGCGCGTCCGCGTTGGCATTCACTCGGGCTATGTCGTTGCCCATGTCATCGAGGCGGACTTCTCCTCCATCTACGAGGCGGGCGGCCCGGCGGTCCATCTGGTCAAACGATTTGAGAGCGCCGCCCAGGCCGGGCAGATCCTGGTGTCGGAATCCTGCCAGAACCTGGCTACGGGTCTCGTGACATTCAACGTACTGCCGCCGAAGCGGATGGAGGGATTTCCGGCGCCTGTCCCCTGTTACGAGCTCGTCGAGATCAGCGGATTGACGCGCTGGCGTGCGCGTTCGAGCAAGGGGCTATCGT
>Ga0070663_100000737_pt1 | contig 17669 bp, 16 predicted proteins | sample KBSC63metaG_FD_65646 | JGI IMG/M metagenome (GOLD analysis project Ga0070663, IMG submission 65646) | Corn rhizosphere microbial communities from Kellogg Biological Station, Michigan, USA - KBS C6-3 metaG | ecosystem: Host-associated > Plants > Roots > Rhizosphere > Soil ...
CTCCCCGGTCGGGACGCTCACCTTCGGAGCAGGCGGTTCGTCATTCACACCGTCGCGAGCGACGACTCACCTATCCGTGAGGGTGAATCGGTGGATTGAGGTTAAGGACATGGCCGGATTTCGTCGTCACATCCCATTCGTCGTCGCCTGCGTCATCGCGATCTCCTGCATGCTCCTCGCGGCAGTCGCTACGCCTGAGTCGTTTGCGACCCTGGGCCCGGAAGCCTCTCCGGCCGTCCACGGAACCAAGATCGCTTGCTATCGACCGGAAACCAATCGCTACGTCGGCCGAGTCAAACCGTCGAAGTGCGAACTCTGGGGCAAGGTCGAGTTCGTCGGATACTTGGAAGGCGACAAGACCGAAGAACTCAAACGAGAAGCGTTCAGTCGCCTGGGATTGAGCGAAATCGAGTGGCTGGGTGGTTGGGGCAGATCCGTCGACCGCGGTTTGCAACGCTCGACCGCAGCGGGCGTGAAACCTTCGTGAACGCGTACCGCAGGGTGAGGTGCGCAGACGGCAGCACCTGGTACGCGAAGGCCAACATCTACAAGAACACCGGCGTATTCTACGAACTCCAGTTAGCCGTCTGCGGTCGGCCATTGAACGCCCGCTCGTAATGGAAGCATCTCTGGTCGCGAGGATGATGATCCTTAGGTCAAACGGTGCAATCTGCGGCGCCATTCAGATTCTCAGGCTCAAAGCAACGCATCCGGAGGATCGTAATCGAGTCCAGATCAACACTCAGGTCACCAGAGTGCCTGTCAGTGACCTGAGGCATGATGTTCTTTGTCGCACCGGGGCCCGAGCCGCCGTGCCGACCGATCCACTCTCCCACCTATTCGATATCGTGGCCGCAGTTCCGATCCCGGCTCGATCGAGCCCTACGTGACCAAGTGGGGAGACTCACACGGGGCGAGCGGGTCAGCTCTCTGCCGGGCAAGACTGCTCGCGCAGGTTGTGGCTCCGCCAAAGCCTGTGACCAGCCCGATCGAAGCTTTCGAGCCGGGTCACACACCACGTGCCGCCAGTCGCAAAGGCGGTGTAGCGAAGACGCCCAAGTCCCGCCGTCCTGGCCTGTTGCGAGGTGAGCCGTTTGAGGCCGATGGCTTCCACCCTGCCGCCGACGAGGGTTGCCTTGACCAAGGCGGTCTTCGGCGCGAACACCATCGCGACGGCGGTCATCGCCGTTTCGGTTTCGGCCTGGTTCGGCTCCGAGGTCGTGATCCAGAGCGCCCCGCCTTCCGGGGTCAGCCGCGAGCGAGAGGTGCAGGCCTCGCCTGCGTCGCCGCCATTGAATCGTTTGGAGCTGATGCTGAGGCACGGTTGGAGCTCGGCGACGCGCTTGGCGTGCGCCGCCCCGTCCTCACGGCGGACCGATGCGGACCACGGATCGCCGGCTATTTCTCCGGCGCCGACGGTCACGGAGCTGTAGTGGGAGCTACCGGACGCCGTTTCCGACGCGAGCGCCGCAGACACAGAAGCGACCGTCGCGATCGCCGCCAAGGCCAATAGCAATTTCACATGCGCAGCCCGCACGACGCAATCCTATGCGCGGCCTTGTTCACCCAACTGAGAGCATGGGATCATTGGCACAACCGCGATGACCGGGAGGACGGCGATGTCGGACACCACTTGCCACATGTCGATCTCGCTTGACGGCTTTGTCGCCGGGGCGGATCAGAGTCGGGAGGATCCGTTGGGGAAGCGGGGTATCGAGGTGCATGGTTGGCACCTTGGCGACGAGCGGGCCAATGAGGCCGATGCGACGGCGGAAGGTTGGCTCATGCGGCCGCGGGGGGCCTATGTGATGGGTCGCAACATGTTCGGACCGATCCGTGGGGAGTGGGACGAGGATTGGGATGGATGGTGGGGGCCCGAGCCGCCCTACCACGCGCCGGTGTTCGTGCTGACCCACCACGCTCGCGAATCGGTCGAGATGGAGGGCGGCACGAGCTTTCACTTCGTCACCGAGGGCTTCGACGCCGCCTACGCGCAGGCGCGGGAGACGGCCGGCGAGGATGGCGTCGACATCGCCGGCGGCGCCTCGACCGTCCGCCAGGCCCTGGCCGCCGGGGTGATCGACGAGCTGACGCTCGACGTGGCCCCCGTCCTGCTCGGGTCCGGCGAGCGGCTGTTCGACGGCGTCGAGTCCTTCGATTTCGAGCCGGTCGAGGTGCTCCACTCGACGCTCGCCACGCACATCCGCTACCGCCGGGCTGGCTGAGGACTCGGGTCGGGGTTCGAGCCGCGCCTCCGACCCTTTTCTGGGACGGCGCGGCGCGTTAGTTTCTCCCCATGCGCAGCCCGAGCTGGAAGCGCCCGCTGGTCGCCCTGGCGGCGGTCCTCGTCGTCGCCGCGCTCGCGCCGACCGTCGCCACCTCGGCGGAGCGGCCCGTCCTCTTCTCTTCGCAATGCGCCAACGGCACCTACAAGCCGACCCGGTTCCTGATCGCCTGCGGCGACGCGAGCATCAGGTTCAAGGTGCGGGAATGGGCGACCTGGGACAACGACGACGCGCTCGCGGCGGGGTTCCTCACCTATCCCAATTGCGCGCCCAACGTGCCGCTCTTCAAGTGCCATAAACGGGCGAAAGACCTCGCCACCGTGCGGCTGTTCCGGCCGCGGCTGTGTCCGAAGCAAGGGAGGCGTTACTTCACGCGCCTCCTGATGTTCGACTCGGAGGCGAAGACGAAGAGCATGGAACGCATCAAGCTGTGCTTCGACTGCGGCGACGTGGAGTAGCTCCCACGGCACGCGGAAGGGTTGCGAGCGGCCGAAAAACGGTTGGATCTGATTGAGGATTGTGATCAACCGCATTAGTGTCTTGGGATGAGAATCCTTCGCATCTCCCCCCGTCGTCTTGTCCTCCTATCGGCTGTCGCGGGTGCGCTTGCCGCCCTCGTTCTCGAGGTCGGCGCGGCAGGCGCGTCGCCCGCCACCGGCCCCCCCATAACCGCACAGAGTCCGGGTGAAGGCGCGACCGTCGAAGCCAGCGGTGAAGCGTTGAAGGTCACCTTCTCCTGTCCGCAGTTCGTCTACGAAGAAGGTGAAGAAGAAGAAATCGAAGTGATCCCGGAAGAAGAACCCGAAGAAGGCGAAGAAGGCGAAGAAGAAGGCGAAGAAGGCGAAGAAGAAGTGACGCCGCCGATCATCGTCATCGGGCCGCCCACCCTCGGCGGGGCGGAAAACTACGCGGTGCACTACTCGACCAGCCCGGCCGTGAACGCCTCCGGGCAGCTCGGGACCAGCGGCTTCGGCGAAGCCGGCGAAGGCGAAGCGGAAGCGATCAAAGGCAGCAACGCCCTCTGCACCTCCGAACTCGAACTGCCGGCGAAGCCGTTCCCGGCGACGCTCTACGAAGGCAAGGTCTACTGGCAGGCCTACCGCGAATCGACCCTCGTCCCGGACGAAATCGAAGTCGGGCCCGTCCACTCCTTCATCGTGGTCCCGCACGTCGAAGAACCGGAACTGCTGTTCCGCGAACAGGTCTTCGCGGGCTACCTGACCAAGATCGGCTTCGGCTATGAAGCCGAACTGGAAGGCGCGGTCGTCGAACTCCAGGAATGGGACGGCAAAGCCTGGACCAAGGTCGCCGAAGCACCGGGCAGCAACGCGGGCGAAAACGCCTTCTACGTGAAGCCGAAGAAACCCGGCCGTCATCTCTTCCGCCCGGTGGTGACCGCGGGCAGCATGGCCGGCCCGCTGCCGCTGGAAGCGGCCGCGAAGGCGGTCCGCAAGCCGGGCAAGGTGCGCGTCACCAGCGCCGCGGACGACGGCGCCTACGTCGCCGCCAACGCCAAAGAACGCGAGGAATGGCCGATCGCGATGCGCGTCTCGGGCGGCGGCACGATCCTGAAGAACCTCAAGGTCGAAGCCGAAACCACCTGCAAAGGCCCGACCAAGGCCCAGAACGTGAAGCTCGAAGTGCCGGCCGTCCTGAAGCACGCGAAGATCGCCCCCGACGGGACCGTCTTCGGCGTCAGCAAAACCGCCGGGCCGGAAGTCTGGACCGTGACCCTCGTCGGCAGCCTCTTCCAGGGTCGCTTCCAGGGCGAACTGACGACCTCGCGGACCAACTGCACGGGCTACCGGACGATCGACGCGGTGCTCCGGAAGTCGGTCAAGAAGAGCACCAAGAAGTGACGCAAGGCAGTTGACGCGGCGGACATCGCCCGGCGGCTAGAGTCGCCGGGCGATGATCCCCGAACACGTCTCCTCGCACGTCCTCTACGTGGTCGGCGCGATCGTCCTGGCGATCGGGATCGTCGTCGGCGCGGCCGGGATCCTGATCAGGCGACGGCTCGAGGAAGACCACCGCGACGAGCGCTACGTCCGCGAACGCCGCGGCGAAGAGGTCGCGGAGGTCGAGTCGCCGCGCGTCGCCCGGCTGCTCCAGTACGTCGGCGTCGCGATCGTCCTCGTCGGGATCGTCGCGCTGGTGGCGGGCTGGACCGTCACGCCGGGCCAGAGCTGAGCCCCGACCCGCGGCCGCGCCAGGCGATCGCCCGGCCGGGATCGACCTCGACGGTCCGCTCGGCCCCGCCGGTCACGGCTCGACCTCCACCATCACCGTCACCGGCCCGTCATTGATCAGCGCCACCCCCATGCACGCCCCGAAGACCCCCTTCTTCGCGCCGGTCCGCTCGCAGAAGCGGTCGTACAGCGGCTCGGCGACCTCGGGCCGGGCCGCCTTGATGTAGCTGGGCCGCGTCCCCTTGCCCGTGTCCCCGTACAAGGTGAACTGGCTGACGCAGAGGATCTCCCGCTCCGACCCGAGCGCCTCGTTCATCCGCCCCTCGGCGTCGTCGAAGATCCGCAGCGCCAGCACCTTCTCCGCCAGCCGGTCGCACTCCGCCTCGGTATCCCCCGCCCCCACCCCCAGCAGCACCACCATCCCCGCCTTGATCTGCGCCACCCGCGTCCCCTCGACGTCGACCGCCGCCTGGCTGCAACGTTGGACGAGCGCCCGCATCGCGCCGAGTTTATGGCCCGACGCCTGGCGTGGTGACGCTTCGAAAGAGGTGTGGGCACCGATCTCGATCGACCACTCAGCCAATATGTTTCCGTCCGTGGACGGGCAGGCCGCAATCGACATCGAACGGCCGTGCTCGATCCGAGAGCTCATCGGCGCCTCCATCAACCTCTACTTTCGCGTCCCGATCCTCTTCCTCGCGCTGGCCGCCATCGTCGTGGTCCCCTACGAGCTGGCCGTCCTCCTGGTGACGGGTGCTGGACCGCTCGCCGTGGGACGAACCGGCTTCATCACCAGCAACCTCGTCTCGCTCGCCGACTACTTCCTCGCCATCCCGCTGATCTCGGCCCTGCACGTCCACGCGGTCCGCGAGGTCGGCGAGGGCGGGCGGCCCCGATTCGTCCCGACCTTTCGTCAAAGCCTGTCCACGCTTCCCGCGGTAATCCTCGCGACCGGCATCACCTGGGTCGGGATCACGCTCGGCCTCCTCGCCTTCGCCGTTCCCGGCTTGCTGCTGCTGGCGCGATGGGCGGTCGTCGCCCAGGCGGCGGCGCTGGAGGGCGGCGGCTGGACCGACGCCCTGCGACGCAGCGCGGATCTGACCAAGGATCGGCGTTGGCATGCGTTCGGCCTCACCCTCGCCGCGGGATTGATCGCGATGCTCCCGACGCTGGGCCTCGCGGCGGCCTTCGGCCACAAGACGACGACGGTCGCCTCCTTTGCCGCCGACACCGCACTGCAGATCGTCCTGCGCTCGTTCGAGGCGCTGGCGACGGCGCTGCTCTATTTCGATCTGAAGGCACGCCCGCCGGTCGGAGCGGCAGGGTCCACCCAGGCTGCCCTGGCCACCGATCAGGCCGACGAGGACCGCCCCGCCGGCTGGTACATCGACCCCTCCTCGCCGAAGCGCATGCGCTACTGGACCGGCGCCGAAACGGGCTGGAACCAACACTCCGCCAGGACGCCGAAGCCGATGCTGCGGGAATGGCAAGAGCGCCACCGGGTCGGGCCGGCCGCTCCGGCGATGGCAACCGGCGAGCACACCGGCCACTCCCTCAACCCCGACCTCTACGGCGACGAGGATCGGCCGCCGGGCTGGTACGTCGATCCGGACCGGCCGTGGTGCATGCGTTACTGGCGCACGGGCGACGTCCAGGGATGGAGCGAGGAGACGCTGAAGACGCCGGAGAAGGCGCAGGCGGAATGGCGCGACCTCAGGTGGAAGCGCTGAAGAACGCGATGGCCCGGTCGGCGACCAGATCGGGAGCCTCGTCGACGATGAAGTGGCCGCACCCCTCGACCAGCTCCACCCGCATGTCGTCGGCGTGGCGCTGCCAGCCGGCCAGCATGTGCGGGCGGAGGGCGGCGTCTTCGGTGCCGTGGAGGTGCAGGGTCGGGACGGTCAAGCGTTCGCGGGCATAACGGCCGCGGATCAGGGCCGGCTGCTCGCGGAGCTGGAAGGTCCGGTACATCTGCACGCAGGCGCGGGCGCGGTCGGGCTCGGCGAGGTTGTCGCTGAAGATGTGCAGCGTCTCCGAGTCGAAGTTGTCGCGGACGACCGAGGCGCCGAGGAGCACTTTCGGGACCAGGGTGCCGCTGGTGTGCAGGCGGTAGCCGAGGAAGGGCGAGGCGACCAGCAGTTGGTAGGTGAAGCGCCACGCCTCCGGCACGATCGCGCGTGGGTTCACCCACGGGGTGAGGATGTTCAGCGCCAGGTAGCGCTCAAGCCGCTCCGGAGCCCGCAGGCAGAGCAGGTAGCCGATCCAGCCGCCCCAGTCGTGACCGACCAGCTTCACCCGCCCGAGGCCGAGCTCGTCGAGCACCGCCAGCACGTCGGTGGCGAGGTTCTCCTTCTCGTAGCCGTCCCGCGGGGCGTCCGACCAGCCGAAGCCGCGCAGGTCGAGGGCGATCACCCGGTGGCCGGCCGCGGCCAGCCGTGGCAGCAGGAACCGCCACTCGTACCAATGCTGCGGCCAGCCGTGCAGGCAGAGGACGACGTCGTCGCCCTCCCCCGCTTCGGCCAGGTGGAAGCGCAGCCCGCGCGCTTCCACGTAGCGGTGGCGGACGCCGTCGACCTGCGGCGGCTCCGCCATCGCCTTGACGCCTTGCTCAGCCAACCGCTGCCGCGGTGCGGCGGAAGTCCCGGAGCTGCTCGCTCATCGCCTCGAGGTTGCAGGCGACCATTTCCGGCCAGGCCTTCTCCGGGTGGTCCTGGATCGTCTTCAGCCCGTTGCCGCTGATGATCGCGACGACCGTCTCGTCCGGCGCGATCTTGCCCCTGGCGACGAGCTGGGCCAGCGAGGCGATCGTGGTGCCGCCGGCGGGCTCGGTGAGGATGCCCTCGGTGGCGCCGAGCAGGTCGATCGCCTCGAAGACCTCCGGGTCGGACACGGTCCCGGCCGAGCCGCCGCGGCTGCGCACCGCGTCGATCACCAGCGGGCCGTCGCCCGGCGCGCCGATCGCGAGCGAGTGGACGGCGGTGTCCGGGGACTGCGGCTCGAGCTCACCGCCCTCGAGGATCGCGGTGGAGATCGGATCGCAGCCGCCCGCCTGGGCGACGTTGATCTTCGTGTCCGCGGTCTCGGCGAGCCCGACCGTCTCCAGCTCGTTCAGCCCCTTGTGGACGCGCGAGGAGAGGGTGCCGCCGGCGGCCGGGATCACGAAGTGGTCCGGCGAGCGCCAGCCGAGCTCCTCGACGACCTCGTAGGCCACCGTCTTCGCCCCCTCGGCGTAGAACGGGCGGAGGGTGATGTTGGCGAACTCGATCCCGCTCGCCAGCGAGAGCTCGCGGCAGGCGCGGTTGGCCTGGTCGTAGTTGCCGTCGAGCTGGCAGACCTGGGCGCCGAGGGCGCGGCAGGCCTTCGCCTTCCCCTTCTCCATGTTGCCGGGGTAGAAGACGTAGGCCTGGGCGCCGGCCTTTGCCGCCAGCGCCGCGACCGCGGTGCCGACGTTGCCGGTCGAGACGCAGCCGACCTCGTCCTTGCCGAGCTCCAGCAGGCGGGCGATCGCCATGCCGACGACACGGTCCTTATAGGAGAGCGACGGGCGGTTGGTCGAGTCGTCCTTCAGGTACAGATCCTTCAGGCCGAGCTCGGCGCCGAGGCGGTCGGCCTTGATCAGCGGCGTCTGGCCGGCGAACCGCGCGACCCGCTCCCGGGCATCGGCCGATGTGATCGGCAGGAGCTCCTCGAGCCGCCAGACGTTCCACGGCCGGTCCGCGAAGCCGTGCTCGGCGATCACCTCCTTGGCGCGCTCGTAGTCGTAGTCGATGTCGAGCCCCTCGCCGCAGGCCGGGCACTTGAAAGCCCGGTCCAGCAGCGGCGTGCGGTAGCCACAGTCACGGCAGACGAGTTCGGTCGCGCAGGACCTGGTTCGCCGGCCGATAGGCCCCTCCAGATGCTGCGTGTCGTGGCTCATCCAACTTCCTCCTTGGCTACCGCCGAAGCGGCTTGTTCTTGGCGCGACGCCTCCGGGCGCCGCATGTCTGGATCGTAAGTGTGAAACAAGGGGTCCGTCCGGTCAACGTCTTTCACGCAAATATTCGGAAAACCCCTCCAACTCCGCTCCTCAAGGTAGCGGAACCATCGGGTCACTCAAAGAAGAGCGGCATTTTGTCTGTGGAACGGTTGTCTGCCCTTCGAAACGATGGGCGCACATGCGCCGTACCCATCATCGACAGCGGAGGGCCCCGGGTTGACCCCGCAGGAGCGCTTCGCCTTCAACCTGCGCCACCGCCGCGTCGCGATCGGCATCTCCCAGGAGGAGCTCGGCGAGCGGACCGAGCTGCACCGGACCGAGATCTCCCTGCTCGAGCGGGCCGGGCGCGAACCACGCTTCGCGACCCTGCTGAAGCTCTGCGGCGCGCTGGCGACCACCCCGGACGTTCTCTGCTTGGGGACGGGCTGGGACCACGAGAACCGTCGCTTCCTCGTCGAGGAGCCGCAGCCGGACTGATTGCGGCGCGGCCCTACCAGGGCGCGCGCGCACTTCTCGTCACGGGGGCCCCGGTCCCGTGACGAGAAGAAAAGTGAGGCGGGGCGGCGCCGACTGCGCATCGGCACCAATTTGGGACCGGGTCGTGACGAACGCGATCCCCTGCTCAGCGCCAGGTCCTCCTTTGCCACCCCAAGGCGGTTTCCCTGTCTGAGTGAGCCCCGCCTCGCCTGCCGGTTGATCCCCCGACAGGGTGACATTCATAACAGACGACGTTCTTCCAATCAAGGGCACCTGAACATAAGGATCGCCTTGCTTTGGGTACGATCCATGCTCCCTTTCGGACCCGCTCGTGGCTCTACTCCGAATGCGTTCCACTAATCCGCGATAGGGCGCAGATAGCTGCGAACTCACCGGGCGAGCGCGTCCCGGGAGACGGGGCCAGAAGGGGCAAGGGACGGGTGGCTTGCGAGAGCCCGGCCCGCGAGGAGGACGGTGGCGTTCGCACTTCTGGGTCCTATCCGGTCATTTCTGCGAGCGCGCCCGGGCGGGTAGGACGAAGGGTTCACGGAAGGGAAGAGAAGCGACGCTTCTGTGACCTTCTCGCGCGCCTTCGTCTCCGAAGCGACGATCCCGTGACCACGCGTTCGCAGTTTGCCGTCCTCTGTACGGGAAAGTGCGAACTCACCCCACGGAGCCCCCTCGTCCCTCGGGACTCCCTCCGACCCGGCTGCTGATGGGCGGCCACAGCCTGCCAGGGCCGCCCATCAGCAGCCGAGGCGCCAGCTTTCCCCTCGGACGAGGCCCGAGGCGCCCGCCTATGACGCCGCGCCGGAGAGGGCGTCGCCGACGGCGACCGGGATCGTCGTGGCGTCGGGCCAGACGCCGGGCAGGTCGTCGGAGGTGAAGCGGCCAGAGTCGATCAGGATCTGCTCGGCTGCGTGTGGGGCGAACGGCTGCAGGGCGCGGGCCAGCAGCAGGATCGCGGCGACCAGAGCCTCGGCGTCGGCCAGGTCGAGCTGGCCGCGCTTCTTCAGCTGCTTCTCGAACTGCTGGATGCGCTCGAAGAGCCGGGTCAGATCGCGGATCGACTTGTGCAGCTGCAGCTCGGCGGTGTCGTCGGCGATCCGGTTCAGCCCGTTCTCGCACCATCCGCGCAGCTTCTCCCGCTGCTTCTCGGTCTCCGCCGCTTTCTCGAGGTCGTGTTTGGCGTGGTCGAGCTCGACGAAGCGGTCGTGGGCGTAGGTCCAGAACCCGCGCAGGAATTTGTTCGCGAAGCGGATCGCCGCGTCCGACCAGTTGAGCGTCTTGGCTGGCCCCGCCGCCCAGAGGACCGCGACGCGCACGGTGTCGGCGCCGAACCGGCCGACCAGCTCGTCGGGATCGACGACGTTGCCGAGGTGCTTGCTCATCTTGCGCCCGTCGGCGATCACCATCTCGTGGAAGAGGCAGCCCTCGAACGGCTCCCCCGCCTCCATGTAGGCGAACTCGCCGTGATCGCGGAGCGCCTTGGTGACGATCCGCTGGTCGAAGACGAAGCCGCCCGAGTCGCCGCCCGCGACCAGCCGCTCGGCGGGCAGCCACTTACGCGACTCGGGGTGGGTGAACATCTGCGTCGCGCGGTCCTCCGGCGGCACCGTGGCCGGGACCCAGAGGAAAAGCGCGTCGAAGTGACAATCGAGCGTGTCGGTCTCCCGCTTGGCGGGCTTGCCGCAGACGGGGCAGGCGACGTCGACGAAGTCCGGGCGCTCCGCCAGCGGATTCCCTTCACCGGTGGCGACCAGGTCGCGCGGGAGGACGACGGGCAGGTCTGCCTCCGGAACCGGCACCGGCCCGTGGTCGGGACAGTGCACGATCGGGATCGGCGTCCCCCAGGAGCGCTGCCGAGAAATCGAGAAGTCGTTGGCCCGGTACCGCTTCGCCACCCGCGCCCCCTCCACCGGCGCGCCTGCCACCTCCTCCTCAGGTTGATGGGCCGAAAACTCGCCTATAGGTCTAGTTTTCGGCCCATCAACACCGGGGACCCGCCCCGGGAAGCGGGCGGCGACGTCGGCGTCGGCCTCGTCGACCGCGGGGATACCGAGGGCCGCGGTGGGGCCGAAGCGGGCGTCGACCAGCGGGGAGATCAGGACCGGCAGTTGCTCGCCGCCGGGGCCGGGGATCGAGCGGTCCGTGTCGACCACCGGCACCGCTTTGGCGTCGCGGGCGCTCCGCTCCCAGCCGCCGGAGCGCAGCTGCTCGAGCTCCTCGCGCACCCCCTCCCCGCCGATCCAGCCCTCGAGCTCGGGATGGCGCGGCGAGAGCGCCACGAAGGTCGCGAGGCCGGCCGCGTCGGCGTGCGGGGTGAAGACCGTGAGCGGCCCGCCCGGGCCGTCCAGCTCGAACTCGACCCCGTCGGCGCGGCCGAGGATGTAGCGCTGGGTGGCCAGGGCCAGCTCGTCCCAGGGCTGCTCCTCGAGCCTCGCCATGTTGGCGTCGTTCTCCTCAAGGTAGGGCGTGATCTTCAGGAACCAGGTCGGCCGGCGGATCAGCCGCACCTCGTTGTGGCAGCGCCAGCAGGTGCCGCCCTCCTCGACCTGGATCGTCGCCAGCGTCGTCTGACAGGTGTCGCACCAGTCGACGGTCGTGTCGGCGAGGTAGATCAGCCCCATGTCGTAGAGCGTCAGGAAGAGCCACTGGGACCAGCGGTACTGCCCCTCGTCGGAGCTGTAGAAGACGCGGTCGTAATCGAAGCTGTAGCCGAGCCGCTTCATCTGCTCGAGCATCCGCTCGCCGGACTGCACGACCCACTCGGCGGCGGGCACCTGGCGCTCGATCGCCGCCAGCTCGGCCGGCAGCCCGAAGGCGTCGAAGCCGAAGCCCATCAGCACGCTGCGCCCGCGGGCACGCTGGAAGCGGGCGTAGGCGTCGCCGATCGTGTAGTCGCGGACGTGCCCCATGTGGAGGTTGCCGGAGGTGAACGGGCTCGAGGACTTGACGTAGACGCCGTGCTCGCCGTCGGGCGGCGGCGCGGGCGCGTCGTAATCGCCGCGCTCGATCCAGGCGGTTTGGCGCTCGGCCTCGACCTGCGCGGCGTCGTACGGCGGCTTCCTGCGGGCGTTCTCGCTCATGCCATCAACGTTAGCTGAGCGGAGAAGGGCTTCAGGCGAAGGTCCAGAGCTTGTTGCCGAGGAAGTTGAACGGCATCGCGACGGCGACCGCGATCGCCTGCGCGCCGATTTCGTTCATCGAGGTGGATTCGACCAGGATCTCCAGCACGACCAGGTTCACGACGAGGGCGCCGACGCTGACCACGGTGAAGCGGATCGCCTGCCGATGGGCCAGCCCCTCCCCCGGGCCGAAGGTCCAGTGGCGGTTCCAGAAGAAGTTGTTGGCGAGCGCGACCAGGAAGGCGCCGACCGCCGCCGCCGCATGGTAGACGCCGAGGTTCGAGGCGAGGAAGGCGAAGACGAGCAGGTTGACCACGTAGCCGGAGCCGCCGACCACGCCGAATTTGACCAGCTGGATCCAGTTATCCGGCTTGCGCGCCGCGTGGTGGAGCCGCACCGCCAGGTTGGGGTGCCCGCCGCTCAGTCCGCCGCCGCTCATCGATTCATCTCCCGACCAGACACCGGCGGGAGGTTAGCGTTGCGCACGGCGACGGACCGCTGCGCGGCGGGCCTTCCGCGTAATGTTCGCGGTCGCATGCGGCTGAGGAAGGCAACGCTCGCGGCGCTCGTCCTGACCGGCGCGGCGGTCGCCCTGGCGATCGTTTTCGGCGGCGGGGAAGAGACCGACCGCGCGACGGCGGCGGAACCGACGCCAGGCGTCCCCACCGTCTCGATCGTGTCGCCCCGCAACGGCGAGGTCCAGGCCAACCATGCGGTGGTGGTCAAGGTCGACCTCGAAAGCTTCGAACTCGCGCCGCGTAACTTCCGCTCCGAACCCCAGCTCGGCGAGGGCGCGATCCGCTTCTCCCTCAACCGGGTCCCCAACTGCGTCAACCCGTCGAAACTGAAGAAAGCGATCAGCAGCCCGCTCGGCAACGAACGCCTGACGGGCGCCTCGATGGACTTTCCGAAATACGCCGGGCCGAACGGAATCCTCGCCGAAGAACTGGGCACGGCCGGCAGCTTCTCCCCCGCCACCCGACCGGAGATCTTCTACCACGAGCTGCCGCCCGGCTTCTACCGGCTGACCGTGACGCTCGCCCAGAACAACCTCTCGACCACGCCGTATCACGACGTCACGAACTTCCAGATCCTGCAGAAACCGGGGCACCACCAGAAAAAATGCCCGGCGGGCTACGTGTCGAGCGCGAAAGCCGCCGAAAAGCTGGAATAGTCCAATACTTCACTTTGTATAGTCGGGGAGATGCGTACGTACCGCCGGCTGATGGGCTTCCTGCGCCCCTACAGGCTCGAACTGTGGGGGTCGCTCCTCTTCGCCTGGGCCGCGATGGGCATGACGGTGCTGATCCCGTGGCTGCTCGGCCGCGCGATCAACGCGATCCACGACGGCAACAAGCCCGACCTCCTCCCCCTCGCGCTGGCGATCCTCGGCGCCGCGATCCTGCGCATGGGCCTCACCGTGGTGCGCCGCCTGGTCGCCGGCAAGGTCTCGCTGGCGGTGGAATTCGACCTGCGCCAGACGTTCTACGCGCACCTGCAGAAGCTCGAGCTCGGCTTCTTCGACACTCAGCAGACCGGGCAGCTGATGTCGCGGGCGACGGTCGACCTGCAGGCGATCCGCTTCTTCCTCGGCTACGGCCTGATCTTCATCACCCAGAACCTGCTGACGATCACGCTCGCCTCGATCGTGATGTTCATCATCAACCCGCTGCTGGCGGTGCTGGCGCTGATCCCGGCGCCGTTCGTCGTCTGGATCGCCTCGCGCTACAACCGGGTCTCGCGGCCGGCCGTCCAGGAGGTCGCCCAGCGGGTCGCCGAACTGACCGCGGAGGCGGAGGAGAACGTCTCCGGGATCCGCATCGTCAAGGCCTTCGCCCGCGAGGAATTCCAGCTCCGCCGCTTCCAGCGCGCGGTCAAACGGGTCTTCGACCAGTCGATCTACTCGACCCGCCTCCAGGCATTCTTCAGCCCACTGATTGGCCTCCTGCCGCAGTTCGGGATCGCCCTGGTCCTGATGGTCGGCGGGCGGATGGTGATCGACGGCAACCTCAGCCTCGGCAACTTCACCGCCTTCTACACCTACCTGGTGATGCTGGCCGGGCCGCTGCGGATGCTCGGCGTAGCGATGGGGATGGCCCAGCGCGCGGTCGCCTCGGGCAACCGGATGTTCGAGATCATCGACCGCGAACCGACGATCCAGAGCCCGGCCGACCCGGTCGAGCTGCCGGACGGCGGCGGCCGGGTGGAGCTGCGCGACGTGACCGAGCAATATGCGGCGGCGCCAGGGGCCGAACACGAGTCGGTCCCTGCCCTGCACGACGTCTCGCTCGGGGTCGACGCCGGGAAGACGGTGGCGCTGGTCGGCCCGTCGGGATCGGGGAAGACGAGCCTCGTGGCGCTGATCGCGCGCCTCTACGACCCGACCGGGGGCACCGTGCTGGTCGACGGCGTCGACGTCCGTGACGTCGAGGTGGAGAAGCTGCGGGCCGAGGTCGCCTTCGTCGCCGACGACAGCTTCCTCTTCACCGCCTCGGTCGCCGACAACATCGCCTACGCGCGCGGCGCGGCGACCCGCGAGGAGATCGAAGCGGCGGCGCGCCTCGCCCAGGCCGACTCCTTCATCCGCGAACTGCCCGACGGCTACGACACCCGCGTCGGCGAGCGCGGCCTGACGCTGTCCGGCGGCCAGCGCCAGCGGGTGGCGATCGCCCGCGCCCTGCTCGCCGATCCGCGCATCCTGATCCTCGACGACGCCACCTCCTCGGTCGATGCGACCACCGAGGCGGCGATCAAAGGGGGCCTGCGCGAGGCGATGGCAGGGCGGACGACGTTCATCATCGCCCACCGCCTCTCCACCGTCTCGCTGGCCGACGAAATCATCGTGCTCGACCACGGCACGGTGGTCGACCGCGGGACGCACGACGAGCTGATGGAGGGCTGCGGCTTCTACCGTGAGATCGCCGAGCACGGCCTGGCCGACTCGGTCTACCTGCAGCGAGACCTCGAGGACCGCGAGGAGATGGCGCGACTGTGAACGAGGACCAGGTGCAGAGCCCGCTCTACAACATCGGGATGCTGTTCAAATCGCTCTGGCGCCTGGTGCGCGGCCAGGACCAGCGCGGCCGCAAGGTGCGCTGGATGATCGGCCTGCTCCGTCCGTACCGCGGCCGGATGGCGCTGATGTTCGTGTTCCTGCTGATCGAGACCGGCGCCGGCCTGGCGCCGCCGTTCCTCGCCGGGCGCGCGATCGACGCCGGGATCCGCACCGGGGACCTGGGCGCGCTCGACTGGATCGTCGGCGCCTTCGTCGTCGTCGCGATCCTCTACGCGGCGGCGACCTACGCCGAGACCTACCTGGTCGGCTGGGTCGGCACCCGGGCCCTGCAGGACCTGCGCGAGCGGATCTTCACCCACATCCAGGGCATGTCGATCGGCTTCTTCACCCGCAACAACCCCGGCGTCCTGATCTCGCGGATGACCAACGACGTCGAAGCGCTGCAGCAGCTGGTCACCGACGGCGTGGTGACGATCTTCTCCTCCAGCCTGACCCTGATCGGCGTGGTCGTGATCCTGCTGGCGCTCGACGTGAAGCTGGCGCTGATCACGTTCCTCACCTTCCCGCTGCTGGCGATCGCGTCGGTGATCTTCCGGATCGTCTCGGCGGGCGCCTACCGGGCGACGCGGGAGCGGATCGCCGCCGTCACCGCCTACCTGCAGGAGAGCCTCAGCGGGGTCCGGGTGGTGCGCAGCTTCGGCCAGGAGCCACGCCACGTCGACGAGATGACCGAGCTGAACGAGGCCAACCGCCAGATCAACATGAAGACTGTCTACCTCAATGCCTCCTACTTCCCGGCGGTCGAACTGCTCGCCGCGATCGGGACCGCGGTGATCCTCCTCTACGGCGGCTCGCAGGCGATCAACGGGGCGATCGAAATCGGCATCATCGTCTCCTTCGTCGGCTATCTGACCACCTTCTTCGAACCGATCCAGCAGCTCTCCCAGCTCTACACGACCTACCAGCAGGGGATGGCGGCGCTGGACAAGATCTTCGACCTGCTCGACACCGAGCCCGACATGGTCGACGCGCCAGGGGCGATCGACCCGGGGACGATCCGCGGGGAGATCGAGCTCGACGACGTCTGGTTCTCCTACTCCGACGCCGACCCGGTGCCGAAGGGCTCCTGGGTGATGGAAGGCGTCGACCTGCACGTGCCGCCGGGGCAGACGCTGGCGCTGGTCGGCGCGACCGGAGCGGGCAAGTCGACCTTCGCCAAGCTGGTCGCGCGCTTCTACGACCCGCAGAAAGGCCGCGTGCTGGTGGACGGCCACGACCTGAAGGGCGTGCAACAGCGGGCGCTGCGGCGCCAGCTCGGGATCGTGCCGCAGGAGGGCTTCCTGTTCAGCGGCAGCGTGCGTGAAAACGTCGCCTTCGGGCGGCCCGACGCGAGCCTCGAGGAGATCGAAGAAGCGATCGCCACCGTCGGCGCGACGGAGTTCGTGAACGGCCTCCCGGACGGGATCGAGACCCAGGTGGGCGAGCGCGGCGTCCAGCTCTCGGCGGGCCAGCGCCAGCTCGTGGCCTTCGCGCGGGCCCTCCTCGCGGAACCGCGGATCCTGATCCTCGACGAGGCGACCTCGAACGTCGACGTGCGGACCGAGAAGACGATCGAGAAAGGCCTGGAGCGTCTGCTCCACGGCCGGACCGCGATCGTGATCGCCCACCGGCTGAGCACGATCCGGCGCGCCGGCAAGATCGTGGTCCTCGAACACGGCAAGATCGCCGAGCAGGGGACCCACGAGGATCTGATCGCGGCACAGGGGGTCTACGCGCGGCTGTACGGGGCGTGGGAGGAGAACGCGGTCGCCTGAGGCAGCTCCCGGGCCGTGACGCTTTCGGCGGGAACGTCACAGGGATACAGGCGTTACAGACACGTGACCATGCTTTGGGGCCCCCATAGGGGCCCAAATCCGTGCAGCGCGGATCGGACCCTGGTCGCACGCCGCCCGACCCGCGCGGCGACCCTTTCTTCGCGCCAAGCAATCGCGCTGCGTGGATTCACCTTGCTATGGCAGGGTGAAACTTGGGCGGGTGAATCTGACCGGTGGGGCGCTGCCGAAGCCCGCGACCCGGCGCTCAGCCCGGGCCGATGCCGCCGCTTTCGCTCCCCGATTCCGGCGCCGCTTCTTCGGGTGGGAGCTTTTCGATGCCGCCCCCCGCGCCTCCCGTTTCGGGCGCGACTTCTTCTTCGGGGACGAATTCTTCTTCCGGAGCCACTTCTTCTTCCGGGATGAATTCTTCTTCGGGGGCCACTTCGATGCCGCCGGATTCTTCTTCGGGGACGATTTCTTCGGCACCGCCGCCGGCTTCGGGGGCGACGGCCGGGGCGTGCGGGCCTTCGCTGCACTCGTTGAAGCCGTAGATCGCGGCCTGCTGCTGGAATTCTTCGACCGCGGGGGCCGCCGCCTGGGAGGCTTCTTCCAGCAGGGCGAGGTTTTCCTGCTCGGCGGCGGCTTTGACTTCGTTCTCGGTCATCGCCAGCCGTTCGGCGGCGCCCATGAAATCGGAGTAGCCGTCGATTTCGCTCGGCTGGCCGAGGCGTTGGAGGCTCTGGACCATGCCGCTGTAGAGGTTGGCGATCTGGGTGGTCTGGCT
>Ga0070663_100000738_pt1 | contig 17661 bp, 15 predicted proteins | sample KBSC63metaG_FD_65646 | JGI IMG/M metagenome (GOLD analysis project Ga0070663, IMG submission 65646) | Corn rhizosphere microbial communities from Kellogg Biological Station, Michigan, USA - KBS C6-3 metaG | ecosystem: Host-associated > Plants > Roots > Rhizosphere > Soil ...
CGCCGAGCAACCCGAACCGGTACTCCTCCGCCAGCAGCGGGTCGGCGGCGCCGACCCGGCGCAGCCAGGACGTCACCGACGGCCCGGCGAGCGTGGCCGCGGAGTTGAGGCCGCGGTAGACCAGCGTGTTCCGCACCGACACCGCGGTCTTGACGTCGTGACGGCCGGACGTGCTCACGTTCGCCAGGGTCCGGACCGTCTGGTGCGGGCGGTAGGCGTCGGCGCTTTCCCCGAGGTCGATCACGACGCCGGTGGCGAGCTCGGCGGCGTAGAGCGTGCCGAGGATTTCGTCGGCCTGCCAGGGGTGCACGGGCACCCAGACGTAGTCCCCGGGCGCCTTCGCGGCGAACTCCGCGCGCAGCCCGCCCAGCTCGGCGTCCAGCAGCGCGTCCCGGCTCAGCCCGTCGACGCAGCGGAACTCGGCGTGGTCCGGGTGGACGGCGAACCAGCGCAGCCGGACGTCCTCACCCGCTTCCGGCGCGTAGCGCGCCCGGTCGCGCGCGGAAAACCCCACGCGTCCCTTGTTGAGCACGAGCCGGGGATGGCCGGTGAGGTGCCCGTCCGCGAAGTTGTAGTCCATTGTGGACAGGTTGGCCGCGGTGGGCGCGCGGCGCAGGCGGGCGGCTTCGTTGGCGACCGTCGAGGTCAGCTCGGCGAGCACGTCGGCCAGCCGCAGCCCGCTCAGGCCCAGGACTTCGCGGGCGTCCACGACGAGGGCCCGCGGGTCGCCTGCCGGCTCGCCGTTGCGGTGCGCGCTGCCCGGTTCGACCGTCCAGGCGTCGAAGGCGCCGCGCCGGGCGCGGAAGGTGTAGACCGCACCGGGCAGCTCCAGCCGGTACGCGTCGCCGTCGGCGGCCGGCTCCAGCATGTGCTCGTAGGACAGTTCACCGAGCATCTTGTGCGTGATCAGGGCGCCGGCCGCGCGCCAGGCGGCCGCCTCGTCCAGGGTCACTTCTCCTCCAGGCCGAACGTGGTGAAGGCGGTGCGGTCGGGGAGCTCGTGCACGGTCTTGCCGCACACGGCGTTGAGGATCACGGCCGCCCGCCACGCGCCGAGACCGAGGTCGGGGGCACCGGGGCCGTGGGTGTGCCGTTCGGCGTTCTGCACGTACAGCGCCCCGGGCACGTCGAGGGCGACGCGGTAGCCGGCGTCGACCACGAGGCGGCCCTGCCGGTCGCGGCGGACGGCGTCGCCGAGCCCGGCCAGCAGCGGGCCGATCGGCGCCTCGGCGTACCCGGTGGCCGCGACGACCGCGGCGGTGCGCAGGGTGCCGTCCCGGCCCTGCTGCGCGTGCCGGACGCGCAGTTCGATCTCGCCGTCTACTGTGGACGCCGAAACGACTTCGACGCCGGGGGTGAGCACCGCGCCCGGTGGGCCGGTGATGCTGCGGCGGTAGAGCTCGTCGTGGATGGCGCCGATCGTTTCGGTGTCGATGCCCTTGTAGAGCTGCCACTGGGTGGGCAGCAGGCGGTCGCGGACGGGTTCGGGCAGGCCGTGGAAGTACGCGGTGTAGTCCGGCGTGAACTGCTCGAGCCCGAGTTTCGAGTACTCCATCGGCGCGAACGCGGGCGTCCGGGCCAGCCAGCGCAGTCCGTCCACAGTGGATCGGCTCCGCAACAGGTCGAGCACGACTTCGGCACCCGACTGCCCGGAACCGACGACCGTGACGCTGCCGGCCGCCAGGAGCGCGTCCCGGTGCGTCAGGTAGCCGGCCGAGTGCAGCGCCAGGACGCCGGGATCGGCGACGAGGTCCCGCAGCGGTTCCGGCACCGACGGCACCGAGCCGACGCCGAGCACGACGTTGTCCGCGAGCACCGGATCCGTTCCGGCGATGGTGAGCTCGAAGGCGTCGCCCGCCCAGCGGATGCCGGTCACTTCGTGGCCGAAGTGGCACGACGGGAGGCGCGCGGCGGCCCAGCGGCCGTAGTCGTCGTACTCGACGCGCGGCATGTGGAACCGTTCGGCGAAGTAGAACGGCAGCAGGCGGCCGCGGTCGCGCAGGTAGTTGAGGAAGGAGAACGGGTTCGTCGGGTCGACCAGCGTCACCAGGTCGGCCAGGAACGGCACCTGCAGCGTCGCGCCCTCGACGAGCAGGCCGGGGTGCCAGCGGAACTCCGGGCGGGCGTCGAAGAAGACGGCGTCGAGGCCGTCGATTCCGGCGGCGAGGGCGGCCAGCGAAAGGTTGAACGGCCCGATCCCGACGCCGGCGAGGTGGTGGCGCCTCACGAAGCGACCGGGCTTTCCCGGCCGGCGACGAGTTCGGCGCCGGCGGTGGCGGCGATCCGGTCGAGCAGCGGGACGTAGCCGGCGGCGGTGGTGTGCGGGTGCAGCAGCGTCAGCTTGAGCCACAGCTGGTTCGCCCCACCGGGCCCGGTGGGCAGCGCGGCCCGGCCGATGACGGCGGTGCCCGCTTCGAGGAGGGCGCGGCGCACGCGCGCGACGAGCTCGTCGCCGCCGGCCTCGTCGGCGACGACCGGACGCAGGACCACTGTGGACAGTTCGGGTGCCCCCCAGAGCCGCAGGCCGGGGTGGTCCTCGACGCGCCGGGCGACCTCGGTGGCGGTGGTGCAGCAGCGTTCGACGAGCGCGCCGAGACCCTCGGTGCCGAGCGCGTGCACGGTGACGGCCATCCGGAAGGCGTCCGGCCGCCGGGACGTCCGGATCGAGCGGCCGAGCAGGTCCGGCAGGCCGGCCTCGGTGTCGTCGTCGGCGTTGAGGTACTCGGCGCGGACGGTGAGCGCCCCGAGATCGGCGGCTTCACGGGCGGCGAACAGCCCGGCGGCGACCGGCTGCCAGCCGAACTTGTGCAGGTCGAGCGCGACGGAGTCGGCTCGCTCGAGCCCTTCGAGTTTGGTCTTGAGCGTGTCGCTGCACAGGGCCATGCCGCCGTAGGCCGCGTCGACGTGCAGGCGGGCCTTGTTTCGGTCGCAGATCCGGGCGATTTCGGGCAGCGGGTCGAGGGCGCCGGTGTTGGTGGTGCCGGCGGTCGCGACGACGACGCAACCGGGGGTGAGGACCGCGTCGAGGGCGTCCGGGAGCAGGCGGTCGCCTTCGCACGGGACGACGATCGGGGCGGGCAGGCCGAGCAGCCAGGCGGCGCGGGCGACGCTGTGGTGGGCGTTGGCGCCGCAGACGCTTTGGAAGATCCCGTTTTCCCGGGCCAGGAGAAGGCCGAGGAGGTTGGATTCGGTGCCCCCGGTGGTGACGACGGCGTCGGGATCTTCCGCTTCGGGGTAGCAGAGCCGGGCGATCCCGGTGGTGAATTCGCGTTCGAGCTCACCGGCGACGGGGGCCTGGTCCCAGGAGTCCATGGAGGGGTTGAGGGCACCGGCGACGACATCGGCCGCCACGGAGACGGCGAGCGGCGGGCAGTGCAGGTGGGCGGCACAGGCCGGATCGGCGGGATCGGCCGACCCGGCGGCGAGGAGCCGGCTGAGTTGTTCGAGCGCGGCTTCGGCGCCGACGCCCCGGCGGGGCAGGGCGCCGCGACCGAACCCGGAAGGCGAGTCCGGATCGGCAGCATCGGCACGGGGGATTTCGTCGGCGACCTCGGATTCGGCACCTGGCACGGCCGGCTCGGCCTCGCCACGCTCCGCCACCAGGGCCGCCGCCACCGCGGCCGGACCGCCTGCCGGGACCGGGCCGCCGCGCTCGGCCACGCCTGCCGCCATTCCGCGCAGGGCCACCGGGATCAGCTCGCCGAGCCGGTCCGCGCCGCCCTGGCCTCCGGCCAGCCCGTCTGCCCGCATGTACCCCCGCCTTCCTTAGGGTTGCCTTGCCTACACTGAGCAACAGTACGGCGACCGACGGCTGCCTGTCATCCGGTCCCGTCCAGCATGCTCGACCGGGTGGCGGGAACGCGTCGGCCATCGGGAGTAGGTTCACCGCGAGGAGGTGATCAGCGTGCCCCGGTGGGACGTCCTGGCGGCGATCGGCGCCGGTGGCGCGCTCGGCAGCCTCGCCCGTTACGGCCTGTCGGTGGCGCTCCCGCACGCGCGCGGCGAGTTCGCCGCCGCCACGCTGCTCACCAACGTGCTCGGCTGCCTGCTCATCGGCGTCCTGATGGCGGTCCTGACGACGACCGCGCGCCCGCACCACCTGCTCCGGCCGTTCCTCGGCGTCGGCATCCTCGGCGGCTTCACCACGTTCTCCACGTTCGTGACCGACACCCTCGACGCGGCGACGACCGGGCGTCTCGTGGGATCCTTGGCGTACGTGGCCGCATCGGTGGTGCTGTGCCTGACGGCGGTCGCGGCCGGTCTCTCGGCGACGCGCGCGGTGCGAAAGGGACGCTGATGGAAGGTCTCGCGACACGCCTGACGATCTACCTCGGCGAAGACGACCACTGGCACCACAAGCCGCTCTACCACGAGATCGTCCGCCGAGCGCGCGATGCGGGCCTCGCCGGCGCTTCGGTGCTCCGCGGCGTCGAAGGCTACGGCGCGTCGTCGCTGATCCACACGACCCGGATCCTGTCGCTGTCGGAGGACCTGCCCGTGGTGATCGTGATCGTCGACGAAGAGGCGAAGCTGCGGGCGTTCCTGCCCCAGCTGGACGAGCTGATCGGCGAAGGCCTGGTGACGCTCGACCAGGTCGAGGTGGTCCGCCACGTGGGGCGGACGGAGTGACGCCGGTCCTGGTGGCCCTCGGCGGCGCGGCGGGGTCGATCCTGCGCTACTTGACGGACCGGCGCGTGCAGCAGTGGCGCGACTCGCCGTTCCCGTTCGGGACGCTCACGGTGAACATCGCGGGCTCGTTCATCCTCGGCTTCCTGAGCGGCTGGCTCCTGCACGGCGCGGAGCCGTCGTCGGTGCGCGCCCTGGTGGCGGTGGGCTTCTGCGGCGGCCTGACGACGTTCTCGACGTTCGGCTACGAGACGGTCCGGCTGTTCCTGGAGAAGACGCGGCTGTACGCGGTGCTGAACGTGGTGGTGACGGTGGTCGCGGGCCTGGCCTCGGGCGCCATCGGCCTGCTGCTCGCCACGGCGATCTGGTCCTGATCGCAGTAACGCCGGTATTGATCTTCGGTTTCCGAAGAGCATTTTCCGCTGACATATGATTCGGCGATGCGAGGGAAAGTCATCGCCTTGATCGCGACGCTCGGCATTCTGGCAGCGGGCTGCGACTCCGGCGAACCGCGGTCGGCGGGATTGTCGAAGGAAATCGAATCGTTCCAGTTCGGTGACGCCGACTGGTACGACGCGGTGGTGGACACCACCGTCACCTTGAAAGGCGGACTCGCGCGCCGGGCCACCGAAGTCCCGGAATTTCCCGGCGGTCTCGACTGGCGGATGCTGGGCCCGCCCGCCTACACCGACATCGACGCCGACGGCGACGAAGACGCCGCTGTCGGCCTTTACAGCGCCGGTGGCCAGATGGTGTCCCAGACCTGGTTCGTGTGGTTGTGGGACGGCCACACGGCAAAGCAGGTGCGGCATCCGATCGCCACGTCGTCCCGCTGCGAAAGGTTCATCGAGTCGGTGACCGCACAAGGGGGCGCGTTCTCCGTTCGCTCCAGCATTTTGGAGGTGGGGGACGCGTGTGCGAGCGGCGGCCGGACTCCCATCACCTACGAGGTGGGACTCCGCGACGGCTGGCCCGTGCGCACCAGTCCCGACTACGGCCCGCTCGAGACCTGCAACACCCATGAACAGACCAAGCGGGTCACGCCCGCCCGTGATCTGCAGTTGCGCGTCGCGGCCGACGACACCTCACCTCCGATCGGCACCCGCACCCGGTTCGACACCGTACTGGTCGAGCAGTGGCAACTCACCCTGCCGCCGGACGGCAAGCCCGACTACGAGTGGCTGTTGGTGACGGCGGTACGGGGCCCCGAGAAGGCGTGCGGCTGGACGCGTGTTGCCGACGTCCTCGGACGGTGAGCGCTCAGCCGTGGTACCGGCCCCACACCGTGGCCAAGTCGACCGAGGACGAGTCCGTGGTGATGACCCCGATCGCGTGGCTGTTGTCGTCGGTCCACACCAGGGCGCGTCGCGTCGGGCTCCACTGGAACACGTGCGTGCCCGCCGGCGGGTTCTGCTCCGACTCGACCGGCCTGGCCGGTGCGGGCGCGGAACGGTAACGGTCGGCCACGTCCTGGTACCGGCCTCCGACCAGGTACTCGGCGAACATGGCCGTGAGATTGCCACCGTTGTCGCAGACGATGGAGTGCGTGGGGTCGTGTGGCTCCTGGACCACCGCCGGGAAGCTCCCGTTCAACACGGCGTCTCCGCCGGCGATCGTGCAGGCTTTCCAGCTCGGGTAGCCGTCCCAGGTGGCGACGAAGTTCTTCAGCTGTGGTGTCGCCGCGAGCCGGCTCGGTGTGCGCGACGCGTTCCCGGCCGTCGTCGGGCCCGAACCGGGGGAGACCGTCCCGCCGTTGGTCGGCAGGTTGAGCACGAGCACGACCGCCGCGCCGGCGGCGACGAGCCCCGCTCCTGCCGCGAACGGCCACTTCGAACGGCGATGCGGACCGGTCGGCGGCTTCTCGGTTCTGATGGTCCGTCGTGCCGCTGACACGGTCGACGCCGCTTGGCCGGACAGCGAAGCCACCCAAGCACGGACCTCGGCTCGCCGGCCGCCTCCCAAGGCGAACGTGCTCTCCGCCGCGTCGCCGAGCAGATCCCACTCGGCGACGTCGACCGCGTACCGCGCGACGGCAAGGAGCCAGTCGACCAACCGGCCGGGCTCACCGGGCACCGACCGCGCCCCTCGGACCACTTCGCCCAGCGTGCTCGGCAAGACGGCCGCGAAGTCGGAGAACTCGACCACAACCTGGAGGAACAGGTCCGGATCGGAGTCGGCGTGGGCAGCCAGCTCGACGAGTTGCCGTGCGGACGCCGGATCACCGGCCGAGAGCAGCCGCCGACCGCGCACCACCGCGGGTTCGGTCGCCCCGTCCAGTTGCTCGGCGATCATGGCCAGCAGTGCGTCCACGTCGGCGGGCCGCCGGTCGGTTTCGGGCAGCGTGGCGTATCGGACGACTGTCCGCCAGGGTCCGGGTTCGGGCAGCAGCGGGATGTTCGCCCGCGGGTAGCTGCCGGTGAGCGCCCAGCCGATCAGCTGCCCGATGCTGTAGATGTCGGCCTGCGGCCCGGCCTCGTGCGGATTGACCGACAGTTCGGGCGCGGCGAACCCGACGGTGCCGAAACTCTTGCCCGCCTGGGTACGAGCGGGGTGGCTGGTCTGGCCGCGCGGACGTCTGCCCAGTCCCCAGTCGGCCACCACCCAGCGCCCGTCGAGCCGCAGGATGTTGTCGGGCTTCAGGTCACGATGGATCCAGCCCTCCTGATGCGGTCGCCGCAACCCGTCACAGACGGCAGTCACCAGATCGCGGAGCCGGGTTGTGTCGGTCAGCTCGCCTGCGAAGCTCTGCGCTGTGCCTTCGGCCAGCGGCATGACGAACCATTTGTGCGCGGGATCCGCGGCGATGATCGGCATCACGTGGGGATGATCGCCGAAGCGTTGCGCCGCCTGGATCTCCCGGCGCATTCGAGCGACGTCGTTCGCACCGTGGGCGGTCAACCTCTTGAACGCCACCTCGGCGCCCGTGGGCTTGTGCTCGGCGCGGAAAACGGCGGCCTGCCCTCCGGTGGCCAGCGGGCTCGGCTCCAGCCGGTACTCCCGGCGCAATTGTTGGCCGGCGCGCCGCGAATCGGCCCCACCCGGTTCGGGGTCTGCCGTGCCCATCCGAATCCGTCGCTCCCCACGATTCACATCTGCCCGACCCACGAAGAACCGGGACCAGATTACCGGGCTTGCGGGGCTGTCATCATGGAGGTATCGGGCCGCCGAGGTTCGGAATTCGACCTTGAGGAAATACCGAACTCCGGCGGCCCCCGCGTCAGCGCGGCGCCAGCCCCCGCACCTGCTCGAACGGGTCCTCCCCCGTCGGCAGCAACGCGATGACCGGCGTCGTCAGCCCGTTGTCCACATAGGACTGAACCTGCTCCCGGCACGACTCCACGCTGCCGTGGACGACCAGCTCGTCCACGACCGAATCCGGGATCACCTGGTTGGCCTTCTGCCGGTCCCCGGCCGCCCAGGCCTCGTGCATCGGGGCCAGTGCCTCGCCGCGGCCCAGCCACTCGTGGAACGCCGCGTACACCGGGACCGTCAGGTAGCTCGAGATCAGCATCCGGCCCAGGCCCCGCGCCGCCTCGGCGTCTTCCGTCGGGCAGACGAAGATGCGGGCCGCCAGCTCCACGTCCGGGCCCACCACCGAACGCACCTGGGGCACGTCCGAAGCCGCCAGCCAGTTCGTGATCGCGCCGTCCGCCTCGCGCGCCGCGAGCCGCAGCATGCCCGGGCGAAGCGCCGCCAGCATGATCGACGGCGGCGGGTCGACCGGGCGCTCCAACCGGAACTTCGAGACCGCGAACGTGTCGTACTTCTCGCTGACCTTCTCCCCCGCCAGCGCCGAACGCAGGAAGCGCAGGGTGTCGCGGGAGCGCGCGAACGGCTCGTCGAAGGACGCCGCGTTCCACTGGGACACGATCACCGGGGACGACGCTCCGATGCCGAGGACGAACCGGCCGGGCGCCAGCTCCGCCACCGTCGCCGCCTGCATCGCCAGCAGGCCGGGGCCGCGCGTGTACACCGGCACGATCGCCGTGCCCAGCCGCAGCTGCGGGGCCCACTGCGAGGCCAGCACCAGCGGTGTGAACGCGTCGGTGCCCGCCGTCTCGGCCGTCCACGCGTCGGTGTAGCCCAGGTCGGGCAGCTGCTCGACCAGTTCCTTGTGTGCCGTCAGCGGCACCCCGGTCAGCGGAATCGTCAGGCCCCAGCGACTCATGCAGTCTCCTTCTCGACGGCGGAAAGTTCACGCAGCAGCCAGTCGACCTGCGTGCGCATCAGGTTTTCCGCGACCTCTTCGGCCTGCGGCGTCATGTGGGTCGCGCCCGCCAGCGGCAGGAAGACGTGCGGGCGGCCCTTCGCCAGCAACGCCGACGACAGCCGCAGGGAGTGCGCGACGAACACGTTGTCGTCGGCCAGCCCGTGCACGATCAGCAGCGCGCGGCTCAGCTCGGCCGCGCTCTCGATCAGCGAGTTGTGCGCGTAACTCTCCGGTTCGTCCTGCGGCTTCCCGAGGTACCGCTCGGTGTAGTGCGTGTCGTAAAGCGACCAGTCGGTGACCGGCGCACCCGCGACCGCCGCGTGGAAGACGTCCGGGCGCCGCAGCACGGCCAGCGCCGACAGGTACCCGCCGTAGGACCAGCCGCGGATCGCGACCCGCTCCGGATCCAGCTCAGGGTGCGAAGCCGCCGCCGCCTGCAGCGCGTCGACCTGGTCCTGCAGGGTGACGTCGGCGAGCCGTCCGTGGATCTCGCGTTCCCACACCGCGCCACGACCCGGCGTGCCGCGGCCGTCGGCGACGAGCACCGCGAAGCCCTGGTCGGCCAGCCACTGCGAAGTCAGGAACGCGTTGCGGCTCTGCAGAACGCGCTGGGCGTGCGGGCCGCCGTACGGGTCGAGCAGCACCGGGAGCTTGCCCTCGCTCGGCTCGTACCCGCGCGGCAGCAGCAGCGCCGCGCGCAGGTTCCGCTCGCCCAGCGTCAGCCAGGTCAGGTTCGGCACGATGTCCGGGTCCACAGTGGACGAGGAGATCGCCGCGACCGGCGAGCCGTCGCGCAGCACCGAGACTCGCGGGCCGCTGTACTCCAGGCTCCACGACGAAAGCACGGTGACCGCGGCGGACCCGGCACCGACGTGCACGCCGTCCACCGTGGACAGACGACGCACCGACGAGCCCTCGGTCCGGAAGACGTGGATCTGCGTCGGGTCGTCCTCGGACGCGCTGAACAGGATCTCGTCGCCGATGTCGAGCACGGCCCGCAGCTGCAGCCCGGCCGGGGTGACCGCCTCGCCGCCGACGAACAGCCGGTGGTCGCCGTCCACCATGCCCTCGGTGACCAGCCGGCCGTCGGGCGTCCACGCCGGGACGCCGCCGACGATGTCGATCCAGTGCCGGTCGGACGCGGTGTGCACGACCGACGTCGAACCGTCGGCGACGTCCACCGCGAGGACGTCCATCCGCTTCTGGTCCCGCGGCTGCACGGCCAGGAGCGGCGCGCCGCCGGCCGACCAGTGCACCGAGGCCAGGTACTCCCACTCGCCCGGCGCGACGTCGACGCGCGAGCCGTCCAGGCCGAGCACCGCCAGGGAGACGAGGGCGTTCGTGGTGCCCGAGGCCGGGTACGCGACGACGTTGGCCGGGTTCTGCGGGTTGGCCGGGTCGGCGATGGTCCAGCGCGGCACCGGGCCGCGGTCGGACCGCTCGGCCAGGATGCTGCGGCCGTCGGGGGCCCACCAGTAGCCGCGGGTGCGGTCCATCTCCTCGGCCGCGATGAACTCGGCGAGGCCCCAGGCGATGTCCTCGCCGTCTTCCTCGACGAGCACCCGGTCGTCGCCGGTCGCCAGTTCGAGCACGTGCAGCCGCCGGTTCTGGACGTAGGCGACGTGCGTGCCGGCCGGGCTGGGCCGCGGGTCGATGACCGAACCGTCGACGCGCAGCGTCACCTCGCCCGAAGCGAGGTCCAGGGTGTAGAGCTTGCCCGAGAGGGAGAAGACCGCGACGGTGAAGGCCGCGTCGACGCCGTAGTGGACGACGCCGCCGCCGGTCTCGCGGGCCCGCTCGCGCCGCGCGCGCTCTTCGGCGGGCAGCTCCTCTTCGCCGGGCAGCAGCTCGGCGGCGTCGACGAGCTTGGTCTCGGTGCCGGTCGCCAGGTCGGCCGACCAGAGGCTGTGCCGCGGGTCGGTGCCCGACTCCGCGCGCAGGAACAGCACGCGGGAGCCGTCCGGGGCGACCCGGAACTCCTTCGGCGCGCCGAGGGTGAAGCGCTGGGTCCGGGCCTGTTTGCGGAGGAACGGGAGGTCGTCGACATCGGTCACGCCCGCACTCTTTCAGACGATCACGAGGGTGCGCCAACACCCTTCAGCTTGGCCAGCTCCGCGTCGACGTCGTAGTCCGGCGCCGGGAAGCGGGGCTTCAGGTCGGAGAGGGTCTCGATGAGCAGCTCGGCGACGGCCCAGTTGCGGTACCACTTGTGGTCGGCGGGCACCGCGTACCAGTTCGGCGTCTTCTCGAAGATGTCGGCGTAGGCCTTCTCGTAGGCGGGCCAGTGCGACCGGGCCTCCAGGTCGCCCGGGTTGTACTTCCAGCGCTTCTCGGGCGTGTCGAGCCGGGCTTTGAGCCGCTTGAGCTGCTCTTCGGGCGAGATGTGCAGGAACACCTTGAGCACCGTGGTGCCCGCCTCGGCCAGCTCCGCTTCGAACGCGTTGATCTCGGCGTACCTGCGGCGCCGCTCGGCCGCGGTGAGCAGCCCGGACACGCGCGGGACCAGGATGTCCTCGTAGTGCGACCGGTCGAAGACGCCGATCTGGCCGGCCGCGGGCAGCTGCTTGCGGATCCGCCAGAGGTAGTGGTGCCGCCGTTCGGCCGCGGTGGGCTTCTTGAACCCCGCGTACCGGACCCCCATCGGGTTCACCAGGCCGAGCACGTGCGAGACCGTGCCGCCCTTGCCCGAGGTGTCCATGCCCTGCAGCACGAGCAGCACCCGGCGGGTGCCGCCGCCGACGCCCTCGGCGTAGAGCGCCTCCTGCAGCGCGGACAGCCGCTCACCCGCGCTGCCGAGCTGCTCGAGGGCCTTCGCCTTCTTGCCGGGCCCCACCGGGGCCGAGCCCGGGTCCGGCAGTGCGCCGCCGACGCGCAGCGCGTCCCGGACCCGGCTTCCGTCGTCCTTCTTGGCCATCCAGGCAGGCTAACCGCTCAGGCGGCGGCTTTCTCGGCGAAGAGCTTCAGCAGGGCGCCGTGCCCGCCGTCACCCGAGACGCCCTCGCGGACCTTCGGGCCGGTTTCGCCGTGCCGCTCGAAGTCCCGGTGCTCCAGCTCGACGCGGGTGCTGCGCGGACCCTCCTCGATGAATCTGACCTCGATTTCGCTGGCGTACGCCGGGTCCGGGTTGATCTTCCAGTCGCCGTCGATGCGCCAGGACAGCACCACCCGGGCGGGTGGCTCCCAGACGAGCACCTCGCCCCACTGGCACTCGGCGCCGTCCACCGTGCGCTCGTACCAGCGGCCGCCGGGCTTCGGCTCCAGGACGGCTTCGGCGAGGTCGCCCGCCCCGATGTGGTGCGCGCGCGGCCACCAGCTGTCGAAGGCTTCGGTGTAGGTCTTGAACGCGTGCTCCCGCGAACAGGCGACGGTGACGCTCCTGCGGATCGGTTCCAGAGTGCTCATGTCTGCTCCTCTTCGGTTTGTTCCGCCAGTTCGGCGAAGGCCTTCAGCGCGTCCGACCACATGCCGTCCAGGTAGGCGCGCAGGGCGGCGATCCCGGCCGGTTCCAGCCGGTAGAGCCGCTTGGTGCCGACGGCCCGGTCGGTGACCAGGCCGGCCTCCTTGAGCACCTTGAGGTGCTGGGACACGGCCGGGCGGCTGATCGGCAGGTCCGCGGCCAGCTCGCCGACCGCCCGCGGCCCGTCGCGCAGCGCCTCGAAGATGGCGCGGCGCGAAGGGTCGGCCAGCGCGGCCAGCTGGTCGCTTCCGTAAGTCGACACGAACCGTAAGTTACGACTTACCGATGAGCTCGTCAATCCCGACGCAGCGTTTCGGGGGTGTGCGCGGCGAAGTGCGCAACGAACACCGGGTGAAAGCAACGATTCCCGGCTGAACTCTGCGTGTTCTGCCTCTAACCTGAACGCATGACGACGTTCGCCGGCCGGGAGACCGCCGCCCCCACCGCCGCGAGCTTCATCGAGCTCGACGAGCAATGGAGCACGCACAACTACCACCCGCTGCCCGTCGTGATCGCCGAAGCCTCCGGTGCCTCGGTGACCGACGTCGAGGGCAAGTCCTACCTCGACTTCCTCTCCGGGTACTCGGCACTGAACTTCGGCCACCGCCACCCGGACCTGGTCGCCGCCGCCGTCGAGCAGCTCGGCCGCGTCACGCTCACTTCGCGGGCGTTCCACCACGACCAGCTGGGGCTGTTCTGCCGCGAGCTGGCCGAGCTGACCGGCACCGAACTGGTGCTGCCGATGAACTCCGGCGCCGAAGCCGTCGAGTCCGCGGTCAAGATCGCCCGCAAGTGGGCACACCGGGTCAAGGGCGTGCCGGACGGCACCGCCGAGCTGATCGTCGCCGGCTCGAACTTCCACGGCCGGACCACCACGATCGTCTCGTTCTCCACCGACGAGACCGCCCGCGCCGACTTCGGCCCGTTCACGCCGGGCTTCGTCACGGTCAAGTACGGCGACGCCGCCGCCCTGCGCGACGCGATCACCCCGCGCACCGCCGCGGTGCTGCTGGAGCCGGTGCAGGGCGAGGCCGGCGTCATCGTGCCGCCGGAGGGCTACTTCGCCGACGTCCGGCAGGCCTGCGACTCCCGCGGCGTGCTGCTGATCGCCGACGAGATCCAGTCGGGGCTGGCCCGCACCGGCACCGTGCTGGCGCTGGACCACGAAGGCGTCCGCGCGGACATCTACACCCTCGGCAAGGCCCTCGGCGGCGGGATTCTCCCGGTGTCCGCGGTGGCCGGCCGCCGCGACGTGCTGGGCGTGCTGAAGCCGGGCGAGCACGGCTCGACCTTCGGCGGCAACCCCCTGGCCTGCGCGGTCGGGCGCGCGGTCGTCCGCCTGCTGAACACGGGCGAGTTCCAGCAGCGGGCCACGGAACTGGGCGCCCACCTGCACGCGCGGCTCACCGCGCTGGTCGGGCAGGGCCTGTCGGAGGTCCGCGGCCGCGGCCTGTGGGCGGGCATCGACATCGCCCCGGGCGGCCCTTCGGGCCGGGCGGCGTCGGAGGCGCTGATGGCGCGGGGCGTCCTGTGCAAGGAGACGCACGAGCGCACCCTGCGGGTCGCGCCGCCGCTGGTGATCACCCGCGAGGAGCTGGACCGCGGCATCGACGCGATCGCCGAGGTGGTCCGCCCCTGAAACCACCCGGACGCCGCCGGGTGAGCCTCCCGCCCCGGCGGCGTCCGGGAGCACAACGTCCCCTTCGGACGTTGTGCCCGGTATGGGATCAGGGGAATGGGTGGAACGGCCGCTGGTGGGCACCGAGAGCGTGACACCGGCCGAGCTGTACGAACAGGGGAAGCGGCTCCGGGAGAAGACCCCGGCCGCGGTGCACGACCACGAGGCCGCCGCGAACGACCGGCCGAGCGCCACGCAGTACTTCGAGGCCACCAACGCCGGGCGGCTACCCGAGCTGGCCGAACTGCGGCGGGAACGCATGCGCGCCTCGCCGTTCACGTTCTTCCGCGGTGCGGCCGGGCTGATGGGCGCCGACCTCGCCGGGACGCCGTCGTCGGGCGTCACCGCGCAGCTCTGCGGCGACGCGCACGCGGCGAACTTCGGGCTCTACGGCACGCCCGAGGGCAAGATCGTGATGGACATCAACGACTTCGACGAGACCGTGCCGGGCCCGTGGGAGTGGGACCTCAAGCGGCTCGCGGCCAGCCTCGTGCTCGCCGGCCGCGAGGGCGGCATCCGGGAGCCGGGCTGCCGCGAAGCGGCCGAAGACGCGGTGAAGTCCTACCGCCGGACCATCCGCGCGCTGGCCGAGCTGCCGTTCCTGCGAAGCTGGAACGCGCTGCCGGACTCCTCCGTGCTGTCGAAGGCGCGCGCCGACGAGCTGATCGACGACTTCGCCGACGCGGCCGAGAAGGCCCGCAAGAACGACAGCGCGAAGGTCTCGGCTCGGTGGACCGAGCGCGTCGACGACCACGAGACCGGCCTGGCCCGCCACCGGTTCGTCGAGGACCCGCCGGTGCTGACCCACGTCGACGAGCGGACGGCCGAAGCCGTGGCGGCCGGACTGGTGTCCTATGTGGACACCCTGCGCGAGTCGCGGCGGACGCTGATCGGGCGCTACCGGCTCGCCGACGTCGCCTTCCGGGTGGTCGGCACGGGCAGCGTGGGCCTGCGCAGCTACGTCGCCCTGCTGCACGGCAACGACGACGAAGACCTGGTCCTGCAGGTGAAGCAGGCCCAGCGGCCCGCGCTGGCGCCGTACCTGGACCTGCCGGCGGCGGAGCACGAAGGCCGCCGGATCGTCGACGGCGCCCGGCTCGTGCAGGCCGAGACCGACATCCTGCTCGGCTGGACCACGATCGACGGCGTCCCGTTCATCGTCCGGCAGTTCCGCAACCTGAAGGGCGACATCGACCCGGCGGAGCTGGAGAAGGACCACCTCGACGACTACGGCAGGCTGGCCGGGGCCCTGCTCGCCCGCGCCCACACGCGGTCCCTGCACCCGAAGCTGCTCGCCGGCTACTTCGCCGACGACTCGGAACTCGACGAGGTCATGGGTGCATACGCCGTGCGGTATGCCGACCGAACGGAAGCCGATCATGCCGCCTTCTCCCGCAACTGACGGACAGGTTGCCGGTCAACCCTGGAGATCGACTTCCCCGCCGTGCTAGATCTGCGCGATCAAGGACGGCGAGGAGGCGGCGTGGCAGATCTCAAGCGGCGGTCGGTGCTCACGGGAGCGGTCGCGACGGCCCTGGTCGCCACGGCGGCACCCGCACTGGCGGCTCCCCCGCGGCGGGCGTTCCGCCTGGGCGTCAACTACACGCCGTCGACGCGCTGGTTCCACATGTGGGAGGACTGGCGCGAGGACGACCTGCGCCGCGACCTCGACGACATCGCCGCGCTCGGGCTCGACCACCTCCGGCTCATGCTGCTGTGGTCGGCCTTCCAGCCGGAACCCGGCTTGGTGAGCGGCGAGAAGCTCGACCGGCTGCACCGCTTCCTGGACCTCGCCGGCGCGGCCGGGCTGGACGTCGAGGTCACGGTGTTCAACGGCCACATCTCGGCCCGCTACTGGACGCCGAACTGGCTGCAGACCAAGCCGAAGCCGGTCAACTGGTTCACCGACCCGGCGGCCCTCGACGCGCAGCGGACACTGCTGCGGGCCCTCGCCGAGCGGATCGGGCGGCACCCGCGCTTCCTCGGCTTCGACCTGTCGAACGAGCCGTACTACTACTGGGACGACTTCGCCGGCCTGTTCGTCACCCAGGCCCAGGCCGACACGTGGGCCCGCACGCTGTGCGCCACCGCCGAAGAGGTGGCGCCGGGCAAGGCGCACACGGTCGGCTGCGACCGGGCGCCGTGGGACAACGGCACGTACTTCACCCGCCGCGGGCTGGCGGACGCGGGCAACGTGGTGGCGATCCACCCGTGGACGTCCTTCGCCGGCACGCTCAAGACGGACCCGCTCGGCGCGGTCGCGACGCACAACGCGGAACGGCTGGTCCAGGTGGCCCAGGCGTACGCGACGGACCCGGCCCGCCGCGTCTGGATCCAGGAGGACGGCGCGGCACCGTCGATCCACTTCAGCGACGCGACCCGCCCGCAGTACGGCGAGTGGCTGTCCCGGTCGATCCGCAACGCGGCGTCGGCCGCCCACACCCTGGGCTTCACGTGGTGGTGCTCCCACGACGTGAACCCGGCACTGGTCCCGAACCTGAACCCGTTGGAGTACGACCTCGGGCTGTACACGAACGACCGGCGCCTGAAGCCGGCCGGCCAGGCGTTGAAGGCCCTGGTGGCCGAGTTCGACCGAACCCCACCACAGCCGGCCCCGCGCACGACGGCGATCGTGGTCCCGGACCTCTTCCCGACGTGGGGCAACGACCGCTTCTTCAAGCTGGCTTCCGAGGGGAAGCCGGTCGCGTTCGTGCTGCAGAGCCGCGCTTCGGACGCGAACTACCTGAAGCAGCGGGGAATCACCGAACTCGTCAGCCTGTGACCAGCTCGGCGACGTCCGCCGCGCAGCCCCAGGCCAACGTGATCCCCGCTCCCCCGTGCCCGTAGCAGTGCACCACGTCGCCCACCCGTTCCAGCCGCACCTCCGGCCGGAACGGGCGCAACCCCACCAGCGACCGCAGCACCTCCGCCTCCGCCAACCGCGGCTCCAGCTCCCGGCACCGGCGCAGGATGTCCGCCGTCACGGCCGGGTTCGGGTCGGTGTCGGCGCGGCCCGGCTCCTCGGTTCCGCCGCACACCACGTGGCCGCCGTGCGGGATCACGTAAGTCACGCCCGGGCCCGTCTCGTCGACCGCGAACTCCGTCAGGCCCGGGTCGGTCACGTGTACGACCTGGCCGCCCACCGGGACGATCGCGTCGTCGCCGGCCAACGCGCCCGCGCCGAGGCCCGCCGCGTTGACCACGACGTCCGCGCCGAGGCCCGACAACGACGTCAGGGGCCGGTACTCGAACCGCACGCCCAGCGCGCGTACCCCGGCGAGCAGCCACTCCAGGTACACCGGCGTGTCGACCACCGCCGTCGTGAACTCCACGGCGTCGCCGTCGCGGCCGCCGTCCACCGCCGGGAGCCACTGCGGGTCCGGCTGTCCCGCCGCCAGCAGCACCCGGCCGCGGCGGAAGCGCACGCCCGGCGCGTCCCCGCCGCGGAACACCGCGAGGCTGGCCTCGGTCCACCGCACCACGCGCTCGTCCAGGCGGTTGCCCGGCGGGTAGAGCACCCCGCCGGCGACCGCCGACGTCGACTCCCGCGGCGGGGCCGACGCCACCACCGCAACTTCGCATCCCGCTTCCGCCAGCCGGTACGCGCTGCTCAGCCCGATGATCCCGGCGCCGGCGACTGTCACTCGCATCCCCGCATCGTGACGCACCGGCGGCCCCCGCGTCGCCCCGG
>Ga0070663_100000743_pt1 | contig 17644 bp, 17 predicted proteins | sample KBSC63metaG_FD_65646 | JGI IMG/M metagenome (GOLD analysis project Ga0070663, IMG submission 65646) | Corn rhizosphere microbial communities from Kellogg Biological Station, Michigan, USA - KBS C6-3 metaG | ecosystem: Host-associated > Plants > Roots > Rhizosphere > Soil ...
CGCAACCGGGGTTCCACGATCTCCAGGCCTTCCGTCAGGTAGTACACGCTCGCGGTCCGGGCCTCCGCGACGACCCGGCCGGCGGAATCGATCAGGCAGAACGCCGTCTTCGTCCCCCCGCCGTCGACACCGAGGAACACGTCAGTCCACCTCCGACGGAAGGAAGTCGTGGATGACCACGCCCTGCACGACGCGGTTCACCTCCCCGTCCGGGAACGGGTTGTCCGGGGTGACGCCCAGTGCGAGCGAGCATGCGAGCGCCGTGGTCTGCGCCGCGATGACGGCGAGCAGTGCGTAGCCGGCCACGGGTACGCCGGGTGGCGAGGGCACGGGCCAGACCCGTGCGCCACCGAACCCGGTGGCGTTGCCCACCACGACCACCCGCTCTTCGCCGAGTGACCGCACCAGCTCGTGGGCGATGTCCACGTCGTACTGCCGCGCGTACGGATCGGTGGAGAGGAAGACCACGGCGATCGTGCGCTCGTCGAGCACCGACTTCGGGCCGTGCCGGAAGCCCAGCGCGGAATCGGCGATGCCGACCACCTCGCCCCGGGTCAGTTCCAGGCACTTGAGCGCGGCCTCCCGGGCCAGCCCGAGAAGCGGCCCCGAGCCCAGGAACACCAGCCGGGCCGGCTTGGCGCCGGAAATCGCCGACGCGTGGTCCGCGGCACCCTCGAGCACCGCCGACCCGGCGCGCGCCAGCGCCTCGACGCCGACGTCCACGCCGAAGGCGAGCAACGCCGCCAGTGCCATCCCGGTGAACGACGACGTCATCGCGAATCCGCGGTCGTTGACCTCGTCCGGGAGGGACACCACGACCGCGTTCGCGGCGCCGGACCACCGCCGCGCCAGCCGGCCCTCCGGGTCGCAGGTGATCACCAGGTGCCGCAGCCCGGGCGACAGCCGGTGCAGGAGGTCCGCCGCGGCGACGGACTCGGGGCTGTTGCCGCTGCGCGCGAAGGACACCAGCAGGATCGGCCGGTCGTCCACGACCGCGGCGAGCGGATCGGCGACGATCTCCGTGCTCGCGATCGCCTCGACCGGCCGGCCGAGGTGACGCGCGAGGTCGCGGGCCACGACCTCGCCGACGAACGCCGAAGTGCCCGCACCGGTGAGCACGATCCGCCGGCCGGGGAGCCCGATCAGCCTCTCGATCTCCGGCCGGGCGCGCCGCACGGCGTCCGCCACCCGGAGCCAGGTGGCGGGCTGCTGCCCGATCTCCCGCGCGGTCCGGCTGTCGCCGGGCCACCGCCCGCTGCTGTGCATAGGTGCTGCCTCCGATTTCCGGGACGTACTCCGGGAGACTCATCCGCTCCCCGGCGCGGGGGCAAGGTCCGGTGTCCAAATGCGCATCCGGAGTGAGCGTTTCGCCGGCTGTCGTAGGCTCGGCCCCATGTCCACGCGGAAACGGCGCACCACCCGGGCCGAACGGCTTTCGGAGCTGTTGCGGGTCCTCGCGGACACGGGCGAGCTGCAGGTGGGCGAGCTCAGCGCCCGGTTCGGCGTTTCCTCCGCCACGCTGCGGCGCGATCTGGCCAAACTGGAGGAACAGCGGCTGCTGACCCGCACCCACGGCGGCGCGCGGCCCCGGGGACGCACGAACGAGGTCCCGCCGCCCTACCGGGAAAACCGGTCCCGGGACGCCAAACGCGCCATCGTGCGCGCGGCGATCCGCACGCTGCCGTCCGGTCCGCACGTCATCGCCCTGACCGGCGGCTCCACCACGAGCGAACTCGCCAGGGAACTGCCGGGCCGGGCGGACCTGACGGTGGTCACGAACGCGTTGAACATCGCGATGGACCTGGCCCTGCACCCCCGGCTGAAGCTGGTCGTCGTCGGCGGTGTCGCCCGGCCCCAGTCCTACGAGCTGGTCGGGCCCTGGGCGGAGCACGTGCTGGCCTCGATCAGCGTCGGCACGGCGTTCGTCGGCGTGGACGGCATCGAAGCCACGGCGGGCATCACCACGCACGACGAGAACGAGGCCAGGACCAACCGCGCCATGCTCGGCCGCGCACGGCGGGTGGTCGTGCTGGCCGACGGCAGCAAGCTCGGGCGGAGCACCCTCGCCCGGATGGGCGAAATCCAGGACGTGCACGAGGTCATCACCGACTCCTCCGCCGACCCCGGCGCGCTCGCGGCGATCCGCCGGGCGGGTGTCCGGGTCACCGTGGTCGAGGCGGGCTCCCCCGAGGACCGGTGAAACGCGCATCGCGAATGCGCGTTTCGTTGACCGCGCTGGTGGTTCTCCCTACCTTTCGCGGACAACAGCCCCCGAGGATGACGGAGTTCCGGATGCATCGATCTCACGGCAAGCGATTCGCTTCTTTCACAGCGGCGAGCGCGCTGACCGCGGGCATGCTCGCCGCGGCCGCCGCACCGGCCTCGGCCGCGGTCACCCTGCCCCCGCAGGCCGCCGGGTTCGACTACCAGATCGGCGGCGCCTACACCCCGCCGTCGGGGGTGCAGATCGTCAGCCGTGACGTCTCCGCCGCGCCGGCGAGCGGCAAGTACAACATCTGCTACCTCAACGCTTTCCAGGCGCAGGAAGGCGCGGACGGCGACTGGCCGAGCGACCTGCTGCTGCGCGATTCCAACGGCAACAAGGTCGTCGACCCCGACTGGAAGGAGACGCTGCTCGACCTGCGCACGGCCGACAAGCGCTCCCGGGTCGCGGCCAAGGTCGGCAGCTGGATCGACACGTGCGCCTCGAAGGGGTACCAGGCGATCGAGCCGGACAACTACGACAGCTATTCCCGGTCCAAGAACCTCCTCACCACCACGCACGCGCAGGAGTACATCAAGCTCCTGTCCGCCTACGCACACGGCAAGAACCTCGCCATCGCCCAGAAGAACACCCCGGAGCTGGCCGGCAACCGGGTCGCCAACGGCCTCGACTTCGCCGTCACCGAGGAATGCGGTGAGTACGAGGAGTGCGCCGACTACGCCGGCCCGTTCAACAACCGAGTGGTCGACGTCGAGTACACCGCTTCGGGCATGAGCAAGGGCTGCCCGGAGTGGAAGAGCAAGATCAGCATGGTCCGGCGCGACCTGTACGTCGTCCCCCAGGGTTCGAGCGGATACGTCCGCAAGACCTGCTGACCCCGGGGCCTGCGGTGGCCGGCCACGACGGCGGTCACCACCGGGCCGGCCTTCTGTTCCGACGCTGTGCATGTCGTGATCGAGCGGTAGCATCGCTCAATGGAGCTGAGGCAGGTCGAGCACTTCCTCGCCGTGGTCGACACCGGCAGCTTCACCGGCGCCGCGCAGCGGGCGCACATCGTCCAGTCGGCGTTGAGCGCTTCGATCCGGAAACTCGAGGCCGAGCTCGGAACACGGCTGTTCGAGCGCACCACCCGCCGGGTCGCGCTGACCGAAGCCGGGCAGGCGCTGTTGCCGTCGGCGCGCCGGATCGCGGCCGACGTCGTGGCCGCGCGGGGCGAGGTGTCCGCCGTGACGGGACTGTCGCGCGGGCGGGTGTCGATCGGCACCATCCAGACCCTGACCGCGGTGGACCTGCCCGCGAAGCTGGGCGAGTTCCGGCGGCGGTACCCCGGCGTCCGGATCCACGTGCGCGACGGCACGGTGCCCGAGCTGGCCGCGGCGGTAGAGAACGGTGAGCTCGACCTGGCCTTCCTCGCCGGCGACGAGCCGCTGCCGGACGAGCTCCACGGCTTCGCCCGCTGGAACCAGGAGCTGGTGCTGCTGTCTTACCCGGGCCACCGGCTGGAGCACCGTCGCCGGGTCAGGCTCGTGGAACTGGACGATGAGCCGTTCGTCGACTTCAGCGGGAGCGGCATCCAGGCGATGACCGCCCGTCGCTTCGCCGCCGCGGGGATCGGGCACAACCGGGTCTGCGAAGCCACCCACATGCCGCTGCTGGTCGAGCTCGTGAAGGCCGGGCTCGGCGTCACCGTCGTCCCGCGACCGGTCGCCGAGCAGTCCGGCCTGCCGTTCGCCCGGATCGAGCGACCGGCGTTCGGCCGAGCCGTCCACCTGACCGGTCGCGGCCCGGACCTGACGAACCCGGCCGCGCGGGCCCTCCTGGACCACTTGCTCGCTACCGCGCCCTGACCGGCGCGTAGAGCAGGGCGAGGCCGGCGATCGTGAGGCACAACGCCACCGTCGTCAACCCCGTCAGGCACGACACGAAGGCCAGGACGAGCGCGCGGATCCCGAACTGCCGCAGCAGGCGGACGAGGTCCGTGGCCGGGTACTCCGGCTCCGGCCCGGCCATCGGCGCCGGCCGCCCACGAGTTTCCATGCGTCCGAGTATTCGCCGGCCCGGGCCTTCGGTCCAACGAATCCTTTTGCTGGGATTCAGCTGTGACACAGCTCAATCGGGATTTCCGGACGCCTCCCGCCCGGCAGCAATGCATGTTTGTCCACAAAGGACAAACTGTCTGCACGGCCGGGTACTTGACACACCCCGTTCGGCTCGCTTTACTGCTGTCCACGTCGGGATGACCGACGTCAGAGGTACGCCCAGCCGGTATGTCGGTTCCACCGCGAGCCCGGACCGAGTCGCCAGGACCTGGTGGTCCGAGGCGGGGTCGTGCCCACCATCATCCGGAGTTCGTGATGATGTCCTCCCGTTTCCCCGGCAAGACAAGCTGATGGACCGCCGCGGATTCCTGCGCGGCGCCGGCGGTCTGGCCCTCGGTGCCGCCCTCGCCGGCTGCGGTCCGGCGCGGGCCACCGGGGGCCCGGTCACGGTCGAGGTCTGGCACGGCCAGACCGACACCGGCAAGAAGGTCCTGGACGAGCTCGTCGCGGACTTCCACCGGACCCACCCCGGGATCCGGATCGACCTCGGCGGCGGGGTCCTCGCCGACGCGATGCTGCAGAAGATCACCGCGGCGCTCGCGTCGGGGTCGTTCCCGGACATCGCCTACGTCTTCGGTTCGGATCTCGCCAGCGTGGCGCGCAGCCCGAGCGTCGTCGACGTCACCGACCTCGTCGACGCCGGCCCCGGCTTCTGGGCCCCGGCCCGGGAAGCGGTCACCGTCAACGGCCGCGTCCGCGCGGTCCCGGCGCTGCTCGACTCCCTGGCCGTGGTGTGCAACAAGGCGCTGTTCGCGGGCGCCGGGATCCCGCTGCCCGCCGCGGGCTGGACGTGGGCCGACTTCGTGGCCACCGCGAAAAAGCTCACCGACACGGGCAGCGGCACCTTCGGCACCGCCTGGCCCGCCACCGGCGACGAGGACACCGTGTGGCGGCTGTGGCCGATGGTGTGGGACCTCGGCGGCGACGTCATCGGCGCGGGCGGGCGCGGCATCGGGTTCGCCGACCAGGGCGTGCGCGTCTTCGAAGTGCTCCGCGACCTCGCCGCGGCGCACGCGGTCTACCTCGACCCGAAGACCGGCAGCGAGCAGATGTACCAGGCGTTCCAGGCCGGGCACATCGGCATGGTCGCGACCGGGCCGTGGCAGCTGCCCGACATCGCCGACGCCGGGATCGACTACGCGGTCGTGCCGCTGCCGAGCTTCAGCGGCGCTCCGGTGACCATCTCCGGCCCGGACACCTGGACGCTGTTCGACAACGGCGAAGAACGGGTGGCGGCGGCGCGCACCTTCCTGACCTGGCTGGCGGACCCGGCCCAGGACGTCCGCTGGGACGACGGCGCGGGCAGCCTCCCCCTGAGCCGCCGGACGCAGCAACTCCCGGCGTGGGCGGAGAAGACCGCCGCAACGCCGGGCCTGCCGGTCTTCGTGGACGCGCTGGAGAACGCCCGCGTCCGGCCCGTGCACCCGGCCTACCCCCAGGTGTCTGCGGCCCTCGGCACCGCGATCGTCGCCGTGCTGCTGGGCCGGGCGACACCGGCCGACGCCATGCGCGACTGCGCCGCGGCCGCGAACGCCGCCCTGATCATTCCGCGATAGGGAGCCGCCATGCCCGGACTGCCGAGGCCCATCACCGTGCCAAGCCGAGGCTCCGCCTCGGGCCGGGGGCTCCGCCACCCGGAACCCCCGAAAACCCCGGTCACGCCCATACACCGCCGTCGGCGGGAAACCGCGGCCGCGTGGGCCTACATCTCCCCCGCCGTGCTCATCATCCTCGGCCTCGGCGTGGTGCCCGTGGCCTGGTCGCTCGTGCTGTCCTTCCAGGCCGACGACCTGGTGACCCCGAGCCGATGGGTGGGCGTGGACAACTACGCCGCGCTCGCCCAGGACCCGCACTTCGCCCAGGCCGTGGGGAACACCGTGCTGTACACGGTGCTCTACGTCCCGCTCAGCATCCTGTTCGGGTTCCTATTGGCGCAGGCGCTGAACCGGCGCATCCGCCTGGCCGGCGTCTACCGGACGCTCGTGTTCGTCCCGTTCGTGCTGTCGGCGACGGCACAGGGCGTGCTGTTCTCCTTCGTCCTCGACCCGCAGTTCGGCGCGGCCAACTCGGTGCTGCACCACCTCGGCGTGTCGCCGCAGGGCTTCCTGACCGACCCGGCGCAGGCGCTGCTGGTGCTCGTCGGCATCACGTTGTGGAGCGGCACCGGCTTCTGCGTCGTGGTGTACCTGGCCGCGCTGCAGGACGTCCCGCCGTCGCTGGTCGAGGCGGCTCGGCTGGACGGCGCCGGGACCTGGCGCGTGCTGCGGCACGTGACGCTGCCCGCGGTCACGCCGGTGACCGCGTTCCTCGTGCTGTGGCAGCTGATCACGTCGCTGCAGGTGTTCGACCTGGTCTACGTGACGACCAAGGGCGGCCCGCTCGGCTCGACCACGGTCATCGTCTACTTCGTCTGGGAGCAGGCGTTCAAGAACTTCACCGCCGGTTACGGCGCGGCGTCGGCCTACGTGCTCGCGCTGGCCCTGCTGGTCGTCGTGATCGCGGTTCGCGTGCTGCGCCGGCCCGGAAAGGCGCTGCGATGACTGCCCGGCTCGACGCGTCCGCGACCCGTGCCGCCCTGCCCGTGCTGCGCCGGCCCCGGCTGCCGTTCAGCCCCTGGCACCTGCTGCTCGCACCGCTGGCGCTGGTGTTCGCGGCGCCGCTGGTCTGGCTGCTGCTCAGCTCCGTGATGAGCAACGCCGAGATCAACCGGTTCCCGCCCGCACTGTGGCCGTCCCGGGTGGACTTCGCCGGGTACCGCTATGTCCTCGAGAACGCGTTGTTCCTGCGCTGGTTCACGAACTCGCTGATCGTGTCGGCGGTGACCGTCGGGTCGAACCTGCTGTTCGGAACGCTGGGCGGGTACGCGTTCGCACGGATGCGGTTCACCGGCTCGCGGGCGTTGCTCGCGCTGATGGTCGCCACGATGGCGATCCCGTTCCAGCTCACCATGATCCCGACGTTCCTGGTGATGAAGAAGCTCGGCCTGATCGACAGCCTCGGCGCGCTCATCGTGCCGTCGCTGGTGACGCCGTTCGCGGTGTTCCTGCTCCGCCAGTTCTTCCTGTCCCTGCCCCGGGAGCTCGAAGAGGCGGCCTGGATCGACGGCTGCTCACGGCTGCGCGTGCTGTTCACCATCGTGGTCCCGCTGTCGCGGCCGGCGCTGAGCACGGTGGCCGTGCTGACGTTCCTGAGTACCTGGAACGACCTGACCTGGCCGCTGATCGCGGTCAACCACGACACGACGTACACGCTGCAGCTGGGGCTCACGACGTTCCAGGGCCAGCACCACACGAACTGGGCCGCGGTGATGGCCGGCAACGTCATCACCGTGCTGCCCGTGCTGCTGGCCTTCCTCGGCGCGCAGAAGACGTTCATCCAGTCGGTCACCTCCAGCGGCCTCAAGGGCTGACCCCTTTCACCGAACCGGATCGGATTCCATGACCACCAAGATCACCTTCGTCGGCGCGGGCAGTGTCGTGTTCACCCAGGGTCTGCTCGCCGACCTGTTCACCTACCCGGAGCTGGCGGGCGCGCACGTCGCCCTGCACGACATCGACCCGGAGCGGCTGGCCACGGCGCTGGCCGCGGCCGAGCGGATCGCCGCCGTGCGCGGCGCCAAGCCCGTGCTGACCGCGCACGCGGACCGCCGGGAAGCGTTGACGGGCGCGGACTTCGTCGTGAACATCGTCCAGATCGGCATGGCCGCGGCGACGCGCACCGACTTCGAGGTCCCGGCGCGCTACGGCCTGCGCCAGACCATCGGCGACACGCTCGGCATCGGCGGGATCTTCCGCGCGCTGCGGACGTTCCCCTTCCTCAAGGCGCTCGGGCAGGACATCGCCGACGTCTGCCCGGAGGCGTGGCTGCTGAACTACACGAACCCGATGGCGATGAACGTCCAGTACCTGAGCGAGGCCACCGGGCTGACCCGGGTCGTCGGGCTGTGCCACTCGGTGTACTGGACCGTGCACGGGCTCGCCGCGCTCGTCGGCGTGCCGTTCGACGAGGTCACCTACGTCGCGGCCGGCGTCAACCACCAGGCGTGGGTGCTGCGGTTCGAGCACGCGGGCGCCGACCTCTACCCGCGGCTGCGGGAGCTGGCCGAGTCCGACGCGCAGCTGCGGCGGCGCGTCCGCTTCGACATGCTGAAGCGGCTCGGCTACTACCCGACGGAGACGAGCGAGCACTCCGCCGAGTACGTGCCCTGGTACCTCAAGCACGACTCCGAGGTCGACCGCCTGCGGTTGCCGATCGGGGACTACCTCGGCATCGTCGCGGAGAACGAAGCCGAGTACGAACGGACCCGGCGCGCGATCGCGGCCGGCGAGCCGCTGCCGGTCGAAGGCACGGGCGAGTACGCGCCGCAGATCGTCCACAGTGTGGTGACCGGCACCCCGCGCACCGTCTACGGCAACGTCGTCAACCGGGGCCTGATCGAGAACCTGCCGTCCGGCGGCGTGGTCGAGGTGCCGTGCCTGGTCGACGGCACCGGCGTCCGGCCGACCCGGATCGGCGCGCTGCCGCCGCAGCTGGCCGCGCTCAACCGGACGTACCTGAGCGCCAACGACCTCGTCGTGCGCGCGGCCGTCGAGGACGACCCGCACCACATCCGCCACGCGGCGATGGTCGACCCCGCCACGGCGGCCGCGCTGCCGGTCGAGCGGATCTTCGAGCTGTGCGACGACCTCGTCCGCGCCCACGGCGACCGGCTCCAGCCGGCTCTGCGTGCCGTGCTCGGAGGTTGATCTGTGGAAAGCTGGGTGCATGCCGGACGATGGGGAGTGGCTGCCGGGGGCGGACGGTGACGACAGCGCGGAGCTGACCGCCGAGACCCGTCGGCTGCGCGTGCTGGGGTGGCGGGCGCTGGTGATCGCCGCCCTGTGGTTCTCGGCCATGGCCGGGGCGTTCACCGGGCTCGTCCTGTACGAGTCGTCGGCCGACCGGCTCCTGCAGGACGGTGTCCGGGTGCCCGGCGAGGTGCAGCGGGTCTCGCAAAGCCCGAATCGGATCTACGTCAGCTACTCCGTGCAGGGCAAACCGCACTACGCCGGCATCCGGGTCAACTCGAACCGGCGTTACGCCAACGGCTCGCCGGTCACGGTGGTCTACGACCGCGCCGACCCCTCGAACGTGCGCACGACACTGGAAGACGGCCTCGATCGCCGCGGGCACGCCTTCTTCTGGATCCTGGGCGTGGGCCTGGGGGCGGGAGTCGTCTTCAGCCTCATCGGCTGGGGCCGGTGGTCGCTGCGGCACAAGGCGGTGCTGCGCACCGGCTGGCACCCGGCCACGGTCACCGTCCGGCCCGACCCGTCGACCTCCAAGCACGGCCACCGGCCGGACCTGCTCGTCGAGTACCGCGACGGGAGCCGGGCCGAGCTGCGGGCGACGCTGTCCAGCCACCGCAGCACCGGACTGAAGAACCTGCCGAACCACCCGTCGTGGGTGGGCGGCGCGGGCCGGGAAATGGTCGTCCTCTTCGACGCCGACCCCGGGTGGCGGCGGTACGCGGTGCCGGCGTTCGGGCGCGAACCCCGGACGTGGTCCGGGAGACCACCGGCCTGAGAGCGCTCCCAGCATTCGTCCGGGTACCCGCCGCCGCGGATAGGCCGGACGGAGGCACCCGGTACCGCCGAACCGCCCTCCCCCGGCGTCGGCGCTTTACACCCGGCGATCCCGCTCCTTACGCTCACCCTGGAAGCGCTCCCAGACTCGAGGAGGCGGAGTGCGCACTTCAGCGACGAAGGCGACGGCCCAGGCGATCGTGGCGCTGCTCGTGCTCGGCCTGACCCTGGTCGTTCCGGGGCCGCCCGCCGGCGCCGCCGGGAAGTTCAACTACGGCGAGGCGCTGCAGAAGGCCGTCTGGTTCTACGACGCCCAGCGCTCCGGTGCCCTGCCCGCCGACAACCGGGTTTCCTGGCGCGGCCCGTCCGCCCTCAACGACGGCAAGGCCGCCGGCCTGGACCTCACCGGCGGCTTCTACGACGCCGGCGACCACGTCAAGTTCGGGCTCCCGTTCGAGTTCAGCATGACGATGCTCGCCTGGGGCGCGCTCGAGAACCGCACCGCGTACCAGAACTCCGGCCAGTGGCCGTACCTGCTGTCCAACCTGCGCTGGGGTGCCGACTGGCTGGTCAAGGCGCACCCGCAGCCCGACGTGCTCTACGGCCAGGTCGGCAAGGGCGACGACGACCACAAGTGGTGGGGTCCCGCCGAGACGATGACCATGGCCCGGCCCGCCTACCGCATCGACGACGCCTGCCCGGGTTCGGACCTCGCCGGCGAGGCCGCCGCGCAGCTGGCCGCCGGTTCGATGGTGTTCCAAGCCGGCGATCCCGGCTACGCGGCCACCCTGCTCACCCACGCCAAGCAGCTGTACTCGTTCGCCGACAACCACCGGGGCGCCTACTCCAACTGCATCACCGACGCCCAGAACTTCTACAAGTCCTGGAGCGGCTACCAGGACGAGCTCGTGTGGGGCGCGATCTGGCTCTACAAGGCCACCGGCGACGGCAGCTACCTGGCCAAGGCGCGCGCCGAGTACGAAAAGCTGGCCACCGAACCGCAGACCACCACCCGCTCCTACCGCTGGACGCTGGCCTGGGACGACAAGTCCTACGGCGCCTACGTCCTGCTCGCCCAGCTCACCCGCGACCCCCAGTACGTCGCCGACGCCAACCGCTGGCTGGACTGGTGGACCACCGGCGTCAACGGCCAGCGCGTGCCGTACTCCCCCGGCGGCCAGGCCGTGCTCGACCAGTGGGGCTCGCTGCGCTACGCGGCGAACACCGCGTTCGTGGCGCTCACCTACTCGGACTGGTTGCGCGCCACCGATCCCACGCGCGCCACCACCTACCACGACTTCGGCGTCCGGCAGATCGACTACGCGCTCGGCGACAACCCGCGCGGCGCGAGCTTCGAGGTCGGGTTCGGCGTCAACCCGCCCCGCAACCCGCACCACCGCACCGCGCACGGCTCCTGGGCCGACAACATCAACGAGCCCGCGCAGAGCCGGCACACCCTCTACGGCGCGCTCGTCGGCGGCCCCAGCTCGGCCAACGACTCCTACACCGACGACCGCACCAACTACACGATGAACGAGGTGGCCCTCGACTACAACGCCGGCTTCACCGGCGCGCTGGCCCGCCTCTACGGGGAGTACGGCGGCACACCGCTGACGTCCTTCCCGCCGAAGGAAACCCCGGACGGCCCGGAAATGCTGGCGCAGGGCGCCCTCAACCAGCCCGACGGCGGCACGTTCACCGAGGTCAAAGCCTACGTGCTCAACAAGTCGGCGTGGCCGGCCCGCACCTTCACCGGCTCGCTGCGCTACTACTTCACGCTCGACGGCGCCACCACACCCGGCCAGATCTCGGTCACCTCGGCGTACAACCAGTGCGACGCGCCGGCCATCCGCCCGTTCTCGGGCGCGGTCCACTACGTCGAGGTGACGTGCTCGGGCGGCGTCGCTCCCGGCGGGCAGTCCCGCTACCGCAAGGAAGTGCAGTTCCGGATCAGCAGCGCCGGCACCTGGAACCCCGCCGACGACTGGTCGCACACCGGCCTCGCCCCCAGCGGATCCGCGCCCGCGGACACCTCCCGGCTGGTGCTCGCCCAGGGCGCCACCGTCGTGTGGGGCACCCCGCCGGGACCGTCCACAGTGGATACGACCCCGCCGTCCGCGCCCACGGGGATCACCGCCACCGCCGGCAGCACCAGCGTCGGCCTCACGTGGACCGCCGCCACCGACGACGTCGGCGTCGCCGGCTACGACGTGCTCGACGCGGCCGGCACGACGATCGGCAGCACCACCGGCACCGGTTACCAGGTCACCGGCCTCACGCCCGGGACCGCGTACACGTTCTCGGTCCGCGCCCGGGACGCCGCCGGCAACCGGTCCGCGGCCGGCAGCCCGGTGTCGGTCACCACCACGACCGGCGGCGGCAACCCCGGCACCGGCTCGCTCGCCGTCCAGCAGCGTTCGAGCAGCGGGGCCACCGACAACCAGATCCGCACCGGCCTGCAGGTCGTCAACCGGGGCAGCACGCCGGTCGCGCTGAACGGCGTCACCGCGCGTTACTGGTTCACCGGCGACGCCACCAACCCGGGTTACCAGATCTGGTGCGACTACGCGGTGGCCGGGTGCGGCAACGTCACGCTGCGCGTCGTGAAGCTCGGCACGCCACGCCCGGGCGCCGACGCCTACGTGGAACTCGCCTTCACCGGCGGCACCCTGGCCGCCGGTGCGAACACCGGCGAGGTCCAGGTCCGCGTCGCCAAGTCCGACTGGTCGTCGTTCAACCAAGCCGACGACTACAGCTACCGCACGGCGTCGTCGTTCACCGACCTGACCACCGCCACCGCCTACCAGTCCGGGACCCTCGCCTGGGGCACCGAACCCTGAGCCCACCCGGCCGCCCCCGGCTACGTCCGCAGGATCTCCTGCTCGCTCACCGCCCGGGCGACCGCGCGGAGAACGCCGATCGGGTCGGCCCCCATGGCGTGCAGGCCGACGTGGTCCGCCCCCGCCGCCAGCTCCGCGCGGACGCCCGCCGCGATGGCCGTCTCGTCGCCGTGCAGCACGAGGGCGTCGACCAACCGGTCGCTGACGGGCTCGGCGAGGTCCTGGTCGCCGTAGCCGATGCGCCGGAGGTTGCCGGCGTAGTTCGCGATGCCCAGCATCGGGCGCACCGCGGCCCGGCCGGTCTCGCGGGCCCGGCCGGCGTCGGTGTCCAGCAGCACGCCGTGGCCGGGCACCACCAGCTTGCCCGGCCCGAGGGCCTCCCGGGCGCGCCGGGTGTGCTCGGGTGTCACCTGGAGCGTCAGCGTGCCCGCGGCCCGCTCGGCCGCCAGCCGGAGCATCTTCGGCCCGAGCGCGGCCAGCAGCACGCGGTCGGCGGGGACGCCGGCCGCGGTCAGCGCGTCGAGGTAGCTCGCGATCTTCGCCACCGGCGACGCGTACCCGGCGTCGATCTCCCGGTGGCCGGCGCCGATGCCGACGAGGAGCCGGCCGGCGTGCTTGCCGGTGATCCGGTGGTAGGAGGCCGCGACCTCGTCCGCGTCGGCCTGCCACACGTTGAGCACGCTGGTGCCCACCACGATCCGGCTGGTCGCGTCGAGCAGCCGCTCCGCCGCGAGGAGGTCGGCGGACGGCGATGCGGCCAGCCAAACCGCCCCGTAGCCGGCTTCTTCCAGTGCGACGGCCTCCGCCGCGGTCGCCTCGGCAGCCGTCAGGTAGGCGCCCAGCGATCCCAGTTCGATTGTCATGATCACGACTTCAGCAGCCATCGGTGCCGCGAACCAGCCCCGGTCGCCACGTGCTGCGATAAGCTGAACTTATCGTCGAGGGGCGGGGACCATGGAACTGCGGGCACTGCGCTATTTCGTCGCCGTCGCCGACGAACTGCACTTCGGCCGCGCCGCCGAGCGGCTGCACATCGCGCAACCCGCCGTCAGCCAGCAGGTCGCCCGGCTGGAGCGGGAGCTCGGGGTCCGGCTCCTCGACCGGTCGCCCCGGCGGGTCCGGCTCACCGCGGCCGGGCACCGGGTGCTCGACGCCGCACGCGCCACGCTCGCCGCCGCCGGCCAGGTGCCGATCGCGGCCAAGCAGGGCATGACCACCGTGCGCATCGGCACCGCCGCCGGCCTGACCGCCCGCCTGGAACGCGGCATCGACGCCCTCCGCGAGCGGGCGCCGGAGTTCGACGTGGTGCTGGTCGACCTGCCGGTCGAGGCCCGGCTCAACGCGCTCCGGCAGGGCGAACTCGACCTGGCCCTCACGCGCGGCGTGCGTTCCGTGCCCGGCCTCACGGTGCTGCCGGCCTGGACCGAACGCCTGTACGCGGTGGTGTCCCGCCACCACCCGGCCGCGGACCACCCGGCCGTCGGCCTCGCCGAGCTGGCCGCCGACACGCTGCGCGTGCCCTCCCGCGAGCACGACCCGCCGCTGAACGACGCCGTCGTCTCGGCGCTGCGCGAGAGCGGGCTCCACCCGAAGCCGGGCCGGCCGACCGGCACGCTCCAGGACACGATCGTCGAAGTCGGCTCGGAACCGCGGAGCTGGACGGTGCTCCCCGCCGACCAAGCCGCCGAAATCCGCTCCACCCGGGTGCGACCGATCCCGATCGAGCCGGCGATCACGATCGGCGGAAGCGTGGTGGTCGCCGCGGAAAACGCGGGCGGTGCGGCCGAGTGCGCGGTTGCGGCCTTCCGCGACGAGGCCGAGCACCCCGCTCGCGGCCGGCCGTCGCTCAGCCGCTGAGCTCGGCCGCCCGGCCGGCGCGGGCGGCCAGTTCCGCGAACGCACCGCGCAACGCTTGCGGGCCGACCACGTCGATCTCGCACTCGAACCGCAGCAGGCCGGCGGCCAGCGCGGCCCAGGACCAGGACCCGGTGCGCAGCCTGGTCCGGCCGGGGGCGGCCTCCTCCGCGATGCCGTCCCCGGCGAACGGCGCCACGTCGGCGACCGGCAGGTCGAGGATCACCTCGCCCTGGCACGGCCACGCGTCGGCAGCGGCGGAACCCTTGAACCGGGCAGCGAGGAACGTCGCGACGTCGCCGCCCGGCACCTCCCGCGGGGTGAACCGTGGTCCATTCGGGACACGAAGCCGGATCCGGTCGACGCGGTGGGTCCGCCAGTCCGCCCGGGCCGCGTCCCACCCGACCAGGTACCACCGTCCATTGCGGACCACCAGGTGGTGCGGCTGCACCCGGCGCGGCCCCCGGAGCGCGGCATCCTCCGGGCGTGACGGCGAATCGTAGTCGAACCGCACCTCCTCGGCGGACCGGATCGCCAGGCTCAGCGCCAGCAGGACGTCGGTGCCAACCTGATCGGTGCCCTTGGCCGCGGTGATCTCCAGCTGGTCGACGCGCTGCCGCAGCCGTGACGGCATCACCTGGCGCACCGTCGCCAGCGCACGGGCGGCGGCCTCCTCGATCCCCGCGCCGGTCCCCACGGCGATCCTCAGCGCCACCGCGAGCGCCACCGCCTGCTCCTCGTCGAACAGCAACGGCGGCAGCCGGCTGCCGGCCTCCAGCCGGTAACCGCCCTCCGGCCCCTTCACCGCCTGCACCGGGTAGCCCAGCTCCCGAAGCCGGTCGACGTCGCGGCGCACGGTCCGCTCGCTGACCCCCAGCCGGCCCGCGAGCAGCGCACCCGGCCAGTCCCGGCGGACCTGCAGCAGGGACAGCAGCGAGAGCAGACGACCCGAAGTCGCCGTCGAGGAAGAAGCCAGCATGAATTTCATGGTGCCACGAGAAGCGGACGTTCCCTGGCCGCTACTGCCGTCATCGTGGTTCTCGTCGCCGGAGCCCTCCGGTGGCGCAACCTTCGAGAAGGACCGGAAAACCATGTCGCTCAACGCTGTCGCCCACCTCAACTTCACCGGCCAAGCCCGCGCGGCCCTCGAGTTCTACCGGTCGGTCTTCGGCGGCCAGGCCACCGTCGTCACCTACGGCGACTTCGGCGTGCCCGCCGAGCTGCCCGACGCGGGCAAGGTGGTCTTCGGCCAGGTCACCGCGGACAACGGCTTCAGCGTCATGGCCTACGACGTCCCCGGCACCGACGGACCGGCCCCGGCCGCCCCCACCACCCGCCGCGAAAACGGCACCACGATCACGAAGGAGAAGTTCTTCCTCTCCGTGCGCGGCGCGACCATCGACGAGGTTTCCCCGGTGTGGAAAGGCCTCGCCGAAGGCGCGACGGTCATCGAAGAGTTCGGGCCCGCCCAGTGGGCGCCCGCGTTCGGGATGCTCGTCGACCGCTTCGGCGTCACCTGGATCGTCGACGTCGCCGCCGAACACCAGGGTTGATCGCGCTCAGCGGAGCCGTCGTCGCACGGTCCGCTCCAGGATGCCGAGCGTGGCCTTGAGGGCGGATTCGGGGACGACCGGGAAAGTGAGGCGCTGCCGCCACTCTTCGGTGATCTCCGACCAGTCGTAGTAGGACGTGACGCGGGTGCCGCCCTCGGCGGGCTCCAGCCGGTAGCCGTAGATGTGGCGGACGTGCGCGAACCGGCCCTCGACGGTCCAGGCGATCTCCTCGTCCGGGACGAGCTTGGTGATGACGACCTCGACGTCGTACTTGCCGAGGGGAACGTCCCCGAGGGCGTCCCGGTCCATGTGCACCAGGAACCGGTCCCCGGCCTGGCGGACCGGCTCGCCTTCGGCGGACATGAGCATCCCCGACGCGTCGATGTCCACGTGCCCTTCCGGGTCGGTCAGCACCGCGAAGACGGCGTCGGCGGGCGCCGGGACGACCCGGGAGACCTCGAGGCGTTCGGTGCCCGGCGTTTCCGCCGTGGCGGTCAGGACCGCGCGGGCGAGGGTGTGCCCGGACATGACGAAGCCGAGAACGGCCGGGGTGGCATCGGCCGGAACACCGACGGACTCGACGTCGAGGGCGTGCACCACGAAGAAGTAGCGGTGCGGGCCGTGCCCGGCCGGCGGGGCCGCGCCCGCGAAGCGCGCCAAGCGGGCGTCGTTGGGCAACTGGAAGGCGCCGTCCGGGAGGCCCGAGCCGGTGTCGTCGCCGGCACCTTCCGGCAGTTCGGTGACGGTCGCGGGGATGTCGGCGACCGCCCAGTGCCAGAACCCGGACCCGGTGGGTGCGTCGGGGTCGTAGACGGTCACGGCGTAGCTCTTCGTACCCGCCGGGGCGCCGCTCCAGGACAGCTGCGGAGACCGGTCCTTCCCGGACCGGTGCTCGGGCGGCAAGGCGGCACCCTCGGTGATCGTGGCGCTGGTGACGGCGAAGGACGGCACCCGGGGCAGCCGGCCGAAGGGATCGACGAGGGTCATGCGATCGACGTTATCAACAGGTCCACGGGCATCTGCGGGACGCGATCATGCAGGGGCACCACTCCTCCGGCGAAGCCTCGCGGTCCCGGCCTTTCCGGCCGCCGGTGGCAGGAAGTCGCGGAGGCCCGCCGGACGGTCGAGCCGCTCGTGCTGCGCATCGCGATCGGCGAGTGGGCCGAGGCGCACCGGATCTTCCACCGCACCCTGCTGGAGGGCTGCGGCAATCCGGTGCTCCTCGAGACGTTCGACCGGATGTGGACCGCGAGCGAACTGGCCCGCCGCTGGTCGGCGCACCGCACGCCGGACCGCGACCACCTCGGCGAGCACGCCCTGCTGGAGCGCACGGCACTGGCCCGCGACGCCGACGCGGCTGCCGAGGCACTGGTCCGCCACAGCCGAACGCCCTGACGAACGAAGAAACGCAGTCCTCCGGAGTCCGCACGGACCCCGCGCGCGGCGAACCCGGTCAGCTGCCAGGTACTCGTCGGACACCATATTCCCCTCCAAGAACGATGCGACGACA
>Ga0070663_100000747_pt1 | contig 17585 bp, 16 predicted proteins | sample KBSC63metaG_FD_65646 | JGI IMG/M metagenome (GOLD analysis project Ga0070663, IMG submission 65646) | Corn rhizosphere microbial communities from Kellogg Biological Station, Michigan, USA - KBS C6-3 metaG | ecosystem: Host-associated > Plants > Roots > Rhizosphere > Soil ...
AGAACGAGATCAAGGAACGCGTGGCCGACGCGCTCGCGCTCGTGCAGATGAGCAAGTACGCGAAGCGCAAGCCGCACCAGCTGTCCGGCGGCCAGCAGCAACGCGTCGCGCTGGCCCGCTCGCTCGTCAAGCGCCCGAAGCTGCTGCTGCTCGACGAACCGATGTCCGCGCTCGACAAGAAGATCCGCCAGAAGACCCAGCTCGAACTCGTGAACATCATCGAGAAGGTCGACGTGACCTGCGTGATGGTCACGCACGACCAGGAAGAGGCGATGACGATGGCGAGCCGCCTCGCGGTGATGAGCGAAGGCAAGATCGTGCAGATCGGCACGCCCGGCGAAGTGTACGAATACCCGAACAGCCGCTTCTCGGCCGAGTTCATCGGCTCGACGAACCTGTTCGAAGGGCGCGTGGTCGAGGACGAGCCCGATCACATCTTCGTCGAGAGCGACGACCTCGAAGCGCGCATGTACGTGAGCCACGGCGTGACCGGCCCGCTGGGGATGCCCGTCGGCATCTCGGTGCGGCCCGAGCGCGTGCATGTGTCGCGCGACAAGCCCGGCTCGCATCACAACTGGGCGCGCGGCGTCGTGACCGACATCGCGTACATGGGCAGCTACTCGCTGTATCACGTGCGCCTGCCGAGCGGCAAGACGGTCGTATCGAACCTGTCGAGCTCGCACCTGCTGCACGACGGCGCGCCGTCGTGGAACGACGACGTGTTCGTGTCGTGGTCGCCGGCCAGCGGCGTCGTGCTGACGCAGTGAGGACGACATGATCAGAACTTCCGCTTCCACTCCGTCCACGCCGGTGCCGACCGCTGCGGCAAGCAGCAGCGCCGGCGCCGGCCGCGCGCGCCGCGGCCGCTTCGCCGCGCTGTCGCGCTTCCTGCCGTCGGGCCGCAACGTCGCGATCGGCGTGCCGTTCCTGTGGCTCACGATCTTCTTCGCGCTGCCGTTCGTGCTGGTGTTCAAGATCAGCTTCGCCGACCAGGTGATGGGAATCCCACCGTACACGTCGCTCGTCGCGTTCAAGGACGGCGTCGTGCACTTCGCGCTGCAGCTGTCGCACTACGCGTTCCTGCTGCAGGACGACCTGTACATCGCGACCTACCTCAGCTCGCTGAAGATGGCCGCCGTGTCGACGGTGCTGTGCCTGCTGATCGGCTACCCGATGGCGTACTACATCGCCCGTGCCGAACCGGGCCGGCGCAACGTGCTGATGATGGCCGTGATGCTGCCGTTCTGGACGTCGTTCCTGATCCGCGTGTACGCATGGATCGGAATCCTGAAGGACGACGGCCTGCTGAATCACACGCTGATCGCGCTGGGCATCATCCACTCGCCGCTGCGCCTTTATCACAGCGACGCCGGCGTCTACATCGGGATGGTCTATTCGTATCTGCCGTTCATGATCATGCCGCTCTATGCGCACCTCGTGAAGATGGACCTCACGCTGCTCGAGGCCGCGTACGACCTCGGTGCGAAGCCGTGGGTCGCGTTCACGCGCATCACGCTGCCGCTGTCGAAGAACGGGATCATCGCCGGCAGCCTGCTGGTGTTCATTCCGGCGGTGGGCGAGTACGTGATTCCGGAACTCCTCGGCGGCGCCGACACGCTGATGATCGGCCGCGTGATGTGGGATGAGTTCTTCAACAACATGGACTGGCCGATGGCGTCCGCGGTGACGGTCGCGATGGTGCTGCTGTTGCTGGTGCCGATGGCGCTGTTCCAGTACTACCAGGTCAAGGAACTGGAGGACGCGAAATGATCAAGCCGAACAAACCGCTGTCGACGGGCGTTCTCGCCTTCGGCTTCCTGTTTCTGTACATCCCGATCATCAGCCTGGTCGTGTACTCGTTCAACGAGTCGAAGCTGGTGACGGTGTGGTCGGGCTTCTCGCTGAAGTGGTACGCGGCGCTTCTGGAAGACGACGAGCTGCTCACCGCCGCGTGGCTGTCGCTGAAGATCGGCCTGCTGACGGCCACCGCGTCGGTCGTGATCGGCACGTGGGCGGGCTTCGTGCTCGCGCGCTTCGGCCGTTTCAAGGGCTTCACGCTGTACACGGGGATGATCAACGCGCCGCTGGTGATTCCGGAAGTGATCCAGGGGATCTCGCTGCTGTTGCTGTTCGTTGCGCTGGAGCAGATGTTCGGCTGGCCGAAGGGGCGCGGGATGGTGACGATCTGGATCGGTCACGTGATGCTGTGCGTGTCGTACGTGGCGATCATCGTGCAGTCGCGCGTGAAGGAGATGAACAAGTCGCTCGAGGAAGCGGCGCTGGATCTGGGCGCGACGCCGCTGAAGGTGTTCTTCGTGGTGACGCTGCCGCTGATCTCGCAGGCGCTGCTGTCGGGCTGGCTGCTGTCGTTCACGCTGTCGATCGACGATCTGGTGCTGTCGGCATTCCTGTCCGGGCCGGGCTCGACGACGCTGCCGCTGGTGGTGTTCTCGCGCGTGCGGCTCGGCCTGAATCCCGAGATGAATGCGCTGGCGACGCTGTTCATCACGGCGGTGACGATCGGCGTGATCGTCGTGAACCAGATGATGATCGCGCGCGAACGGCGTCGGGTGGCCGACCTGAAGGCGGCGTTCGCGGCGGCCTGACGCCCCTTCCCCCCATCCATCGATAACAAGACCTGCGCGCCGCGCGTTTGCGGCGCGCACCGAAACGCAGATCGACAGGCACACGACAAGGAGAATCCGCAATGAAGAAGAAACTGATCTGCCTGCTGGTGGCCGGCGCGTTGCCGGGCATCGCGCTGGCCGGCTCGACCTCCGCCGAAATCAAGGCATTGCAGGCGCAGGTGGCTGCGCTGCAGAAGCAGATGAAGGCCATGCAGGCGCAGCTCGCCGCGAAGCCGGGCGGCGCACCGCTCGCGCAGGCGGGTGCAACGGCCGCGCCGAAGCCGGTGATCGTGGCCGCCGATCCGGCCTCGCCCGACTATGGCCGTGCGCAGGCCGCGCTGACCAACGACGAAGTCAGCGAAATGAAGCAGCAGATCGCCAACCAGCAGCTGAAGGTCGACTCGCTGACGGACGCGGCCAGCACCGGGCCGCTCGCCGGGCTGTCGGTGACGGGCTACATCGATCCGACCTACATCTACAACCGCGCTGCCGGCACGTCGTCGTTCCTGTTCGCGAACCACGAGAACGCGTACAACTACTTCAACAGCACGTTCGGCGACCTGTACCTCGACATCAAGAAGACCTTCGGCGTCGGCCCGATGGCGCCGTCGGCCGAGATCACGCTGATGCCGAACCGCGGCAACGGCATCACGCTGCTGCAGAACTCGCGCGGCTCGATCACCGACAACCTGCTGAACACCGCGGTCATCAACGTGCCGATCACCGCGTCGACCACGCTCGTCGCCGGCTTGATCCCGAGCTTCGGCGGCTACGAGGTGCAGCAGTCGAACCAGATGCTCACGCTCACGCACAACCTGCTGTACGACTTCTCCGATCCGGGCAGCTACGTCGGTGCGGGCGCGAACTACACGAAGGGCAACTGGGCGTGGAAGTTCTTCGTCGGCAACGAGCAGTACCGCACGTACGGCTCGGTCACGCAGACGGGCACCAACGCGCTCGGCGACCCGATCACGACCAGCAACAAGGTGCCGACCTTCACCGCGCGCGCCGACTACACGTGGTCGAGCGCACTCGACATCGGCGGGTCGATCAACATCGGCCGGCAGACGCTGGCGAGCGCGATCGATTCGGACGGCAACGTCCACTACGGCCCGGGCGGCGCCGCGCCGAGCGCGTACGGCACGTTCTTCTTCGGCGAAGTCGACGCGACCTACACGCTGGCCGACATCCAGTACAACGCCGAGCTCGACTACGGCCAGCAGCAGCATGCGGCGTACAACGGCGGGCTCGCGCAGTGGTACGGCCTGTCGCTGCTCGCGCACCGCAAGTTCAACGCGCCGGTGGTCGGCCGCATGGGCGTGACGCTGCGCTACGATGCGCTCGTGAACCGCAAGAACGGCGGCGGCGGCGGCGGCATCGCGCTGAACGGCAACGGGATGGATCCGTCCAACGGCTTCGGTGTCGACGCGGACTGCCTCGCGACGTCGAAGGCGAACGGCGGCCTGGGCTTCGACTGCAAGGGTGCGGTCCGCCAGGACGTCGCGCTCGACCTGCTGTTCTATCCGACCCAGCAGATCACCGTGAAGGTCGAATACCGGCACGACTGGGCGAACAACAAGGTGTTCCTGCGTAACGACGGTTCGTACGGCAAGTCCAACGACCTGCTCGCGACGCAGTTCATCTATTCGTTCTGACGCTGGCCGCGCAGGGCGCCGTGCCGCACGCATGGCGTCCCGCGCCGTTTCACCCGGCCGGACCGCGGTGCGTCGCGCACTGGCGCCGGCCGTCTTCGAGGGAGTCGGTTTGATGACGCAGTCTTTCACCCGCCGCGCCGATGCGCTCGCGCGCGACTCGTACTACGAAGCAACCGTCACGCGGCCGGTGGTTGACGACCCCGCGCTGGAGGACGCGATCGACGTCGACGTGTGCGTGATCGGCGCGGGCTTCGCGGGCCTGTCGACGGCGCTCGATTGCCGCGCGCGCGGGCTGTCGGTCGCCGTGCTCGACGCGCACCGGCCCGGCTGGGGCGCATCGGGGCGCAACGGCGGCCAGGCGATTACGGGTTTCGCGAAAGACGAGGTGATCGAGCGGCAGCTCGGCGCCGCCGGGGCACGCGCCGCATGGTCGCTGTCGCTCGACGGCGTCGCGCTGATCGCCGAGCGGATCGAGCGGTACGGAATCGACTGCGACTTCATGCGCGGCTACCTGACGGTCGCGACGAAGCCGCGCCGCATCGACGACCTGCGCGCATGGATGGACGCCGCGACCTCGCGCTGGGGCCATCCGTCGCTGTCGTGGCTCGACACCGGCGAGATCCGCGCGCGCATCGCGTCGTCCCGCTATCTGGCCGGCGTCTACGATCCGCTGTCGGGTCACCTGCATCCGCTCAAGTATTGCCTCGGCCTCGCCGATGCCGCTCGCCGCGAAGGCGTCGCGCTCCATGCGCATACGCCCGCGCTCGAGGTCGTGCGCGGCGCGCGGCCGGTCGTGCGCACGCCGTCGGGCGAGGTGCGCTGCCGCTTCGTCGTGTCGTGCTGCAACGCGGGCCCCGGCGGCATCCTGCCGCCCGCGACCGCCGCGCGCATCGCGCCGATCGCGTCGTACATCATCGCGACCGAACCGCTCGGCCGCGCGCGCGCCGACGCGCTGATCGCGCAGCGCGAAGCCGTGTGCGACAACAACTTCTTCCTCGACTACTTCCGGCTGTCGGCCGACCACCGGATGCTGTTCGGCGGCCGCGCGAACTCCGCGGGCGCATCGCCCGACACGCTAGCCGAAACGATCCGGCGGCGCATGGTCGGCGTGTTCCCGCAGCTCGCCGACGTGCGCGTCGATCACGCGTGGGGCGGCTTCGTCGACGTCACGCGCAACCGCGCGCCGGACTTCGGCGCGCTCGATCCGAACTTCTTCTACGTGCAGGGCTTCAGCGGACACGGCGTCGCGCTGGCCGGCATCGCCGGGCGCGCGATCGCCGGCGCGATCGCGGGCGACACGCGCGCGTTCGACCTGTTCGCCCGGTTGCGCCACCGGCGCTTTCCCGGCGGCGACGCGTGGCGGCAGCCCGCGCTCGAACTCGGGATGCTGTACCACCGCGTGCGCGAGCTGTTCTGAGCCTTCTTTCTCCGTTCTCCTGACCATGCAGACATTCGCCAACCAGCCGCACGTCGCGTCATACTACGCGGCGAGCGCCAACGATACGACCCGCCATGCGCCGCTCGCCGGCGCGACCGACGCCGACGTGTGCGTGATCGGCGCGGGCCTCACCGGTTTGTCCGCCGCGCTCAACCTCGCCGAGCGCGGCCATTCGGTGACCGTGCTCGAGGCGTCGCGGGTCGGATGGGCGGCGAGCGGACGCAACGGCGGCCAGCTGATCGGCGGTTTCGCGTGCGACATCGACACGTTCGCCAACTTCATGCCGGAAGGCGACGTGAAGCGGATCTGGGACATGGGGCTCGAAACGCTGTCGCTCGTGAAGTCGCGCATCGCGCGGCACGACATCGACTGTGCGCTCGTGCCCGGCTACCTGACCGCCGCGAACACCGAGCGCGACGCCGATGCGCTGAAGCGCTGGCGCGACGACGCCGCGAAGCGCTTCGGCTATGACCGCTTCCATTTCGTCGAAGCCGACGAACTCGGCGACTACGTGCAGTCGGCGCGCTATCGCGGCGGCCTGTACGACCCAGACAGCGGCCACCTGCATCCGCTGAACTACACGCTGGGGCTCGCGCGCGCGGCGGCCGACGCCGGCGTGCGGATCCACGAGGACAGCTGCGTGACGCGCGTGCGCGACGTCGCGGGCGGCCATGTCGTCGAAACGGACCAGGGGCACGTGCGTGCGCGCTTCGTCGTGCTCGCCTGCAACACCTACGTCGGCACGCTCGCGCCCGCGCTGTCGAGAAAGATCATGCCGGTCGGCACCTACGTGATCGCGACCGAGCCGCTCGGCGAAGCGCGCGCCGCCGCGCTGATGCCCGCGCGCGCGGCCGTCTGCGACAGCCGCTTCGTGCTCGACTATTTCCGGCCGGCGCCCGACACACGGCTCGTATGGGGCGGCAAGGTCAGCTATTCGACGCGGCCGCCGCGCAATCTCGCCGCCGCGATGCGCGCGGACATGCTGAAGACGTTCCCGCAGCTCGCGGACGTGAAGGTCGACTACGCATGGGGCGGCTTCGTCGACATCACGATGAACCGCGCGCCGCACTTCGGGCGTGTCGCGCCGACGATGTATTTCGCGCAGGGCTTCTCGGGGCACGGCGTGAACACGACCGCACTCGCGGGCAAGCTGATCGCCGAGGCGATCGACGGCCAGGCGAGCCGCTTCGACCTGTTCGGCAGGATCCGGCATCGCGACTTCCCCGGCGGCGCGACGCTGCGCACGCCGGCGCTGGTGCTCGCGATGAGCTGGTACCGGCTGCTCGACGCGCTTGGCGTGCATTGAGCGTCGTTCCGCGGCGATGCGGCGCAAGCGTTGAACGCCGCCGCACGCCGACGCAAAATGAAAACGGCCGCGCAACGAGCGCGGCCGTTCGATCGAATCGCATCACGTCGGCTTGATGGCGGCGCGACGGGCGAACATGGTGCCCGTGCGCTGCGGCCGACTTGCGCTCAGTCCGTTCCGTACTTCGGCGAATGCGGACCGTACAGCAGCCCGTTCGGCGGGCCGGCCGACAGCATCCGCGTGCTGGTGTACGCGGCGACGCTGTGGCTTTGATCCATCAGCGTGTTCGCGATCTGCTTGACCGCAGCCGTCACGAGCATGCCGATCAGGCCGCCGCCGCCGCTGTTGCCCCCTTCATCGCTGCTCGCGCTCGCGCGGCCCTGCCACAGCACGTCGCCGGTACGCAGATCGACAAGCTTCGCCGAGGCCGACACGACCGTTGCGCTCGCAAGGATCCGGTAGACGGTGCCGTACTGCGACACCTTCGAATACAGCGCGGCATCGGCACCGAAGATCTCGCGCAGCTTCGCGGGCGATGTCTGCTGGATCTCGGCCGCGTTGGTCAGGCCGTTCTGCTTGAACGTTTCGTCCATCACGGCGACCGGCACCACGTAGTAGCCGGATTCGGCGAGCGGCAGCGTCATCTGCGACAGCATCCCGTAGGTCGCCGTCACGTCGGACGTCTCGTTGATGGGCGGCAACACGAGGATCGAGCGCGGCTGGCTCTTCTTGAACGCCGTGTAGTCGGGTCGTTTCACCGGCTGCGCGCACGCGCTCAGCAGCGCGACGATCGACAGCACGGACATCAGTTTGAATGAGAGTGTCTTGAACATGGCGGGCGCGTCACGGTTTGGCGGTGGTCGGGGCAGGATCCTTCTGGCCGGCGATCGCCTGGGCGGCCGTCTTCTGATCCGCGGTCTTCGGCGCGCCGGTCTTTTTCTTCAGCAGGAAATCCATGTAGGTCGACGATTCCGGAAACAACTGCTTCTCGGCCTGCAGCTCCTGTTCGGCCTGCTGCTCGTTGCCGACGCTCGCGTACAGCATCCCCAGATGCGCGTGGAAGCCCGGCGGCGGCGTATGGCCCTTCGCGCGAATCTCCTGCAGCGCCTTTTCGAGCGCGTCGATCTGCTCTTGCGGGGAGCTCTGCCCCTTGAAGTATTCGTACACCTGCGGCTGATAGCCGGTCCACTGATAGAGCGGCGGCGTGGAGCTCGCGCATCCGGCGAGCAGCAAGGCGGCGGCCGTTGCCGGCAGCCAGTTACCCCGTTTCATGGTCTGTTCTCTTCTTGATGTCGTGGTGAATCGTTTTAGCGCGGCGCCACCCCGGCGCCGCGCTGCGGCATGGGCTGCGACGCTTACTGCGGCGCCTTCAGCGTACCGGCGTCGACCTGGTCGACGAGGTGGTTAACGGCTTCCTGGATCGCGAGGTCCAGCACCTTGCCGTTGAGCGTGGAATCGTAACCGGCGGTGCCACCGAAGCCGATCACTTCGCGGTTCGACAGGCTGAACTCGCCGGCGCCCTGGCTCGACGCGACCACTTCCGACGTCGTCGTATCGACGATATTCAGGTTGACCTTCGCATATGCGACCTGCGTCTTGCCGCGGCCGAGAATGCCGAACAGCTGGTGATCGCCAACGTCCTTGCGGCCGAACTCGGTCACGTCGCCGGTCACGACGTAGTTCGCGCCCTTCACGGCCTGCGCCTTCTTCATGAAGCCTGCTTCCTGCTTGATCTCGTCGAGGTTCTCGCGATCGAGCACGTTGAAGCGGCGGCTCTGCTGCAGGCGCGTGACGAGGATCGTCTTCGCCTGTCCGCCGAGGCGGTCGATGCCGTCCGAGAAGATGCCGCGCATGTAGCTCGAGCGGTTGTCGAACTTGCCGACCGCGATCGCGACGGGCTTGCCCGCATACGGCTTTTGCGCGCTGCTCACGGCCGGCACGTCGAGCGTGCGCGACGATTCGGTCGCGCAGCCGGACAGCGCCGCGACGAGCGCCGCCGCCACGAGAACGGTGCGTCGTGTCTGAATGTTCACTACTGGTCTCCTTGCGTGAAAAGATTGCCCGAAACGGGCACGCCGGCTCACTGACGAACCGGCGGTGGATGCGGTGATCGAAACGGCTGGGGTGCGCATCGGCGCGTGCGACTTCATCGCGCGGAGGGCGATGGAGATGGCGGCGTGCAAAGGGAAAGTGCGCGCAACGGACGTGTTGCGGCAAGACGCGAACGGGCGGCGCATGGATCGACACCCCCGCGCCCGCCGGCTACCCCGTGATTCTGCTTACTGCGCTGTTGATCGCGCATGATCGGCCCCGTATATGATTTTGCGTGATCATACCAAGCCTGATTATCGAGCCCGCATTTCCCGAGAAGAATTGACGATCTCTACGAATGCCCGCAAATCCGTGATACACGACGCGCAACCGAAGCCGGCGCTGACAACACGCGCCGGCGCGCCGGTTACCGCTAATCGGCCACCTTCTGCCGCAGCGTCACGAACTCCTCGGCCGCGGTCGGGTGAATGCCGATCGTGTCGTCGAACTGCGCCTTCGTCGCGCCCGCGCGAATCGCGATCGCGATGCCCTGGATGATCTCGCCCGCGTCGCGGCCGACCATGTGCGCGCCGACCACGCGCTGGCTGTCGCGCGCGACCACGAGCTTCATCAGCGTGCGTTCGTCGCGGCCCGACAGCGTGTGGCGCAGCGCCTTGAACGACGTGCGGTAGATGTCGAGCTCGCCGTACACGCCGCGCGCATGCGCCTCGGTGAGCCCGACCGTCGCGACCTCGGGCTGGCTGAACACCGCGGACGGCACCCATTCGTGATCGGTCGCGGCGCGGCGGCCGCCGAACAGCGTCGCCGCGAGCAGCGCGCCGTCGCGCGTCGCGACCGGCGTGAGCTGCGGCCGCGACGTCACGTCGCCGATCGCATGGATCGATGCGACCGACGTCGCCGAATACGCATCGACCGCGATCGCGCCGCGCGCGTCGAGCAGCACGCCCGCGCGCTCGAGCCCGAGCCCCTCGACGTTCGGCACGCGGCCGGTCGCATAGAGCACGGCGTCGTACGGCCCGTGCTGCGCATCGCCGACCCGCACGCCGAGCGCGCCGTCGTCCGCGCGCACGATCGATTCGACCACCGTGCGCGCGTGGATCGCGACGCCCTGCTTGGTCATTTCGTCGGTCAGGAAGTGCCGCACGTCGTCGTCGAAGCCGCGCAGGATCTTCTCGCCGCGATAGAACAGGTCGACATGGCTGCCGAAGCCGTTGAAGATGCCCGCGAACTCGACGGCGATGTAACCGCCGCCGACCACCGCGATGCGCTCGGGCAGCTTCGCGAGCGACAGCGCCTCGCGCGACGTGATCGCATGCTCGATGCCGGGCCGCGGCGGCAGCGACGGGCGCGAGCCGGTCGCGATCGCGATGTGGCGCGCGCGGATCGTGCGATCGCCTATCGCGACGGTATGCGCGTCGACGAGCGTCGCGCGCCCCGCGTGCATCTCGACGCCGGACTGTCGCAGCAGGTTGATGTAGATGTCGCTGAGCCGGTTGATCTCGCGATCCTTCGCGGCGATCAGCGCGGGCCAGTCGAGCGTGCCGGCGCCGAAGGTCCACCCGAAGCCCTTCGCGTCCTCGAGCTCGTGCGGGTAATGCGATGCGTAGACGAGCAGCTTCTTCGGAATGCAGCCGCGCAGCACGCAGGTGCCGCCGATCTGCTCCTCTTCCGCTATCCCGACGCGCGCGCCGTATGACGCCGACATCCGGGCGAGCCTCACGCCACCGGAGCCGGCCCCGATGACGAACAGGTCGTAGTCGAATTCCATCGCAAGCCCTCATCGCAGTTCGGATGACGGCACGATAGCAAGATTCCGGAATTCGTGCGGGACGTGGCGCCGCGGCGCGGGCGCCCCATAAAAAACGGCGAGAGACGTCGCCTCTCGCCGGTCAAACCAGCTGCCGGGTGTGCCATGCGTCACCGATCGACCACATGCCCGACCTGCCGGCCGCGCGGCGCCGGTCCGCCCGGGCGCGCGAACGGCGCACCCGCGGCGGGCCCGCCGCCATGCTCAGGCCTGCGACGTGTCGCTGCCGTCCGTCGCCTGCGTATCGTCTGCCTGCTCGGGCTGCTCTTCCTTCTTCTCGAGCATGCCTTCGATCGCCTCGGCGCCCTTGAAGCCGGCGACGGCCGCTGCCGCCTTGGTCAGCAGGCCCGCGTCCGGGTCGAGCTTCTCGGCTGCCTCGACGGCCGCCACGGCGCCGGCGATTTCACCGACGGTGTTCAGGATACCCATCGTCATCCCCTTTCAAGAAAATCGTGAGCGCATCGTCCCACGAAAAAAACCGGCAGACCGTGTTTGTCATCGCCGGATACACAAGTTACGCCCCAGGCCGGCCGCACACGAAAACGCGCGCCGAAACGACGCCCGCGCGAATCGCGTCGCACGGCGGACCCTGCACGCAGCGTAGCGGAAACGCTTCGCGCGCACTGTCAAAGTATGTTCCGGATTCCCGACGGAACCCTTACGGCCGAGTCGTTTCCGATGGAGCGATCGCTGAATCGCCGTGCGCGCGCGACAAGTTCGTGTGACGAAAAAAAAGAGGCTCCCGCGGGAGCCTCTTCGATGTGCGCCGAGCCGAAGCCCGCGCGTGTGTTTTCCGATTTTCTTCAGAAGATATTGCGCAGGCCGATCGCGATGCCGGTCTGGTTGCTGCGACCCGGCAGCTCGACGTTCGCCGCGCCGTTCGTCTTGTTGAAGTCGACGGTGCCGTAGACTTCCGTGCGCTTGCTCAGCGCGTATTCGGCGATGCCGACGATCGCGTAGCGGTTGCCGCTCGCGAGCGTGCCGTTCGTGGTCATCGCGTTGCGCATGTGGTCGTAGTAGAACGCGCCCGTCAGCGTCAGCGGCGTGCTGACCTGCCAGCTCACGCCCGCGAACGGACCATCGTCGATCCGGCCCGTGCCCTTCGCGACCGGGATCGACTGCTGCGCGAGCAGGCTGTCGACGAAACCGGTGTCGTCCTTCGAGCGCAGGTAGCCCGCATAGACCTTTGCCTTGCTGAACGCGTACACGACGTTCGCGTGGTAGATCGTCTGCTTGCGTGCGGAGTTGTCGCTGTTCTGCTGCGCGCCGGCCGCGATGCTGAGCGGCCCCGCCACGTACGACAGCGACACGCCCCATGCATTGCCCTTGCCGAGCGAGCCCGGGATCTGGCCGGAGAAGCCGCCCGCGCCGGTCGATTCGTAATTCGTGCCCGTCGAGTACATCGCCTTCGCGGTCAGGCCCGCGAACTTGCCGGTGTACTTGATCTGGTTGTCCGCATACAGGCCGCCACCCAGCGCAACCGGCAGCCACGCGTTTTCGAGGTAGTTGCCGACCGTCAGCGGATCGTAGGTGTCCGCCAGCAGGTCGAACAGCGGGGTCTTCTGGCGGCCGAGGGTCACCGTGCCGTACGGGCTCTGCAGGCCGACGTACGCTGCGCGGTTGAACAGGCGGCCGCTGTCGGCGAATCCGCCGTTCTGCAGGTTGACGCCGCTTTCGAGGTTGAACACGGCCTTCAGGCCGCCGCCGAGGTCTTCCGTGCCGTAGATGCCGAAGCGGCTGTTCGTGATCGCGCCGTTGGCCATCGACAGCAGGCCGTCGTTCTTCGCGTTTGCGTTGGTCAGGTAACGGATGCTGGCGTCGGCGACGCCCCACAGCGTGACCGAGCTTTGTGCTGCTGCGTATTGGCTGGCGAAGGCCAGCGCCGCGCCCCCTGCGATAGCTGCGAGTCGGGTGGTCTGCTTCATGAGCTTGCCCTTTTTGTTGGTGTCTCCATTCATGGCCGGCCGCGTGCGCGGCCGGGTGGCGATCGCGGAACGCTCATGGCGTGCGCGATGTGGGCTGAATCATAAGACGAGTGCGCGCGCTGAAAGAAATTGAAAAGCGTGGCAGCGCGCGATTTTGTCGCCCGGGCGCAACGTTTAACGCGCGGGGTTTGCGTCGCGTGGCGCGTGGCCGTCGGGATGGCTGCCGTCGCTGCCGTCGCTGCCGTCGCTGCCAGCGCCGCTCTCACCACCGCCCGCGCGCCGCCGCGCCCGCCGCACGATCTCCGCGAACGCGCCGACGAGCAGCAGCACCGCGCCCCACAGCGCGACGTCCGGCACGAGCCGCGTCACGAAGCCGCCGATCACCGCGCCGGCCAGGAAACAGAAGCTGATCGTCGCGAGCAGCGCCGAGTCGTGCAGCGCGTGCACGTCGTAGCGCGGAATCAGCCCGACGAACAGCTTCTGCGCGGCGCGCCGCAGGTTGCCGGTCGTCATCACCGACGTGTACGACAGCTCCTCGAGATGGGTGAACGACAGCGTCTGCAGCGTCGCGACGAACGAGATGCCTGGAATCAGCCACGCGCTCGACGCGCCGACGAGTCCGCTCGCGGCGAGGCCGAGAAACGCGATCTCGACGATCAGGCTCACGAACGCGGTGTGACGCATCCAGCCGCGCTGCGCGGCGAGGCCGAACAGGTGCGCGACGAACACCGCGACCACGAAGCCGCCGAGCGGCGGCACGTGATGCAGCGCCTCCGCCCATTCGCCGGCCGAGACGTTGATGCCGAGCAGCGCGACGTTGCCGGTCATCGTGTTCGCGAACACGTGGCCGTGACCGACGTACGTGTATGCGTCGAGGTAGCCGCCGGACAGCGTGAGCAGCGCGGCGACGGTGAGGTTGCGGCTGGCGCCGTCGAGATCCATCGATCCTCCCGTGGGGCGCGCCGTCCGGCCGCGCGAGGCGAGGCGGGCGGCGCCTGATTCATCGGTTCCGGCGGGTGCCGAACGTCGCGGCTTGAGCGCGGCCGCGCCAATATAATTGGTCGGCGTCGGGGCGCGCGCATACCGCCATCGCGAATGTCGGTGCCGGAAAACCGGCCGAGTATACCGGCCGCCTTCGCCGGCCACCTTGCCGCCTCCCGCGCCCCGCTTCACCCCGACCCGCTGCTCTCTCGACACGCCGCCGCATGCCATGACACCCGCGAAGTTCTTCCTGCGCTACACCGTGATCCCGTTCTTCGCGATCGTGCTGGTGGCCGTCTGGGCGTTCAACCGTGAATCGGGCGAAGTCGATGCGCGCCAGTATGCGGCGCTGGTGGCGGCCTATCCGTCGTTCACGCCGAAGCTCGAGCGCGAGGTGGCCGACGCGATGCGCGGCAGCGGCAGGCTCGGCAAGGCCGACTACGACGCGATCATGCGCGACGCGCTCGACGCCGGTTACGTGATGGACTGGCCGGCCGCGACGGACGACGTCGGCGGCGAGCGCGGCCGGCTGCTCGGCCTCGTGAACGGCGACCGGCCCGCGTCGCCGTAGCGTGCGATCACGCGCGGCATCGGTCGCCTGCCGCCGATCGGCTCCCGCTCACTGACCGATGCCGGTGAGCCCGATCAGCGCGCCGGCCGCGAGCAGCCACAGCGGATGGATGCGCGTGCGCCATGCGAGCACCGCGCATGCGGTGGTGATGCCCCACTGGATCGCGGTGCGGTTCGACGCTTCCGAGATCAGCACCGCGCTGGCCGCGACGAGCCCGGCCGTGACCGGCATCAGCCCCTGCTGCACGTAGCGGCGCCACGGGCGGTCGCGAAAGCGCTCCCATGCATGCAGCGCGAGCACCGTGACGATCGAGGACGGCCCGAACTTCGCGATCGACGCGACCAGCAGCCCGGCCCAGCCGGCCACGTGCCAGCCGACCAGCGACACGATCATCATGTTCGGCCCCGGAGCGGCCTGCGCGAGCGCGAACAGCGCGGTAAACTCGTGCGCGCTCATCCAGTGATGGACGTCGACTACCTGCCGCTGCATCTCCGGCAGGATCGTGTTGCCGCCGCCGAACGCCAGCAGCGACAGCTGGCTGAAGATCGCCGCGATCGCGATCAGCGTGTCGTTCATGACCGGCCTCCGTCGCGGGCGGCGGTGCGTTGCGATGCCGGCATATCGCGGCGCCGCGACGCGAGCCAGATGCTGACGGGCGTCAGCACCAGCATCGTGGTCAGCAGCGGAACGCGCAGCACCGCGATCGCGACGAACGCGAGCGCCGCGATGCCTGCCGCCGTGCGCGGCGCGTGCCGCAGCGGCTTCGCGACCTTCACGGCCATCGCGACGAGCAGGCCCGCGGCCGCGGCGGCCAGACCGCCGAACAGGTGCTGCACGCGCGGATCGCCCTGCGTCTTCGCATACAGCACGCCGAGCGCGACGACGACGAGCGTCGGCCCCGCGATCAGCCCGAGAATGCCGGCGAACGCGCCCGCGACGCCGCGAAAGCGCATGCCGACCGCGACCGACAGGTTGATCACGTTGCCGCCCGGCAGGAACTGGCACAGACCGAGCAGATCGGTGAATTCATCGGCGGACAGCCATTTGCGCTCGTCGACGATCGTGCGCCGCGCGAACGGCAACGCGCCGCCGAACGACATCAGGCCGAGCGACAGGAAGCCGGTGAACAACTCGGCGAGGCCGATGCGGCGCGCGGGCGCTGCAGGCGGCGGGGAAACGGATTGCATGGGGCTCCTCATCGAACGGTGCCCCGAGATTACCGCCGTTCGGAATGCCGGCAAAACGATTTTATCGACGCACCCTTGTGATCTAGAATCACAAGCATGGCACGCGATCTCCCGCCCTTTTCCGCGCTTCGGGCCTTTGAAGCAGCGGCCCGACACGAAAGCTTCAGCGCCGCCGGCGACGAGCTGCATGTGACTCACGGTGCCATCAGTCGGCAGATCGCCGGCTTCGAGGCGTGGCTCGGCAAGCCGGTGTTCCACCGCTACGGCAAGCGCGTGAGGCTCACCGATGAAGGCCGCCGCTATCTGGATACCGTGCGCGCCGCGTTCGACAGCATCGCGCTCGCCACCGAGCAGTTGCGCAACACCGGTGCCGCGCGCGTGCTGCGCATCAATGCGCTGCCGACCTTCGCGATGAAATGGCTGCTGCCGCGCCTGTCGCGGTTTCAGCGCGACGTGCCGAACGTCGAGCTGAAGCTGTCCACGTCGAACGCGCCGCTCGACGCGCTCGACGGCTTCGACGTCGCCATCCGCCGCGGCCCCGGCCACTGGCCGAACTGCACGAGCGGCCACTTCCTCGACGAAAGCGTGATTCCGGTCTGCAGCCCCGCGCTGCTCAAGCGCGCGCCGATTACCCGCGCGGACGATCTCGCCCGGCACGTGCTGCTGCATTCGGATACGCGGCCGGAAGGCTGGCGCGACTGGTTCGCGGCGGCCGGCGTGACGCCGAAGGGGCGCAAGCGGCAGTCGTTCGACCACTTCTATCTGGCGCTGCAGGCGGCCGTCGACGGGCTGGGCGTCGCGCTCGGGCCGCTGCCGCTGATCGACGACGAACTCGCGAGCGGGCGCCTGGTGATGCCGCTCGACGGGCCGCGCATCGCGACGCGCAGTTACTGGTGGATCGCGCCGCGCGCGCCGGCGGAGGATCCGCTCGTCGCGCAGTTCTGTGCGTGGCTCCAGGCGCAGTCGAACACTGGTGCGTGAGGGCGCACCGGCGGGCGGCATTGCACCGCCCGCACCCCAATCAAACCACCGGCCCCGGTTCCTTTTCCTTGCGCAGGATCGCGTACAGGATGATCGCGCCGAACGTCGCGGTGCCGATTCCGCCGAGCCCGAAGCCGCCGATCTTCAGCGAGAAGTCGCCGGCGCCGAGCACGAGCGTGACGGCCGCGACGATCAGGTTGCGGTTGTCGGAGAAGTCGACCTTGTTGACGACCCAGATCCGCGCGCCCGTCACCGCGATCAGCCCGAACACGACGATCGACACGCCGCCGAGCACCGGGCCCGGAATCGTCTGGATCACCGCGCCGAACTTGGGCGAGAAGCCCAGCCCGATCGCGATCAGCGCGGCGACCGCGAACACCAGCGTCGAATAGATCCGCGTGACGGCCATCACGCCGATGTTCTCCGCGTAGGTGGTCACGCCCGTGCCGCCGACGCTGCCCGACACGATCGTCGCGAGCCCGTCGCCGATGAACGCGCGACCGACGTAGCGGTCGAGGTTGTGGCCCGTCATCGCGCTGACGGCCTTGATGTGGCCGAGGTTCTCGGCGACGAGGATCACCGCGATCGGCGCGAGCATCAGCATCGCGTGCGGATCGAACACGGGCGCCCGGAAAGCCGGCACGCCGAACCACGCGGCATGCGCGACGATCGAGAAATCGATCGGCTTGCCGAGGCCCATCGCGTTGGTCGCGATCGCGTACAGCGCGTACGCGATCGCGAGCCCGACGAGGATCAGCAGGCGCTGCATCATCCCGCGCGCGAACACCGCGACGCCGCCCACGCACAGCACCGTGACGAGCGCCATCACCGAGTCGAACGTCGAGGCCGACACGCCCTTGACCGCGATCGGCGCGAGGTTCAGCCCGATCACCGCGACCACCGCGCCGGTGACGACGGGCGGCATCAGCGTCTCGATCCAGCGCGTGCCGATCGCCTGCACCAGCGCGCCGAGCGCGACGTACACGACGCCGCACGCGACGATCCCGCCGAGCGCGACCGCGATGTTCGGGTTCGGGCCGCTGCCGCCGTAGCCC
>Ga0070663_100000750_pt1 | contig 17562 bp, 16 predicted proteins | sample KBSC63metaG_FD_65646 | JGI IMG/M metagenome (GOLD analysis project Ga0070663, IMG submission 65646) | Corn rhizosphere microbial communities from Kellogg Biological Station, Michigan, USA - KBS C6-3 metaG | ecosystem: Host-associated > Plants > Roots > Rhizosphere > Soil ...
GTGGACCTGACCAGCGGACTTTGCGGACCTCAACAATTGCGGTTTCAATCGCTCATTCGAAATGCTCCTCGCAGCATCAAAAAGGCCCGGCTTCTTTGCCATGTGAGCTCACGCGACGGTTCGCCCACCTGTGCTCGACCACCTTCATACAACGTGACAACTTTCGCTCTTCGACACCTGGGGTCCCGAACCTTGCGACCATCGACGGGGTCTCCTTCGCGAAGTTGCACTTCGCTTCGTGTCCGATGGTTAAGCGCTTTCCCCCGTCGATAGATTCACCTTTGTTTCGTCGCGGCGAGTATTCACACATGAAGCTTGATCAATTTATGTCTGTCGTGCTGGCACCGAGCCACACCACCGATCGATGTGAGGCGCTTACCTCGTTGTTGGACACGAGCTACCACGAGCTCGAACTCATGCCAGCCGGCGTAGAACAGCGGCGGGAACAGATGAAGAACCTTCTCGACATGCTGGATTGCCTCGAAGGACTCCAGTCGGCAGATCTTCGCAAGACTGGCCAAATCGAGGAGAGTGACGCGGCAATGTCGCCGGTAGGACTTCACGTTCGCCTACTGGACGACCTCGGTGTCTCCAACCACCGCTTGCAACTTATCGACCGCGGCTGCATGCACTGGAGATCACTTGTCCTGAGGTTCCGCCACGAGCACCATGCCCGGGTACGCCGCTGTCCGTTCGAGGCGGCGAATGCCGGGCACTATCCCTTCCGCGACTTCGAGCATGGCGTGATTCAAGTCCGTAGTGCAAGCCCTGTGAGCGCACCCGCCAACTCGGGCCGATGCTACGACTACGCCAACGTCGCACTCTTTACCGACCCGAATGCAAGCCAGTCTGAGCGCTCAGCGCTGTACCATGATCGTTTGGAGGTAAAGACGATCACTGAAGCCGACCTCAGGTCACCGAGCGAACATGCGCTTGTTGGCCAGCAAGGCGTCTTCGCACGCAAAGACATTCCCGCGGGAACCTGCATTGGAGTCTACGGTGGGCAGATCCTCGGCACGGTGGACACTTTCATACTGGAAGACAAGCGCTACATCATGCTTGTCTCGGACGAGGGGGAACGGATTTGCATCAATGGCGAAGGCATGCTGTCATTGACCAATACCGTCTTCGAAGTCGGCTTCGACGGCAAGGTCATGGGGCACCCATCCGCTGGCTACAACATCGAGATGGCTGGATTCCCGGCGCAACTGGACCACGGATGGGCGGTTTACGTTCCTGCCTGCTTCACCACCGAGGACGTCGTCGCCGGACAGGAACTTCGCTGGAACTACGCACTCAACAAGATCTGAGGTGTCACGAGTCGGTGTAATCCGACCGTAGCGGGCCATCAAGTTGACAGTCCCTCGGCCTTCACCGAGCGACCGTTATCGCGACAGAGCCCGTTTGCGCCGATCCGCCTTCGCTTGCGAATACGTCACTTCGCTCGCGGTGCCGCATCGCGGGACCGGAAGGCTACGATGATTCATTTTGAGTCTCACCTCGTTTAAGAACGACGCTTATCGATGACCCGGATCAGGCGCACTCCTCCCGCGATGACGCAATTAGCGTCGTCGGAATCCAGTCCGCTGACCCCCGTAACGCCAAACATCAACGCGGCGCCGCCAAAAAGGCGCCAGCCCGAAAGTGGTGCTGCGAGTTCCAGAAATGTCAAAGCGAGACTGCCGCGGCAAGACGTACTGAACTTGCATGCGATGTGGTTCGCCCCTCGCTGGAGGTGTCTGACGCCTTCCTCGAATGCCGCCTTTCGTGACGCACTCGTCGAGGCTTTTCTGGAGCTTCGGGCTGGGTCCATTGCTCCAAAGAAGAACGTGGGGCTTCATCTTTGGACCGATCGAGCGAACAACCTTCCCTTTTACTATCCACTGACGATCCCTGGCGCGGGCGACGTGGTGATGTCTCAAGCCGTCATCAAATGTGAGAGCGTCGCAATTCACCACGCCGGCGATTTGGAAGATCTGGTCGATCGTGAAAGTGATCCGGCGCTCCGTGAGGCGTTGAAGTTGCTGATGGACCATCCCGCAAATGCCAACATCGGCTTTCGAAGCGATGTCACCCGGCTGATGTACCTGCTCCTGTATGCGCGCCAGTCTGAAAAATCGAATACGTCTGTTCCTCCGAGTCAGCTGAATGTGCATCTAGACAAGGACGTACTGGAGAATCTGAACCGATCCTCGGGAGCGAAACTGTCGATGGCGGACCGATGGGACAAAGCAGATCTGACGTTTGCAATAGGTGAGAGCCTCAAGGCATTGGGATTCTTTTCCAGGAGCGGGGAGAACTCGGCGTTCGCTGTGATGCCGGGGCATCCTGCCGGCAGGAAGATGGCCGAGAGCATGCGTCGGACCGTCGAAACGGGAACCTACATGCCTCGGAAGGACGACGCGCAGGGCGCTGTCATCAAATCCGGCAGCTACCTACGCTTCGAGAAAGAAGTTCGGAGGACGGCGGCCTTTCTGGCCGAAATTACCGGGTGCGCCGCGGAGAAAGAGGCGCTCGACACGATGTCTGTCGTGGATCATTTCCGACTCGCTGAGCGAATCCGGCAAGAGACGCCGATGATTCAGTACACGATGGACCGGATCCTCGAACGGTGTGCAGACCCGCTGCTTCGCGATGCGCAACGGCAACGGCTGCTGCGCCGGGCGGCAGCGCTCGATGTGATCTACAGGGAAAGCGGAAAACTCACCGTCAACTACGTGAACTTGAACACCTTCGTGCCCATGGTCGAATCCGCCTCCGTGCCCGACCTCGAAATGGCCGGTTTTTTCAGAAGGTATGTGGGGGCACTGCCTTCGGTATCCAGCACGGCGAAAAGCTGGCGGGTGGGAGAGCTCGCGACAGGGAACGTATCGCTGCCGCACGAGACGGTCGGGCCGGCCGATCTGCGCGACGCATTCGATCACATCAAGCGAGCCATGGTCAGCCAGACCGATGACGATCTGAGAGGCTGAGAGTATTTCGATCATGCCCGCTCATCACGTCAAAAGACGCCTGCGCGTCGTTGCAAATGCTCGCCATAGCACGAGCTATGGCTGCGCTTTGCGCCTAGATCAGGCGCCTTTTGACGCGCTGCTCGGGCACGCTCGAAAAACTCTCAGCCTCTGACGCCTTGAATCGCGTCGGTACTGTCAACTTGATGGTTCGCTGCGAGCGTGGGCGTGAGCGAAGAAGCGTGCCACCGAACACGCCGAGACCAGTACCGAGAATCCGATTTCATACGGCAGTCATCGATCGAGGCGCGCGCCTCTGCCGGGGCTTTGCAGCGTCACCTTAACCGCGAAGTCCCTGTAGAGGTTTAGGCGGCGCCTTGCAGTAAAAAGTAGACCATCATGCCGAGACCAGCAATGCTCGCCAGCCACACAACCGTGCGTAGGTACTTGATGCCGGCGTAGTAGACCGGGATGAACAGGAGGCGCGACCAGAAGAAGACTTGTGCACCCAACAAGATACGAGGTGACTGCGAAGCTGCTGCCTGAGCGATCAAGGCAATGGCAGCGAAGAGTACAAAGTTTTCAAGTGTGTTGCGCGCGGTGCGTTCAGCGCGGCCTGCGAGTGCGGAAGCCTCCGGAAGGTCATCGCGGTTGCCGAACGCGAGCAGAGTACCAGCGACGGTCCAAGCTTTGACGCGGATGAGGCCTGCTGCCAAGAGAGTGAGCCAAGTAACTACGGCCATGTGGATGACAAGCGTCAGCAGTGGATTCACAGATGTCTTCTCCAGTTAGGAGCGGCACGGCTTGGTTCGCGCCGCAACGACAACTCGCGCTCCCTTTGCAGAACAATTCATGCAGTCGAAGAGCCGGCATGTGACGGCTGGCTGCGTCGACGCATGGCTTCCAGAATGGATAACGCGATCTCGTCCTCGGTGCGGCCGCCGGTGATGGCGATTCCAAGGCCAAAGTCGAAATGGGGAACTGATCGGACGCCCGCAGCAGCAGATTTGGCGACTTCTGCTTCGACCCGTTTGCGTGCCGCGGAGTCAAGCGCAATGGCGTGAGCCTCGAGTCGATCGAACCCATAGTGAACGGCGATGTCTGCGAGCACATCGACGTCCCCGATGTTGCGCGCATCGAGGAAGTAGGCGTCCGTGATGGCGGTCGCGAGTTGATGCTGGGTCCCGCGCTCACCCGCAGCAAGGATGAGGGCGTGAGCCGACTGGGTCGGATACGTCCACGGTTGTCGACTGAGATCGAGTCCGAAGCCGGAGGCGCGCGCCTCGGCCTCGGGTCGCGCAAACGCCGCCTTCGGATCGGTCACGCCATAGCGCGCACGAAGGAGGTCGGGGATGTAGAGGCCCTTGGCGGGTGCATCGGGCAGCAGCACGACCGGGTGATGATGGATGTCCACGGGGACATCGCTGAAGCGCTCCTGCAGAACCTTGTCGAGCCGGTGGAGGCCGACGAAGCACCACGGGCACGTGATCTCGGCGTAGAGGTCGATGTGAAGCATGATTGACTTTGTTCCTTAGTGATCCGCAATGCCAGGGGCAGCTCGAATGAATCTGACGTCGGCGACCTGGTCGACCAGAAACTTGGCCAGGTTGCCTCGCGACAACTTCATGCCGAGCTTGGTCTTGCCGTACCAACCCGTATCGATCGGGTCCGCCGCCGGGCCGTCCTTGAGGTTTGGAATCCGCACCAACGTCCAGTCGAGGTCGGACTTTGCGATCAGTTCGGCGGTTGCCCTGATGTCCTCGAAGCCCTTGCGGGCGATGACCTTGAACAGCAGTGCGAAGGCGCGCACGTTGAAGGCGAATCCGTCTTTCGGGTCGCGATACGCCGCAGTGGAGATCTGGATCAGGCGGCGGACGTTCGACTCCTTCATGGCCGCGATGATGTTGGACATGCCGTGCATCACGGGCTTGTCGCCCTGCACCTTGAGGCTGTTGGGACCCAACGCACTGATGACGGCGTCGCTTCCGTGCAGACACATGATGATTGCGTCCTTGTCTTGCAGATTACCTACGACGATGTCGATCTGCCCGTCGAAGGCGTGAAGCTTCATGGCGTCGCGCGTGTAGACCGATAGGCTGTGACCCTGTCGCAGCGCTTCCTCGATCACGAATTTGCCGGTAGGCCCGGTTGCTCCAAATAGGGCGATCCTCATTGCGTCGCCTCCATGCTGTCGGGATGTGTAGTCAAAAGGAAGGCGCATTCGGTGCAGATGCCGAGGATCAGGATTGCGTTTGATTTCAGTTCGGGCATGACGTGGTCGAGGTGAGGTGCCGCACATCGCACGCGTGTGCGTGCGATGTGCGGCGTTGCGGATGTCAGTGGCGCGGCAGGATCGGCAGCTTCCGTGCTCGGCCCCAGGCCACGAGCGACGACAGCGCCACGAACATCAGATTGAGTCCGACGGTGTGGGCGGTCTCGCCGCGGGTGACGTGAAATCCGATCGCCAGGAGTTGCAGAACCAGGAAGCAAGTCGCGGCCAGCGGCGTCAGGCCCGGCAGGATGCGGGTGAGCGCCGGGAGGATGAGTCCGACGGCCGCGGCGAGTTCGCTGACTCCGATAAAGCGCAGGAGCCCGACCGGCACGTCGACCGCCCAGTTGATGCCCATTGCCGGCAGCGCGTGCGGGTCCATGAAGGTCTTCATCGTGCCAGCCATCGCGAGCAGCGCGGCCAAGAGGATCTGCGCGGTCCAAAGTCCGATCTGCCATCCCCGCGATGCGGGACGAGACAGGTCAATCGATTGAGCATTCGACATGGTGAGCTCCGGATCAGGCGGCCTGTGCCAACAGGGACTGCAAGGCCTTGTCCGCCGAGGCGACGGCGGCCTCGGCCGCTTGCGGCCCGTACGCCATGCCCTCGACGCGCAGGTGCTCGATGTCGGTCAATCCGATGAAGCCGAGCAGGTGCTTGAGGTAGCCGGACTGGTAGTCCCAGGCGGCCAGCGGCCCTTCGGAGAAGACACCGCCGCTGGCGGTGACCAGGTAGACCTTCTTGCCCTTGAGCAGGCCTTCGACCGAATTGCCCGCGTACCGGAAGGTGACGCCGGGCCAAGTCACGTAATCGAACCAGGCCTTCAAGGGCGTGGGCGGCCCGAAGTTGATCATGGCCGAGCCGATCACCACCGTGTCCGCGGCAGCCAGTTCGGCGACCAGGCTTTCAGCCAACGCGACGGCCTCGGCCTGAGCGGGGGTTCGCGCATCGGGTGGCGTGGTACGACCCACCACATAGGCTTCGCCGATGTGGTTCAGCGGGGCGACCGCCAAGTCGCGGACGGTGAGTGTGGCACCGGTGCGTTGCGCCGCGAGCTGATTGGCCAACCGGCTGGCATACCGCGTGGACAGACCCTCCGAGCCCCGCGGGCTGGAGGTGACGAGAAGGATGTGGCTCATGAGCTTTCTCCGTAGTAAAAATCGGAACTAGATGTGATTGCGCCGCTGTCGCAGCGCAGTGCAAGACGCGCCGAAGCGAGAATGCCGGCTGCACCCTCGGGCTGTCTTCCCGGACCCGACCGGATGTCATGCGACGGATCCCGCTGTCGACTGCGCGCTGACCACGGCCCCATGGCCGCGAGCACGGCGCAGCAGCCGGTCGAACCCGTCGACATAGGTGAACACCACCGGCACCACCAGCAGGCTCAAGGCCGTGGAGGTCAGCAGGCCGCCGATCACGGCCGTGGCCATGGGCTGGCGGAAGCTCGCATCGGCGCCAAAGCCCAACGCGATGGGCAGCATGCCGGCGATCATCGCGACCGTCGTCATCACAATGGGCCGGGCGCGCTTGTGGCAGGCGTCGATCAGCGCCGGCACCAGAGCCAGTCCGCGCTCGCGCATGCCGAGAATCGCATACTCCACCAGCAGGATGGAGTTCTTCGTGACGATGCCCATCAGCATCACCAGCCCGATCATGGAGGGCACGTCGAGCTCGCTGTGGCCCAGCAGCAGCGCGACAAAGGCACCGCCCACCGACAGCGGGATCGCAGACAGAATGGTCACCGGCTGCAGGAAGTCGCGGAACAGCAGCACCAGCACGCAGTACACGCACAAGACCCCCGTGAGCAGCGCCATGCCGAAGCCCAGGCCGAGCTCGGCCATGATTTCGGCATCGCCGGTCTCGATCAGCTTGACGCTGGACGGCAGTCCTTGCACCGAAGGCAGGGCCTTTGCCTGCTCCAGCGCGCGACCCAGCGGCGCACCGCCCAGGTCGGCGTTCACCGAGACGAAGCGGCGCCGGTCATAACGGTCGAGCTGAGCGGGACCGCTGCCCACCGACAGTTCGGCCACGCTGGACAGGGGCACCAGGCCGGCGCGACCCGGCACGCGCAGGTTGGACAGCGTGTCGATGTTCTGCAGGGCCGCGTCGGCCAAGCGCACACTGATGCCCACCTGCCGGTTGTCCAGGTTCAGCTTGGCGAGCTGCGCGTCGAAGTCGCCGCTGGTGGCCACGCGCACGGCGCTGGCGATGCTGGCGGTGGTGACGCCCAGCTCGGCCGCGCGCCGTGCATCCGGGCGGATGAGGATCTCCGGGCGCTCCAGGCTGGCCGTGGAGCTGACGTTGCTCAAGGTGCCCAGGCCGCGCAGCTCGCGCTCCAGCGCCTGCCCGCTGGCCTTGAGCGCCGCCGCGTTGTCGCTGGCGAGAAGCAGCGAGAGCTTCTCGCCGGCCCCGCCCGAGCCCACCGTGAAGCGCGCGCCAGCCACGCCGGCCAGGCGCTCGCGCACCGCGTGCTCGATGCTGTCCTGCGAGCCGCGCTGGTCGCGTGCCGCGAGCGTCAGCGTCAAGGTGCCGCGGCGCACTTCACTGGCCGCTTGCGGACCGTTGTTGGCGGCGCCGGGCACGCCCACCGACGTGAAGATCGAATGAATGCCCGCTACCGGGGCCAGCGCCCTGCGGGCCGCCTCGGTCACGGCCAGCGTGTCGGCCAACGCGCTGCCTGGCGGCAGTTCAATGTTCACGGACGTATGGCCGCGGTCGGACGGCGGGATCAGCCCGGCCGGTATCAGCGGCACCAGCGCGATCGAGCCGACGAAGAAGGCCGTCGCCAGCGCCATCGTGGTCTTGCGATGGGAAAGGCACCAGCGTACGGCGCGCAGGTAGCTGAGCATGATCAGGCCGTCGGGCTTCTCGTCGGCATGGCTTGCGGAGGCGCCGTCGAGCAGCGGCGGCCGGTTGCCGTGCGGCTTGAGCAGATAGGCCGCCATCATCGGCGTGAGCAGGCGAGCCACCAACAGCGAGGCCAGCACCGCCACCACCGTGGTCCAGCCAAACTGCTTGAAGAACAGCCCCGGCACGCCACTCATCAGCGCGGTAGGCAAGAACACCACCACCAGCGCCATCGTCGTTGCAAGCACCGCCAGCGCGATCTCGGTCACCGCCTCGCCCGCGGCCTGCAGCGGCGTCTTGCCCTGACGCATATGGCGCTCGATGTTCTCGATCTCGACGATCGCGTCATCCACCAGGATGCCCACGACGACGGCCAACGCGAGCAGCGTCAACATGTTCAGCGAGAAGCCCAACCACTGCATCACCGCGAAGGTCGGCAGGATGGACAGCGGCAGCGCGGCCGCCGAGATTAGCGTGGCACGCCAGTCGCGCAGGAACCACCACACGACCAGCATCGCCAGCAGCGCGCCCTCGTAGAGCATCTGCATGGAGCCGTGGTACTGCTCGTGCGTGTATTCCACGGAGCCGGAGAGCAGCGTGATCGAAAGCGACGGGTCGGCCGCACGCATCTGCTGCAGCACTTGCTCAACGGCCGCGGCGATGCGGGTCTCGTCGTAACCCTTGGCGCGGTACAGGCTGAAGCCGATGACCGGCTTGCCGTCCAGCATCGCGATCTGGCTGCGCTCGGCGATCGTGTCGCGCACCGTCGCCAGTTGATCCAGGCGCAGCATGCGCCCGTCGGCACTCACGATGGGCAGCGCGGCGATCTCGCCCGCTTCGCGCACGGTGGCGATGGTGCGCACCGACTGCTCTTCGCCGCCGAGCTTGCCGCGCCCGCCCGAGGCCTGCTGCTGCACCTCGCGCAGCGCACGTGAGATGTCGGCGGCCGTGACGCCCAGGGACACCATGCGCGCCGGCTCCACCTCCACGCGCACCTGGCGCTGCACACCGCCCACGCGGTCGAAGCGGCCCATGCCGGGCACGCCCAGCATGGCCTTGGCCACCTTGTCGTCGACGAACCAGGACATGGCCTCCTCGTTCATGCGCGGCGACGTGATCGCATAGGTCAAGATCGGCGAGCCGGCGACGGTCACGGCGCTGACGGTGGGCGACAACAGATCGGTGGGCAGGTCGGCTCGTACGCGGTCCACCGCGTCCTTGCAGTCCAGCAGTGCGTCTGAGAGCTTCTTTTCGAGGATGAACTCGACGGCGATGCTGACCTGGCCGTCGGTGATCGACGTGTTGATGTGCTTCAGACCCGCGACGGTGGCGAGTGCATCCTCGACCTTGCGCGCGACCTCGGTTTCGAGTTGTGCCGGCGCGGCGCCGGGTTGCGAGAGCACGATGTTGACGGTCGGCAGGTCCACGTCCGGCAAGGCCTGGATGGGCAGTTGCTGGAAGCCGCGCAGCCCGGCTAGCGTCAGCAGCGCGAACAGCAGGATGGCCGGGATGGGATGCCGGATCGACCAAGTGGCGAAGTTCATACTCAGTTCCTGGCTAGGGTTGCCGCAGCGGATGCGAGGCGCACCCTGTCACCGTCGTTGACGAAGCCCGCGCCCTGGACCGCCACGCGCTGGCCCGCGGAAAGACCCTGCACGATCTCGACCTCGCTGCCCTGGCGGCGGCCCACCGAAACCGGCTGCAATGCGGCCTGGGCGGCATCACCGTCGCCCTTCAGCAGCACGACGTAGCTGCGCCCGTCGCGGATCACAACGCCGGCGGCGGGCACCACCAGCGCGTCGCTGCGGGCCAGCTCGATCGCGCCGCCCGCATACATGCCGGGCCGTGCCGGGCCGTTCGGCTCCAGTTCGGCGAACACGGTGCCCATGCGGGTCTGCGCGTCGAGTGCTGGGGCGATCTGTCGCACACGCGCGCGGGCCGTGTTGCCGTCGGGCAGCTTGAGCTGCACGGTCTGACCGATGGCGACCTTCGCGAGTTGCGCCGGGCCTAGTTCGCCGCGCCACTCCAGCCGGTTCTGGCGCACCAGGCGGAACAGCTCCTGCCCGCTGTTCGCCACCGCGCCCAGCGTGGCGCTGCGCGCGACGATCGCGCCATCGTCGGGCGCCAGCACCTCGGCATAGCGCAGCTGCAGCCGCTTGGCCGCCAGTTGGGCCTGCGCGGCCTCGGCCTGCGCGTGCGTCGTGTCGGCCTGCGTCAGATATTGCAGCAGGTCCTGCTCGCTGATGCCGCCGGTGCCCTTGAGCCGCAACGCGCGCTGGCGGTTGACGTCGGCCTGCGTAGCGGCCGCCCGGGCCTGCGCGAGCGCGGCGAGCAATTGCGCCTCCTCGGCTTGCAGCATGGCCGTGTCGAAGCGCGCCAGTACCTGGCCGCGCCGCACCCGGTCGCCGACGTCGGCGCGCACGTCCACCAGTGCAGTGCCGGTCAGCCGGGCCGCGACGCTGGCCTCCTGCCAGGCCGCGATGGCGCCGGAAGCCTCCAGCACGGCGGGCCAGGACTTGCGCTCGGCCGCCACGCCGGTGACGGTGAGCGCAGTGGCCGCAGAAGGTGCGGGTGCTGCCTCGGCGTGCGGCGCGTGGATGATCAGCGCCGATGTGCCTGCAACGCTCAACGCAGTGGTGAGGCCGGCTACCGCGAGCCACAGCTTGGTGTGTCGACGCGGCATGGTGGCCGCTGCGTTGGCCGCGGGACCAACGTGAAGGGGAGAAGCAGCATTTTTCATCGGATTGCCGTCAATTCAGATGTGAGAGTGGAGGCGGTGGGCGCCTGGCCCGCGGCGCGGACCAGGGCGACCCAGGCCAGGGCGCGGTCGCGCGCAGCGACGATGGCGTTGTCCTGCGCGCTCGCGTACTGGCGGCGCGCGTCTTCGAGTTCGAACAGGCTGACCGCGCCGGCCGGCCACTGCGCCTGCAGCGCGGCGAGTACGCTGCGCGCGGCGTCGACCGACTGGCGCGCCGTTGCCCTGCGCGCATCGGCCGATGCGGCGGCGGCCAACGCGTTCTCGGTGTCCCGGGAGGCCGTGCGCAGCGCCACCTGCAGTGCCGCTTGCGCGCCGCGCCAGCGTGCTTCGGCCGCGCTGACATTGGCCGCGCCTGCGCCGCCATCGAAGATCTTTCCGGCCAAGGACGGTCCCACCGACCAGGTAGCGGCGTGCAGCGTAGAGCCCGCCGCGTTCAGCCACTGTCCGCTGAGCAGCGCCACGAGGTTTAGCCGCGGCAGCCGATCGGCGCGCGCGACCGCGATGTCGGCCTGGGCTGCGTCGGCATCCCGCGCCGCGGCGAGCACGGACGGGTGATTTGCGAGGACCATCGCCGACAACCGCGGCTGTACGGCAGGTGCGTCGGGCATGAAGGCCTCGGTGCTGCCTTGGGCGGTGCTTGGCAGTGGCGCTGCCAGCAGCGAGCGCACCTCGTCGGCGGGGAGGCCGCTCAAGGCCACCAGCGCATTCAATTGCCGCGCGCACTGCTCGGTCTGCGTCTCCAGGTTGATGCGCACCGCAGCCAGGCCGCTGACGGCACGCGCTTCGTCCACCGGCGCGACGAAGCCGGTCTCGAGCCGGCGGCGCGTCAGCGCCAACGTGGTCTCGCGCGACTCGATGTCGGCGGCCAGCACGCGTCGTGTCGATTCGCAGGCGCGCAGTTGCAGCACGTTGTCGGCGATGTCGGCCGTCAGCGTGAGGCGGGCTCCCATGGCGTCGGAGGTGCGGGCGTCCAGTCGGTAGCTCGCGGACTCCCGCGAGTGGCGCAGGCGGCCGAACAGGTCCAGTTCCCAGGAGAGGTTGGGGCCGATGGACGCGGTGCTGCCCACGGTGGTGAGGGCGCCCGTGCCGCTGGTGTTGAGGCTGCGTGCGCGGGTCGCGCCGGCACTGGCGCCGACCGTGGGCAGGCGCTGTGCCTCGGCGTTGCCCAGAGCTGCGCCGGTTTCGTCCATGCGTGCAAGGGCTTGTGCGAGCGTCGGGCTGTCGTTCAGCGCGGCCTGCGAGAGCGCGTCGATCGCGGGATCGTGCAACTGCGTCCACCAGCCGGGCTGTTCAGCGGCCCCCGGCGCGTTTGGCGCCGCAGGCGGTGTGGATGTGGCACAGCCGGCCAGCAACAGGGCCAGGACCGCGGGGGCGATGAGCTGAGCGTGCTTCATTGCGGCGCGCTCCGGCACACGAGCCGCACGGCAACGCGCATGCGTTCGCGGTATTCGTCCAGGCTCTTGGCTTGGTGCTTGATGCCCACGGACGTGGCGAAGAGGTGCTCGGCGAGATCCTTGACTGAGATACCGGCCTCCTTCCATCGCGCGGCAATGCCTGCGGCGCGCAGCACGCGCGTCAGGTCGGCGACAAAAGTGTCCTCGAGGGTGCAAGCGACGGAGCCGACCAGCTGGGAGGTCGTCGCGATCAGATCGTCGAGGTTCTCGGAGCCGATGCCTTTGCTGAACATCGCCTCGAAAGCGCCGAGAACGCGGGCTTCGAGCTCCAGATCCTCGCGAGCGAAGGCCGCGCGCGCATCGGCGCGCATCACCCCGATGGTGTGGGTGACCATCGCCTTGAACAAGGCCTCCTTGGTCGGGAAGTGGAGGTAGAGCCCTTGCCGCGAGATCCCGGCCGCGCGGGCGAGATCGTCCATCGACGTCTTCCTGAACCCATAGCGGAGGAAGACGCCGATCGCCGCGTCTAGGATCTCCGTCTGTCTCGCGGTGGCCGCTTCGGTGGGATCTGCCATCGTCAGATCTCCGCTGGGTGGACCAGGGGCGCGAGGCCCGTCTGGTCGGGATGGCTGTTGAAAGTCCAGGGGTGCATATGAACTCCACGGGGAACATTGACGGTCTTGTCATCATTGACACAGTGGCACACTTTGTCAAGTTAGATAACTATAGAAGCCGGGGGTCTAAGCTCAAACCGTGAAAAATTTCCACGACCGTCGGCAGCACACCCGAACAGAGCGTGAAAGCTGCCTGAGCCACCCCGCTATTGGCAAGCGCGCGCACGACCGATGCGCGGCTATGTCGGTGAAACAACGCTGACCGCCGCGAGCGACTGCCCTCCGACGGTGGACGACCCTTCCGCGACATTGGCGCGCCACGAGCTCGCAGCCAAGAAGCCGTCACTCGACGTCTCAACCAGGTAGCACTACCGAAGGTGCTGTGTGATCAACTCGGACTGCCGGGCACCTTCTTCAGTGCTCCGCGTTTGATAGCCGGAGTTCAGCAAAGCGTGCGGCGATGAAGTCCACGAGCGCACGAACCCGATTGGGAACGAAGCGCCCGCTGGGCAAAAGCGCATGCAACGGATAGGGATCCGTCTGCCATTCGGTCAGTAGCCGCACCAGACGGCCGCTTTGCAGATCCCTCCGCTGTTCGATCTCCGTCATGAAAATGATGCCGGCTCCCGAGACGGCCCATTCGCGTGCCAGCGAGGCGTCATCCAAGACCCGGTCACCACTGACCCGGACCGTGGTCCATTGGCCGTGCTGACCGAAGCGCCATGAGCCGAACGTGCGCCCGCCACGAATGAAGGTGATGCAGTTGTGGTCCACCAGGTCTGTCGGCGTGCGGGGCGTGCTGTGACGACTCAGATAGTCGGGAGACGCGCTGAGGATGGGGTGTTCGAGCGAAAGCGGACGCGCCACGAGGCGAGAGTCGCTCAATTCACCATACCGAATCGCCAGGTCCACCTCGTCTCTCAGCACGTCGAGCACGCGGTCGCCGACATTGAGCGCCAGTTTGACCCCCGGATGAACGCGCAGGAACGCATCCAACATGGGCATCAGCACAGTCCGGGCCAAATCCGACGGCGCCGAAACACGCACGGTACCGACCAGTGCGCCGCGTTCGGCATCGAGCTGCGATTCCCCTTCTGCCAACAACTCGAACGCGCGCTGGACGTACTCCAGCAGCACTTGCCCTGGCGGCGTGAGCCGCATCGCACGTGTGGAGCGTTCGAAGAGCCGCGTGCCCAGTTGAGTCTCGAGCCGCTTCAGTGTTGCGCTGGCTGCCGCCGGCGTGATGCCCAGAGCCCGGGCAGCTGCCGTCAATGACCCGCCGCTGACCGTGTGCAGCAGCACATTGAGGTCGCTCACATTCTCAATTCGGGTTTGAAAGTGAAACATCGGCAGGCCGTCTTATCAATCTCTGCGATGTTACCTACATTGCCTTCCATCGACATCGCTTCACCCTGGAAGGAATGAGTGCCATGAAGGCTGTTGGCTATCACAAGAACCTGCCCATCAACGCGCCCAAGGCGCTCGAGGACCTGGAACTGCCCGCGCCGGTGCCCGGTGTGCATGACCTGCTCGTGCGGGTGCGCGCGGTCTCGGTCAATCCGGTCGACACCAAGGTGCGCGCGGCAAGCGCCCCGGCCGCCGGCGAAGTCAAGGTGCTGGGCTGGGACGCCGTCGGCGTGGTCGAAGCGGTCGGTTCGCAGGCCGCGGGCTTTGCGCTCGGTGACCGCGTCTGGTACGCCGGCTCGATCAAGCGCCCAGGCGCCAACAGCGAACTGCATGCGGTGGATGCGCGCATCGTCTCCAAGGCGCCCACCTCGCTGTCGGATGCGCAAGCCGCGGCGTTGCCGCTGACGGCCATCACCGCATGGGAGCTGCTGTTCGATCGGCTGCGCATCGACCAGGGTAGCGGCGCAGGCCGGGCGCTGATGGTCGTTGGCGGCGCTGGCGGCGTGGGCTCGATCCTGATCCAGCTGGCCCGGCAGCTGACCCAGCTGCGCGTGATCGCCACGGCGTCGCGCCCGGAGTCGCGCGAATGGTGCGTGGAACTGGGCGCGCACGCGGTCATCGATCACTCCAAGCCACTGTCGCAGGCGCTGCGCTCGGCCGGCATCGAGCACGTCGACTACGTGGCCTCGCTCACGCAGACCGGCACGCACTACCAGGAGATCGTCCAAAGCCTGAAGCCGCAGGGCGCACTGGCTGTCATCGATGACATGGAAGGGCTGGATCCAGTCGCGCTCAAGAGCAAGTCGCTATCGCTGCACTGGGAGCTGATGTTCACGCGCTCGATGTTCGAGACGCCTGACATGCACGAGCAGGGCGCGCTGCTCGCACGCGTAGCTGAGCTCGTGGACTCCGGCCGCGTCAGGACGACCGCCGACGCAGTCTTCGGCCGCATCAACGCGCAAAACCTGTCCCGCGCGCATGCGCTGATTGAAAGCGGCAAGGCCGTGGGCAAGATCGTGCTCGAAGGTTTCTGATTTCGAGCGCACCTCATACAAGCACCCAGGCGCACAACTTCAATCTTCACCCCTGCGTCAACTTCAACTCAAGGAACTCATCATGGCTCTAAGCAACGCGACACAAGTCCAAACCAAGGCTTCCATCACGCGCGACAGCGCGCTGGCGCTGGCCTCAGCTGCACGCGACGCGGCCACCAAGATCGGCCTGAATCTGGCCATTGCGGTCACCGACGAAGGAGGCCATCTGATCGCCTTCGAGCGCGCCGACGCCACGCCGTTCCTGGCCGCCGAAGTGGCCGTCAACAAGGCCTGGACTGCCGCGTCCTTTGGTCTGGACAAAATGATCTGGAACCAGATTGTCGCTCAGCCGGCCACGGCTCCGTTGGCCAATCACCCACGAGTCATGCCTGTGGGCGGCGGTGTTCCCATCGTGGTGGGCGGTCGTGTCGTCGGCGGAATCGGCATCTCCGGTGGCTCCGCCCAGCAAGACCACGACGTGGCTGCGGCCGCGCTCGAGGCCGCTGGTTTTGAGGTCGCCAAGTGAACGCGACCATCTTTCGGCGTGACGCCTGCGTCGTGTTGGCTGCGGTGGCTGTGGCGGCCTCGACGGCGGGCAGTGCGGCCGCTGATGTCGATGTCACTTCTGCCGCAGTTGACCTCTACGTGCAGATGACTGCACGGGATCTGGCTGGCGTCCTGCGCTACATCCCTGTTGCCGGGTTCACCGAGATTGGCCCATCGGCACCTTCGGTTCACGTCCTGAAGCCTGCGGCGTTTGAGGCGCTGTTCAACTCGGATGCGGTGATCAAGCTCCGCGCCGAAGACGTGAACGTCCAACGCTTCGGTAGCACGGCGGTCGTAACGGGCGTACGTGTTGGTTCAGTCGGCCCGAAGGACAAGCCGTCTACTGATCTTCGGGTGCCGTTCACGATGGTTTGGACCAGCGACAAGGGTAGCTGGCAGCTGCGACACATCCATCTGTCTTCCTGAGACGCGGGCGGCTTGATGCAATGAACCATAGCTGTGGAAGGCCGTCCGCAGGACTGCGGATTCAGCCTGACTGTGCTAAATGACGTGGGTCTAGATCATCGAGGGTCTTGAGGTCCGGCGATCTGCCTACGCAGTGGCAGGCGGCATCTTGTCGATCGCCACCCATCCACGATCCTGGCGACTGAACATTTTCACGCTCGCCCGCTCGAAGCGACCCATGCGCACCTGCCACTGCCAGCGTTCGACTTCGATGCGTGGCTTTTCCAGCCTCATCACGTTGAAGGAGTTGACTTCGCCTCGGCCGCGGGTGGAGGTGGCCGTGCCCGCGGACACCACCAGCGCCTCGTAGCCGCCCAAAGCATAGCGGTCACCGGAGTCCGCGCTGTGGCTCACATGCATGTGGCCGGCCAGCAGGACATCCACGCCGCATTCTGCGAAGACATGCATCGCCTGGGATGCACGCCCGACCAGTTCGTCCTCGTCCACAGTCGGCGCGACGTCGAAGGGATGGTGCGTGACGACTACCTTCACGACCTGTGGCGCAAGACCGCTCATCGCATCGCGCAAGGCCTGCAGCTGCTGGGGGTTCACGCGTCCGTTCTTCACCACCAGCGAACGCGCAGTGTTCAGCCCGAAGACTGCCAACTCGCTGTCCACGTGGCTGGGCGCAAGCTCCGGCCCGATATGGCTCTTGTACCTGGCCAGTGGCCGCAGGAAGCGGTCGATGAGGTTGTACAGCGGCACGTCGTGATTGCCGGGCACGACGATCTGCGGCCTCGGCAGTCGCGCGAGGAAGCGGCTCGCCTGCTCGAACTGCGTACTCTTCGCGCGCTGCGTGAGATCGCCCGACACCACCACCACGTCCGGTGCAAGCGATTCCACGCAAGCCGCGAGCGGGTCGAGGAGAACTTTGTCGACGCGGCCGAAGTGAAGATCCGACAGGTGAACCACTGTGCGCATGCTCAACTTCCGGGCGCTTCCGCGTGCCGCGGGACGATCACCTTGAGCGCGCCCGCGTGCACCCGATATTTCAATGGCGTGGCGAGCCGGCGCAACTCCCCGTCGGTCGCCACGCGCAGGCTGCGGTGCCGCGTGGCGATGCTCAGCGAGGGCGCCGTCATCACCCGGAAATCTTCGGTCTGCCGAAGTCGTGCGGTGAGTGCACGCAGGCCCAGGCGGAACAGCCGAAGGCGCGTCGGACGCTCGGTGACGTAGATACTCAGCTTGCCGTCGGTCAGGCATTCGCGGTTGCCAATCTGAAAGCCCGTCATCTGGTACGCGTTGTTGCCCACGAAGACGAAGGGAGTGCGATGCGC
>Ga0070663_100000765_pt1 | contig 17471 bp, 12 predicted proteins | sample KBSC63metaG_FD_65646 | JGI IMG/M metagenome (GOLD analysis project Ga0070663, IMG submission 65646) | Corn rhizosphere microbial communities from Kellogg Biological Station, Michigan, USA - KBS C6-3 metaG | ecosystem: Host-associated > Plants > Roots > Rhizosphere > Soil ...
GCGGTGCCCGCTGGCGGCGGCATGATGTATTTGACTACGCTCGGCATGAATCGCGATTGCGACAGGGCAGCCTGCGTCCAGGCAAGGTCGAGTTCGTGCCGCTCGGCCACCTCGGCTGCGAAACGCATCACGTCTTCGCGCCCACCATAGATCACGGCATCAGGCGCGTTGTCGGCTTTGACGTTCACATGCTTGCGATGCTTTGACTTGGCTGCGAAGGCCGGCGTGCTCAGCGCGACCACCAGACCCGCTGCGCAAGCGAGAACAAGACGAACTGAGGTAGAGCGGAGATGCAGCATGCGAAAGACCCTGGGCTAGCCTGCAATTATCGGTTCCGCCGCAATTGCCGTGCCGCATTCACGAATTGGCGTGTCATGGAATTGTCGGGCCGCTTGGCCGCTGCACGGCTGTAGCGGTGACGATCGATGGCATGCAGCAGTTCGGCGAGCGTTGTGCCCGCATCGCCCAGTTGCAGCCGAACACGATCGGCCAGGGCGCGCGGCGCTTCATGCAAGGCCGCATCGATGTGCAGCGAATGCAGCGCGCGACGCACGCTGTCCATCTGCCGCGCCCACGGGTCGATGCGGTGCCGGTCCCACCATGCCCAGGCCGCGCCTGCCAATGCCATGGAGCTCAAGGAGCCGATGAGCAGCAGCGACAGGTCTTCCCAGCTCGGCGAACTGAAGCCGAACGTCTTGAGCAGGTCGAGTTGCTGCCCGCGGGAGTAGTTGAGCACCCACTGGTTCCATCGGTTGTTCACGGTTTCCCATGCGTCGCGAATCTGGCCGAGCAGGGCGGGGCTCATGGTGCCAATGGCGCCGACCACGAGTCCTGGCGGTCGAGCCAGGTTTCGGCTTCTGAGCACGCGGTCGGGCGCGACGGCAGCGGTGGGATCGGCACGTGTCCAGCCGATGCCGGGTTGCCAGTATTCGGCCCAGGCGTGGGCAGAGCTATGGCGCACGATGTAATAGCCGTCAACGGGCAAGGGGTCGGTTCCCTGGTAGCCTGTGACAACCCGAGCCGGGACGCCCATGGCGCGCATCACCACGACGAAAGCGGCCGCGAAGTGCTCGCAGAAGCCAAGCTTGCGATCGAGCCAGAACTCGTCGATGGCACCGTTGGGGTTGACATTGCCATAGGCGCCCGGCGCGAGCGTGTAGCTGTAGCCTGAGAAGCGGATGTGCGTCATCACGGCTTGCGCGAGCGCTCGCGCATCGGCCCGTGCATAACGCGGGTCGCGTCGAAGCCGCGATGCCCAGTCGATGGTGCGGGGGTTGTAGTCGGGCGGAAGTTCCAGTGCCTCGTCGAGCGATGCGCGCGTCGCCGATGCGCCCGAGCGAAAGTCGATGTGAGACTGTGCCTCGAAGCGCAGGCGCTCGAACACGGGTCGGTCGGTGATCCATTGCAGGTCGTCGCGCGCCATGACGCGGTAGCCGTCGACGGACGGCGGTGTGGTCACCGCTTCCAGCAAGGGCAGCACCACGAGGCGTTGCGGCTCGAGGGTCATCTCATACCGCACAGCCTCGCCGCGCGTACGCAGGTCGAAGAGTCTCATGGCGCGGGAATCCGGTACGGCGCGCCAGACGTGGCCATCGAAATTGGTGAGCACCGGGCCCCGAAAGTACATCGCTTCTGGCGGTGGCACGCGGTTGAAGAAGCGCACGCGCATGGCTACGCTGTCGTCCTGCGCGATCTCGGCCACCGAGCCCATGTGCATCGTGTTCGACAGGCCGGTGGTGGGCGGGCCGTCAGTCGGGACGCCCCACAAAGGTCCGATGCGCGGGAAGAGCACGAACAGCAACGCCATGATGGGCGCGCCGAAGATTGCCGTGCGCAAGGCCAGGGTGGCTGCGTGACGCAAGGCCGGTTGGCCCACCGGCATGTGGGCCAGCACCAAGGCTGTCAGCAGCCCCCACACCGAAACCAGCATGGCCGCGGCGACGAGCAGCGACTGGGAATACAGGAAGTGCGTGAGGATGATGAAGAAACCGAGGAAGAACACAACGAAAGCATCGCGCCGTGCGCGAAGTTCGAGTGTCTTGAGCGCCATCAGCACCACAGCCATGGTGACGCCGGGCTCCTTGCCGAGCAAGGTGCGGAACGTCCAGAGTGTGAGACCCGCGGAAATGACGAGCAGCGCGCCCAGCCACCATCGGCTGGGCAGAGGCCCGTTTGCGACAGCGAGTTGAGTGCGCCATACCAGCATGACGGTGGTGAGCGCCACGCACCACACGGGCAGGTGCGGCAAATGCGGCAGCACCGTCCATGCAATGACGGCGAGCAGAAACAAGGTGTCGCGTGCCTCCCGCGGCAGGCGACGAATACGTTGAAGGACGTTCAGTTCCACAGCGCAAGCGCCTCGAGGCAATGGCGCCGGTGGCCGTCCCCGTGGTCGCGGCCGATGTCGACGCCCGGCAGCTTGAGCCCGAAGTTGACGCCGGCACGATCGGCGGCGATCACCCACGCGGTCAGACGCGACAGGCGCTCTTCCGGCGTGAGCAATCCACAGGCGTGCCAGTCGAGCCACAGCTCATGCTGCGAGGACGCACTGGTATCGCGGCTCACGAGCTCACCGCCGGTCTCCATGGACTTGGCGGCCTTCTTCCAGAACACGAGCTTCAAGGGGTCGCCGCGGCGGTAGGCGCGAATGCCTTCGATCTCTGCGCCCTGAGTGCGCTTGGATTGCGCCGGCCCGCCTGGCGTAGGCCGTGCCGACGGCAGGGTGGCGGGAGGGCGTTCGGGCTGCGGATAGACAAGTACTTGGCCGGACGGTCGCCAGACGGTCCAGGCACGAAAGAAGCCAAGCGGGAAGCGGGTCTCTGCGCTCAATGTCGGAAGCTCATGCAGGCCACGCGATGCCGGGACGAAGCTCACATGTGCCGTGGCTTGTCCGCCGGACGGCACGTCGACCCAGGTAAGGGTAGTGACGTCGGCGGATTCGATCTTGAGCCCGAGCCCATGTCGCGCGCCCGATGGGCTGGACAAGACGACATCCATACCGGCCGCATCGCCCGCGAACACCGGCGTGACAGGTTTCATGTGCAAGGTGAGCCCGCGCAGCGTGTTGTGTGTGAGCTGCATCGACACGACGCCGCTGCCTGCGAGAAGGAAGGTGAGGACGTAGCCGAGGTTGAGCTGGTAGTTGATGGATGTTATGAGGAGAGTGACCAGCGTTGCCGCAAAGAGCAGACCGGCCTTGGTCGGCAGGATGTAGATGTTGCGCTGGGTGAGCAGGATCGTGTCGCTCTTGCGCAGTCGGGCTTGCCACCACGTGCGGAAGAGGCTGGCGATGAAGAAGGTGGGGTTGACGGCGGACAGGTTCATGCTTGATCAGAGGCTCCTCTCACCCCAACCCTCTCCCCGAAGGGGCGAGGGAGCAATACAGGCCAGCTCGCAATGGCCTGCTTCGAAGTAACGCATGTCGGCTCCCTCTCCCCCGGCAAGGCAGCCCCAAAGATTTTTAGGCAGGCGGGCTTGCCACGATGAGCGGAAGCGGCTGGCGATGAAGAAGGCGGGGTTGACGGAGGACAAGTTCATGTTTGCTCAGAGGCCCAGCCCCTCACCCCAGCCCTCTCCCCAAAGGGGCGAGGGAGCAATACAGGCCAGCTCGCTCAGGCCCGCTTCGAAGTAACGCATGTCGGCTCCCTCTCCCCCGGCCGGGGGGAGAGGGTTGGGGTGAGGGGTCTCTCAAAAATCACACCCATCTCCATCAAGGCAACCCCACTGCCTCGACCATCGCCCGCACCTGCTCGACCCGCCCCCGCCCAGCCCCCGCCACCGGCACCAGCCGATGCGCGGCTGACTGTGCGAGGATGGCCTGCACATCATCAGGCGCAACGTAATCGCGCTTGTCCAGAAGGGCCCGAGCCTTTGCGGCGCGCAGTACCGCAATTCCTGCCCGCGGACTCAGGCCTTCGATGAACCAGGCTCCTGACCTCGTGGCGGCAATCACCGCTTGCAGGTAGTCGAGCAACCCATCCGACGCATGTACAGCCAGCACCGCCTTCTGCGCGGCGACCAGTTCATCCGGTGTCATCACTGCCTGCAATCCATGGATCGCCTCGCGCCGGTCCTGCCCCGACAGCAAGGCCCGCTCGCTCGTTCGATCCGGGTAGCCCAGGGTGATGCACATCAGGAAGCGGTCGAGCTGAGATTCCGGCAGCGGATAGGTGCCCAGCTGGTCGGTGGGGTTTTGCGTGGCAATGACAAAAAATGGACGGGGCAGGGGGCGAGTCTCGCCCTCGACGGTGACCTGCTGTTCTTCCATGGCCTCAAGCAGCGCACTCTGCGTCTTGGGCCCGGCGCGGTTGATCTCGTCGGCCAGCAGCACCTGGGCAAAGACGGGGCCCGCGTGAAAGACGAAAGACTCCTTGCTGCGCTCGTAGATGCTCACGCCGACGAGGTCCGAGGGCATCAGGTCGGCGGTGAATTGCACCCGCGAAAACCGCAGACCCAAAGAGACAGCCAGTGCATGGGCCAACGTGGTTTTTCCGACTCCGGGAACGTCTTCAATCAGCAGGTGTCCTCCTGCAAGAAGGCAGGCCACGCAGTCTTCGATCTGCCGGCGTTTGCCGACGATGATCGTGCTAATCTGGTCTATCAGGCGGGTCAGTTGAGTCGCAAGGTGGGTAGGCATGCGGCTCACCTTAACCGAAATTCTCCTCATCGCTCAACCTCCGATTCCCGGTTTCAAGGGGCGTATCACGATGTCCACAGCCTTCTACACCCACCCCGACTGCCGCTTGCATCAGATGGGACGGGGCCACCCCGAATGCCCCGAAAGGCTCGATGCCATCACCGATCTCCTTCGCTCGACCGGCCTCGACATCGCACTCGACATGCGCGAGGCGCCTGCGGTCGACCTGCGCGACGTCGCCTTGGCGCACAGCAGCGGCTACGTGGCGGAGCTGAAGGATGTGCTTGAACGGGTCAAAGCCGAGGGCAGGTCCGTCGCGCTGGACCCTGACACCACGGCCTGTCCCCAGACTTGGGCTGCCGTGCTGCGTGCCTCTGGTGCTGCGGTTGCAGCAACCGATGCTGTGATCGACGGCCACATCGACAACGCGTTCTGTGCTGTCCGCCCGCCCGGCCACCATGCCACGCGGGACCAGACCATGGGTTTCTGCTTCTTCAACAACGTGGCAATCGCGGCACGCCATGCGCTGGACGTGCGCGGCCTCAAGCGCGTGGCCATCGTCGACTTCGACGTGCACCACGGCAACGGCACCGAGGACATCATCGCGGGCGACGAGCGAGTGCTGATGGTCAGCATCTTCCAGCACCCCCTGTACCCCTACAGCGGCACCGTGCCCAAGGGCACGAACATGGTCAACTTGCCTATACCTCCGTACACCAAGAGCGGTGAAGTTCGCGAGATGATCGAGGCGATGTGGATGCCGCGGCTGGAGGAGTTTCGGCCGGAGATGATCTTCTTTTCGGCGGGCTTCGATGCACATCGGGAAGACGATCTCGGGCAACTCGGCCTGATCGAGGCGGACTACGAGTGGATGACTCGTCGTATCAAGTCCGTAGCGGACCGGCATGCACAAGGGCGGATGGTGTCGTGTCTTGAAGGGGGTTATGCGCTCGGGGCTTTGGCTCGCAGCGTCGCGGCGCACTTGCGCGTGTTGGCTGGCGTCGACTGAGAGGCTGAGTTTTTCGATCGTGTCCGAGCAGCACGTCAAAAGGCGCCTGATCTAGGCGCAAAGCGCAGCCATAGCTTGGCTATGGCGAGCATTTGCAACGACGAGCAGGGGTCTTTTGGCGTGATGAGCGGGCAATGATCGAAAAACTCTCAGCCTCTGAGCATTTAGGATTTGGCTCGAGATAACCTTTCCAGAGTCCGCTGGCGAGTGCAGTTTGACGAACTGGCGGCCCTATGCCGAGACATGTCCTGAACGGACCTTCGATTTGCTCACCTTACCGAATAATCAATACGCAATGTCCAAGCCCCTCACCAGCATAGAACTTCGCGACCTCGCCGACTCTTTGCTCAAGCCGACGGCGCTGACCGAACTGGCGCTTGTCGCTGCTTGTCTTATCGTGGCCTGGGGCGTGGTCCGGCTGTTACGCGGGACGCAGAGCAAGCCTGCTTCCATCGTTTTCGGCCGACGCATCGTCGACGGTGTCCTCTTCCCGATCCTCACACTTGTCCTCGCCTTCGTTGCGCGAGGGCTGCTGCCGGTTCTTGGCGTGCCCATCGCGGTGTTTACGCTCGCGATTCCAGTCTTCGTGTCGCTGGTTGTCATCCGCCTCACGGTGCGCGTACTGACGGCCGCTTTCCCGGCCTCCCATGCGATGCGCTCCATCGAACGCACAGTGTCATGGCTTGCTTGGATCGGCGTGGTGCTGTGGGTGACCGGTGTGCTGCCGGTGGTCATGGAACAACTCGACGGCATCGCCTGGAAGCTCGGGAGTTCGCGCATTTCTTTACGCAATGTGGTCGAAGGTTCAATCGCGGCCATCGTCGTGCTGGTACTCGCCTTGTGGATCTCTGCCGCCGTGGAGTCGCAGCTCATCAAGGGCGCGGTCGCGACAAATCTGTCGCTGCGAAAGATCGGCGCGAATCTCATCCGTGCCGCGCTCCTCTTCCTTGGGCTGATCTTCGCGATGTCGGCTGCGGGCATCGACCTCACCGCGCTCAGCGTGCTCGGCGGCGCGCTCGGCGTGGGTCTGGGCTTCGGCCTGCAAAAGATCGCTGCCAACTACGTGAGCGGCTTCGTGATCCTCGCGGAGCGAAGCCTGCGCATTGGCGACATGGTAAAGGTCGACAACTTCGAAGGCCGCATCACCGATATCCGCACGCGCTATACCGTCATTCGCTCACTGGGTGGTCGCGAAGCCATCGTGCCGAATGAAATCCTCATCACGCAGCGAGTCGAGAACTCTTCCCTCGCCGATCCGCGCGTGCTCCTCACGAGCACCGTGCAGGTAGCCTACGGCACCGACGTCCGGTCACTGCAACCCAAGCTCGAAGCCGCTGCACGGCGCGTGCCGCGAGTGATCGACGACCCGGCGCCATCAGCGCAATTGGCAGTCTTCGGTCCCGATGGCATGGACCTCAATCTGCATTTCTGGATCGCCGACCCTGAGAATGGCCAGGGCGCCGTCAAGTCCGAGGTGAACCTCGCCATCCTCGATGTGCTGAACGCAGAAGGGATCGAGATCCCGTATCCGCAGCGTGTGATGCACATGGTCACGCCGCCGCCGCTCGCAGAGAAGCCGGCCTCGTAGGGCCATGCCCCTTTTTCTGAGCAGCCCACGCGGTTCTATCGAATCCCAACAACAAGAGACCCCATGACCACAAGTCGCCACCACCTCCTGATCGCCATCGCCGCTGCACTGCTCGGTGCATGCGCAGCTCCCTCCAACCCGCTCGACTACCGCGTCCCCGATTACGCCCAGCGTGCGCCCGAGGCGGCCAGCGGCTACACCGAAAAGCCAGGCTGGTCGGCCAGCAAGTTCATGGTCGCCGCAGCCAATCCGCTTGCGACCGACGCGGGCTACCAGGTGCTCAAGGCCGGCGGCACAGCGGTCGATGCCGCCATTGCCGTGCAAATGGTGCTGGGCCTTGTCGAACCGCAATCGTCAGGCATTGGTGGGGGCTTGTTCCTGGTGCACTTCAACGGCAAGACTGTGAAAGCTTTCGATGGTCGCGAGACGGCGCCTGCGGCGGCCACGCCCGAGCTGTTCATGAAGGATGGCAAGCCCATGGACTTCATGGAAGGCGTTGTCGGCGGCCGTTCGGTTGGCGCACCGGGAACCTTGCGTGCGCTCGAACTCGCGCACCAGCAGCACGGCAAGTTGCCGTGGAAGGCCTTGTTCCAACCGGCCATTCTTCTGGCGCAGCGAGGCTTTCAGCTCAGCCCGCGCCTCTATGCGACCCTGAAGGATGATGCCGCGAAAACACTGAGTGCCGACGCGGCGGCCGCAGCCTATTTCCTGCAGCCGGACGGATCTCCCAAGCCCGTTGGAACGGTGTTGCGCAACCCTGAATATGCCGCGGTCCTTCGCGACGTCGCTGAACGTGGAAGCATTGCGTTCTACGAGGGTCCGGTGGCACGCGACATCGTGGCGAAGGTGCGCAGCCATCCGACTAATGCCGGTCTGCTGACCGAAGCCGACATTGCCGGCTATCGGGCCAAGCAGCGCGATCCGCTGTGCTTTGACTACAAGTCCTGGAAGTTGTGCGGCATGCCGCCGCCGTCGTCGGGGCCACTCGCACTCGGGCAGATGATGGGCATGCTGGCCGCGCGCAAGCTCGAGACGCTGAAGCCGGTGTCAGCGAGCTTCGGGCTGGAGCCGAGCCCCGAGGCTGTTCACCTCATCAGTGAAGCGGGGCGCCTGGCCTATGCCGACCGAGGCCGTTTCGTGGCCGACCCCGACTTTGTGCCATTGCCCGGCGGCAACGCCGATGCGTTGCTGAATCCGGACTATCTGCGCAAGCGAAGCGAGCTCATCACCGAGCGCAGCATGGGCCGCGCGCAGCCCGGCACGCCGACACTTGCAGCGGTCAGTTTCGCCAACGATCGCAGTCCGGAGCTGACGTGCACCTCGCACATCTCCATCGTCGATGGCTATGGGAACGCGATCTCGATGACCTCGACCATCGAGAATGTGTTCGGCTCACAGATCATGGTCCGCGGCTTCATGCTTAACAACGAATTGACAGATTTTTCGTTCGTGCCGAGCGAGAACGGCGTTCCGGTCGCAAACCGTGTGCAAGGAGGCAAGCGCCCGCGTTCGTCGATGTCGCCAATCCTGGTGTTTGATCGCGCGACCGGCCAACTCGTGATGAGCGTCGGTTCGCCCGGCGGCTCGGCCATCATCAACTACACCGCCAAGGTGCTGTTCGCCACGCTCGACTGGAAGCTCGACGTGCAGCAGGCAATCTCTCTGCCCAACTTCGGCTCGCGAAACGGGCCCACCGAACTCGAAGAGGGCCGTGCCTCGCCCGCACTGGTGGACGCGCTGAAGGCGCGCGGCCACGAGGTGCGCGTCATCACGCAGACGAGCGGGCTTCAGGGCATCCAGCGCGTCGTCAAGGACGGCCAGCCGGGATGGTTCGGCGGCGCCGACCCTCGGCGCGAGGGCGTCGTGATGGGCGACTGAGAGGCTGAGAGGCACCCCTCTCAAGGTCTTCGCTCCCGCTCCCTCGTGTAACTGTGGCAGGTGAATCAAGCCATGGGCTGCCATCACCGCAGCCCTCACCCAACCTCTCCCAAAGGGGAGCCAATATGAAATCCCCGTGCGCTCCGCAGCCTATTCCTCAGCGGCGGGTACAGCAGCTGGGATGACCAGCAGGAGTTCAGAGTCATCAACCAAACGGTACACCGGTCGACGGCCAGACAAGCGCTCGCTTTGATCGAGAATGATCTGAACGCCTTCTCCACGCTTGTCCATCATTGCGCTGCGGCCCGAGAGGGCTCTCTCGGTCTCAGGTACCTGGCATTTGGCCAGCAGACTGGTGATGGCCTCGTTGCGTGCGGCCTGACGGTAGGGAAGGCTTTCCACCGTCATGGTGTTGGGAATGGCGCCGGGCGAATACAGCTCAAGCCGGTCCGCAAACATCCTCAGGCGGATTTTGGCCCCGTGGATGGAGTAGTCACGGTGCGCAACGGCATTCACCAGCGCTTCAAAAACGGCCGTCATGTCGTACTGCGGCAGATCATGTCGGCCCTCGTTTTTCAATGCTGAAACCAGCATGTTTTTGCGGACAAAGTGACAGGCTGTCAGCACTTGGGCGTCAAGAGGTCCTGTGATGTCCTGGGCATCAAGCTGGTAGGCGGCATCGCCTTGGGGTAAGACCTCTGTCCCGCGATATGCCACGGCTTGGATGAACGCATTCGGCAGCCAGCGACGAGGGTCTGAGCTTGCCATCAGTACGCCAGCAATGGTCGGGCGAAGTGTCCCGTCGGCATCTCGGCGCGCCATGGCGAGCTTGTCCAAAAGCACCTCCCGCGCATCTTGCACTCGGGGGCTCGCAAAGCGTTCCCAAAGGGCATCTGAAAGGTCGTTGAGCGAAGCGCCGGGCACGGCTTGCTCATCGAAACGAATGATGCGCGCCTGGCTGCGCTGCTGAAAAAGACGTGCCAAATAGTCTGGTGCCATCTCGGACTTGGTACTACCTACACGATGTAAATAGCCGCCAGGGCTTCGATGCACAAAGAGGCTGCTTGTGACATCAAGCTTCAACACTGGCAGCTGTTCACCGGCGGTGCTGGGCAAGGTCAAACGCTCAATTACCGGCGTCAGCGGCGGGGTGATGCTGTCCAGGCAAATCTCCCGAACGAATTTTTCCAACAAGTCCAGGCGGTCCAGAGGAACACCGAGCACTTCACGAGTGTCATCAACGCCCAGCACGCAAACGCCGCCACGGCTATTCGCGAATGCGGCAAGCTCATCCGCCAGCGAGTCTCGATGGGGTGCCGACACCCGCTCACCAGCGAAGCGGACTTCCTTCAGTTCGAGGTAGGTGTCTTCGCCCAAGCGAATCTTGTCGATCAAGTCGGCAATGTTGTCGAACATTTCAAACCTCTCTTCCCAATCGCCGGTAACGCCGTTCAAACGCTTCTTCGCCGCCTTCCATGACTTGGCAGACTTCGCGGCGCATGGCCTGGTCCTGCAAGGAGCCGGTGTGCTTCACGTGGCACTGGTGGTTGAAATCCAGCACGTGAATCAGCTCCGCATCGCCATTGACCACGATGTTGGGGTTGTGAGTCACGATGATGAGCTGACGGCGCAGTTTGTTGCTGCGAATCTGCTGGACCACCAGCCCGTAGATCAGGTGGTTGTCCAGATCATCCTCGGGCTGGTCGAGCACCAGCGGCTCGTTGCCGTGCGCCAGCAAGAAGGCCAGCATGGCAGCCGCGCGCTGACCGGCGGAAGCCTGGCCAATGGACTGAAAATCCCGACCGTCGCCTTTGGGGCTGTACTCCACCTGCAAGCCGTCTTCGGGGAACCAGCACATGATGTGATCGATGAACTCGGGGCGTTTGTCAGCTTCCATTTTCAAGAATTTACTGAACCAGCCGCCAAATGACGCTTGGCCGCGACATGCATCGGCAAGTCGCTCTTTCTGCTTCAGCAACGCCTGCTCGAAGGCGGCTGTTTTCGATGAGCCCCATTGCTCGACAAGATCAACTTGGCCCAACAGGTCGGCCACGAGTCCCTTGGGGCATGCACCTTCTTGCTCCTGATACAGGTCGTCCACGTACTTGCCGTCCGCAGCCCCGACCAGTTCCCGCAACGAGCGATCGATGCCCTGCGCATCCCGGCTGTAAGGGATTAGCTTGATCCGCACAAAGGGATTGCCTTGCAGCGTTGCATGAAGAAATTTGCTCCGCTTTGCGCTAACGGCCCGGCGGGCAGTTTGCATATGCTCCCGCAATGCTTTGGCTTTTTCGCGCAGGTCCGCGAGCTGCTTCTGCAAGGTCTCCAACCTCTTCAGATCGGTTTCTAGCCGATGCTTCTCTTGCACGAGACGGCCGTACTCGCTGGGGTCGCTGACGCCCTGTTGCTGCAAATCGGCTTTGAGTTGCTCGTAAGCCGCTTTGGCCTCTCCGATCCGCGCAAACCAGGGCAATGCTTCCAGTTCGTTCCGCAGGACTTGCCCGCTCTTCTGCAGCGCGTCTGCCGTGCTCTCAACGTGTTGCCGCGCTTTGTCGATGGCTGCTTGCAGTGCCTGGACGAGACTCAGTGCCGGGCCGTCTTCGTCGGCATCGAATAGACCTTCCGGCAAGTCCTCCGCCAACAGATTGGCAGCAAGCTCCTTCAAACGGGCTGCCAGTTCGATGGAAGCATCAATCTGACGTTCCAGCTCGCGGTTTTGCCGGCTGGTGCGCTGGTAGTTCTTCAGCACTGCCGCATGGTCCGCGCCCTCGAAGCGCGCCAGCTTGCGCTGAATGTCTTGCAGTGACAGCGTCAACGACTCGCGGCCTTGCAGCTTACCTTCCAGTTCGCGCATCTGTGCACGGGCGGCCAGAAAGGCACGCTTGGCCTCTTGGAGAGCAGCCTGCGGCGACTGTGTGTCGGCCGCATCGTCGATCACCTTCAGCAGCGCTTGCTGGCTGTCCCCGGCCAGGGCCGCGATTTGCCCCTGGCTGAACAGGCGAACTGGAAAGCGTTGCTCGGTGATGGCCTGACTGGCCGAGGGCTTGAAGTTGGCAGTAGCGGTGTCCCGTTCCTCCACCACGTGGCCTTGGCCATCCTGCCGCCAGATCAACCGGTAGCACGTGTCAACGCGCTGCACTTGCACGCAGATAGCCGTCTCCGCCCGCAGCCCGCCTTCGTCACTGCGGGTCTTGGCGACCTTATTGAAACGGTTGAAGGTTTGCCCAGATTCTGAGGTGGGCGACAGATCCTTCTCCCGCCGATAGGCCAGGCGCAGGGCATGCACGATTGTCGATTTGCCTGTGCCGCGCCCGCCGATCAATGCGTTGAAATAGGGGTTGAACCGCAAGCTGGCAACCTGGTTGCCACGCCCCATATAGCGTGCGTCGCGGATTTCAATCGACTCGATGAAGTGCTCGGGCGTATTGAACGGCGAAAAACCCCTGCTCTCATCGCTACGCCTTACCGAGACCTCTTGCCCATCCAGCAGCGCAAGGCGCAATCCCTCAAGGCTGGGCCGCGCCATCTTGATCCAGGTGTAGCGCGAGCCCGGAACGGCTGTACCTTGAAAGGTGTGGCAATCGCTGCCCACCACGCTGGCAAAGCGCAGTTTCAGTTCGCCCAGCACCGCAGGCTTCGGGCTGCTGGAGCCTGCCCACTCCAGGGCCAAGATGCCGGGCTCCTGCAATACCTGCTTGACCGTGGTGGTGTCCAGCAGGCATTTGCGTGTGCCAGGCTCGACCTGCAAGAGCCCCTTATCACCCTCTACGTGTGCGGGAATGGCAAGGCCGCCCGCCGCCCGAATGCGCTCCACTATTTTGGCGGCCCCTTCCCGGGTGACGCCATCGCTGTCGCCGCGCGTACCGTCGTAGTCCACTTTGGCCAGCAGATCGCTGATGATTTGGCCGGAGACCGACGGGTCGAAGATCGCCAGCAGATGAAAGCCACCCTGCACCGAAATTTCCACGCCGGGAAAAAGATGCAGTTCACGGAAACCGGCGGGCGCAGCGCCTTTGTCGTCCTCGCGCTTCATATCCGCGTAGGCGGTCTTGAGCTTGTCGATCCACTCGCCCGTGTTGTGGTCGGTGACTGCCACGCAATCTATCCCGGCGGCCATGTAGTTGAGCAGCCAAGTCTTCGGCGTCAGCTCATCGGGCGTGCCGACGGCGGACTGCCATGCCCGTGTGTCTCTGGAGGCAGGGGTGTGGGTATGGAAATCGAATTTCCACCAGCGTGCACCGGGGTAAGGCCAGGGTTGGCTCATGTTCTTTTCCTGATTGCGGCCATCATTCCTCCACCTTGGTTGTGAGGGGTCATGCGTTAGTGTCGCGTCAAGCCTCAAGTGTCGGTTGATCGCGCCGCTGTCGCAGCGCAGTGCAAGGCGCGCAGACGACTCATAGCCATGCTATGGCGAGGAGGCTCAACGCCGCAATGCGCTTCGAGAGCAAGCGAGCAGCCTCTCAGCGCCCGCGCAGATGCGCCGGTGCCTCGAGGCGCTTGGCGAGCGTTGACAGCATGAGGGTCAGCACGAGGTAGATGGCCGAGATGAGCAGATATGGCTCCCAATAGCGGGAGTACGCGCCAGCCACCGTGCGAGCAGCAAGCGCCAGTTCGGCCAGGCCGATGGCCGACACCAGCGACGAGTCCTTTACCAGCGTCACGCCCTCATTCACGAGCGCCGGCACCATGCGCCTAAAGGCCTGCGGCAGCACCACGTAGCGCATGGCCTGCCGATGCGTGAGTCCGATGCTGTAGGCGGCCTGCGTCTGGCCAAGGTGAATGCTTTGGATGCCCGCCCGAAGAATCTCCGAGATGTACGCGCCGGCATTGAGAGTCAAGGCGAGAGCGCCCGAAAAGAAAGCGCCGTGGTTCTGCCTGAACTCGCGCGCCGCCTCACCGCTCAAGAGCAGCCCGCCCTCTGGATGGATGAGCGTGGGCATCAATGCAAAGTGCACCAACAGGATCTGCACGAACAGCGGCGTGCCCCGAAAGAATGTGACGTAGCCCAGCGTGATGCCGCGCAGAAACTTCCAGCTCCACTTCGACAGGGAAGAGGTCGGCTCGGGTGCGTCGGCCGAGCTGCTGATGAGCCCGAGCAGCACGCCGAGCAGAAGGCCCATCACGATCGCGATGACGGTGAGTTGCACCGTCATCCACAAGCCTTCGACGAACAATGGGCCGTAGCCGGCCAGGATGTCCCAGCGAAGATCGAACATGCGCCGCCGCGACAACGTTATTTGCTGGCGGCCGACGCTGCGGTTGCGGCTGTCGCGCCGACGGCGCCTGGGGAGGTGCCGAAGTACTTCTTGAAGAGAGTGTCGTAAGTGCCATCAGCCTTGATGCCGGCCAAGCCCTGGTTGAGCTTGGCGAGGAGCTCGGTGTTGCCCTTCTTCACTGCGAGCCCGTATTGCTCGGGCGCGAAGCTGGTATCACTCACGGTCTTGAACTTGCTGCCTACGTTGTTGGCGACGTAGTTGATGACTACACCGTTGTCTGCCACCACGGCATCGATGCCGCCCGATTCGAGCTCCTTCAACGCGAGCGGGGTAGATTCGAAGCGCTTGATGTTCGGGCTGCTCTTGCCCTGGAGTTTGCTCACGGCTTCATCGCCCGTGGTCCCCGTCTGCACGCCGACCTTCAGCGTCTTCAAGTCGTCGAACTTCGCGACCTTGGAATCGGCTTTCACGGCAATGAGCTGCACCGCGTCGAAGTAGGGCGAAGAGAAGTCCATCGTCTGCTTGCGCGCGTCGGTAATAGTGATGGCCGACACGAGGATGTCGCGGTCTCCCTGGTTCAGCGCGTTGAAGATGCCTTCCCATGGCGTGTTCACGAACTTGACCTGAATACCGGCCTTGGACGCAACGGCACGCACCACGTCGATGTCGAATCCAACGATCTCGCCCTTTTCGTTCTGCGATTCGAAGGGAGCGTAGGCGGCATCGGTGCCGACTGCGTAGACCCGTGATGCGGCCGCGGGTGCCGAGGCAGCAGGTGTGGAGGTGGGGGCTTCTTTCTTGCTGCAGGCGATGAGCGTGAGGCCCGAGAGAAAGCACGCGGCGAGAAGATGGCGGCGTCGGGAAATGGCGTTGTTCATGGACGGATCCCTCCAGTCTTGTGAGTGATAGTCGCCCAGGCTCTGGTGAAGCGGTGGGCGCGCAAGACGCGAAGTGTATGTCGCGATTCGGGCCGATCGAGCGTGCCGGCACCCGAGCAAACTGGTCTGCTAGACGTGTGCACCATTGAATCCACGTGATGTTCAAAACGATCGGCTGACTCCTCAAGGAGTTAAGGCACGACCGCGCGATGCCGAGGCGAACTTGCGGGAGCGCCGTGAAACGCCCTAGAAGACCCCCCCTCAAAGCGGGGATGCCTCGCCGCATGCCGCTGCGCATAATCGCCGGTTTCGCCGAGAAGTAGAACGCGCCGCAGGTGTACTGCGGACGAAGCAAGGGGTGCGGGCTATTACGCCCGCAGGGATGAGGAGTCGTTGGTTTCCACTGCAATCTCAGCACGCTCAGGAACCACGCCTGATCGCGTTGACACGCGCCCACCCTTTGTGACGCAAACGTAGTCCCCCGTCGCAGACGGGCGGTCGCGCAGATTGCGCGACGTGCTCATCAGTGATGGAGAACTCCCACTCTCCGATGAAATTCGCGCCAATACACCTGTCGGTCGTCCGGCATGCGCGTTGGTGTCGGTGTATCTCGTTGCTGCAACTTCTTTAACGAATAACTTTGTGCAGGTGAGCATGCCTTCTCTGATCGACTCGAATTCGACATCGACGGATAGTCGAATAACCAATGCTTTGTCGAGCGCCTTGGCTCTTGCGTCTAAAGGACTGCGAAAGCTTGGCATGACGATCATGCTGCTTGTGCCGGCCACGGCAACGCTTGCACAGGAAGTCATTCCCGACTTCTACAAAGAGCCCGGCATCAATCCGAACCGCAGCTACGTCAATCAAAGCTTCAACGAGCACATTGATCCGTTCAGCGGGTCGCTTGAACTCCACTACACCGATATCCACATTCCCGGCAACGGAAAGTTCGACTTGTCGGTTGTCCGCTCGTACAACAGTGCATCGGTGGATTCGTTGAATCCTGCCGCCTACGACTCGCTCATGGGGGTAGGTTGGAACATGCACTTCGGCCGAGTCCTGAAGAAGGACACGGCAATATGCGCGGCCGGGGCGGTGAGCGTCGCAACGAATCCTGTCGTTGAAATGTCCGATGGTTCGCGCCAACTGTTTGCCTTCACGGGCGGAACGGCACCCTTGGCGCTCTCGACCCAACGCTGGCGAGCTGACTGCCTCGGCGCCGGTGCGGGGCTCACCGTGTACTCGCCCGATGGAACCCGCTATGACATGGACCACCTGGTCAATGTCAGCGTGGGCACAGCGACGCGGTATGCCTGGTACGCAAGCAAGATCACGGACCGCAACGGGAACTTCGCGACGATCACCTATGCGTCGAGTGCAAGCCCCGAGATCACTTCGGTCAGCACCAGTGACGGTCGTACGCTCACCTTCAGCTACGCCGACAGCGGCCTTGCATCTCGGCGCATCACGACGATCAGCGGCGCAGGCCAGACATACACATACAACTACACCGCACTGTCCGGCGTCACGGGCAAGTACATGCTCACGAGCGTCACTCGACCGGACGGTACGACATGGGGCTATACATACAACGGAAACCTGAACGCTGCTGCTGGCGGATACCTCGTCAATCGGGTGACGTATCCCGAAGGTGGCTCCATCAACTATACCTACGACTTTGTGTACTTCGACACCGCGTCGAACCCGATGAGTCGCTCGACGGTGATCAAGTCAAAGACGCAAAGCACTGGTGGGTCATGGTCATTCACCTATGCGCCCGGCAGTTTCAACAATTACGACACCACGACGGTGAGCACTCCGGCGGGAACGATCACCTACAAACACATCGGCCCGAACTACTCAAGCTCAGGCACGGTGTGGATGGTCGGCCTCTTGATGTCCAAGCAAACAGGCTCGCAGCAAACTGAGACGAATACGTGGACAAAGCAGAAGATTTCCAGCCAAAACAATTTCCGTCCGGGCGCCTTTGCGACGAAGGTTGATGCCGGGGAGGTCAACGCGCCACTCCTCTTGAGCCGCGTTGTCGTTCGTGACGGTGCAACGCACACCACAAGCTACAGCGCTTTCGACAACTACGGAAACCCGACGACGATTTCGGAGTCCGGTCCCAATGGGGGAAACCGCACGACATCGCTTGCGTACTCAGTGAACACATCCAAATGGATTGTGAATCAGGTCAAGGATCAAGTTGTGTCGGGCGGGGTGTCGATCAGCCGCGTTCTCGACGGAAACGGCAATCCGACAG
>Ga0070663_100000772_pt1 | contig 17456 bp, 10 predicted proteins | sample KBSC63metaG_FD_65646 | JGI IMG/M metagenome (GOLD analysis project Ga0070663, IMG submission 65646) | Corn rhizosphere microbial communities from Kellogg Biological Station, Michigan, USA - KBS C6-3 metaG | ecosystem: Host-associated > Plants > Roots > Rhizosphere > Soil ...
TGGTGACCAGGGCACCGGCCAGCGCGAGCACCCCGACAGGCAGGTTCACCAGGAAGATCGCCCGCCAGCCGGTCCCGAACAGGTCGGCCTCGGTCAGCGCACCGCCGAGCAGCGGCCCGGTGAGCCCGCCGACCGGGAAGGCCGCCGCGTACCAGGTCATCGCCTTCGGCCGCTCCCGCTCGTCGAACTCCGCATGGACGAACGACAGCACCTGCGGCACCATCAGCCCGGATCCGACGCCCTGGACCACGCGCGCGGCGATCAGCACACCGACGTGCCCGGCCAGCCCGGCGGCGAGCGAAGCCGCCGTGAACACGAGCATGCCGGCGACGAACAGCTTCTTCGTCCCGTACCGGTCACCGAGGCGCCCGCCGGTGATCAGCGTCAGCGCGAACCCCAGCGCGTACCCCGCCGAGATCCACTGCAGCGCCGACTCCCCCGTGCCCAGCTCCCGCTGGATGGTCGGCAGCGCCACCGCGACGATCTGGTTGTCGATCATGTCCACCAGCACGGCCAGTACCGCGACCGCCAGTGCCCACCACCTCAGCGCGTGCTTCTCCACGACGTACCTCTCCCTGACGACGACCTTGACGCAGCCATCGTCAACCAACCGGACGACTCTGTCAACTAAACGTTTGATTGAGTCCGGTGGGCGTTGGAGAGGCGTAGGTCAGCCTTCAAGCACCTCCCGCAGCTTCTTGGCGAAGGCCTCCGGCTGGCCCACGTAGCCGAACTCGCCACCGAGGAAACCGCCGTGGTGGCTCGGGAACACCGTCGCTTCCTGACCGAGCAGCTCGGCCGTGCCCACCGCCGCCCGGCCGGTGAAGACCTCCCGGGACTCCTCGCCGACGGCGACGACGATCCGCGTCGGGGCCGCGGTCAGCGCCGAGACGTCGAGGCGGTAGGCCGGCACCGAGATGGAGCGTTCGCTCAGCAGTGGGTCGTCGCGGCGGCCGTCGTCTTCGGCAGGCAGGCCGAACTGGGCCGGGTCCGCCGGTGGGAGCGCGAAGTAGGCGTCGGTGAACTCGCCCTGCCACGACGTCATCGCGATGAACGCCGCCATTCCGGCGCCGAAACCCTTGGCCTGGTACGCGTCCCGCATCGCTTGGCTGGCGCGCTCGGCCGCGACGGCGTCCGGCACCGATCCGACGAGCGGAGGCTCGTGGGCGACGAACGTGCTCACGTCCTCCGGGTGTGCCGTGACCAGCGCGAACCCGGCGACCGCGCCCCCGCTGCTGCCGAACACCTCGACGGCGCCTGCCCCCAGCGCCTCGATGACGGCGTGGATGTCCGCGGCCTGGAGGGCGGGCACGTGGTCCTCGCGCCCGTCCTTGCGGACGCTGCGCCCGAGCCCGCGCGGGTCGTAGGTGACCACGGTGCGGTCGGTGAAGTGCGACGCCAGCGCACCGAACCCCTCGGCGGTCATCGGCTGCCCGATCATCAGCAGCGGTGGCCGCGGGCTCTCGGCGGGCGCCGGGCCGTGGACGTCGTAGACGATGTCGGCGTCGGGTGTTTCCAGTGTGTGCGCGGTCATCGGGCCTCCCCTGGTCTGGTCTCATCGAGAGGCTAGACCGGGGGACCGACAATTTCCGCCGCGGCGAAGAAGGGCGAGGAAGGCGAACGGGCTAAAACCATGTCAGAGGAGAAGGAAGCCCGCTCATGGCCTCGCACCGGAATGGTATCCGGCGGATCAGGCCGGCACCAACCGGTTAAGCGTCTCCAGCGTGATCACCGTCGACCCGGCAGGCAGCCCCTCCGGCCGGTGCAGGCCGACGTACGTGACCGGCTCCTCCACCCGCGCACCCGGCTCCCACACCGTCACCTCGGTGTCCCGCATCAGCCCGACGAGGTACCCGATGGTCAGGTACTTCCGCCGCACCATGCCGCGCGCCAGCACGCTCGTGCTCGCCCGGTTCGTCTCGAGCCGGTTGAACAGGGGCGAGCCGGACAGATAGAGGTGCAGCCAGGTCGCCGTCCACGTGCCGGCGCGGTCGCGGCCGAAGACCATCGGCAGCGCGACGCGCCCGCTGCCGCGCAGGTCCGAGCGGGTCCGCACGGTGCGGGGCTCGAACGGCGCCCCGGCCCGGGCCCGGTCGCGCAGCATCCAGCCGAACATCGACTCGGCGACGTCGTCGAAGCCTTCGCCGGAGAAGACGTTGACCTGCGGCACCACGTACGCGGCGTCGATCGAGTCCAGCGGGATGTCGATGAACTCCGTCGCCCCGCGCGGCGCCTCGGTGAGGTCGCCCGAATAGACCGCGCCGCGCTCGTGGAAATTGGTCCACGACACGTGCCCGAGGTACTGGAAGTGCGAGTCCAGCAGCAACGCCGACAGGTCGAAGTCGGTGGTTTCCCGCGCCTGCCGCCAGTAGGTGAAGAACCGCAGCACCTCACCCTCGACACGGGTGCGCGAACCGCGGGGCAGCACGGCGAACCCGTCCTCGCCGGCCTTCCCCGACAGCGGGAGCGCGACGTCCAGCACCGCCGGGTCGACCACCAGGCGCCCACCGGACGGCAGGCGGGCGGCGAGTTCGGCGTCGATCAGCCGGCCCACCCGCTCGATCACCTCGCGCGGCAGCGGCGGGCGGGTGTCGGCGGTGACCCACGCGCGACGGCCGCGCGTGGTGAACGCGCGAACGTCGTCCGGCGACGCGCGGTTCATCAGGTGTTCGCGCACCGAGCACAGCACCCGGCCCGACACCGAGCCCAGCACCTTCGCGACCGCGGCGACGACGTCGTCGACCGGATCGGCCTGCCGCAGCAACCGGTCCAGCGACCGCATGAGCAGCCCCGGCGCGGCGGTCAGGACCTCGGCGGCGCGCGAGACGTCGCCGTCGGCGAACGCGCGCTCCGCGCGTCCGGCCACCGACGGCACCTTGCGGTCGCCGCGGGCGACGTCGAAGACCTCGCGCGCGCCGGGGTACGCCGTGCTCTCGTAGGCGTGCAGGTAGCTGCCCAGCCGCTTGAAGCGCTCGGCGAAGCGGGACACGTCACCGAGCTTGCCCGCGTTGTCCGCGACGACCCGGTCGAGCGCGGCGAGCAGGACGCGCCGCTCGCGGCGGGTGAAGCTGCGGAACCGGGTCGGTTCGGCCAGTGTGACGTCACCGCCGCTCGCGTGGCAGGCCGTGCGCAGCACGTCGACCACGGTGTCGACCGCGACCAGCGGCCGTCCCGCGGCGAGGCGGGCGGCGTTGAGCACGGCGCGGTTCTCGCGCACCGGCACGGCGGCGAGCTCGACGTGACCGCAGCGACCGGCCAGCTCGGCGAGCAGCTGCAGATCGGCCTCCCCGAGCGGGGTGACCGACTCGGCCAGTGCCCGGTACAGCGCCTGGATTTCCTCCTCGAGCGTGCCGCCGAGGTGGACGACGGTGACCCGGTCCTTGACCGACGCGATCAGCTCGTCGTGCGCGGCGAGCAGGTCGGCGAAGCTGTGCTGGTAGCGGCCGTAGGCCGGCAGCGTGAGCAGGTCGACGACTTCGGCACCACCGGTGTGGCGCAGGCAGGAGACCCAGAATTCGACGGTGTCCGGCACGCGGCGCGGGAACTTCTTGAAGTAGGCGTTGTGCTGCACGTGGTCGCCGACCAGGCCGCGGACGGCCTCGACGACCGCCGAGGCGAGGTCCATCGCCGCGCCGAACTCCACGGTGGAGAGGTGTTCGAGCAGCGCCCGATCGGCCTTGAACCCCACGCTCAGGAGGACGACGTCCAGCTGCCGGGCGACGGCGGATCCGTCGCCGGCCGGTGCGACGGTGCGCGGGACGCGCAGGCTGTGGCGGATGATCGTCTGCAGCACGGTGTTCCCCCTGTCGATGGTCGCGCGCCGTGGGGTCGAACCACGTCGGCGGAGCTTATGAGGCCCCGCTGGTTGCCGAACCGCGCGCGGTGGGTTGGCCGACCGGACTCGCACCGGTTTCGCCCGGGGTCACAGCCCGGGGCCTCGTCTCCTTCGGCTTCGGCCAACGTGGCGCGTCCGGGGGTCGAACCCGGGTCTCCCGGCTGAAAACCGGGGATCCGTACCGCTGGACCAACGCGCCGGGTGCACTCGCGTCCGCGCACTGATTGCTGCGAAGACGAGTGCCTGGAAAGAGAAAGCCGCCCCCGAGGGGCGGCTTTCTCTCGGTTCGTGTGCACCCATGATCGCCGCACGCGCCGATCCGCGTCAAAGCAATTAAGCCTCTTCCCGCACCAGCCGCTGTGCCGCGCGCCCGATGGCCGTCTCGACCGCACCGACCCGGTCGGCCAGCAACCCCACCGCGCCGACCGCGCGGCTCATCGGGTCCTCGCCGTCCCCGCCCAGCGCCTGTTCCCGCAGGTACGCGGCCTTGACGTCGGCCCACCGCCGGGCCTGCTCCGCGGACAGCCGTCCCCGCAGCTCGGCCAGCTTCAGCAGGTTGGCCTCGGCACCCGAGGTCAGCGTTTGCGCTTCGCCGGCGTAGTGGTCGTCGATCAGGGCCTCGAGCTCGGCGTCGTTCATCGCCGGCACGATCCGCTCGGCCAGCTTGTTCATGTTCCGGTACGAACCCTGCAGCTGGAACGGCGGTTCGGTGCGCGAAGCGTCCGCCTGCGCCGCCGAGGCGATGTAGGCCTGGTTGTTCGCCAGCACGGTCCGCTGCACCCGCAGGAGTTTCCGGAGCACCGCGAGGATCTGCTCCAGTTCCGTCGCCGAATACGCGCGCGAAAGCTGGTCGGCGCGCACGGAACCGTCGCCGCGGGCCATCCGGACCAGCACGTCCACATCGGACCGTTCCTGGGAAACGAGCGGCGCCAGCACGGCGTTCGACGTCAGCGAGTTCTCGACGTAGCTCAGCGCGAAGAGCTCTTCCTTGCCGGACAGCACGTCGCCGAGGTTCCACACGTCCGCGCGGTTGGCGAGCATGTCGGGGATGCGGAACCGCTTGCCCTGCTCGGTGTACGGGTTGCCGGCCATGCACACCGCGAACCGCTTGCCGCGCAGGTCGTAGGTCCGCGTGCGGCCTTCCCACACGCCTTCCATCCGCCGCTGCGCGTCGCACAGCGAGATGAACTTCTGCAGCAGCTCCGGCGACGTGTGCTGGATGTCGTCGAGGTAGAGCAGCACGTTGTTGCCCTGCTCCAGCGCGAACGAGATCTTCTCGACCTCCTGCCGCGCGGTCGCGTTGGGCGCGTCGGCCGGGTCGATCGACGTGACGTCGTGGCCGAGCGCCGGGCCGTTGACCTTCACGAAGACCAGCCCGAGGCGGCTGGCGACGTACTCCATGAGCGTCGTCTTGCCGTACCCCGGCGGCGAGATGAGCAACAGCAGGCCGGACTGGTCGGTGCGCCTGGCGTCCCCGGTCGCGCCGAGCTGCTTGGCCAGGTTGTCGCCGATCAGCGGCAGGTAGACCTCGTCGAGCAGCCGGTTCCGCACGAAGGCGCTCATCACCTTCGGCTGGTACTCGTCCAGCCGCAGCCGGTCGCGTTCGGCCGCCACGAGTTCGTTGCGCAGCCGCTGGTACGCGCGGAAACCCGGCACGCGGTCGCGCCGGAAGCGGTGCGTCCTGGCGAGCGTCTCGTCGAGCCGCACCGTCACCGACCGCCCGGTGATCCGCGGGTGTGCGCCGAGCAGACCGTCCACAGTGGCCGTCAAGGTCGCCGACGAGTCGTACCGCGGCAGGTCGCACAGCTCGATCGCGACGGCTTCGGGCAGCTCGTCAGCCGGCAACCCAACAGAGTCCACAAAGGACCGCAGCCAGGCGTCGGCGAGCTGGTACCGGTCCGCCAGGTCGTCGAGGGAGCGCAGGTCCTCGGCGAAGCTGCGCCGGTCGAGCCGGAACTTGTCCAGCACGGCCCGCGCGCCCGCACCGGCGACGAACCCGGGAGGGGCGACGGCGAGCTCCTCTACCAGGTACTCGCCGGCGAACTCGGCGTCGAGCACGAGCCCGGCGCCGTCCAGGAACGCCGTCATCGCGTCCGTGAGCTCCCGCGCCAGGTCGTCGAGCGCGCGGGCGGAACCGAACGCCTCCCGCACCCGCACGAGCGACGCGGCCCGCGTCGTCCACGCGGCCCGCGCCCGCTCCTCGGCGCCGAACGCCCAGAACAGCTGGGCCGCCGCCCGGGCCGCGGGCGGGTAGCGCAGCAGCCCGGCGGCGGACCGCAGGCGCAGCAGGGCCCCCAGGATCGCGGCGGCGTCGTGGTCGTGCACCCCGCGCGCGTAGCCCTCGTCGTACCGCTCCCCGGCCACGCTCCGCACGACGTCGAGCAGATCGGCCTCGACCAGCTCCGCCACCGGCCGGTCGGCGAGGATCGACGTCGCCAGGTACTCGGCCCGGTAGACCTCCGGCGACTCCGAGACGAGCAGCTGGTCCCAGTACGGCCGCGACGCCTCGAACGCCGAGTCGCGCACCGGCGCCCGGTAGTCGGTGCCGGTGATCGCGAACTTCATCGAGCCGTCGTGCGGCACCAGCGTCAGGTCGACGTCCTGGGTGTTGACGGCGAAGGTGTGCCGGCCGAGGCGGATCGTCTCGCCGCCCTCGCCGTAGAGGTCGAGCCGGTCGCGCAGGGCCCGGCCGGCCTCCTGGCGAGCGGCCTTCACCCGCCCTTCGAGCTCCTCGGCCCGCACCTGGTCGCCGAGCGCGCGCAGTTCTTCGACGACGCTGCGCAGCTTCGAGACCATCGGGTCGGCCGCGAAGTAGGTGTTGATCTCCTCGGCCGAGCCGAGCGAACCGACCCGGCGGGTCACGCTGCCGAGGACGCGCTCGGCCGATTCGACCAGCCTGTCCGCCCGCCGCGCCCGCTCGTCGAGCAGCGCCTGCTTGCGGGAGGAGAACGCCTCGTAGACGTCGGTGCGCTTCTCCCCGAGCGAGGTCAGGAAGTCGTCGAACTCCCCGAACCGCGATTCGAGGTTCTCCAGCTGCAGCAGCAGCCTGCCCAGCTGCTCGTCGCAGCGCTCCGGCGTGTCCGCGACCGCGAGCCCGCCCGTGATGGCCTGCGCGAGCAGCGCGAACTCGGCGGCGAACTCCGCCCGGCCCTCGGTCTCCAGGAGTTCCTTGCGCCGCGCGTCGAGCGTGGCCCTGGCCCGGTTGACGGCGCCGATCACCTCGCCGACGCGCTCCAGGATCTTCGTCCGGACGACGGCGTCGGCGATGTCCAGCCCGCCCACGACGTCGGTGAGGACCTCCAGGCCGGCGGACTGCTCGTCGAGCCGTTCGGCGACCGGGCCGGCCTCGGCGACGGTCTTGATCGCGCCGGCGGCGGCGATCAGCCCGTCGACTTCGGCGTGGTAGCCGGTGAACGCCTCCTCGCCCTGCAGGAACCGCACGGCCCGCTGCGCGGCCTCGGAGAACTCCGTGTCCAGTTCGGCGATGAGCGTGTCCACGCGGGCGGTGTCGGCGTACCGCAGCTCGCGCACGGTGACCAGGCGCCCGCGCGCCCGGTGCATCTCGGCGAGGCGGCGCACCCACGCGTTCGCCGCGTTCAACGCCTCGCCCCGCACCCGCCGCACGAGCGACGCGGTGTCGGCCGCCGCGGTGTCGACGGCCTCGGCCGCCTGCGCGGTGAGCGAGGTGACCGTCTCGAACTCGTCCAGCACCTGCTCGGCGGTGACGCGGACGTCGGACAGCGGCGAGCGCAGGTCGCCCAGCTCGGTCTCGCCGAGCCAGTGGTAGTGGTCGAACACCCGGGCGCAGGCGGCGATCAGCGCCTCGAACACCGCCGCCGACGGCGCCATCTCCCCGATCATCCTGGTGATCGACAGGCAGTCGGAGATCCCGCGGACGAGGTCGGGGTTCCCGACCCGTTCCAGCGGCCCGGTGCCGGCCGGCTGCGACGCGGCGTAGGTGTCCGACTGGAACGGCGTCCGCCACACCTGCATCGGGTGGACCCGGCTCGGTTCGTCGGACAGCGCGCGGAACAGGATCATCGTGCCGTCGTCGAACAGCGAGTACCCGTGGCACGGGATCGGGTTCGCGACCTCCTTGCGGATCACGTTGTACGGCAGCAGGAGCGTGCGTCCCTCGGTCCGCGCGTGGAAGACGTACAGCACGTCCTCGCCGTTCGGCGAGCGGATCACGCGCTCGAACTCGAGACCGTCCACAGTGGTGTCGAACGTCCTGCTGACGCCGGTGTCGAGGTAGTAGCCGCCGGGGAAGATGATGCCGTGGTCCTCGGGGAGCCGCTGGCAGGCCTGCCCGATGCCGTCGAGCCGGACGACGTCCTGGGTGCGGGTGTTGAACACCAGGTAGCGGTACCCGGTTTCCTTGTACGGCAGCATGCGCAGCAGGATCAGCGGGCCGATCCGGGCGTAGGAGACCTCGGCGTCGGCGAGGCTCTGCAGCGGCTCGTCCACCGGCTCGGCGTACACCCCGGCGCCGGTCTCGGTGTTGTTCTCGACCTTGACCGTCAGGTTGCCGCCGACGGTCTCGACGAACACCTCGTCCTCGATCGAAATGTGCGGGTGCCTGCCGAGGACGTGGTCCTCGCGCGTGGTCTCGATCCACTCGAAGTCGTGCGACGGCGGGAAGACGTGGTCACGCTCGCCGCGGCTGTCCAAATAGGACACCTTGCCGTCGGCCGCTACCGCCCAGCGCAGCACCCGGATGTCCTCGGTGCGCGGGCCGATCTGGAACACCGCGAGCAGCTTCCCGTCCAGCCGGCGCAGCTGCAGCAGCTTCGCCTGCCGGTAGTACCGGTACAGCTCGCCGAAGTCCCGCCCGAACTGCTCGTCACGCAGCAGTTCGGGCAGTTCGTCGGTGCTGACGTCGTCGAAGCGGAACGCGTCTCCGTCGCGGCTGAAGCGCTGCAGCGAGAAGACGTCGTCGATCGCCGTCTCGGGCTTCAGGCCGATGAAGACGTTGTAGCCGAACAACATCCGCCCGTCGACCGCGACGATGTCCCGCGGCACGCAGTTGTTCGCGGTGCGGATGCGCTCGGTGCCGACCAGCGCGAGCTGCGCGCTGCCGAAGACCTCCAGCCGCCGCGCGTTGAGCTCGTCCGCGCGTTTCGCCAGCTCGGCGGCCTGGGCGGCCAGCCGGACGCGGAGCACGTCATAGGTGCCCGCGTCCAGCTCGGTTGCGGCCGCCGTCACTGCTTCGCGGCGACGACGGTGGCGACCGACGTCTCGGCGAGGCCGAGCCGCTGCGCCGTGGTCATCAGCTCACGGAGCTTGTCGCTGTCCGGCCCGCCGGCCTGCAGCTGCTTCGCCAGGAAGGCCGAGAGCGTCAGGTTCTTCACGTCCTCGGTGCTGACCGAGCCGATCAGCTTGGCGAGGTCGTCGGTGAAGCTGGCCGACCCGTCGAGGTAGGGCCGCGCGAGCGACTGGACGACGTCGGAGTGCTGCACGAATCCGTCCACGCTCTTGCCGAGGCCGATCGAGCCGACGATCCGGTCGAAGAACGTGGTCTCCCCGCCGACGATGTCGATGTCCGCCTTCTCCAGGCCGGCGCTGAGCACGACCGCCTGCGCTTCGGCGACGTCCCGCTGCACGTCGAGCGCGGCCAGCCGGATCTCCTTCTCGGCGTCCAGCCGCAGCCGGTACTCCTCGTGCTCCCGGCTCGCGTTGTCGAGCGCGGCCAGCGCGGCGGCCTTCTCGGTGAGGCCCTCGGCCTCGCCCTTCAGCTTGTCGCGCAGCGCTTCGGCGACCACGACGGCCTTCTCGCGCTCGACGATCGCCTCGGCGCGGCCGACCTTCTCCAGCGCGACGGCGTCGCGCTCCCGGACCTGCGCGGCGGCCAGGCCCGCGGCGGCCTCCTCGGCCTGGATGCCTTCGGCGAGCCGGATCTTGGCCCGCGTCTCCAGCTCGGCGGCCTGCTGGCGCGCCTCGGCGAGGGTCAGTTCCTCGCGGGCCTTGAACTTGGCGGCCTGCTCCGCGGCCTCGGCGGCCTTGATGCCCTTGACCAGGTTCTCCTGGGCTTCGGCCTCGGCGCGGATCACGACGGCCTCGCGGGTGCGCTGGGCCTCCTCGACCACGCGCAGCTTCTTGATGTTCTCTTCCTGCTCGGCGACGGTCTTCTCGACGGCGATCCGCTCCCGGATCACCTCGGCGATCGACCGCTTTTCGGTTTCGAGTTCCTTGTCCTTCGAAATCCGGGAAAGCTCGGTCTCCCGCTCGCGGCCGATCACTTCGAGCAGGCGGTCCTTTTCGATCCGCTCGGACTCGATGGCGATGACGCGTTCGCGGTTCTTGCCGGCGACCTCGATTTCGCGCTGCTGGTTCTGCTGCTGGATGCCGAGCTGCTCGTCGGTGCGCAGTTGCGCGGCCTGTGACTTGAGCCGCTCCTCCGCCTGCACCTTCGCGATTTCGGCTTCTTCGCGCGCCCGCATGGTCTCGATTTCGCGCCGCTGCTTGATTTCCGCGTCGGCCTGGCGCCGCTCCAGCTCGAGGATGGCTTCACGCGCGTCGACGTTCTGGCGCGTGATCTCCTTTTCTTCGTGACGGCGGAACTCGTTGGTGCGCACGTGCTCGATCGCCGTCAGCTCGGTGATCTTGCGGATACCCTGCGCGTCGAGGATGTTCGCCGAATCGAGCGACGCCATCGGGGTCTGCTCGAGGTAGTCGATGGCCGCGTCTTCCAGGCTGTAGCCGTTGAGGTCGGTGCCGATGACGCGGATGATCTGGTCGCGGAACTCGTTGCGCTTGGTGTAGAGGTCGACGAAGTCGAGCTGCTTGCCGACGGTTTTCAAGGCTTCGGAGAACTTCGCGTTGAACAGTTCCTGCAGGGTGCCCTGGTCGCTCGCGCGTTCGGTGCCGATCGCCTGCGCGACCTTCACCACGTCCTCGACGGTTTTGTTGACGCGGACGAAGAACGAAATCCGGATGTCGGCCCGGATGTTGTCGCGGCAGATCAGGCCTTCCTGGCCGGTCCGCTCGATGTCGATGGTCTTCACCGAGATGTCCATGACCTCGGACTTGTGCAGCACGGGCAGCACGACGGCACCGGTGAAGGTGACGTCGACCTTGCGCACCTTCGAGATGATCAGCGCCTTGCCCTGCGGCACCTTGCGGAACAGCCGGCTCACGACGAACAACAGCACCAGGACGATCAGGACCACGACGGCGATCAACACGCCGGCCCCCAGGCCGATGGCATCCATTCCAGGTTCAGTCCTTTTCTGCCTCGAGTTCCACCGGGCTCACCCAGAAGAACTCTCCTTCGGCGTCGTAGTCGTAGATGACAACGCGGCTGCCGACGCCGAGGTTGCCTTCCCCGGCCAGTCGAATTTGGACGATCGCCGACGACCCGTCGGCAGCGGCGGCTTCGGCCTGCCCGAAGTCCTCGGTCACCGTCGACGTCCGCACGACGGCAACCCGGCCGACGAAGTCCTGCCGCGTCGGCTCGGCCCCCGCGAAGACGCGCCGCAAGGGCACGATGATCAGCCGCGTGCCGAGCGCCCCGCCCACGAGCGCTCCAGCCAGGACGCCGAAGCCGAGCAAAACTCGCAGGGGTGCGCCTTGGATGAGGACCGTGCCGACGAGGCTGAGGAACCAGCTGAACGCGACGAGCAGCGACAGCGAGATGGACAGCGGAACGCCGCCGAAGAACCCGACCTCCCCCTCTTCGACGTCGAGGACACCGAGCAGGGCCAGCACCCAGTAGCCGATCACGACGACCAGCAGGAAGCTGAAGAGCACGGCAGGAAAAGCCAAGGCCGCGGAGATGAACCCGCTCATCGTTTCCTTCCCCCAAGGAAGGGCCTGGCAGCGCCGAGGCCCTGGCCAGCGACTATAACCGGCGGGGAGGAGCAGGGATGAACATTTCGGACACGAGCTCATCTCGCCGCGGTGTCGTTCGTCTCGTCGGTTAAGTCACCTACCTTCGATACTGTACCGCCTCCATGCTGGTATAATATCCAACATGGAGGCGGTTAGTTAACCATCACGCCGATGGTGACTATCCGAGTTACAGACATGTTGTTCGAGACGCCGAAGCTCGACGAACGCGAGCGGGAGGTTCTGGCGCAGGTCGAGGAGCTCAAGACAGCCCTGCGCTTCCAGCTGACCGAGCCTCGCCGCTGGGCGGGCTCCCTGCGTCGGGTGTCCCTCGCCCGGGCCATCCAGGGTTCGAACAGCATCGAAGGCTACGAAGCCGGGCTTGACGACGCGGTCGACGTCGCCGCCGGCGAGGAGCCGCTCGAAGTCGACGAGGAAACCCGCCTGGCCCTGACCGGCTACCGCGAAGCCATGACATACGTGCTGCAGCTGGCCGAGGACGAAGACTTCGAGTACAGCGACCAGTTGTTCAAAAGCCTTCACTACATGATGACGAACTACGCGCTGAAGAACCGCCCTGGCCGATGGCGGGCCGGAAGCATCTACGTCCGGAACGACACGACGGGCGAGATCGTCCACGAGGGCGCGGACCTGAGCCTGGTGCCGGCACTGATGCGGGAACTGGCCACGGGCTTGAACGCCGGAACCGAGTGCCCGGACATCGTCCGCGCTGCCATGGCGCACCTGAACCTCGTCATGGTGCACCCGTTCCGCGACGGAAACGGGCGCATGGCCCGCTGCCTGCAAAGCCTGGTGCTGGCCCGGAGCGGGGTGCTGAGCCCGGTGTTCATGAGCATCGAGGAATTCCTCGGACAGAACACGCAGGCCTACTACGACGTGCTCGCCGAGGTGGGCGGCGGTTCTTGGCAACCTCGGCGGAACGCACGCTCGTGGGTCCGGTTCACGTTGACTGCACACCTACGCCAGGCACGCACGATGCTCCGGCGCGTCAAGGAAAGCGAACGCATGTGGGCGGAGCTGGAGACACTCGTCCGCGGCCTGAGCCTTCCCGAGCGGAGCTCCATGGCGTTGTTCGACGCGATGATCGGCATTCGCGTGCGCAATGCCACTTACCGTTCCTACTTCGAAGACAGCCCCGAAGAAATCACGGAAGCCACCGCGAGCCGCGATCTGCGTGCCCTCGTGACCGCCGGCCTTCTCGAAGCCAAAGGCGAAAAGCGAGGGCGCCACTACGTCGCCAAGCCGCCCCTGGCCGAAATCAGGCAGCGGGTGCGGGCAGCGCGTGCCCCGGAAGACACGACCGACCCGTTCGCGAGCTAACCGGGCCGGGCCACACTTCAAAAGCCCTTCAAGTCAAGCATCTGCCGCGAGGTCCAGCGCGCGGCGCAGCCGCCTGATCCGCCGGGCCGAAGCTTCCCGTCCGAAGCTGTAGAGGAACGGCCACTGTGCGCCGCTGTACTGCGCGGACACATAGCCCAGGCGGCGCAGCAGCCCTTTGCCCACCGGGATCGCTCCGAGCAGCACGCCGGTCAGCGAAAGCAAGCTCGGACCGTCGACGATCGGGCCGGCGACCGCGCCGGCGAGGCCGAGCGCGAAAACCGTTGCGTCGCCGCGACGAGAAGCCCACGACTGGAAGGTGTGTTGCAACTGCCCCGCCTCGAGTGTCTTCTCGAACTCGCGGGCCACCTTGTCCTCGATGGATTTCGGTCGTTCGATCGCCACACTGCGGCAGATTGCCGCATACCAGCGGGCGAGGTCGCGGTGCGCCGCCGAACCGAGGAAGCGACGCAGATCCGTCTCCCCACCGGCGATCTCCATCACGCGCAGCAAATCGAACAGTTGCGAGGCAAGGTCGGCGTAGTGCTCGTGCTCGTGACTGACCGGACTCGGCGGGCTGAGCTGCTCACCGGGGTCGATCTGGCTGATCCAGCGAAGGAACTGAGCATCTTGGCTACCGAGGTAGAACGGCACGTTCGCGCGCGACCGGGCCAAGGCATCCCCGTGGTTGTACGCGGCTCGCAGAACGTGGGCGACCGCCTGCCGGGAGCTGAGGTTCTCGCGGCGGATAAAGTCGAGCACCGCTTGCGGGATGTGCCGTTCAGGCTTCCCCCGTTCGATCACTCGCTGGATCCGGCCGACCAAGGTCGCATTGTCCGCCAGGTACTGTTCGGCCCAGGCGATGCCGTCCTCGGGTGGCGCCACGATCACCCGCCGCTCGGACGGATCGAGGTTCCGGTCGGCTTCCGCGAACTTCATCAGCTCGCCGTCGACCGAGGTCGTCCAGGCCGCCCCTCCACCCGACGGATGCCGATCGCGGAACGTGCGGGAAAGCAACCAGGGTTCCCGCGCGATGACGCGAACATGGCGGTCGTCAACGAGCCGGACGAACTCTCGCGGCTCGACCTGCGACGACGAAAGCAGCGTGCTCGACGGCGCCCAGAGCACCAGCGGGTCGCTGCTCGCGACCATGCGGTGCAGGTTCCGGTAGCCGGCCTCGCCGTAGTCGCTGATGTGGCAGAACGTCCGGAACTCGCTCACCGTGAACTCACCGGCCGGGGTTGCCCGACCTCCCCAGGGAGCGGCTCAACGAGCGGCCCGTCCATGTCCGCACCTCCCGCGTGGTCGCCGCACGAAGTGAGATCGCACCGGAGGAAGGACGTATTACAGGGAAAGCCGGCGGGCAGTACGGCGAGTGGAAGGCCGCTCGTCCTCGGGGTCGGTGCGTCGCCGGCGTCCGCGCTCGTACCCGCGTAGACCGCCGAACGAGACTGGAACTGAGACGGAAGACGACCAGGGAGTCTCCGCACGGCGAGGACTCCCTGGTCGGAGACGAGCCGGCAAGGGGGCTCGAACCCCTGACCTTCTGTTTACAAGACAGATGCTCTACCAGCTGAGCTATACCGGCCTGGCCCCGCGCAGGAGCCAGGCCTGATTCTACCCGGCCCGCTTCAGGTGAGCCGCCGCCGGGCTGCCTGGCCGCCCGCCGCGAGCACTCCGCCGGCCAGTACCAGGAGGAGCGCCAGCTCGGTGAACTGGAAGCGCCAGAACTGGGACGGCAGGTGCGCGGCCGAGTACGCGGTCGCAATCCCCTTCGCGCGCATGCAGGCCACCTGGTCGCCCGGCTGGCGGGCGCAGTCGAGGTAGGAGTACGGCAGCTCCTTGCCGTTCGCGTCCTGGTAGCCGTACTCGGTCACCCAGGATTCCGGGTCGATCGCCACGTGGCCGCCGACCGGGCCCGTGAAAAGAACAGGCTCCGCGTAGTGCGGCCGGACTTCGTTCGCCACCGTGAACACCAGTGCCACGTACACCACGAGCGTCACCACCATCGCCGCCAGCGTGTTGCGGAGGAAGAGCCCCGCGACGGCGCCGATGACGAACGCGACCAGCGCGTAGCCACCCACGACCAGGCCCTGGGTCTCGAAGTTCGTCTCGTTGAGCCGGCCGGACAGCACGAAGCCCGCCGGTGCCAGCGCCCACGCGGCGACCAGGCCCAGGGTGAACATCGACAGCGTCAGCGCCCCGCCGGCCACCGCCAGCTTCGTGACGACCCAGCGGGCACGGCCGATCGACTGGCTCAGCCCGAAGACGTGGGTGCCCTGCTCGATCTCCCTGGCGAACAGCGGCGCGCCGCTGAACATGCCGAGCAGCACCGGCAGCACGAGCATGACGAAGACGTAGTACTGCAGGAAGTCGCCGTACTTCTCGCTCACCGCAGCGCGATCCGGCAGCAGCGACACCACGTCGGCGTGGACGAAGACCAGCGCCACGACCGCCACGACGACCAACAAAGCCGTCGCCAGGATCTGCACGCGCTGCTGGCGCCAGGTCACCCAGATCATGCCGCTTCCCCCTTCGATGCCCGCAGGTACGCCAGCGTGAGCTCCTCCAGCGTCGGCTGGGCCGCTTCCCAGCCCGCCTCCGCCGAAGCCGTCCGGGCGAGCACCGTCGCCTGCCGGGCCGTCGTCCGGCTGTCCACGACGGACTCCGCGGGCACGGTCAGGCCGGCCGGACCGGTCAGGATCCGGTGCTGGGCGAGCAGGTCCTCGACCGGCCCGGCCAGCCGGACGCCGCCGTCGGCGAGCAGCAGGAGGTGGTCGCAGGTCTCCTCGAGGTCCGTAAGGACGTGCGACGACAGCACGACCGTCGTGCCCGTGCCCGCCGCCTCCGCGAGCAACGCCCGCATGACTTCGTCGCGCGCCAGTGGATCCAGGTCCGCGAGCGGCTCGTCCAGCATGATCAGCTCGGGCCGCCTGCCCAGCGCGATGGCCAGCGCCACCCGGGTGCGCTGCCCGCCGGACAGCGTGCCGATCCGGGCGCCGAGCGGGACGCCGGCCTCCTCGACCAGTTGCTTCGCGTAGGTGTCGTCCCAGTCCGGGTTCATCGACGCCCCCGCGCGCAGCATCTCGGCGACGGTGAACCGGCGGTACAACGGCTTGTCCTGGGCCAGGAACGCGACCTTCTGGTTGACGCGCACGTCACCCTCGGTCGGCGTGATCAGGCCGGTGACCAGCCGCATCAACGTGCTCTTGCCCGCCCCGTTCGGCCCGACCAGCGCACAGATGCTGCCCATCGGCAGCTCGAACGTGCAGTCCCGCAGCGCCCAGCCGCGGCGGTACCGTTTGCCGAGGCCGGTGGCGGCCAGGGCAATTCCTGCTTCCGTACTCACGAAACCCCTTCTAGAAATTCTCGTCCAGCGCGGCCTTCATCAACGCGGCGACGTCTTCGCGGCCCAGGCCGGCCTGTTCGGCCCGGCGCACCCAGTCCGCGATCTCGTCCCCCAGCGGCCCTTCGACGGCGTCTCGCGGCATCGCCAGCGAGCGCGACACGAACGTGCCCAGCCCGCGCTTGGCCTCGACCAGCCCGTTCCGTTCCAGCTCGCGGTAGGCCTTGAGCACGGTGTTGGGGTTGATCGCAGTGGCCGCGACGACCTCCTTGGCCGTGGGCAGCCGGTCGCCGGGCCGCAGCAGCCCCAGCCGCAGGGCGTGCTCGACCTGGTCGACGATCTGCTGGTAGGTGGCCACACCAGACCGGCGGTCGATCCGGAAGTCGATCACCAAAACAACCTTTCACTAATTGACTAGTGGAAGGGTGTCATGGCCGGCCCGCCGACGTCAACCCTGATCGATTCGCGGAGGAGGATCCACAGGTCCAGGCCACCATGGAGCGACGTGGTGGACGCCACTCCATGATCCATGCAACGGTCGGGGGACGCGCGTCGATGGTCCGAGGGAACGAGCGAGGAGGTGGACGGATCATGAAGATCAACGAGCGCACCAACGGGGGCCGGGCGACCAGATGGCCCGTCCTCGAACCTCCCGCCCAACGCCCCAGATCCCACCGGCCCAACCTGCTCAAGAGAAGGCCGTGGCACGTCCTCGAAGCGCCGACCGGGGAGTTCCCCGCCGTCGACGCCGACGAGGCGATGGGGCCGCAGCTGCCCGACGAAGCCACCGTCAACTTCGTCCTCGACCTGAGCCTGCGCATCGGCGAGGTCCAGATGGCCAGCGGGGCCGGCGCGTCGGACGTCACCGCGACCATCATCGCCATCGCCGGGGCGCTCGGGCTGCCGCACTGCGAGGTCGACGTCATCTTCACGTCGATCACCGTGACCTGCCACCGCGGCACCGACCTGACGCCCATCACCGCGCTGCGCGTCGTGCGGAGCCGCAGCCTCGACTACACGCGGCTGACCGAGACCGAGAAGCTCGTCCGCAAGATCGTCCGCGGGCACATGGGCGCCGAGCAGGCGCAGACCGAGCTGGAGCGGATCACG